>Ga0302279_10000204_pt1 | contig 84831 bp, 73 predicted proteins | sample III_Bog_N3_3_FD_194541 | JGI IMG/M metagenome (GOLD analysis project Ga0302279, IMG submission 194541) | Peat permafrost microbial communities from Stordalen Mire near Abisko, Sweden - III_Bog_N3_3 | ecosystem: Environmental > Terrestrial > Soil > Wetlands > Peat | place: Sweden: Abisko...
TCATCAACACGAAAGCCTGACCACCATCGCATGGAAGCACTGGGCCTGGATGGTACATGTATTTCTGGCGGCCTACAGCTAGCGATCAGCCATACGTCCAGGACCGGCCGGCCTCAGCCGCGGGGGCCGTTCACCAGATCGTCTTCCCGCAGCCGCAGGAACCGGGTGATGGCGTCCCGGTCGGCCCCGCCCTGCCGGCCCTGCCAGGGGCTGTGGTGCTGCCACAAGCCCAGCATGTCCTCGGGGCAGCCCACCTTCTCATAGATGTTCTCCACGGCCACGGCCAGGGCCTCGGCGCTCAGCGGGGAGGCCATGGCGTCCCGCAGCAGGGCCACCCGCCAGCGGTCCTGGGCGCGGGCCCAGCGCCGCCCCCCGGGCCGGGGGACCTTGCCGCCGGCCTCGGTGCAGGCCGCCCACAGGGCCTCCTCGAACCGGAGCAGGGCCGGACCTTCCAGCGCCGCCAGGGCCTGGCAGGCCGGCCCCGGATCGGGACGCTCCCGGGCCCAGTCCTGGATCTCGTCCAGACCCAGCAGGCCGAAATCGTGGCCGACCACCAGGTCATCCCAGCCGATGGGGGCGCCGTCCGGGGACTGGCGCGTCAGCAGACTGATCCAGATTCCGTTCGCCATGGGGTTCCTCCTTGGGAAAAGGGTCCGGCGGTTTTAGACTTCCTGTCCGGGCTCCGCCCGGGCAGGAAGTGGGGGTTTGGGGATCGCACGCATGCGTGCGATGAGAGTGGACCTGGTTCGCGCGGTCCCCCCATCGAGATATCAGCCGAACAGCTGCAGCGCGATGTGGGCGGCGGCCCGGGCCGAGGTCGCCGAGCCTTCGGGGCCCGGGGCCAGCTCCATCAGGTCGGCTCCGCTCCAGGGCGCCGACCAGCGGTGGATGGGGCGCAGCAGCGTGAACACCTCCTGCACACTCAGGCCGCCGGGCACCGGTTCGGCCACGGCTGGACAAAAAGCCGGATCCAGCACGTCCAGATCGACGCTGACGTAGGCTGGCCGCTGGCCCACCCGGGCGATGTCCCCCAGCAGCTGGGAATGCAGGCGCGGGTCCTGGAGATCCCAGGGGGTCCACATGCGCACCCCGGCGTCCGTCAGGAACACCAGCTCCTCGCTGTCGAAGCGGGGCGCGCGCAGGCCGAGCTGCACCGTGTGCCGGGGGTCCACCAGCTCCTCCTCGATCGCCTGGCGCAGCCAGGTGCCGTGGTGATAGGGGCTGCCCCAGAGTTCGCCGGTGCCGGCGTCCGGATGGGCGTCCAGGTGCAGCAGCCCGAGCGGGCCGCGCCGGCGGGCGTGGGCGCGCAGCGCGCCCAGGGTCATGAGATGGTCGCCGCCCAGCATCAGGGTCCGGGCGCCCTGGTCCAGCCAGGCGGTCATGGTCTGGTCCACGGCCCCCAGGGCTTCCTCCATGCTGAAGGGCCGGGTGGGGATGTTGCCGCCGTCCACCCAGTCCCCGGCCGCCAGGTCCCGCCCGACTTCGTCGGAGCCCTGGAAACGCATGGGCATGGGCAGTCGACCCATCCCCAGCGTGGCGTTGCGGATGGCCCACGGACCGAAGCGGGCGCCGGGACGGTTGATGACGCCGCCGTCGTAGGGGGCGCCCAGGACGACCCCGGGCACCGGCTGGGGCTGGATCTGCAGCGGCAGCCCCAGGAACGGGGTCAGGCCGGTGCGCAGGGATTCCAGGATGGCTTCTGGTTGCAAAATGACCTCATTGGAAGGTTCGGACGCGGCATCCGGGCTCCGCCCGGAGGCCGGGCGGGGGTACGGGGGAACATCGCGAGCGCAGCGAGCAGGCAGTTCCCGCCGTCCAGATCAGGAAACGAGCTTCAGGCGGTTGTAGCGGGCGCGGATCCGTTCCATGTCGCCCTGGTCGATGACCGACCACAGGCGCTTGTCGCCCTTCCAGTAGAAGTCGTCCACCTCCGCCACCACCCGGGCGCCCAGGGCGGCATGGACGCTCCGGGCGTCATGGTTGTCCGGCTCCACCAGGAATCGGCACTCCTCGGTGCCTTCCTGGATCAGCTTGTGCACCATGGCGCGGATCAGCAGGTAGTTCACCCGGGTCTTCTGGTAGTCCGGATGGACCGCCAGGGTGGCGCAGTAGGCGACCTTGCCCTTGGGGAAGTTCAGCACGTAGCCCACCGGCCGGTCCCCTTCCAGGGCGAGGAAGCACCAGTCCGAGTACAGCTCGGTGCAGAGCCTCAGGTAGTGCGGGCAGAGTTCGCCGGCCGCGTCGCGGCTCCAGATTTCCTGCTCCAGCCGGCGCAGGTGCTGGAAGTCGCCGCTGGCCACCGGCCGGATGGTGTACTTGGGTGGGGCTTCCTGGATCTGGATGGGAGCCATACGGCACCTCCTGGTCCCCAGGATCGGTACCGGCCGTGACAGGCCCATGCCGGCCCGCGCCACCGGGGCAACATGTCTGCAACAAACCCGCGCGGCGCTCAGCTCCGCCCGGTATACAGCGCGGCATAGCTGCGCGGCTCGATCTGGCCCGGATCCAGGCCCAGTTCGGCCATGGCCGCGTCGATGGCGTCCCGGTCGCCCTCCAGCTCCAGGAACGGACCGAACGGGGTCTCGTCCAGGCAGGCCTCCAGGTCGTCCCGGCGATAGATGGCGCGGGTCTTGGCCATGGCCAGCACCGGCTGGTAGCCCAGGGCCTGGAGGATCGCCTCCAGCGCCTCCGGGTCCTCCACGCCGGTCTCCCGCTCGGGCCGGATCTTGAGCCGGGGATCCGCCACCTTGGGCCCCTTCCAGGTGAGCAGCGCCGTCTCCCCGTAGCGCCGCACCCGCAGCGCGCTGTCCCGGGCCAGCAGTTCCCCGTCCCGGTCCCACAGCTGGTTGGACTCCAGTGCCGCCGGGTGTGCCAGGACGAAGCCGGCGGCCGTCAGCCGCCCGGCCAGGAGCGCCACCGATGGGATGCGCAGCTTGACCTCGATTTCCAGGGGGCCAGCATGTTTCATGGCAGTCACTCCTCGAATGATTGCATCATGTCCAGGGAGGTTCGAGCCAGCGGTGATCCCAAAACGGTACCTCTTCGCCAGCATGTTCATCGCTGCGATGCTCATGCTCTTGGCTTTTGTCCAGGCGCCCCGGTCCACCCGGGAGGGCGGAGCGGTGGCGACGGATACGGCGGTCGCGCTGTCCATGGAGAGCTTCGAGACCCTGGCCGAGTACCGCCTGCAGGAGGGCTGGACCCCGCGCTTCCAGGGCGCCCAGGACCCGGACCAGGCCAAGGCCTGGCCCTTCGGCGGCGGCTTCGGCACCCCCTGGGAGCCCGCCTCGGCCTACCTGGCCGACCAGGGCCTGGCCCTGAACGGCCCCAAGGGCCACAGCGAAGTGGTGCTCTGGCACGGGCTGGAATGGCGGCACTACCGGTTCGACTTTCCCATCGCCTCGGCCCGGCTGGATCCCGCCAAGGGCAACCGGCTGCTGGTGACCCTCATGCTGGCCCCGGCCCGGTTCGAGACCCAGCTGCTGGAGATCCCCGAAGGCCGGGTGCTGTGGGCCACTGACAGCGGGCCGTGGAGCCGGTTCAGCTGGGACGGCCAGGCCGTGCTGCTGGGCCTGCGCGCCCCCGCGCCGCTGGAGGGACTGCTGCTCACCAGCCTGCCGGTCGACGGCGATCCGCCGCCGGCGACCCTGGCCGCCTGGGACGAGCACGGCCTGCCGGGGCCGCCCAGGGCCTGGCCCACCCGCCAGGAGCATCTCTGGGACGACGGCAAGGACCTGCCCGGGGCCCGGGTCCTGGTGCCCTGGCAGGCCGGGGCCCGGCTGTGGTTCCCCCGCCGGGACCGCCTGTGGACCACGTCCGGCTCCGGCTGGACCCTGTGGAGCCTGGCGGACGGGGTCTGGAAGCGCGCCGGCACCGGCCCCGGGGTGCTCTTCGCCCGTCCGCCGCGTGACATGGGGCTGCTGGTTCCGGGCCACAAGGAGCCTGGGACCCGCAAGGAGACCCCGGCGCTGCGCAGGACCGGCCCCCTGGACCGGGCCGACTGGATCCCGGTCCCGGCGGAGACCGCCCCCTGGCCCAGCTACGATCCGGCCTGGACCTGGTGGTCCCCGGACCAGGCCGCCACCGCCTGGGGCGTCACCTGGGGCGCCCCGTCCGGGCTGCCGCCGGAACGCCAGCGCCAGGCCCTGGTCCGGGCCCGGCGTCCGGACTGGATCACCGCCAAGGGCCTGCGGGCCTCGGTGCATGGCTGGCTTCCGGACGGTCCCGAGGTGGCCCTGCGGGAGGCCTCGGGGGTGGCCTGGGTCTGGGTCGGGGACCGCGCCCTGCTGGAACGGCTTCAGCCGAGCAGCAGACTCGCCGCGGTGCGCAAGGCGGTCAAAGTCCCGTAGCTCAGTTATCGGCCCCGAAGCATCGGCTTTCTGTTAGCGTAAGCGCAGCCATCTCATCGTAATCTGGCATCCCGAGGTCCCCTATGCCCCGTCTTCTCCTCGTGGACGACAATCCCAGCATCCACAAGATTGCCGAAACGCTTCTCGCTTCCAGTGACGTGCAGCTGATTTCCTGCGCTTCAGGCGCCCAGGCCCTGGCCCTGGTGGAGCAGGGCGACCGGTTCGACGTGGCGCTCCTGGACACGTCCATGCTGGGTATGGATGGCTGGGCGCTGCTGGAGCGCCTGCGGGGGATCGAAGCCACCGCGCGCATGCCGGTGGCCATGATGGCCGGGGTGCTGGACGTGGTGGATCCCGAGCGGCTCCGCCTGGCGCCGATCCAGGGCTTCCTGAAAAAGCCGGTGGAGCTGCGGGACCTGGCCGACCGGGTCAAGCGCCTGCTGGAGACCCCGGTGCCTGCGCCCCCGCCGCCACTGCCACCACCGCCGCCACCGCTCGTGGCTCCCGCCGTTCCGGCCGCTTCCTTCCTCACCCAGCCGGCCCTGCGCATCCCGGTGGGAGGGTTCCCGCCGCCGCCCGTGGCGCCGGATCCCGATCCGGCCTCCGTCCCGGACCTGGACATGGACTTCATGACCGACCCGGAACTGGACGCCGCGTTCATGGCCGCCCCGGATCCGGATGCCGATCCGGACGCCGATCTGCTGCTGCTGGGGCCGGAAGACCTGCTGCTGGAGTCCGAGGAGGCGCTGGAACCGGCGGCCGCCGAGGCGGCCGTCGCTCCCGAGCCGTCCGTCGCTCCCGAAGCGTCCGTCGCTCCCGAGGCGACCGTTGCGCCTGCGGCGCCGGAGCCCCCGGCCGCCGAGACCGAGCCCCTGGACCTGGAGGAGCTGGATCTGGAAGGTCTGCGCGGCCTTGACTTCACCGCTGCGGCCGAGCCGGAGTCCGCCTCTGCAGCCGACGCCCAGCCGGACCAGGAGGACCTGCCCGAGCAGGACGCCTTCTCCGTCCCGGAATTCCTGATGACCGACACCCTGCCCGAAGCCGCGGTCACCCCGACCAGCCTCGCCGCCGCCGAAGTGCGCTTCGAGGGCGAGCCGGTGTTCTCCGAGGAGCTGCCGGACCTGGGCGGCCCGCGGTCGCCGACCGAGGCGCCGGGACTGGATATCACAAGCACCCTGACCGAGGGCATGCCCGGCTTCGCCCCGGCCGATGAGCCCATCGACTGGAGCGACGACAGTGATTCCATGGTGGGACTGGCCCCGAGCGCCCAGCCCGCGCAGCCGCTGGCCGACCAGCCGTTCCCGGCCGATCCGGAAGCACCCCTGGACGACGACGGGCCCGATCTGGGCACCCTGTCGGCCATCCTGGACCCGCCGCCCGAGCCGGCCCCGGTGTCGCAGGAACTGCCCCCGGAGGCCCGAGACACCCTGAAGACCGAGGCGACCCTGCGCCTGGAAGAAGCCCCGGCGGCCCTGCCCGGCGCGGACCCGCTGGCCGCCCTGCTGGCCGACCCGGTCCTCATGGACCGCCTGGTCCAGGCGCTGGTGGCCCGCATGGGCGATCAGGTGCTGCGCGAGATCGCCTGGGAAGTCATGCCGGATCTGGCCGATCGGCTCCGGCCGCAGGCCCCCTTGTGATCACCGGCTACAACAGCGACATCCGGCACGGCAGTCGCACGTTCCATGTGCAGACCGAGGACAAGGGGCTCCTGAACCCCAAGATCGAGACCCTGATCTACCTGGGCGGCGAGATCCTGGACAGCTACCGGGGCACCTACGACGATCTCCTGGCCGAAGGCCCGCAGCAGGACCCGGACCCGGACCAGGCCATCCAGGCCCGCATGGACGAGCAGCACAAGTCGGTCATCCGGGATATCAAGAACGGCAAGTACGACAGCAGCCCCGGCGATCCCGAGGCGGCCGAGCTGCGCGTGTTCAACGACCGGCCGCTGGACCAGGCCATTCTGGAGTACCTGGCCCACGAAGGCGACGCCGACACCCTGGAACTGGTGCTGGAACAGCCCATCCGGCCCGTGTTCGGTTCCCCGTTCGCCTTCAGCGTCCGAGCCCGGCTGTGTGCCAGCCAAAGCCCCGTACCCGGGGCCGAACTGACCGTGCGGCTCATCTCCAGCTTCAAGAAGGCGGCGACTTTGGCGAGCGGCCGCACCGACGCAGACGGCTGTTTCGCCACCCAGGTGGAGCTACCTCCCAGCCAACCAGGGCACTGCGCCGTGGTCATCACCTGCAGCTCCGATTTCGGCAACGACGAGCTGCGCGCGTTGATCACCGACTGATAGCCTCCCCCTTGCGGGCAGACGAGGTCGGCGGGCTCCGATACACTGTTCAGCAAGAGCTGATCCAGGAGGTCCCATGTCCGACGTTCAATCACCGTGCCTGCTCGACGCCAGGCAGGTGGAAGTCCATCTCCAGCGGCTGTGCCGGGAGATCGTGGCGGCCTTCGGCAACAACGAGTCCCTGGCCCTGGTGGGGATCCGGACCCGGGGGCTGTTCCTGGCCGAACGCCTGGCAGCCATGCTGGAACACGTCCTGCAGAAAGCCATTCCCCTGGGCGCGCTGGATATCACCCTGTACCGGGACGATCTGTCGGAGCTGGCCGGCAGCCCAATCGTGCGGCCCACCGAGATCCCCTTCACCCTGAAGGATCGCACCCTGGTGCTGGTGGACGATGTGATCTTCACCGGCCGCACCATCCGCGCGGCCATGGACGCGCTGCTGGACCACGGCCGGCCCGACCGGATCTGGCTGGCGGCGCTGGCCGACCGGGGTGGCCGGCAGCTGCCCATCCAGCCCGATTTCATGGGCATCAAGCTCGACGTCCCCCTCGCCCAGCGGGTCTCGGTGAAGGTCCAGGAAGTGGACGGGGTGGACGGCGTGTATCTGGAGGCCCGGAGCTGATATGCCAAGCGAACGCTACGTCTTCCCCCACCGGCACCTGCTCGGCATCCAGCCGCTCAGCCCCCAGGACATCACCGCCATCCTCGACCAGGCCCGCGCCTTCGAGGAGGTCTGCGAACGGCCCGAGATCAAGATCGTGCCCGCCCTGCGCAAGCGCCTGATCGTGAACCTGTTCTTCGAGAACTCCACCCGCACCCGGAACAGCTTCGAGATCGCCGAGAAGCGCCTGTCGGCCGAGATCATCAACTTCGACGCCGACAGCAGCTCCCTGAGCAAGGGCGAAACGCTGGTGGACACGGCCATGAACCTGGGCTCCATGCGCCCGGACCTGATCGTCATGCGCCATTCCGCTCCCGGCGCCCACGCGCTCCTGGCCCGGCACATGAAGGCCAGTATCGTCAACGCCGGCGACGGGGCGCGGGAACACCCCACCCAGGCCCTGCTGGACGCCTACACCCTGCGCAAGCGCTTCGGCCGCCTGGAGGGCCTGCGGGTGGCCATCGTCGGCGATATCCGCAACAGCCGGGTGGTGCGATCCAACCTATGGCTTCTCACCAAGATGGGCGCCCACGTCACCCTGGTGGGGCCCCCCACCCTGATTCCCGCCGGCCTCCAGGAGACCTGGCCGGAGGTGGAGCTGAGCAACGACCTGGACGCCGCCCTGCCGACCCAGGACGCCATCATGACCCTGCGCTGCCAGTTCGAGCGGGGCACCGGCGCCTACATTCCCAGCCAGGGGGAATACGCCCGCTTCTTCCAGCTCAACGCCGCGCGCCTGCAGCGCTGCAAGCCGGATGTGGCCGTGCTCCATCCCGGTCCCATCAACCGGGGCGTGGAGATCACCTCCGAGGTGGCGGATGGTCCCAACAGCCTGATCCTGCAGCAGGTGACCAACGGCGTGCCGGTGCGCATGGCCGTCCTGTTCCTGCTATGCAACCCGCACGGCGAGCAGGTGCCTTGATCCGGAAAGGGGGAACTGCCTGCTCGCTACGCTCGCGATGTTCCCCATCCAAGGGCGCAGGCGCCCTAGGATATCTAGGGACCTTTAACCCCCACGTGGGATCCGGGCGCAGCCCGGACCCCACGTCCGCTCCCCCCGAACGCGCCAGCAACGCCCCCACCTGAAAGCGAACCCATGATCCCAGGTCCCATCACCCTCCTCATCCTCGACGGTTTCGGCGACGGCCCCCGCAACGCCTTCGATGCCACCTTCGTATCGGGCATGGCCCACATGGGCGATCTGCGCCGGCGCTACGCGACCACCCAGCTCCAGGCGGGCGGCGAAGGGGTTGGCCTGCCCGAGGGGCAGTTCGGCAACTCCGAAGTGGGCCACATGAATCTGGGCGCCGGTCGGGTGGTCTGGCAGGAACTCACCCGCATCGACGCGGCCATCCGCAAGAACACCTTCCGGGAGAACCCGGGCATGGCCGCCCTGCTGGCCGAACTCAAGGCCTCCGGCGGCCGGCTGCACCTCATGGGCCTGGTGTCCGACGGCGGCGTCCACAGCCACCAGAACCACCTGGTGGCCCTGGCCCAGTGGGCGCAGGCCGAAGGGGTGCCCGCCACCATCCATGCGTTCCTGGACGGCCGGGACACCGAGCAGAAGAGCGCGGATGGCTACCTGCAGTGGCTCACCTTCCAGTTGCGCAACTGTCCCCTGGTGACCATCGGTTCCCTGTGCGGCCGCTACACCGCCATGGACCGGGACAAACGCTGGGACCGCGTGGAGCGCGCCTGGAAGCTGCTGGTGGACGGGATCGGAGAGTTCGAGGCCGCTGACGCCCAGGCGGGTATCCAGGCAGCCTACGGCCGCGGCGAGACCGACGAATTCGTCAGCCCCACCCGGCTCCAGGCCTTCCAGCCCATCCAGGACGGCGACGGGATCATCTTCTTCAACTTCCGCGCCGACCGGGCCCGGGAGCTGTGCCACGCGCTGGTGCTGCCCGACTTCAGCGGCTTCAAGCGGGCCCGCCAGCCCAGGATCCGGCTGGTCACCTTCACCGCCTACGAGCGGGAACTGGAACCCTACGTGACAGTGGCCTACCCGCCCCAGAACCTGGCCAACATCCTGGGCGAACTGGTGGCGCGCCAGGGCTGGAAGCAGCTGCGCACGGCCGAGACGGAGAAGTACGCGCACGTCACCTACTTCTTCAACGGCGGCCGGGAAGTGCCGTACGAAGGCGAGGACCGGATCCTGGTGCCTTCGCCCAAGGTCGCCACCTACGAACTGCAGCCCGAGATGAGCGCCCACGAGGTGGTGCGCGGCCTGGTCAAGGCCATCGACGGCGGCGCCTACCGCCTGCTGGTGTGCAACCTGGCCAACCCCGACATGGTGGGCCACACCGGCGATCTGAGTGCGGCCGCCATGGCCTGCGCCGTGGTGGACGACGCCATCCGCCAGATCGCCGCGGCCACCCTGGCCAAGGGCGGCGCGCTGTTCATCACCGCCGATCACGGCAACTGCGAGTGCATGCGCGACGAGAAGGGCAACCCCCACACCGCCCACACCCTCAACCCGGTGCCCGCGGTCCTGGTGGCGGAGGGCTTCGAGGCCCGGCAGCTGCGCGCCGGCGGCGTCCTGGCGGACGTGGCCCCGACCCTGCTCAAGCTCATGGGCGTGGCCCAGCCCGAAGAGATGGACGGCGCCAGCCTCTACTGAGGCTGCACCAGTAATACTTCCTTCCCACCCCGCCGTCCCACAGTCCGGAGCCCGCCTTGCGTTTCCTCCGTCCTTCCCGCGCGCCCTCCGGCCTTCCGCCCGGGGGGACCGGGGCACGCCATCCGGTCCGCCGCGGCGTGCGGCGCATCGTGCTGGGCTACGGGCTCTTTTCCCTGGCCTGGATACTCCTGTCCGACCGGCTGGTAAAGCTGCTGCTGTACCGGGACCCGGCCCTGATGATGCTGGCCAGCTCTGGCAAGGGGCTGCTGTTCGTGCTGATCACCTCGCTGCTGCTGTACACGCTCCTGCAGCGCAACCTGCGCCAGGAGCTGGCCGTCTCTGAGCAGCTGTTCGCCAGCATCTTCCGGCTGGGTCCGGACGCGGTGGACCTCACCCTGCTGGATACCGGGGTGTTCGTGGACCTGAACCAGCGCTTCGAGCAGCTCTACGGCTACACCCGGGCAGAGCTGATCGGCCACTCCACCCTGCCCGGGGACCTGGATCTGTGGGTGGACCCGGACGACCGGGGCCGGCTGCTGGCCGAGCTGCGCCAGCACGGCGTGGTGCACGGGTTCCGGGCCCCCATGCGCCGGCGCGACCGCAGCATGTTCACCGCCATGATCTCCTCGGCGCTCCTGGAGCTCCGGGGCCAGACCCACAAGCTGGTGCTGACCCGGGACATCACCGAGCTGATGCAGGCGGAGGTGGCCCTGCGCGAGAGCAGCCAGCGGCTGGAACTGGCCACGGCCAGCGCCAGCCTGGGGGTGTGGGACCGCAACATGGTGGACCGGACCCTCATCTGGAACGACCGGATGTACGAGCTGTACGGCCTGCGGCGCGAGCCGGGCGTCCCGGACTACGACCTCTGGTACCAGAACATCCTCCATCCCGACGATCTGGCCCGGGCCGACGCGGACGTGGCGGCCGCCCTGGCCGGGGAGAAGCCCTACGAGATTGCGTTCCGGGCCGTGCACCCGGACGGCTCCATCCATCACATCACCAGCTGCGCCCTGGTGCAGTGGGACGACCAGGGCCGGGCCACCCGGATCATCGGCATCAACCGGGACCGCACCCCGCAGGTGGAAGCCGCCGCCCAGCAGCATCGCCTGCTGCTGGAACTGCAGCATGCGGAAAAGCTGGAAAGCCTCGGCAGCCTGGCGGGCGGAGTCGCCCACGACATGAACAACGTCCTGGCCGCCATCCTGGGCGTGGCCTCGGCCCTGCGCGCCGCCGGCACCGAGCGGGACAGCTGGACCCGGCCCATGGACACCATCATCCGCGCCTGCACCCGCGGCCGGGACGTGGTGAAGAGCCTGCTCTACTTCGCCCGCAAGGACCTGGAGACCATGGGACCGGTGAACCTCAACCTCATCGCCCAGGAGGTGCTCCAGCTGCTCAGCTACACCACCCTGAAGCAGGTGCAGGTCAGCACCGAACTCCAGGAGCCGCCGGCCCTGATCGAGGGCGACGCCGGCGCCCTGAGCCACGCCCTGATCAACCTCTGCGTCAATGCGGTGGACGCCATGCCCGATGGCGGCACCCTGGTGGTCCGCACCCGCGCCGGCACGGACGACAATGTGGAGATCGCCATCCGTGATTCGGGCATCGGCATGACCCCGGAACTGGCGCGGCGGGCCATCGAGCCGTTCTTCACCACCAAGCCCATGGGCAAGGGCACCGGCCTGGGCCTGGCCATGGTCTACGGCACGGTCATGGCGCACAAGGGCAGCCTGGAGATCCACAGCGAACCCGGCCAGGGCACCGAAGTGGTGCTCCGCTTCCCGCGGCTGGCCGGGGCCGTGGCCGAGGCCCGGGCCGAGGCCGGTCCCGGCCCGGCCTCGGCCCCGTTGCGCGTCCTGCTGGTGGACGACGACCCGCTCATCCGCCAGGCGGTGGGTCCGATGCTGGCGTTCCTGGGCCACCAGGTGGACACCGCCGAAGGCGGCCAGGCGGCCCTGGACCGGATCCAGGCCGGGCTGGCCGTGGACCTGGTGATCCTGGACATGAACATGCCCGGGCTCAACGGCGCCGAGACCCTGACCCGGCTGCTGGCCCTGCGCCCGGAACAAACTGTGCTCATGGCCACCGGTTACAGCGACGCCGCCATCGCCCCGCTCCTGGACGGCCGCCCGCGGGTGGGCAGCCTGCGCAAGCCCTTCACCCTGGAAGAGCTCAAGGCCAGGTTGGCCGGCCTGCCTTCCGCTCCCGGCCGTCGCTGACCGAGCGTGAACTGGGTGATGACGGCTGGGCGACCGGCGCCGGGGCCGGTTGGCCGGGGCTCGGATCCACGGTCAGCGCGGTCCTCCGTTTTTCGGAATCGGCTGGATTGGGGGTCACGGTGGCTTTGCGTTGCCCGGGATCATGGGCCTTCCGGCGCTCGGCGGGTTTCCGCCGGTCCGGCCGGCGGCGGTCCGCGCCGCGCGCACCTGGGGCGACCGGTCCCTGGTCATGGCCCTGGCCCTGGTCCTGGCGGCGCAGCTGGGACAGCACGGTGAGGTCCCGGTCCGCCAGGCCCTGGCTCTGGGCGTTCTGCAACTGCAGGAGCAGCGGTCCGGCCAGGGGCGTCGCCACGTTCAGCGCCTGGGCCGCCTGGACGAACAGGGTCAGGTCGCCGGCGGCCCCTTCCACCGTTCGGACGGCCGGCTCATGGTCGCGCCGCACCATCAGGCCGCCCAGGGCGTCCAGCAGGGGCGATTTGAACAGGCCCTGGTTGAGGAGGACCAGGTACTGGGCGGGCGGGATGCCGGCCTTCTCGCCGAAGGCCAGGACTTCCGCGAGGGTCTCCACCAGGGCCACGGTGAAGGCGCTGGCTCCGAGCTTCAGCGCGTGGGCCAGTTCCGCCCGGGGCCCCAGCCGGGTGATGCCCTGCCCCAGGGCTTCGAGGATGCCCAGGCAGCGGATCACCTGGGTTTCGGGACCGGCGGCCAGGATCCACGGGTTGCCGGAGCCGGTGGCGCCCATCAGGCCCAGCATGGGCGCGGCCACGTAACCCTGGCCGGCGCCCTCGTGGGCGACGGCCAGCTGGCGGGAGAAGTCCACACTGAGGGTGCTCATGCACAGGTGGATCGCGCCGGCGGGCAGGTTCTGGAGCAGGCCGCCGGGGTTGCAGGTGAGGGCCTCCTCCGCCGCGTCGTTGGAGACGATGGTGATGGCCACCTGGGCCAGATGCACCGCCTCCGCTACGGTGTCCGCGACCCGGACCTGGATGGCGTCCGGGTTCGCCGTCCATTCCTGGGACCGGCTGTAGAGGGTGACCTCGTGCCCCGCTTTGACGAGGCTGTGGGACCAGGCGGTCCGCATCTTTTCAAGGCCGAGAAGGGTGATTCGCATGGGAACCTCGAATCCAGTCTTTGCGCCATGCCCGTGGGAACAGGCTGCCCCTTGACCTTCCAGCCACCATCGGGACCGGAGAGGCCATGATAACCTCATCCCAGCTGCGGGCAACCGCCGGCAGAACGACGGAATACGACGGAAGGAGATCTGGCATGAACCTTGGCGATCTGAAACAGGCGGTGCTTGAGGCCAATCTCAGTCTGCCCCGGCACGGGCTGGCGCTGTTCACCTGGGGCAACGCCTCGGGCATCGACCGCTCGCGCGGGCTGGTGGTGATCAAGCCCTCGGGCGTGGAATACGACGGCATGGGCGTAGAGGACCTGGTGGTGGTGGACCTGGACGGCAAGCTGGTGGAGGGGCACTACAAGCCCTCCTCCGACCTGGCCACCCACCTGGAGCTGTTCCGGGCCTTCCCGGGCATCGGCGGGGTGGTCCACACCCATTCGGCCCACGCCACCGCCTGGGCCCAGGCGGGGGTGCGCATCCCTGCCGAAGGCACCACCCACGCGGACCATTTCCACGGCGACGTGCCCTGCACCCGGCCCCTGACCGCGGCCGAGATCGCCGGCGCCTATGAGCTGGAGACCGGACGGGTCATCGTCGAGACCTTTGTGGGCCAGGCCATCGACCCGCTGGGCATGCCGGCGGTGCTGGTGGCCGGCCACGGCCCCTTCACCTGGGGCCAGGACGCCCTGGACGCCGCGCACAATGCGGTGGTGCTGGAAGAGGTGGCCCGCATCGGGATCCTGTCCCGGTCCGCCGGCCAGCCGGTACGCATCTCCCAGCAGCTCCTGGACAAGCACTTCCTGCGCAAGCACGGGCCGGGCGCCTACTACGGCCAGAGCAAGGGCTAGCCAGGACCGGACACAGACCCCCCCCGGGCCGGGGCATCGGCCTTCGGGGGGGCGTGCCCGTGGGAAACAGACGACGTCGCCAATTGGTCACATGGATGTCTCAACCGCATGGGATAATCCGGGGTCTGCCTTCTGCGCCCTTCCTCCACCCCCGTTCCCGGATTGCTCATGTTGAACCAGATTTTCGAGAGCGTGTGGGGGCAGGCCAACGCCCTCTTCTTCCCCTTCCGCCGCCGCCGCTACATGGACGTGGTGGTGATCCTGGCCGGGCTGGCGATCCTGTTCGGGCTGGTGACCCTGGGTCGGCAGTGGACCGGCGTGCACCGGCCGGTGGTGGAGATCAACCTGTCTCCGTGGGCCCTGCCCAAGTACACCTTCTTCTCCATGATGCGCGGCCTCGCCGCCTATTGCATCTCCCTGGCCTTCACCCTGGTCTACGCCTTCTGGGCCGCCAAGGACGCCCGGGCCGAAAAGCTGCTGATCCCCATCCTGGACATCCTGCAGAGCATCCCGGTGCTGGGCTTCATGCCCGGCCTCGTGCTGGCCCTGGTGGGCCTGTTCCCGCACAGCAACCTTGGGCTGGAACTGGCGGCGGTCATCATGATCTTCACCGGCCAGGCCTGGAACATGACCTTCAGCCTGTACCACTCCTTCAAGTCGGTGCCCCAGGAGTTCCAGGAGGCCGGCACCACCTATGGCTTCACCTGGTGGCAGCGGCTCAAGTGGATCGAGCTGCCGTTCGGCACCACCGGCCTGGTCTGGAACAGCATGATGAGCATGGCCGGGGGCTGGTTCTTCCTGATGATCACCGAAGCCTTCCAGCTGGGCGACCAGGACTTCCGCCTGCCCGGACTGGGCTCGTACATGAGCGTCGCGGTGGAGAAGGGCCGCATGGGCCCCATGCTCTACGCGGTGCTGGCCATGGTCGTCATGATCGTGTTCCTGGACCAGATCCTGTGGCGGCCGGTGGTGGTCCTGGCCCAGCGCTTCCGCATCGAGGACACCAGCCAGGGCGACGTGCCCCGAAGCTGGCTGCTCCGCCTGCTGCGGCGCTCGCGGCTGATCCGCCTGTGGGAGGCCCGGCGCTCGCACCGCAAGCGCAGCCCCCTGACGGCCGAGACGCGCAAGGCGGCGCCCGCCCAGCGCGCCCGCAAGGTCCAGGCCGGCTACCGGTGGCTGGCCAACCTGGCCCTCACCGCCCTGGCCGCCCTGATCGTGTGGGGCGCCGTGTCGCTGGTGCTGTTCCTGGCCAAGGTGAGCCGGCACGAATGGGGCACCCTGGTCCAGGCCGGCGGCCTCACCCTGTCCCGGGTGCTGATCTCCACGGTGATCGGCACCCTGTGGACGGTGCCCGCGGGCCTGGCCATCGGGCTTTCCGACCGGCTGTCGCGGATCTTCCAGCCCATCGTCCAGGTGGCCGCCTCGTTCCCCGCGCCCATGCTGTTCCCGGTGGTGATCCTGGCCCTGGCCCATTTCGGCATCGGCCTCAACTACGGCTGCATCGCGCTGATGCTGCTGGGCACCCAGTGGTACATCCTGTTCAACGTCATCGCCGGCGCCATGGCCATCCCCGGCGACCTGAAGGAGGCCGCCACCAGCTTCCACCTGACCCCCTGGCAGCGGCTCACCCAGCTCTATCTGCCCGCCAGCTTTCCATACCTGGTGACCGGCTGGGTGACCGCCGCCGGCGGCGCCTGGAACACCAGCATCGTGGCCGAGTACTACAATCTCAACGGCGCCACCCTCAGCACCTTCGGGCTGGGCGCGACCATCAGCAAGGCGGCCTATGACCGCAACCTCACCCTGCTGGCGGCCAGCTGCCTGCTCATGTCGGCGATCGTCGTCGCGTTCAACCGACTGGTCTGGAAGCGCTGCTACAAGCTGGCTTTCACCCGCTACTCCCTGGACAAGTGAGGCAAACATGGATGTCAAGACGGTGAAGACCGACACCACCATTCTGGAGCTGCGCGGCATCCAGAAATCCTACGATCGCGGCACCGGCAAGCCCCTGCGGGTGCTGGAGGACGTGAACCTCTCCATCAAGAGCAACGAGTTCGTCTGCCTCATCGGCCCGTCCGGCTGCGGCAAGTCCACCATCATGCGGATCTTCGCCGGCCTCATCGCCCCCACCAAGGGCCAGGTGTTCTACCACGGCAAGCCCCAGGAAGGGCTGCTGGACAATGTGGCCATCGTGTTCCAGGCCTTCGCCCTGTATCCCTGGCTGACGGTGGAGGCCAACGTCGAGAACGTGCTGATCGCCAAGGGGCTGGATCGGGCCGAGGTCAAGGAGCGCACCAACCACGCGATCCAGATGGTGGGCCTGGAAGGCTTCGAGGAAGCCTACCCGCGCGAGCTGTCCGGCGGCATGAAGCAGCGGGTGGGCATGGCCAGGGCCCTGTCGGTGGATCCGGAGATCCTGTTCATGGACGAGCCGTTCAGCTCCGTGGACGCGCTCACCGCCGAGGGCCTGCGGGCCGAGGTGCTGGACATCTGGGACGACCGGGGCCGCAATCCGTCCTCCATCCTCATGGTGAGCCACGATATCCCGGAAGTGGCGTTCATGGCCGACCGCATCGTGGTGCTGTCCGCCAACCCCGGCCGGATCCGCACCATCGTCGACAACCCGCTGCCCAGGCCCCGGGACACCCGCTCCCCGGAGTTCATGCGCCTGGTGGACCAGCTGCACGACATCATCACCAGCACGGAGCTGCCGGACATCCAGGTGAGCACCGTGGCGCCGTCGGTGGAGTCCGACATCGTCGAGCCCCTGCCCAACGCCCAGTACGCCGACATGCTGGGGCTCCTGGAGTACGTGGACGCCCAGGGCGGCGCCTGCGACCTGTTCCAGGTGGTGGCCCACACCCACGTGCCGTTCGAGAAGGTGCTGACCACCGTCAAGGGCCTGGAGATGCTGGAACTGGTGGAGACGCCCAAGCGCAGCGTGGAGCTCACCGCCATGGGCCGGGCCTTCGTCCAGATCGGCATGGACGAACGCAAGATCATCTGGCAGAAGCAGCTCCTGGAACTTAAGCTGTTCCGGGTGGTGAAGGACCTGCTGGAACTGCGCGAAGGCGAACTGTCCCGGGAGGAGCTGATCCAGGAGATCGCCGGCCGGCTGCCCATGGAAGACCCGGAACTCACCTTCGAGACCATCGTCGCCTGGGGCCGTTTCGGCGAACTGTTCGCCTACCACAAGCACCGGGGCGTCCTCACCTTCGAGTAGCCACCGGCACCCGGCTCGCCAGGCCTGGCGGGCCGGAAGCCGGCTACAGCGCTCCCGGACCGGGCGCGGCCAGCAGGCCGGCCACCGTGTCCACCAGGGCCTGGGGCTCGAACGGCTTGTACATCACCTCGGCCACGCCCATGTTGGTCAGGCGCCGGGCCACCTCATTGTCCCGGTGCGCGGTGAGCACCAGGATCCGCATGGCGCGCAGCGCCGCGTCGTCATGGCAGACCCGGGCCAGGCTGGTGCCGGGGCACTGGGGCATGAGGAAATCCATGATCAGCAGGTCCGGGACCGAGGCCTTGACCAGCTTGACCACGTCGAACAGGCTGGTGGGCTCCACCTCCTCCACCTGGTGCCCGGTCTTGCTCAGGCAGGCCGACGTGAAGGTGCGAGCCAGTCGGCTGTCGTCCACGATCATGATCCTGCCCATGCGTTCCCCGGGGAAATGGCTGCACACGAAAGAGGGAACGGCCGGCGCGCTTGGCTCGCGAAGTGAACCCCCACGTAGGGTCCGGCCCAGGTCCTGCCCCCACGTATGACCAACTCACCTGAGCGTATAACCGTTGCCGGCGCTCCGGGGCGTATTTCGTGCGGAATTCTCTTAGTCCCGGGCCTCGTCGCCGATCTCGGGATCCACCGCCTCCCACCGGGCCTGGCCGTGGAAGGCCGGATCCTCCAGCCGCGCCAGGAAGCCGGTCATGCGCTTGCCCCAGCTGGACCCGGCGGCACTTCCGGCCGGCGCGTAGGGCAGCAGCTCCGCCGGCGCCTCCTCCAGGCAGAGCTGGACCAGGGTGAGCAGTTGCTGGTAGTTGGCGCCCACCGGCAGCAGATTCGCGGACAGCGTCCCCAGCCGTTCGGCCAGTTCCTCCGGTTCGCTCCCCTCGGCCAGGCCGTCCAGGACCTCCGAGGCCTCGTTGCAGGCCCGCTCCAGCTTGCGGTACAGCTGTTCCAGGACCGGCCCCTTGGCGCCGGTGGCCAGGGCGTGGGCCGCGTCCTCCAGGTGGGGGTGCAGTTTCTTGAACAGGAGCTGCAGGGCTTGTTCGGCTGGGCTGGGACTTTCCATGGCAGAAGTCTAGCACCGCGGGATCGCCCGTGCCGAGCCCCGCGCCGCGGGCGAGATTTCCCTTTCGAGTCATTCATATTTCCGAAAAAGGAGCGTAGGCTTAGCGCCTTCCTGTGCTTTTTCCGAGGAGACAGCCCATGCCCCACGCAGGTGCGCAGCCCGACCCGCTCCCCGCGACCGATCCCATGGCGGCCTACCGGCGCCTGTACCAGCGCAGCATCCAGGAACCGGAGGCCTTCTGGGGCGAGCAGGCCCTGGCTGAACTGGACTGGTTCCATCCGTTCGGCAAGGTGCGCGAGTTCGACTGGGAGTGGGGCCAGATCCAGTGGTTCCTCAACGGCCGGCTCAACGTCTGCCACAACTGCGTGGACCGCCATGTGGCCACTCGAGGCGACCAGGCGGCCCTCATCTGGGAGGCGGACACCCCCGGCGAAGGCCGCAGCGTGGACTACCGGGAACTCCAGCGGGAGGTGTGCCGCCTGGCCAATGTACTGCGCCACCACGGCATCTGCAAGGGCGACCGGGTCGCCATCTACATGCCCATGATGCCTGAGGCGGTCTACGCCATGCTGGCCTGCGCCCGCATCGGCGCCGTGCACAACGTGGTGTTCGCCGGGTTCAGCGCCGAGAGCCTGCGCGACCGCATCAACGACGCCCGCTGCCGCGCGGTGATCACCGCCGACGAAGGCCTCCGCGGCGGCAAGATCATCCCCCTCAAGCGCACCGTGGACGAGGCGGTGATGGCCTGCCCCACCGTGCAGTCGGTGTTCATCGCCCAGCGCACCGGCAACAAGATCCCGTTCTACCCGCAGCACGATGTCTGGCTGCGCCAGGCCATGGACAACGAGCGGCCGTTCTGCCCGATCGAGCACATGGACAGCGAGGACACGCTGTTCCTGCTCTATACCTCGGGCTCGACCGGCAAGCCCAAGGGCGTGGCCCACACCACCGGCGGCTACCTGCTGCACACCGCCCTGACCCATCGCCACGTGTTCGATCTGCGTCCCGGCGATGTCTACGCCTGCGTGGCCGACATCGGCTGGATCACCGGGCACTCCTACGTGGTCTACGGGCCGCTCTGCAACGGCGCCACCACCGTGCTGTTCGAAAGCATTCCCACCTATCCGGACGCGGGCCGCTACTGGGAGATGGTCCAGCGCCTGGGCATCACCCAGTTCTACACGGCACCCACCGCCATCCGCGCCATCGCCCGGGAGGGCGACGCCTTCGTGCGCCGCTATGACCGGTCCACCCTGCGGGTCCTGGGCAGCGTGGGCGAGCCCATCAACCCCGAAGCCTGGCGCTGGTACCACGACGTGGTGGGCGAAGGGCGCTGCCCGGTGGTGGACACCTGGTGGCAGACCGAGACCGGCGGCATCCTCATCAGCCCCCTGCCCGGCACCACCCCGCTCAAGCCCGGCAGCGCCACCCTGCCCTTCTTCGGAGTCGAGCCGGTGGTGCTGGACGACAAGGGCCAGGAACTGACCGGCAACGGCGTGTCGGGCCTGCTGGCCATCAAGCACCCCTGGCCGGGCATGGCCCGCACCATCCAGAGCGACCACCAGCGCTTCGTGGACACCTACCTGCGGCCCTTCCCCGGCTACTACATCACCGGCGACGGCTGCCGGCGGGACGAGGACGGCTACTACTGGATCACCGGCCGAGTGGACGACGTCATCAACGTGTCCGGGCATCGCCTGGGCACCGCGGAAGTGGAAAGCGCCCTGGTCACCCACCCGGCCTGCGCCGAGGCGGCGGTGGTGGGCTACCCGCACGAGATCAAGGGCCAGGGCATCTTCGCCTACGTGGTGCTCAACGCCGAATGGGAGGATAGCCAGGAGCTCATCGGCGAGCTCAGGAACGAAGTGCGCCACCACATCGGCCCGTTCGCCGCGCCGGACCTGATCCTGGTGGCCGCCGGACTGCCCAAGACCCGCTCCGGCAAGATCATGCGCCGGATCCTGCGCAGCATCGCCTCGGGCCAGTACCAGGACCTGGGCGACACCACCACTCTGGCCGACCCCACCGCGGTGGACGCGCTCATCGCCAAGCGCAGCGCCATGTGAAACCCACCGCGACATTTCCCGATCTATGCTTGAATGCATATCTACTAGATTAATTTCATTCTAGTCTGTATTAATTTTTGTTGACTTTAGTTTATTTCATGGAATTATTGGCGCTGAGACCAGGTTCTGAATAGCTTGTCCGCCTGTATGGCCGGCAAGCTTCGGCTAAGGCCGCCGGGGGGTCACCCCACCGGCGACCCGCGTCTCCGTACCCCCGTCCATCCCTTGCCCCAGGAGGCCCCATGAAGCACATCCACCGCCACCTATTCAGCGCGGCCATGACCCTGCTCATTGCAGGCGCCCTGGCGTCCAGCGTGTCCTGCGACAAGAGCGGCAAGACCTTCAATCTGGGCGGCGTCGCCCCCGCCACCGGCGAGGCCGCCACCTTCGGTCTGGCCTCCCACAACGGCATGGACCTGGCCGTGGCCGAATGGAACGCCAACGGCGGCGTGCTGGGCAAGCAGGTCAAGCTGGTGTTCGCCGACGACAAGGGCGATCCGGCCGAAGGCGCCACGGTGTTCACCAAGCTCATCGAGCAGGACAAGGTCAAGGCTGTGGTCGGCACGGTCATGTCCAAGGTCTCCCTGGCCGGCGCGCCCATCTGCCAGTCCGCCAAGATCCCCATGATCAGCCCCACCTCCACCAACCCCAAGGTCACCACGGTGGGCGACTTCATCTTCCGGGCCTGCTTCATCGACCCCTTCCAGGGCACGGTGGGCGCCAAGTTCTCCTACAACGATCTGAAGGCCAGGAAGGCCGCCTGTCTGTTCGATGTGGGCAACGATTACACCAAGGGCCTGGCCGAGTTCTTCAAGGCCACCTTCACCCAGCTGGGCGGCACCGTCACCGCCTTCGAAGGCCACGCCACCGGCACCCCGGACTTCAAGGCCCAGCTCACCAAGATCCTGGCCACCAAGCCCGACGTGCTCTACGTGTCCGACTACTACAATGACGTGGCCCTGATCGCCAAGCAGGCCCGGGAACTGGGCTTCAAGGGCCCGCTGGTGGGCGGCGACGGCTGGGACTCCCCCAAGCTCTGCGAAGTGGGCGGTCCGGCCCTGGAAGGCTGCTTCTTCACCAACCACTACGCCAAGGATGACACCCGGCCCATCATCCAGGAGTTCGTGAAGAAGTACAAGGACAAGTTCGGGGTGGACCCCGACGCCCTGTCCTGCCTGGCCTATGACGCCACCTACCTGGTGCTGGACGCCGTGAAGCGGGCCAACTCCGACGATGGCTCGGCCATCCGCGACGCCCTCAAGAGCACCGACAAGGCCGTCGTTTCCGGCCAGGTCAAGTTCGACGCCGACCGCAACCCGGTGAAGTCCGCCGTGGTGATCGAGATCAAGGGCGGCAAGTTCGTATACCGGGCCAGCGTCAACCCGTAGTCCATCGCCCGTCAGGGCCACCGTTCGTCGAGGATTCCAGCCCGGGGGAGGAGCCACCGCCGGTGCTGGGTCTTCGGCGATTTCGTATGGTTGCGATATCATACCCACGGCTTCGTCCGATCTCCTCGTGGACGAAGGTCTTCCATCGGAGCCAACCATGACTGGCGAAAACACCTGGTGGCCCGGGGCATTCGACGCCAATGCGGTCTTCCGGCATCGCAACGTCCAAGCCGATGACGTACGGTTGCATTTCGTCGAAGGCGGGGAAGGCCCCACGATTGTGCTGATCGCCGGGTTCCCGCAAAGCTGCTACGCCTGGCGTCGAGTCATGCCGCTTCTCGCAACGCAGTTCCATATCGGCTCGTGGGTCGGCTTTCCCTACGCTCACCAGTTCCAGGACGAACTGCGTGGACTGGTGCTGCTGGACGGCAACATTCCGGGCATCACGCTGCAGCCCACGCTCACGCTGGGGCCCGACAACTGGCGCAATTGGCACTTTCTGTTCAACCCGATTCCGGACCTTCCCGAAGCGCTGCTGCAGGGGCGTGAGCGCATCCTGATCGAGTGGTTCTTCAGCCACAAGACCGCCAACGCGCCGGCCACCTTCAGCAGGGCGGATATCGATGAATTCGAGCGCGCCTACCAGACCCTTGGCGGCATGCGCGGAATGCTCGGCTACTACCGCGCGGTGCTGGAGGACATGGACCAGAACCGGGAGTACCTGGGGCGGAAGCTCGACGTGCCCATCCTCGCGCTCGGTGGCGAGGTCGGCAGCGCACCGGACATCCATGAACGGATGAAGCCACTTGGCCAGGATGTACGCGGGGGGGTGATCGCCCAAAGCGGCCACTACATTCCGGAAGAACAGCCGGAAGCGCTCGCGCGCGAAATCATCCGTTTCAGCCAAACCCTGCCTGCGGGCCGCACCTGATCCGGAAACCCCGGTCCTGCTTTTACAGGTCCTTATTAAGTAGAGTCACACCTGTATCAAGGGCCTGGCCCGCCCCATGGCGTGCCCGGCCCCTGCTTCAGGACAGTCCAGGGTTTAGACCCCCAGGTAGGCCTCCCGCACCCGGGCATCGGCGGCGATCTCCTTGGCCGGTCCGGAAATGGTGGTGTAGCCCACCTCCAGGACGTAGGCGAAGTCGGCGATCTCCAGCGCTTCGGAGGCGTTCTGCTCCACCAGCAGGACGGTCATACCCTTCTTGTTGATGGCGACGATCTTGTCGAAGATCTCGTCCACCAGCACCGGGGCCAGGCCCATGCTGGGCTCGTCCAGCAGCAGGATGTCGCCGCCGGTGACCATGGCCCGGCCCACGGCCAGCATCTGCTGCTCGCCGCCGGACAGGGTGCCACCCAGCTGGCTGACGCGCTCCTTGATGCGGGGCAGCATCTCGAACACTTCTTCCATGCGCTGCTTGACCAGGTTCTTGTCCTTGACGGTCCAGCCGGCCAGTTCCAGGTTTTCGCGCACGGTGAGGGTCGGGAAGATCTTCCGGCCTTCGGGCACGTGGGAGATGCCCCGGGCCACCAGCTGGTGCGCCGGAACCCCGGTGATGTCCTGGCCCTTGAAGATGACCGAGCCGCCCGCCGGAACTTCCAGGCCGCTCACGGCCCGCAGGGTCGTGGTCTTGCCGGCGCCGTTGGCGCCGATCAGGCACACGATCTTGCCCGCCGGCACCTCGAAGGACACGTCGGTGATGGCGGCAATGTTGCCGTAGGTGACTTTCAGGTTCTGGACTTTCAGCATACGACCGCCTTCCGCCCGAGGTAGGCCTCGAGCACCTTGGTGTCCTTCACCACGTCTTCGGGTTTCCCTTCGGCGATGGTTTCGCCGAAATCGATGACCTTCACCCGTTCGCAGATGCCGGTCACGAACTTCATGTGGTGCTCGATCAGGAACACCGTGACCTTGAACTCGTCCCGCACGCGCAGCACCAGCTTCATCAGGTCCTCGGTCTCCTTGGGGTTCATGCCGGCCGCCGGCTCGTCCAGCAGGATGAGCTTGGGCCGGGTGGCCAGGGCACGGGCGATCTCCAGCCGGCGCAGTTCGCCGTACGGCAGGTTCTTGGCCATGTCCATGGCCCGGTGTTCGAGGTTCATGAGCTTGATCAGTTCCATGGCCTCGTCCCGCACCTCCTCCTGTTCCTTGAGGAAGCTGGGCAGGCGCAGAAACGAGCTGAACACGCCGGACTTGGTGGTGAAGTGGCGGGCCACCCGGATGTTGTCCACCGCGGTCAGGTTGCCGAAGATGCGCAGGTTCTGGAAGGTCCGGGCGATGCCCTTGTGGACGATCCGGAACGGCTTCTGGCCGACGATGTCCTCGCCCTGGAACAGGATCTTGCCCTGGGTGGGCGTGTAGATGCCGGTGATCAGGTTGAAGGTGGTGGTCTTGCCCGAACCGTTCGGGCCGATCAGACCGTAGATGACCCCTTCGGGCACCTCGAAGTTGAAATCCGAGACAGCCTTGAGTCCACCGAAGTAGTGGGACATGCCCTGGATCGAAAGGACCGGAGCGCTCATACGTGCTTCTCCTCGATGATGAGGATCTTGGATTCCCGCATGCCCATGAAGCCTTCAGTCTTGAACAGCATGACGAAGATCAGCAGCAGCGCGTAGATCACCATGGTCCATTCCGTGCCGATGGGGATGCCCACCGAGTCCCGCAGCCAGTCGATGCCCACCCGCAGGCCCTCGGTGAGGAAGGTCAGGGAGAAGGCCGCCAGGATGGAGCCGGTGAGGGAGCCCATGCCGCCCGCGTAGACCATGATCAGCAGGATGCTGGAGGCGTAGAAGCCGTACTGGGTGGGATGCGCGATCTGCAGCAGGTGAGCCAACAGACCGCCTGCGATGCCGGCGAAGAAGGCGCCGACCACGAAGCCCAGGACCTTGTACTTGGTCGTGTCCACCCCGGCCAGTTCCGAGGCCAGCTCGTTCTCGCGGATGGAGAGCATCGCCCGGCCGTGGGACGACTGCACCAGGTTGCGCAGCAGCACGATGGTGAAGAAGGTGAACAGAAAGATGACCGTGAAGTTGGAGAACTTGGGGATGCCCAGCAGGCCGCGCGGGCCGCCCACGTAGGCGATGTTGTTGAGGATCGTGCGGATGATCTCGCCGAAGCCCAGGGTCACGATGGCCAGGTAGTCGCCCTTGAGGCGCAGGGAGGGGAAGCCGATGAGGAAGCCCACGACGCCCGCGGCGCAGGCGCCCAGCAGGATGGCCCCCACGAAGATCAGGTTGTCGCCGAACACGTGCGGGCTCAGCTTGAACACCAGGGTGGTGATGGTGCCGGACACGTAGGCGCCCACGGCCGCGAAGCCCATGTGGCCCAGGGAGAACTGCCCGGTGATGCCGTTGATGAGGTTGAGGGTGGCCGCCAGGATCACGAAGATCATGGAACGGTTGATGATCACCACGAAATAGCCGTTGAGGACACCGGTGAGGATCAGAAGCTGGACCACCGCGTAGAAGATGGCTCCCGCGATCGCCAAGCGTGGAAGTTTGAATTTATCCATGCCGTTTTCCCCTAAATCTTATCGGCGGTCTTTTCGCCGAGAATGCCATTCGGCCTCAGAAGGAGGACGACGATAAGAATGACGAAGGCAATTCCTTCACCCAGGAGGGAATTGTATGCGGTGGCGCAGGTCTCGGCGATGCCCATGATGAAGGCGCCGAGCACGGCTCCGGGGACGTTGCCGATACCGCCCAGCACGGCCGCGATGAAGGCCTTGAGCCCGGGCAGGATGCCCATGTACGGCTGGATGCGGGGATAGGTAAGCCCGGCCAGCAGGCCGGCCGCACCGGCGAAGCTGCCGCCGATGAGGAAGGTGAAGGAGATGACCTTCTCCACATCGATGCCCATGAGCTTGGCGGCATCCTTGTCCTGGGACACGGCGCGCATGGCCTTGCCCATGGGGGTGCGCTGGATCAGGAGGGTCAGGCCGATCATGAGCACGGCGGCCACCAGCAGGTCGATCATCACGTAGTTGGAAATCTCGGCGCCGCCGATGAGGAACATGCGCTTCTTGAGCAGTTCCGGAAAGCCGCGGGGCGAAGGGCCGATGAACGGCGTGGCGGAGAACAGGTACTCCAGCAGCATGGACACGCCGATGGCGGTCACCAGGGACGACAGCCGCGGCTTGTAGCGCAGGGGCCGGTAGGCGAACTTGTTGGCGATCATGGCGATGGCGCCGGCCCCGGCCATGGCCATGATCAGCACCAGGAAGGCCATGCAGCCGCCGGGCGGCAGGAAGAAGTTGAACAGGTAGAAGGCCCCATAGGCCGCGAAGGCGCCAACCATGAAGAAGTCACCGTGGGCGAAATTGATGAGACGAACGATCCCATAGACCATGGTGTAGCCAAGCGCAATCAGCGCGTAGATTGCTCCGAGTTGCAGACCGTTGACGATCTGCTGGAGGCTGAAGACTGAACCCATAGGGTATCCCCTCTCTTGGAAAGGGGGTGCCCCTGGGGGCACCCCTCTCGTATCTGGAAATTTCCTACCGTTACGGGTTGACGGTGGTCTTGAAGGTCTGCTTGCCGCCCTTGATCTCGATGATGACCGCGGACTTCACAGGGTTGCGGTGGTCGTCGAACTTGACCTGGCCGGTGACGGTCTTGAGGTCGGTGGCCACCAGGGCGTTCTTGATCTTTTCGCCATCGGTGGAGCCGGCGCGCTGGATGGCGTCGAGCATGATGTAGGTGGAGTCATAGGCCAGGGCCGCCAGGGCGTCCGGAGTGGCGTTGTACTTCGCCTTGTAGTTCTTCACGAACTCCTGGACGATCGGGGAGGTGTCGTCCTGGGAGTAGTGGTTGGTGAAGTAGCAGCCTTCGACCGCCGAGCCGCCCACTTCCATCAGCTTGGGGGAATCCCAGCCGTCGCCGCCGAGCATGGGGCCCTTGAAGCCCAGTTCCCGGGCCTGCTTGGCGATCAGGGCCACGTCGTTGTAGTAGTCGGACACGTAGAGGACGTCCGGAGAGGCGGCCAGCACCTTGGTGAGCTGGGCCTTGAAATCGGTGGTGCCGGTGGCGTGGCCTTCATAGCCGACCACCTGGCCGCCCAGGGCGGTGAACTTGGCCTTGAAGAACTCGGACAGGCCCTTGGTGTAGTCGTTGCCCACATCGAACAGGCAGGCAGCCTTCTTGGCCTTCAGATCGTCGAAGGCGAACTTGGCGCCGACCGTGCCCTGGAACGGATCGATGAAGCAGGCGCGGAAGATGTAGTCACCCACATCGGTGACCTTGGGGTTGGTGGAGGCGGTGGCGATCATGGGGATCTTGGCGTTCTGGCAGATGGGGGCGCCGGCCAGGGACACCTTGGACATGACCGTGCCGACGATGGCGCAGGACTTGTCCTGCTCGATCAGCTTGGTGAACACCGTGGCGCCTTCCGCGGGATCGCCCTTGTCATCGGCGAAGGTCAGCTTCACCTGCTTGCCCAGCACACCGCCCTTGGCATTCCACTCGGCCACGGCCAGATCGTAGCCGTTCTTGGTGGAGACGCCGAAGGTCGCCGCTTCGCCGGTGAGAGGACCGACACCACCGATGCGGATTTCCTTGGAGCTCTTGTCGCACGCCAGGAACCCCCCGGCGAGTGCGACGGCGAGCGCCGCCGACACGAGAGATGATTTCATGTTACCTCCTGAGGCTTGCAGTGGGTGGGGAGCGGTGTGTCCTAGCCAGGGGCGTCTGAAGCACTCAAAGACGGGACTTAGACTTAACCAAGCTTGGACACGGTGCACTGAGAAGGGAATTTAGACTAAAAGTCGAAGCCATTGAGCTCCGGTGGAGATTTTGTTTGCTGGATTATCGTCCGAAAACAGTTGATTGGGAAGCATAAATATTATAATTGATAAATTACCAGTCCGTGGAATCCACGCGCCGGCCCGCCATCACTGGATCTCCGCCAGCCATTGTTCCACCAGGGCGGGCACCGTGAGCGAGGCCGGGCCCTGGCGGGCCGCGCCGAACCGGGAACGGACCAGGGACGGCTCCAGGTTCAGTTCCAGGGTGATGGCCGAAGGCCCGACGCAGTCGACGAAGCCCGCGGCCGGGTAGACGTTGCCCGAGGTGCCCACCGCCAGGAAGCGTCCGCAGCCTTCCAGGGCCGCCTGGATCCGGGGCAGCTCCAGCGGCATTTCGCCGAACCATACGATCCGGGGCCGCAGTCCGCCGGTCCGTCCACACAGCGGGCAGGCCTGGGCCACCCCGGTGTCCCCGGGGCAGGGCTGGGCCCGGTGGCAGTGCAGGCATTCCATCTGCTTCAGCTCGCCGTGCATGTGGATCAGGTTGCGGCTGCCGGCCCGCTCATGCAGATCGTCCACGTTCTGGGTGACCAGCAGGAACGCCCCGGGCCAGTGCTGTTCCAGCCGGGCCAGGGCCAGATGGGCCGGGTTGGGCTGGACCGCGGCCAGCTGGACCCGGCGCTCATTATAGAACTGATGCACCCGGGTCGGATCGGCCCGGAAGCCCTCCGGGGTGGCCACATCCTCCACCCGCTGGCCCTCCCACAGGCCACCGGCGTCCCGGAAGGTGCGCAGCCCGCTTTCGGCGGAGATGCCCGCCCCGGTTAGGACGACAATCGAATCGGACCGTGGCCGTGCCATCGTAGCGTGTGCTCCCTTCTCCGGGCCGGGGAAGACGGCCGGGGGGCGATCCCATCTCTGTTATTATTCACATTATGCACACAATGCCCTGACCCGGATAAAACCGCCTTGAATAATCCTGCCCAACCCCAGACCATCGGCAAATTCGAGCTGCTCCGGCTGCTGGGCCAGGGCACCATGGGCCGGGTGTTCCTGGCCCGGGACTCGAACCTGGGCCGGGAAGTGGCGCTCAAGTCCATCCTTCCGGGCAATGCCTTCGGTGAAGAAAGCCGGGCCCGGTTCCAGGTGGAAGCCCGGGCCATGGCCGCCCTGAACCACCCGAACATCGTCACCCTGTTCGAGGCGGGCGAGGACCAGGGCACCGACTACCTGGTCATGGAATTCCTGGACGGGGAGGACCTGGGCACTCTCATCGAGCGGGGGCAGCTCGGCCGGGCCGAGCAGCTGGAGGCCCTGGCCCAGGCCTGCGAAGGCCTGGGCTTCGCCCACAGCCGCGGCGTGGTGCACCGGGACGTGAAGCCGGGCAACATCCTGGTGCTTTCGCGCAACGGCCGGATCCAGGCCAAGCTCACCGACTTCGGCATCGCCGCCCTGTCGAACCACGATCTGGCCCAGCAGGACGGCTGGGTGGGCACGGTCAGCTACATGGCCCCGGAATACCTGGAGTCCGGCCAGGCCTCGGCCGGCGCCGACCTGTTCGCCGCCGGGGTGATCCTGTACGAGATCCTGGCCTCCGGGCGCCGGCCGTTCACCGGGGACACCACGCCCGCCACCCTGGCCGCCATCCTGCGGCAGCCGCCGCCGCCCCTGGACCCCCAGGAGCTGAAGCCCTTCGCGGCGATGCTGCCGGTGCTGGCGCGGGCCCTGGCCAAGGATCCGGCCGAACGCTACCCGGACGCGGAGGCGCTGGCCGCGGCCATCCGGGCCGTGCTGACGCAGGCGGTGACCCAGGCGACGCCCCAGCCGCCGCCCGTCCAGGAGCGCCCGCCCGAGCCGCCCAGGCCGGTGGTGGTGGGCCGCGGCGGGGCCGCCACCTGTCTGAGCCTGCGGCTGGCCCTCCGCCAGGCCGCGGCCGAGGCGGTGATCCAGGTGCTGCCGGGCACCTACCAGGGGACCCTTCTGGTGGACCGGCCGCTCACCATCCAGGGGCTGGACGATGCCGACGTGATCCAGTTCCCGGACGGCATCGTGGTGGCGCCCGGGGTGACCCTGACCCTGGCCCAGGCGACGGTGGGCAGCGCCCAGGACGTGGCCCTGCGGCTCCGCCCCGGCGCGCGGCTGGAGGCCCGCGACGTGGCGTTCCGGGGCGGCGCGGCCGGCGGGGTGGAACTGGAGATGGCCGCGGAGGGCAGCTTCCTGCGCTGCCGGTTCACGGACAACGGCTCGGCCGGTCTGCTGGTCCTGGAGGATGCCCGGGCCTTCCTGGAGGACTGTCAACTGAGCGGCAACCAGGACGCCGGGGTGCATGCCGGCGCCGGCGCCAGCCTACGGCTGCTCAGATGCCGGCTGCAGGACAACCAGGGCCTGGGCCTGGCGGCCGTGGACGGCGCCGCCGTGGCCATGGAACACTGCGAATGGGCCCGCAACCAGGGACCGGGCCTGCTGCTGCACCGGGGCGCCAGCGCCCGGCTGGAGCACTGCGAGCTGGCGGAGGGGCCCTCCCTGGGCATCGTCTGCCGGCACGGCGCCAGCCTGGTGATGGGCGACAGCCAGATCCAGGGCAACCTGCTGGGCGGCATCCTGCTAGGCGAAGGGGCGCTGGCTCCGGCCCTGGGGCCGGACAACCGGATCCTGGATCCGGTCATCCAGGGCAGCTGACCCCCGCGAGCCGGTCCAGGGTGTCGATCCAGCGACCGGGCAAAGGATCCTGCCGGGCCACGGCCTCGCAGCCGGGCCGGGCCAGGAATTCGAGCAGGGGCTCAGGCAGCTGAGTGACCAGGGCCATGGGCAGGGAGCCGAAGGCGTCCAGCTGCGGTTCCAGCTGCCGGACCACCCCCATGGGCTCCTGGCCGAGGCTGCGGGCCGCTTCCAGATCCAGCAGCAGCATCCGGTACGGGGCCGCGCTGGCCGCGGCCTCCCGGCTGGCCTCCAGGGCCGCCGGCAGCGCCTCGACCAGATCCAGGCGCCAGAATCCGGCCAGGCGCAGATCGGCCACCAGGGCATCCCGGGCCCCGGCCTCCTGGGCCACCACCAGCATCCGGGCGGTGCGCCGGTCCAGGCGCCGCAGCGGGCCGGCGCCGGCCGCCGCCAGCACCTGGTCGTTGGGGATCGGCGCCGACCCGGCCTCCGCTGGCTGGTCCGTTTCGGCCGGGACGCCTTCCCGGGACCCGGAGCGCGGGGCGGGCCGGGACCCCGCTCCGGTGCGGTTCGCCGGGCGCTCGCGGCCGGCCAGCACCTGGCTCAGCAGTTCGCTCTCCTTGGCGTCCAGGCCGCTGAACTGGGCGGCCAGGTGGAACTCCGAATCGCTTTCCAGGAACCGGGCGACCACCCCCCGGGCCTCCAGCACCTCTTCCCGGAACAGCCCGTGGACCCGCACCAGGGACAGGATCTGGCCACGCTCGAAGGGCACCGCCCGGGGCTGCATGGGCACCCCGTCCTCCAGCTGGATGACCCGGTCCACCCGCATGGAGAAGCCGCCCTGGGACAGGGTGGTGAGCGGGCCGGTGATGCCGTGGCAGGGGGTCGCGGTGTCCTGGGCGGTGACGTAGACGTTCTCCCGGGGGCGGAAGCTGTAGCGCTTCCAGACCCGGCGGTCGGAGGAGACCAGCGCCTGGGGCCACTCGAACTGGTAGCGCAGGTAGCCGTCCCGGCCCAGCAGGGCGATCCGTCCTTCGTAGCGCCGCTCCTCCACCGAGAACACCAGGTCGAACCAGGCGCCCACGGCCAGGGCCGGCGGCAGCGGCCGGTACAGCTTCAGGACGAAGGTCCGGCGCTCGGGATCCACCCCCTGCACCATGGCGGTGTAGGGCATGGTCTTGGCGCCCTCCACCTTGATGGGGAACTCCACCTGCTGGGCCAGGAGCGCCGCGAAGGAACGCTCCATGAACCCCAGATCCCGGGTCGTTTCGCCGCTGGCCATGCGTCAGAGGCTCCGGCACATGGTCAGATGGCCGGGTTCACGGAGCACTTGACTGGCCCCTTGCGGATGGCCGCGAAGCAGGCCAGGCACTCCCGGCAGCGCAGGATCTCGTCATCCCGGCCCGCCAGCAGCTTGCCCGAAGCCAGGGGATCGGCGATCAGGGGGCGGGCCAGGGCGATCAGATCGGCCTGGCCGGCGTCCAGCACCGCCTGGGCCAGGCCCGGGGCGCCGAGCTTGCCGACGGTGATCACCGGCACGCCCACCGCGGCCCGGATCCGCCCGGCGGATTCGGCGAAGGCCCCGCCCGGGGTTTCCCGGGGCAGCACCGAGCCGGCGTTGAGGAACGGCTGCCCCTGCCACTCGCCCTGGGAGGCCTGGCCGATGCCCGAGGCGTCGATGACGTCCACCCCGGCCTCCACCAGGGCCTGGGCGAAGAAGATGGCGTCCTCGGTGGACAGTCCGCCCTCCAGGAACTCCACCGAATGGATGCGGCAGAAGATGGGGTAGTCCTCGCCCACGGCCTCGCGCACGGCCCGCACCACCGACGCCGCCAGCCGCAGCCGGCCGAACCGGTCCTGGCCCCAGCGGTCGCTGCGGTGGTTGGTGTACGGCGACAGGAACTGGGACAGCAGGTAGTAGTGCGCGGCGTGCACCTCCACCCCGTCGAAGCCGGCCGACTTGGCGCGCAGCGCGGCCCGGGCGAAGGCCTCGATGGCCCCCTCGATCTCGGACTCGGTCATGGGCCGGGGCCGGGGTCCCGGCATGAGCGCCACGTCCGAAGGCCCGACCCGTTCCTGGGTCAGATCCTCCCGGAAGGCCTTGGCTCCGCCATGCACCAGCTGCAGCACCGCCGGCACGCCCTGGGCCTGGATGGTCCGGGCCAGCCGGGCCATGCCGGCCACCTGGCCGTCCTTCCACAAGCCCAGCATGAACGGCATGATCCGCGCGTCCTTGGCCACGGCGCAGGACTCCACCACCACCAGGCCCACCCCGCCCCGGGCCCGGTCCCGGTACCAGACCTGCATGGCCTCGGTGGGGGCATTGTCCACCGCCAGCCCGGTGACCATGGGCGCCATCACCACACGGTTCGACAGCTGCAGTCCCTTGACGGCAAGCGGATCAGATAGTCTCGGCATTGCAGAATCTCCCGGCAAGGCCTCGGTCCGCCCGCCAAAGTGTGCTGACCTGGATAAGCATAGCATGGGTCGGACCCGGGTTTGGGTTTGGACCAGGTGCAGCGGGCAGGCTCCGCCTGCACGCTGCACGGGGGGCCAGGGGGGAACATCGCGAGCATAGCGAGCAGGCAGTTCCCCCCTTCAGCTGAGGAAGCCCTGCTCCAGGGCCGCCCAGGCCAGAGGCTTGGCCGGGTCGGCCTGGGCCGCGCGGGCCTGCTGCAGCCGGCCCAGCTCTTCGCTGTACCAGGCCACCACCGGCCGGCCGATCTTCAGCTCGCCCAGCTCCGTGGGCAGATCGCTTGGCTCGATGCGGCAGACCCAGCCCTCCCGGTACGGGCTGTGCACCACCAGGGTGGCGTCCGCCAGCAGCCCGGCGTTGGGGGCCTGGACCTTGCCGCTCACCGGCGCCCTGAACACCAGGCTGTCGGCGCCCCGCTGGCAGGTGAACAGGGGTTCGCCGCGGCGCACCTGGGCGCCGGGCCTGGGCAGCTGCACCGCGCCCACCTCGCCCATGGCCTTGCTGGCGAAGTCGTCGATGCCCACCCGCACCTGGCCATCGGGCTCGATGCGCACCCAGGTGTGGCCCGGGGCGATGAACGACCCGCCGGGCACGCAGAACTCGTTGACCGGAGTGCCTTCCGCCTGGCTGGGCGACACGATCCGGACCGTGGGCTGGCGCAGGGCCTCCTGCCGGGCCTGGCGCTTGACCACCAGCTTGTGCACGAACTCCGCCAGCTCGTCGGCGGAGAACGGCTTCTGCACGTATTCGCAGGCGCCGCTCTGCAGGGTCTCCACCGCGGTCTCGATGCTGCCGTAGCCGGTGATCACCACCAGGTCCACGTCCGGCCGCAGGTGCTTGACCGCCTTCACCACCTCCACCCCGTCCATGATCGGCATCTTCAGGTCGGTGAACACGAAGTCGTAGTCGTTGCGCCGCACCAGGCTGAGCGCCTCGGGCCCGGACTGCACGGTGTCGATGTTGTAGCCTTCCAGCACCAGGATGCGCCGGAAGGAGTCCAGCACCACCGCCTCGTCGTCCACGGCCAGGATGCGCGCCTTGGGCGCGGGCACCTCCACCCGGCGCAGGCTCCGGGCCTCGTCGTCGAACTCCAGGCGTACCGCCTGGTTCAGGATCCCTTCCCGGACCGTGCGGTCGTGACGGGCCTCGCGCCGGCGGGCGGTGGCCCGGACCACGTAGTCGATGCCCACGAAGGCCAGGAGCATGAAAATGACAAGCAGGACCGTCATGGCGGGTCTCCTAAGAAGGCGAGGGCAAGGGGGCGGAAGGACCGGCCCCGGACGCGGGCGGGGTCCGGGGCAGCCGGAGCGTGAACCGGGTACCGTGTCCGGGTTCACTCTGGACCTGGATGGTGCCGTGGTGGCTGGCAATGATGCCCCAGGTTACCGCGAGCCCGAGCCCGGTGCCCCGGTTGCCCTTGCTGCTGAAGAAGGGTTCGAAGATATGCGGCAGGTCCTCGGGCCGGATGCCCGATCCGGTGTCCGCCACCCGCAGTTCCACCCCGGCTCCGTCCGGATCCGCGGCCGGCAGTTCGGCGGTGGCGATGTGGATCTGGCCGCCGTCCGGGCCGATGGCGTCCGCCGCGTTCAGCAGCAGGTTCACCACCACCTGCTGGATCTGGTTGCCGTCGGCGAAGGCCTCGGGCAGCGCCTCGGCCAGGTCCAGGACCAGCTCCACCCGGTGCTCGTGGAACTGGTTGGTCACCACCGCCAGTGCGCGCCGGACCACCTCGTTGAGATCGGTGGGCTTGCGGGCCGGGGCCGTGGGCCGGGCGAAGTCCAGCAGCTCCCGGATGATCCCCCGGCAGCGCTTGGTCTCGCGGACGATCACCTCCAGGTCCTCCAGGGTCTGGGGATCCCCGGCGCAGCGCTTGGCCAGCAGGGAGGCGTAGGTGAGCACGCCGGTGAGCGGGTTGTTGATCTCGTGGGCCACCCCGGCCGCCAACCGCCCCACCGAGGCCAGCTTGTCGGCCTGGGTGAGCTGGCGCTGGGTCTCGGCGATGCGCTGGGTCATGGCGTTGAAGGCCGCGGCCAGCTTGCCCAGTTCGTGCCGGGCGGTGACCGGGATGGGGGTGTTCAGGTCCCCTTCGGCCACCCGGCGGGTGCCTTCCAGCAGCGCCGCCACCGGGCGCAGCACCAGCCGCCCGTTCAGGTACCAGATGATGAGGCTGCTGGCGGCGATGGCCAGGGCGGCCAGGCCCAGCAGCAGATCCCGGCTGGCACGGATCTGCCCGTCGGCCTGGACCATGGACAGGTTCACGTCCAGTACGCCCAGCACCTTCTGTTCCCGGGGATGGGCATGGCAGTCGGCGGTCCAGCAGGATGGCTCGTTGGGGATCGGGTTGATGATGCCCAGGATCCGCGACCCGTCCGCGGCCCGGAAGATCCGGGCGCGGCTCTGGATATCCAGCTTCTCCAGGGGCTGCCCCTCCGCGTGGCAGGCGTAGCAGGCCTCGCCGCGCTTATCCAGAGCCTTGCCGATCTCCTCCCGGTCGGAGGAGAACATGATCCGGCCCTCCTTGTTGAACAGCCGGACCTTCTGGATGCCTTCCCGCTTGAGTTCGCCGATGTTGCGGATCTGCCGGTGCAGGTCCTCGCGCCGGTTCTCCAGCATATCGTCGTGGGTGGCGCTCTTGATCGTCTCGCTCACCTGGTTCGCGGTCTGATTCAGCTCGAACAGCACCTGGGCGGTGTGCGAGCGCAGGATGAGCACCACCATGACCCCGATGACCAGGGAGGTCACCAGGCCGGCCCCCACGATCATCTGTGTGCCGATCCGGGTGCGCATCCGGTTCTCCTTCTTCCGCCCAGCCCACGGGCCCCGGGAACCCCTCGGGACCGCTCTGTCGATCGAAGGATTCATCTTATCCAAATCCGAAATCCGGAGCGGGAATTCGTGATGCAAAGCACGTTCTGCGCCGCCCCGGGGCGGTCGGCGGGGGGCGCGGCGGCCGGAAAGACGACTTAAGGCCGCGGTTTATTCCCATTCCAACCCAGCCCAGGATGGGCCTCGCGCGCCGCCGGCGCCGGCCCCGGCCGGGTCCGGGCCGGCCGGCCCCGGCGGCCGGAGCGGTCCCCAGAAAGGCCGGGCGTTCAGGACATCGGGAGCCTAAATTAGGTTATCCACCCCCACCCATGGCGCCAGCCCACGGCGCGGCCAGGCGAAGTCCGAGGGAGCACCCGATGGTTCACAAGAAAGCCCTGCTGCTGGATGTGTCGATGTGCATCGGCTGCAATAGCTGCCAGGCCGGTTGCAAGGTCGAGAACCAGCTCGACCCCAAGGTGGAGTCGTTCCTGTCCCTGACCGCCTTCACGGCGCTGGACGAGTACAACGGCAAATTCGTACGCCGCCTGTGCCAGCACTGCGAAGTGCCCACCTGCGTCTCGGTGTGCCCGGTCGCCGCCCTGACCAAGTCCGAAGCCGGGCCGGTGGTCTACGACGCCCAGAAGTGCATCGGCTGCCGCTATTGCCTGCAGGCCTGCCCGTTCCGGGTGCCCCGCTACGAGTGGCACAGCACCCATCCGCGCATCCAGAAGTGCACCTTCTGCGCCTCGCGCCAGGCCCGGGGCCTGCAGACCGCCTGCGCCGAGGCCTGCCCCACCGGCGCCACCAAGTTCGGGGACCGGGACGCGCTGCTGCTCGAGGCCACCGAACGCATGCGCAAGGAGCCTGGCCGCTATGTGGACCGGATCTACGGCCAGGAGGACGTGGGCGGCACCTCCATGCTTTACCTGAGCCCGGTGCCGTTCGAGCAGGTGGGCTTCGACACCCGGCTCGGGCAGACGCCCATGCCGCTGCTTACCCACCGGGCCATGGACAAGATCCCCAGCGTGGTCAGCGTGGGTAGCGTCCTGCTGGCCGGCATCTGGTGGATCACCAACCGCCGGGGCGAGGTCCGGCGCCAGGAAGGCCCGGGCGACCCTCCGCCGGGCCCCGGGTCCCCGACCGGCGCCTCCAAGGAGCAGCCATGAAGGCGCTCGCCCTGCCCCGCCTCACCCCCTGGCGCGTGATCGCCGGCCTGCTGATTGCCGCCGGCACCGGGTCCGCCATCGCCCGGTTCACCCTCGGCCTGGGCGCCACCACCCACCTCACCGACCAGTTCCCATGGGGCCTGTGGATCGGCTTCGACTTCCTGGGCATCGGCCTGGCCGCGGCCGGGTTCACCATCGTCGCCGCGGTGCACCTGTTCCACGCCACGGACTACGAGCCCATCGTCCGGCCGGCCATCCTCACCGCCTTCATCGGCTACCTGCTGGTGGTGCTGGTGCTGGTGATCGACCTGGGCCGGCCGGAACACTTCTGGCATCCCCTGGTCATGTGGAACCCGCACTCGGTGATGTTCGAGATCACCTGGTGCGTGATCCTGTACTCCACCGTGCTGAGCCTGGAGTTCGCCCCGATCGTCCTGGAGAAGTTCCACCTGCACGCGCCGATCAAGTGGATCCACACCTTCTCGCTGCCGTTCATGATCCTCGGGGTGCTGCTGTCCACCCTGCACCAGTCCTCGTTCGGCTCGCTCTACCTGATCGTTCCCAACCGGCTGCACCCGCTGTGGTACTCGCCGCTGCTGCCGGTGCTGTTCTTCGTCTCCTGCATCGCCTCGGGGCTGGCCATGGTGATCCTGGAAACGCTCATCCTGTCCCGGAACGGGCGCACGCTGCTATCCACCGAGCTGCGGGCCGACCTGGGCAAGATCATCGCGGTGGTGCTGGCCATATACCTGGTGGTTCGGTTCCAGGACATGGCCGCCCGCGGGGTGCTGGGCCAGCTGCGCACCTTCACCTATCACAGCCTGGCCTTCGACGGCGAGATCCTGGCGGGCTTCGTGCTGCCCCTGATCCTGCTGCTGGTCCCGGGGGTCCGCCGCTCCCGCCGGGGACTGTACCCGGTCACCATCCTGGTCCTGGCCGGATTCGCGGCCAACCGGCTGAACACCGCCATCACCGGCATGGAAGTCTGGCCCACCCGCACCTATTTCCCGTCGCTGATGGAGGTGCTGATCGTGCTCGGCATCGCCGCCATCGGCTGCAGCGCCTTCGCGGTGATCGCCCGGGTCCTGCCGATCTTCGAGCCGGTCCCGGCGCCGGAAGGCACCCCCGACGAGTCGTTCTAATCGCTCCAGACGTGGCCGATGTAGTCGGGCCAGCAGGGCGACAGGGCGTGGCGCAGCACGCTGGCGGTGGCGCTGGACTGGAACAGCGGCCGCAGCGCCGCGCTGAACGCGGTGAGGGTGGTGCCCTTGGCCACGTCCTCGTCGAACAGCAGGGCCGGACCCGCCTGGTGGCGCGCCAGCAGGGCCAGGTCGCTGGCGGCGATGATGGGCGCGGTGTCGTGCCGCTTGAACATGGAGAAGCGGATGAAGTAGAGGGGCGCCCGCATCAGGTTGGCGAACACCAGGCCGGACATGATCGATCCGTGGGCGGCGCCGACGATGATGGCCGGCCGCAGGGCCCGGCCCACTTCGTTCGCCAGGCTGGCGATCCGCCGGGGATCCGAGGCGCGCCAGGTGTACTTGTCCTGGCGGCTAGCGTAGACGAACCCGGGGAGCGCCCCGGGCAGCTCCCGGCGGAAGCCGGCCAGGGCGGCCGGGGCTCCGGGCTCCAGGGCGTAGACGCTCCGGGCGGTGGCGATGGCGTCCAGGAACAGGCTGTTGGCCCGCTCGACCACGGCCTCGGGATAGCTGCACTTGAAGCGGGTGCGCTCGCTCACCTCGAAGTAGTGGCTGGGATGCAGCGGCAGCCCCTGTTCCACGCAGATCTTGTAGTTGAGGGCGACGTTCACCAGGGCCGGGGTGAGCAGGTACAGATCCAGGCACTGGTCCCAGAACACCCCGGGCGCGGCGGCCGGATCCGCCAGGGCCGCGTCCCGGCCGGCCAGGATCCCGGGCAGCAGGGCCTGGATCCGGTCCAGCAGCTCGCCCAGGGGCGCCTCGAAGTTCATGGCTTCGGGCGGCGTTTCCCAGTCGGCGTAGACGAGTCGTTCCAGCATGCCCCCAGGCTACCGTCAAACGCGGCCAGGAACCTGATCAGGTCATCGTGCGTGTCCCGGACTTTCGCCCTTGTCCGTCGTCGCCGGCGGGGCCGGCATCGACGGAACGAACCCAGCCATGGACGATGGTTTGACCCCCGAACGGTTACACCCGTGATTGGATTGCCTCGAAATCCGGTTCTTGCTCAGCCCGAACCACAGCCAGGATTTCTATCAAGTTTTCTTGCCGCTGGTAGATCACCCGGAATGGGGCATGCACGACTTCACGAAGGACAGGATCCTCAAGCTCGGGCACCCTTCTCCCTGAATCAGGGAAAGCCCGTAATCGGCCAATGGCATGATGGACAGCCCGTGCCAACCGGTCAGCAGCGTCCCGGTTATCCCGGGCAATATAGTCAAGCGCAGCTTCAAGTTCCCGGATTGCAGGGCCTGACCAACGAATCGCTGTCACTGGGAAGACCACTTCAGCAAGCGGCGCCCGGCCTCCTCATGGCTCACAAAATCCCCCTCAGCGATGGCGCTTCGCCCCCGTTCCACAGCCTCAAGCAGGCGCGCTTTGCGGGCCCAGTCATCAACCAGCTGAGCGACACTTACACCCTGCTCTGCCGCCATGATCCGCAATAGACGGGCTGTTTCCGAGGGCACAACCACGGAAACCTTGGTTGTCGGTCCATCAAATGTTCGCGGGCGTCCCATCGGCATGGCGGCCTCCATGCGAGGAATTTAATTCTTTTTGCGCCCAAAGTCCACCCCCGATAATCCTTGCTCGGCATGGCCCTGGTGGGGTTCGTCAGTCAAGCTACCGCCCGGCCACGGTCGTCATTCAATCGGATGTTCTCCCACGACCGTGCCGCCAGGGCACTAGTGCCAAGTTTGGCAAATTGCTTTAATAAATAGCAGGATCGACGTTTGGCTATCAGGTGCTGCCAGTGCGACGGGACAGTCATGTCTCGGCCGCGTGCAGACATGCAAGGTCGAGGTATTTGAAGCAAAAAGCCCAAGACGCCGAAACGAACGTAGAAGCGACGGAGGCCAACCAACCACTCGCCACTGCACAAGATGTAGCCCTGCGGAAGCCAGCTCCTCGTCCCCCTCTTGGTTCGTAAGTGTATCTTTCTAATTATTAAAGAGGTATAGAGAACTCTGCACTAGGCCCTGGAACCGTCCTTGAGCTGCTCGCGGATGGCCTTGAGGATGCCCGGCAGCCGGTTCAGGGCGGCCTGGTTGGCCAGCCACTCCCGGTGCGGCCGGGCCAGGTAGCCGGAGATCATGCTGCCGTCGGGCACATCCTTGCCGATCATGCTGTTGGCGGTGGCCACCGTGCCGCTGCCGATGTGGATGTGACCGGCGACACCCACCTTGCCGGCCAGGGTCACGTGATGGCCCAGGCTGGTGCTGCCGGAGATGCCGGTCTGGGAGACGATCAGGCAGTGCTCGCCGATCTGCACGTTGTGGGCGATCTGGCACTGGTTGTCCACCTTAGTCCCGGCCTGGATCCGGGTGGGGCCCAGGGCGCCCCGGTCCACGGTGGTGCAGGCGCCGATCTCCACGTCATCGCCCACCTCCACCCAGCCCACCTGGGGGATCTTCCGGTGCACGCCCTGCACCGGCACGTAGCCGTAGCCGTCGGACCCCAGCACGGCGTTGCCGTGGATGCGCACCCGCTGGCCCAGCCGGGTCCGCCGGTACAGCACCACGCCCGGAAACAGTTCGCAGCCGTCGCCCAGGACACAGTCCTCGGCCACGTGCACCCCGGGATGCAGCCGCACCCCGGCGCCCAGCACAGTCCGGGCGCCAACCGTCGCGCCCGGGGCGATCCGGCAGTCCGGGCCCACCACCGCGCTGGGGTGCACCGGTTCCGGCGACCACTCCGGCTCCGGGTCCGGGTGCAGCCAGGTCAGGGCCTGGGCGAAGCCCCAGTACGGGTTGGCCAGGACCAGCTGGGGCCGGTCGCCCAGATCGGTCCGGGGGTCCACCAGGATGACCCCGGCCTGGCTGTCCAGGGCCCGGGCGTGGTACTTGGGATTGGACAGGAAGCTCAGGGCCGAGCCGTTCGCCTCCTCCACCGGCAGTACCTCGCAGATGACCCGGTCCGCGGGGCAGTTCCGGAGTGTCCCCCCCAGCCGCTCGGCCAGCTCCGCGCAGGTGAGGGTTGGACCGGCAATGGCATGCATGGCGACTCCATAGAAGGGCCCCGGGCGGGGCGCATGGGTCATTCTATCGCCCCGCGCCGGGGTCGGGGCGGCTACCCGGGCAGCAGCTCCGCCCCCCATGGCACCAGGGAATCCACCTGGTCCCGGCCCAGGGTGATCCCGAACAGCTTCCAGATGGCCACGGAATAGACGTCGGGCAGGTAGCGGCCCCACATCTTCACCGGCAGTTCCGGGGTGGCGATGGTGGGGGACAGGGCCAGCATGAGCATGTGGGTGATGATGAACGAGGCGTTGCTGGCGATCCGTCCGGCGTAGGAGGCCCCCTGCCGCTGCTCGATGATCCGGGCCTCGTGGATGGCGTTGCCGAACTCGCTTTCCACCAGGTCGGCCCGGGTGGTGAGGATCACCTCGGCCCGGAAGGTCCGCTCCCCGGTGTGCACGTAGTCCGCGAACCCATGGGCCAGCTCTTCCGCGCTCAGCCCCCGCCCGCCCAGACCGGACCAGTCCCGGTGCCGCTCCAGGGCGATGACCTGGGCGGCCGGGGGCAGCTCCATGTCCACCAGCAGGTTGATATCGTTGTAGGTGCCCCGGTGCTCCTCCCGCTGCACCCCCACCACCGAGGGGTGGTTGCGGATCGCCAGCTCGATGGAGACCATCTCCTCGGGGGTGCCCACGAACTTGAAGCCGATGCCGTCATCAATGCGCAGGTCCTCGGGCTTGAACACCACCACCCCGTCCCGGAAGGTGCGCGACACCACCCGCTCCGCCTGTGCGAAGTCGTCGGCCATCTCGCTCGTGCTGGACAGCAGCTGGCGCAGGGGGATGCCGTAGGCCTGGGCCCGGCCCAGGGCCACCGCCCGGGCCCGGTCGTTGATGGTCCCGGCCAGGGCGTCCGCCACCCGCCGGGAACACTTCTCCGCGATCCGCCGCAGGCGCTTCACCCGGGCCATGCCCAGGATGCTGCTGTCCGCGCGCAGGCCCAGCACCACGTCCGAGGGCGTCCCCGGGAAGAATTCCTCGGGCCGCTGCCGGTACTGCCGGAACAGCTCCGCTTCGCGTGGGCTGGGATCCGGGCAGGCGCCGAGGATCGCGTCGCGCAGCTCGTCCTTGGACTGCAGCCGCCGCAGCTGGATCGGCCCGGGGTGCACCGCGTCCTTGATGCCGGTCAGCAGGGCCCGCACCATGCCCGCCGTGATGATGTTTTCATAGGTGAACACCTGGGTCAGGAAACGGCCATCGCCCGGACGCGGCGCATCCCCGAACCACCGGGTGGCGAGTTCAAAGAGCTGTTTGCGGTGAGTGATACTGGTCAGGTGCATGACAAACCACCATGAGCGGGTCGCGCTGAGTTGTAAAGGCCGGGAATCCAGTGTAGAAGCCCCTGCCTCGGGCCAGCGGCCCACTTCGCAGATGTGATCTGCGACATAGTTGGCCCATCCGGGCGGCGAGTACGATGGAAGGGCTCTGACCGCGAAGCCTCACACCCGAGCGGGAAGCAGCGCCAGGCAGCATTCCGCCCTCAGGCTGCACGCACCCCATGGAGGCAGAGTATGCCGTATGATCCCAAGGCCATGGAGGCCGGTTCCTTCCTCGACCACGACGAGATCCTGGCGACCCTGGACGAAGCGCGCGGACATGCGTCCGACCCGACCCGGGTGCGGGCCCTGCTGGACCAGGCCGCCACTTTCCAGGGGCTCAGCCACCGGCAGGCCGCGGTGCTGCTGGAGGTGCGGGACCCGGCCGTGCTGGCCGAGATCTACGCCCTGGCCCGCACGGTCAAGGAGCACATCTACGGCCGGCGGATCGTCATGTTCGCCCCGCTCTACCTTTCGGACTTCTGCGTCAACCGCTGTTCCTACTGCGGCTACAACCACGACAACGCCATACCCCGGCGCAAGCTGGACAGCGGCCAGCTGGAGGCGGAAGTGCGGGTGCTGGAGCGGATGGGCCACAAGCGCCTGGCCCTGGAGGCGGGCGAAGACCCGGTCCACTGCGACCTGGACTACCTCCTCGACTGCATCCGCACCATCTACGCCCTGAAGTTCGAGAACGGCGCCATCCGCCGGGTGAACGTCAATATCGCCGCCACCACGGTGGCCGATTACCGGCGCCTGAAGGATGCCGGAATCGGCACCTATGTGCTGTTCCAGGAGACCTACCACAAGCCCACCTACCTGCGGGTGCACCAGGGCGGCCCCAAGCGCAACTATGAGTACCACACCGAGGCCCACGACCGGGCCATGCAGGGCGGCATCGAGGATGTGGGCCTGGGCGTGCTCTACGGCCTGTACGACTGGGAGTACGACACGGTGGGCATGCTCATGCACGCCGAACACCTGGAGGCCGCCCTGGGAGTGGGGCCGCACACCCTGTCCATCCCGCGCATCCGCGCCGCCGCCGGGATGCGCGCCGAGGACTACCCCGACCTGGTCTCGGACGAGGACTTCAAGAAGGTGGTGGCGGTGCTCCGGCTGGCCGTCCCCTACACCGGCATGCTGCTGTCCACCCGGGAGCCCATGGGCTACCGGGACGAGCTGATCACCCTGGGCATCTCCCAGATGAGCGCCGGCTCCTGCACCGGGGTGGGCGGCTACGCCCACGAGCACAAGCTGGGGGAGCCGGAGCCGGTGCCCCAGTTCGAGCCCTCCGATCACCGCTCCCCGGAGGCCTTCCTCAAGGATCTGCTGCGGGCCGGATATATCCCCAGCTACTGCACCGCCTGCTACCGGGAAGGGCGCACCGGCGACCGCTTCATGGCCCTCGCCAAGACCGGCCAGATCGCCAACGTCTGCCAGCCCAACGCCATGATCACCCTGCAGGAGTACCTCGAGGACTACGGCGACGCCGAGCTGCGGGAACTGGCCGAGCGGGTCATCGCCCGGGAACTGGCCAGCATCGGCAACCCCAAGGCCCGGGAAAAGACCGAGCAGTACCTGGCGCGGATCCGGGCCGGGGAGCGGGATCTGCGGTTCTAGTTCCCCGCGCCGGGCGCGGCGGCCGCAGGCTGGGCGGTGGACTCCTTGGACTCTTGGCGCATGGTGGTGGTCATGTGCCGGCGCAGCACTTCCTTGGTCAGGCCATCCATGACGGTCTTGTACTGGGCGGGGTCGTCCACCGCCGCCGCGCTGTCCTGCCTCCCGCCCATGTTGTTGGTGCCATGGGTGATGTTGCAGCGCACCTGGGTGTTCGCGGCGTCGATGGCGTCGAAGGTGAGGGTCAGGTCGAACTGGTCGCCCTTCTTGGCGCTTTCGCCGCTCAGCATGGCGCCCCAGAACTGGGACCCCTTGGACAGGTCCTGGGCCTTGTAGGCGTTGATCATGCCGTCCCGCTGGCTGGCCTGGCGGATCTGGTAGGTGTTGTCCTGGAGGTAGGTCATGGCCGCCTTGAACACGGTCTCGATGGGCACCTCGAAGGAGCGGGTCTGGGCCTGGCGCAGCGCCATGACGCGTTCCGGGCTGAGCTGGGGCGTGCCCCATGCACCCGCCGGGGACGACATGGACAAACATAAATTAGCTGGTGGATCCAGCCATGCATTATTTCCATTCATGCCCGCAATGACGACCAGGATGATCAATAAAACCGCTCAGGCGGCACCCCAGACGCCCCGGAGGAGACCTGGATCGAGGCCCAGGCCAATACCCCCGCGGCGAGATCGACCGCCTCCGGCCGCCCGGTTCAGGTCAGCCCCGGCCAGTCGGCGCCGGAGCGGGCCTGGGCCGCCTGGAAAGCCTGGCGGATCCGGGCCACGGCCGCCGGGGCCAGGGGGCCGGCCTCCAGCAGGGCCAGGTTGGCCTCGGCGTTGCCGGTGCTGGTGGTGCCCACGGACAGCACCTGTACCCCGTCCAGGGCCAGGGTGAAGCGCAGGGCGATCTCCATCCAGGGATCGGCCCCGGTGCAGCCCAGCTCCCGGGGATCCAGGGCCATGGCCCGGAACCGGTCCGCGTAGGAGCGGGCGTAATCCCGGTACAGGCCGCTCTGGGCCTCGGCCGGCTTCCAGGCGGCGTTGGCCACGGAGCGCTTGGCGATGACACCGACCCCGGCCCGGACTGCGGCCGGCAGGGCGGTCTCCAGGTTGGCCTGGTCGCAGATGCTGGCCGAGCACATGAGCACGGCCACGTCCGCCAGCCCGGTGGCATAGGCGGCGGCGGCGTTGTCGCCGGAATAGCCGGCGAACCGCAGCTTGCCGGCTTCTCGGGCCCGCACCAGCGCACCCAGGGCCTCGCCCCGCTCCAGCACCGGCAGCGGGCAGGAGTGCAACAGCATCACGTCCAGATGATCGGTGCCCAGGCGCTTCAGGGACCGGTCCACGGTCTGGGTCACCACCTGGGCCGACCAGTCCGCCCCGGTGACGCCTTCCACCTGCCGTCCGCACTTGGACAGCAGCAGGTAGCTGTCCCGCCGGTGGCCCACGGCGCGGCCGATGAGCTCCTCCGAACCCAGGTAGGCGGCCGCCGTGTCGATGAGGTTGACGCCCCGGTCCAGGAGCAGGTTCAGCACCCTCCCCGCCTGCTCGGGGCTGGCGCCCAGGTAGCCGATGGGGCCCGCCCCGAAGGCGAGCCGGGAAACCTTCAGGCCGGTCCGGCCGAACGTGGTGTATTGCATGGATCCCTCCCCTGCAGGCCCCTCATTCTACAACCCCAGGTAGGCCCGGGGCACGAGATGTGGGGCGAGGCCGAAGGATCTGCCCATTGGAGACGTATCTCTTCAATAGAATGGTATGTAAAATAGTCGAGGTGCACCGGTAGCGGGAGAGCCCATGCGCATCATTGTGGCACCTGATTCCTACAAGGGCAGCGTGTCGGCCCTGGGGGTGGCCGCGGCCATGGCGCGCGGGATCCACGCCGTGTTCCCCGAAGCCGAGGTGCAGCAGGTGCCCGTGGCCGATGGCGGCGAAGGTACGGTGGAAGCGCTGGTGGCCGCCACCGGTGGGCGCTTCGAACTGACCGAGGTGCCGGGCCCCCTGGGGGACCCGGTCCGGGCCCGCTGGGGCGTGCTCGGCGACGGCAGGACGGCGGTGCTCGAGATGGCCGCGGCTTCGGGACTGCCCCTCATCCCCGAGGGCCGCCGGGATCCCCGGATCACCTCCACGGCCGGGACCGGGTGGCTGATCCGGGCGGCGCTGGATGCCGGCCTGCGCAGGCTGATCATCGGCATCGGCGGCAGCGCCACCAACGACGGCGGCGCCGGCATGGCCAGGGCTTTGGGCGCCCGGTTCCTCGATGCACAGGGACAGGCCCTGCCCGAAGGCGGGGCGGCCCTGGTTCGCCTGGAGCGGATCGATCTGGCGGGCCTGGATCCGCGTCTGGCGGAAGCCGAAATCCTGGTCGCCTGCGATGTGGACAATCCGCTGACTGGGCCCCGCGGGGCTTCGGCGATCTATGGCCCCCAGAAGGGGGCCAGCCCGGACCAGGTGCAGGAACTGGACCGGGCCCTGGCCGTGTTCGCCCGGGTGGCGACCCGCGCCACCGGCCGCGAGGTGGGCGATCTCCCGGGAGCCGGCGCTGCCGGTGGACTGGGGGGCGGACTGCTATGGTTCACCCCCGCCCGGTTGCGCCCGGGGGTGGCGATCGTCCTGGAGGCCACCGCCTTCGAGGCGCTGGTGGCCGGGGCGGACCTGGTCATCACCGGCGAGGGCCGCACCGATGCCCAGACCGCCATGGGCAAGGCCCCGGTCGGGGTGGCCGCCGTGGCCCAGCGGCAAGGGGTGCCGGTGCTGTGCCTGTCCGGCGGCCTCGGCGAGGGCGCCGATGCGGTCCTGGCCCGGGGCATCGGCGCTGTGGCGAGCACGGTGCCCCAGGCCATGCCGCTGGAAGCCTGCATGGCCCAGGGCGCCAGCCTCATCGAGGCGGGCACGGTCCGGGCCTGCCTGCTTCTGCGGATGGGCATGGCGCTGGGCGGCCATGCGGTATCAGAAGGCGCATCGCGCCCAGGCTACAACCCCAGGTAGGCCTGGCGCACCTTGGGGTCCTGCTCCAGGGCCGCGCCGGTGCCCTGCTGCACCACCCTGCCGTTCTCGATCACGTAGCAGTAGTCGGCCACCTTCATGGTCTGCTTGACGTTCTGCTCCACCAGGAACAGGGTGAGGCCCTCCCGGTGCAGGGTCTTGATGATCCGGAACACCTCCTCCACCATGATCGGCGACAGGCCCAGGCTGGGCTCGTCGAACATGATCAGCTGGGGATCCTGCATGAGGCCGCGGCCGATGGCCAGCATCTGCTGCTCGCCACCAGACAGGGTGTCGGCCATCTGCCCGCGCCGGTCCTTGAGCAGCGGGAAGATCTCGTAGACCCGCTGCAGGTTTTTGATTTTGTGCGGTTTGGTCCGCTTCAGGTAGCAGCCCGCCCGCAGGTTGTCCTCCACGGTCATCTTGGGGAACAGCTGGCGCCCTTCGGGCACCAGGGTGATGCCCAGATCCACCACCTGGTGCACCGGCAGGCCGCTGGTCACCCGGCCCTGGTAGCGGATGGTGCCGGCGCCAGCCGGCACGATGCCGCAGATGGTCTTGAGCATGGTGGTCTTGCCGGCGCCGTTGGCGCCGATGAGGGCCACCAGCTGGCCCGGGGCCACCGTGAAGGAGATGTCCCACAGGACCTGGGTGAGGCCATAGCCGGCCGATACGCCGGCGACTTCCAGGGCGTTCATTCCTGCTCCTTGCCCAGGTAGGCCTGGACGACGCTGGGGTTCCGGGCCACGTCCCTGGGAGCGCCTTCGGCGATCTTCTGGCCGAAATTGAGCACCACCAGCCGGTCGCTGATGCCCATGATGACCCGCATGATGTGCTCGACGATGAGGATCGAGATGCCGTCGGCGCGCAGGCCCAGGATCAGCTCCATGGTCCGGTCGGTCTCGGTGGGGTTGAGCCCGGCCACCACTTCGTCCAGGAGCAGGAAGCTGGGCTCCAGGGCCAGGGCCTTGCCGATCTCCAGCCGCTTGCGGCCGGCCAGGGTGAGGCTGGCCGCGGGCAGGTGCGCCCGGTCGGCCAGCCCGGTGGTCTCCAGCACCCGCCAGGCCTGGGCCTCGGCCTGGGCCCGGCGCGGATGGCGCAGGAACGAGGCGATGACCACGTTCTCCAGCACGGTGAGGCCGGCGAACGGCTTGACCACCTGGAAGGTGCGGCCGATGCCGCGCCGGGCCAGCGCGTAGGGCGGGCGTCCGCTCACGTCCTGGCCCTGGAACAGCACCCGGCCCCGGGTGGGCGCGTAGTAGCCGCTGATGACGTTGAACAGGGTGGTCTTGCCGGCCCCGTTCGGGCCGATGAGGCCCAGGATCTCGCCCGGCGCCAGCCGGAAGGAGACATCGTTCACCGCCGTGAGGCCGCCGAACACCTTGCTCAGGTGCTGGACCTCCAGGATGGGCTCCGCTCCGCCCGGCGGGGCGGCTGGGGCATCGGGGACGGCGGCGCGCAGATCTGCAGGCATGGTCACGCCTCCTTTTCGCTGGGGGCCAGGCCCGGGCCCGCCGGGGCCGGATCGGCGCCCGGGGCCTGGCGGCGGGTCCGGCGCCGCCGGAGCACGAAGCCCAGCGCGCCGTCGGGCAGGAACACCACCGACAGGGCGATGACCGCGCCGAGGATGATGATGTAGAGCACCTCGTAGGCCGACAGGTAGGCCCAGAACAGGGTCTTGAAGGCGAACATCAGCACCGCCCCCAGCACCGGGCCGATGAGGGTGCCCATGCCGCCGAACACCACCATCACCAGGGCCTGGTCGCTCACCAGATCGCCCAGGGTGGAGCTGGGATCGATGAAGGTCACCCAGTAGGCGAACACGCCGCCCAGCAGGGCCGTGGGCAGGGCCGCCAGCACCATGGCCTGGAGCTTGAGCCAGGTGGGGTTGAGCCCCAGTGCCTTGGCGCTTTCCTGGTCCTCGCGCACCGCCTTGAGCTTGAGCCCGAACGGGGCCCGCTCCAGCAGGAACCACAGGCCGAAGAAAGTCCCGCCGGTGACTGCCAGCATCACGAAGTAGAAGTACTGGGGATTCAGGTAGGCGGTCAGGCGCATGCCGTCGGGCCCGCCGGTGAAGCTGGACACCAGGGCGAACTGCTGGATGGCCCGGGCCAGGGCCCAGGTGGCGATGGCGAAATAGGCCCCGCGCAGGCGCAGGGTGGGCAGGCCGATGAGCAGGGCGCCGGCCGCCGCCGCCACCGCGCCGGCCAGCAGAGCCAGGGGGAACGGCCAGTGCGCCTTCATCATGAGCAGGGCCGTGGTGTAGGCGCCGATGCCGAAGAAGGCGCTGTGGCCGAAGTTCAGGTAGCCGGTGTAGCCTGCCAGCACATCGAAGGACAGGGCCAGCCCGATCCACATGAGTGCCTCGGTGAGCACCCGCAGGAAGAAGGTGTCGTGCAGCACCAGGGGCACGCAGAACAGGGCCGCGCACACCACGGCGGCGCCCAGGAGCCGCCGGTCCTTGCTCACCGGAGCCATGTCACACCCCCTTGCGGAACAGGCCGGTGGGCGACACCAGCAGGATCAGGTAGAGCAGGGCGAACACGGCCAGCAGGGTGTAGCCCGGGTCCAGGTAGACCAGGAACACCGACTGGATGATCCCCAGCAGCAGCGCCGCCGCCGGCACCCCGGCCAGGTAGCCCATGCCGGCCAGCACCACCACGAAGAACGCGAAGATGGTGTACTCCGGCCCCATCTTGGCCGACACCGACAGGATGGTGCCGATCAGCACGCCGGTCATGGCGCTGGTACCGGTGTAGACCGCGTAGATGGAGGCGCTGGTCCGCTTGTTGTTCACCCCCATCAGCCCGGCGGCCTCCTTGTGCTGGGCCAGGGCCCGGACCCCCAGCCCGAAATCCGAGTATTTGAGCAGGTAGTGCAGGGCCGCGGTGATCACCCCGGCGTAGATCAGGCCGGCCAGCCGGACCGTGGATACGGTGAGGAAGAAATCCCCCCTCTGGAAGAAGAACGATCCGGTGGAGAAGTGCGAGGGGATGGAGTGGCTGTAGAAGCCGAACAGGGTCTGGGCCAGGCCCCGGAACATCAGGGACAGGCCGAAGGTGAACACCAGGCCCATGAGCAGCGGGTTGCCGGTGTGCCCGGAGATGACCCGCTGCAGCAGGGGCTGGATCAGGTAGCCAAGCCCGGCGAATAGAATGAACACCACCGGCAGCAGCAGGAAGGGATCCACCCGGGTCCAGGTGGTCAGGTGGAAGCCGGTGAAGGCCCCCAGCATGATCCATTCGCCGACCGCGAAGTCGATGACGTGCATCACGCCGTACACCAGGGAGAAGGCGATGGCGATGATGATGTAGACGGCGCCCAGCATGATGCCGTCCAGCAGGGCTTGGGGCATGAGTTCCATGGATCCGGTCTCCTTCGGGAAGGGGGGAACGGCCCGGGCCGCTCCCCCTTCGCTGGTCTGCGGGGTGCTACCTGCTGGCCCAGGGGGTCATGGGATACAGGGCCTTGGCCTCGGCGACCTTGGCCGGGCCCACCGCCTTGACCACGCCGTTCTGGATCTGCACGGTCAGCGGGCTCAGGCCGACGTTGGAGTGGTAGTAGTCGCCCTCGGTGGCGAACTTGATGCGCCCGTAGAAGCTTTCCACGTCCACCGCCTCCAGGGCCTTGGCCAGCTCCACCCGCTTGGCGTCGGACAGCGGGGGCGCGGCGTTGATCTTCTGCAGGGCCACCTGGAAGGCGATCCCGGCGGCGGAACAGCCGCCCTGGGTGTAGTCGGCCGCCACCCCGAAGGCCTTCATGGCCGCCGCCGCGTAGGTGGGCGAGTCCTTCCACAGCACCTTGCTGGAGGTCCTGGTGGTTTCGGTCCACACCGAGCCGCCGAACACCTGGTTGGCGTCGCCCTTGAGCGCCTCCAGGAAGGCGGGCTCGGTCACGCCGTAGTGCATGAGCAGGGCCTTGGGGGTGAAGTCGATCTGGTGCAGGTCCTTGACCAGCTTGATCAGCTCCTCGTCGTGGCCGCCGAAGGCGATGATGTCCGGCCGCATGCCCTTCATGGCGGACAGCAGCGGGGTCAGGTCCTGGCCTTCGGGCACGATGTTGAACTTCAGCACCTTGATGCCCAGCTGTTCCAGGGCCGAATTGAAGGCGGTGGCGGTGGCCTTGGAGAAGGTGTCGTTGGAGCCGAACACCACGGCGGTCCGGGGCGCCGGGGACAGCGCGGCCAGGGTGCGCATGGCGGCCGCGCCGGTGAAGTTCACCGGCGGGATGGTGCCGAAGGTGTACTTGAACTTCTGCAGCCAGATCATCGGCGATTCGGCGGAACCGGTGATCATCGGCACCTGGTACTTCTCCACCACCGGGCCCACGGCGATGGTCACGCCGGATGAGTAGGGGCCGAGCAGGAAGTCCACGTGCTCCTGGGTGATCAGCCGCTCGGCGGCGGCGGCGCCCTGGGCCGGGTTGGACTGGGCGTCGGCGTAGGACAGCTTGACCGGATACTTCTTCTTGCCCACGACGATCCCGCCGGTGGCGTTCACCTCCTGGGCCCACAGATCGTATCCGCGCTTGGTGACGTTGCCGCCGGTGGCCAAGTCGCCGGAAAGCTCGGTGACCACGCCCACCTTGTAGAAGCTGCGGGCCTCCTGCGCGCGACCCGGCACAGTCATCGCGATTGCCGCGAGGGTGGCCCAGACTTTGGTCCTGTTCATGCGGTCCTCCTTGGGTGCGCTCTCGTCATTGCTGGCGACAGGGGTTGTGCCCCTTCCCATAGCGAGAAGCGTGCCGCCTTTGCATATGTATTTTAGTTTTAATCATTTACAACCTCACATGGGCCCGGTCATGACCGGGGCCGGCACCGGGCCATGCGGTTCTGCATGGGCGTCCGGCACGCCCTAGCTCAGGCCGTACTTCTTCAGCTTGCGGGCCACGGTGGACTGGTCGACGCCCAGCGCCTTGGCCATGAGGACCTGGTTGCCGTGGCGCTGGCGCGCCTCCAGCAGCAGGGTGCGCTCGGTGTGCTCCAGGGCCTGGGCCAAGGTCACCGGTTCGGCCTGGGGCGGGGCGGCCGCTCCGGCCCGCCCCGCCAGGTCCGCGGGCAGGTCCGCCAGGCCGATCAGCTCCGTTTCGCTCATCACCACCAGCCGCTCGCAGAGGTTGGCCAGTTCGCGCACGTTGCCCGGCCAGGCGTAGGCCAGCAGCACTTCGCAGGCGGCCCGGCTGAACCGGCGCTGCACGCCGGAGCGGGCGGCGAAATGCTTGGCGTAGTGGCGCAGCAGCGGCAGGATGCATTCGCCGCGCTCGCGCAGCGGCGGGATCCGGATGGGGATGACGCTGAGCCGGTAGTACAGGTCCAGGCGGAAGGCGCCGCGGTCCACCATGGCCTTGAGGTCCTGGTGGGTGGCCGCCAGGATCCGCACGTTGAGCCTGCGGCCCCGGGTGGCGCCCACCCGGGTCACCAGGCCGTCCTCCAGGAAGCGCAGCAGCTTCACCTGGGAGGACAGGGGCAGCTCGGCCACCTCGTCCAGGAAGATGATGCCGCCGTCGGCCAGCTCGAAGTAGCCCGGCTTGCCCTTGGCCTGGGCGCCGGTGAAGGCGCCCTTTTCGTAGCCGAACAGTTCGGCTTCCAGGAGCGGCTCCGGGATCGCCCCGCAGTTTATCTTCACCAGCGGCTTGGCGGCTCGCTCCGAGTACTTGTGGATGATGTCCGCGAACAGCTCCTTGCCCACCCCGGATTCGCCCTGCAGCAGCACCGTGGAATCCACCGAACTCACCTTCACCGCGTGCCGCAGCGCCTTCTGCATGCACGGGCTCCGGGCGATGAACCGGCTCGACTCGGCCTCCTCCACCTGCAGCTCCACCAGGTGGTCCCGGAGCCGCTCGCGCATGGCCTCCTTCTCCTCCAGCTCCTGGTGCAGGGCGTCGATCTCGGTGATGTCCTGCTCGGTCACCACCACCCGGATGATCGCCCCGGCGTCGTCCAGCACCGGGATGCCGGTGAGCACCAGCTTGCGCCCCCGGCAGTTCTGCAGCATGGAGATGGTGGTCTTCTGGCGCAGCACCTCCAGGGTGGCGGAGCGGTCGAAGATCCCCTCCGCCATCAGCTCCTGGACCGTGCGGCCCACCACCTGCGCGGCCTTGACCTGGTTGAGCCGCTCCGAGGCCGGGTTGATGCGCAGCACCCGGCCCTGGCGGTCGGTGATCCACAGCCCTTCCGCCAGGGAATCGATGATGGCGTCCTGCTCCCGGGTCAGCTCTTCCCAGGCCAGACCGTGGGGCCCCGGACCCGCCACGAGGCGTACGTTGTCATCACCAAGGTAGTTCATGGCTGCATTATTCCAATTCGCATGGATTATGCAATAACTCATTACAGACTTAGCATAATTCAAGATTCAACTAGCAAAACTACCCGAACCCGGATGCCATCCGGCTGGCATGATTGCTGCTTTGGCTCTCCTCCGCACATTCCATTCCATCCCGCTGGAGGGCCCCCATGACCACCACCCCGACCGACTACCAGGCCCTGCGCGACCAGCACGTGCCCAAGGGCGCCTCCAGCGGCGCGGCGTTCTTCATCCGGGAGGCCCGGGGCGCGGTCATGATCGACGATGAAGGCCGAGAGTTCATCGACTTCGGCGGCGGCATCGGCGTCCTGAACGTGGGCCACGCCCACCCCAAGGTGGTGGCGGCCATCCAGGACCAGGCGGCCCGGTTCCTCCACACCTGTTTCAGCGTGGCCATGTACGACGCCTACATCGACCTGGCGGCCCGGCTCAACCAGCTCACCCCCGGGGACGGCCCCAAGAAGACCCTGTTCCTGAACACCGGCGCCGAGGCGGTGGAGAACGCGGTGAAGATCGCCCGCTGCGCCACCGGGCGCCCGGCCATCATCGCCCTGGACGGCGCGTTCCACGGCCGCAGCCTGCTCACCATGACCCTCACCAGCAAGGTCAAGCCGTACAAGCAGAACTTCGGTCCGTTCGCGCCGGAGATCTACCACATGCCCAACGCCAACTGCTACCGCTGCCCGTTCGGCCTGAGCTACCCGGGCTGCGGGACCGCCTGCGCCGAGCACCTGGAGGCCTACTTCGTGGACCACGTGGCCGCCGAATCGGTCGCCGCCGTCATTGCCGAGCCGATCCAGGGCGAAGGCGGCTTCATCACCCCGCCGCCCGAGTACTTCGCCAAGCTCCAGGCCATCTGCCGGAAGCACGGCATCCTGCTGATCATCGACGAGGTGCAGAGCGGCATGGGCCGCACCGGCAAGCTGTACGCCATCGAGCACTGGGGCATCGTGCCGGACCTGATCACCACCGCCAAGAGTCTGGCCGGAGGCCTGCCCCTCAGCGCGGTCACCGGCCGGGCCGAGATCATGGATGCGGTCCATGCGGGCGGACTGGGCGGCACCTTCAGCGGCAACCCCATCGCCTGCCGGGCCGGACTGGCGGTGCTGGAGATCCTGCTGGAGGACGGGCTGCTGGCCCAGGCCGAAACCCTGGGCCGCAAGGTCCGGGCCCGCATGGAGGACCTGCAGCGGCGCTTCGAGGTGATCGGCGATGTGCGCGGCAAGGGCCCCATGCTGGCCATGGAACTGGTGCTGGACCGGGGCACCAGGACACCGGCCACCCAGCTCACCAAGGCCCTGGTGGAGCTGTGCCACGCGCGCGGCCTGGTGCTGCTCGCCTGCGGCATGCACGGGAACATCCTGCGCACCCTCATGCCCCTGGTGATCACCGACGCCCAACTGGACCAGGGCTTCGGCATCCTGGAAGGCGCCCTGGAGACCCTCACCGCCCAGCGCCCGACGGCCTGATCCCAGCGCGACCGGGCAGCGCCGGGCTCCAGGCGATGAACCCACCGGGATCGGACTCCAGTTCGTCCGTCCAGGCGCCAGCCAGGATCCCGCTGTTTTCCCTGCAGTCCCACCTGGCCGCGTCGGACCCAGCGAAAGCCTTTATCCAGCGGCGGCTCGCCGGCTGGGGACTGGAACAAGCCTCCTTGCGGGTGCTGGCGGAAACCACCTGCGAGCATTTCTGTGGCCAGCTCCGCATGAACCGGATCGACCTGGACCGGGCGATGGAGGGCGATTTCAAGCAGTTGAGAAGCCGCATCGCCGATGTCTGCTCGGCGTCCTGCGATGCCATCTACGACGGTGGTTTCGAGGTATGGGCGGGGGATCCTCAGGATGGCAGCGGACCGGCCATCACCTCCCTGCTGGCGCCCATCACGGAGCATGGCCTTGCCGGTTCGGCCCCATCCAAGCTCCTGCAGTTCATGAAAAGCCTGGACGAGACCGGAGCCGGATGGACTGGCCTCCAGAACCCTGCGTGACGGCAAGCCGGGGCTGAGTTTGAACAGGGATGAACGCCGATATCCAGGAAAAAGCAGGATCAAGAAAGCCTGAACATTGGCTCAGCCGGATTTGCCGACAGCAGCTAGTCGGGTCGCTCGCGACCCTACGGCGCTTGTGCCCGGCACGGGTGCCCAAACATCCGACGCCTCAAATGGTGCTAGCAGCCCAAATAGTTGTTGCGCACGCCCCCCGGGTAAACCTATAGTCGCCCCACAACCCACACTCCAAAGCTGGTCCTCCAGGGCCTGGTGATCCTCTTCGCCGTGACCCTCGGCACATGCCGGGCGTCCAGATTATCGTCCCAGCCCGGGACCAGCTCCGGCGCCCGCCATGCAGGGAGATCCGCCATGAACCCCGTCCAGCTCCTCCGCCAGGCCTTCGAACGCGATGGCGGCATCCTCCGCCTCGCCCCCAACTTCGTGCCCCGGGCCTTCAACAGCGCCGGCCACCGGCTGCGGCTGCACCCGGACGACTACTTCGCCCTGGGCCTGAACCGGGGCGCCATCACCGAGCGCTGGTTCGCCTCGGTCATCGCCGCCGCCAACGGCCCGCTGGCGCCCGCGGACGAGGGCCTGAGCTACGTGGATCTCACCGGCCGCCGGGACGATCTGTTCCTGTTCCGGGACGCGGTGGCCGAGCTGGGCGCCGGGCTCATCGGGCCGGAGTTGCAGGCCCGCTACGGCACCTGGCCCATGTATTCCAAGTTCTTCGACTACCAGGAGCCGCTGTTCCTGCATCTGCATTTGGGCGACGAGGCCGCCGCCCGGGTCGGCCTGCAGGGCAAGCCCGAGGCCTACTACTTCCCGCCCCAGCTGAACAACCATCCCGGCAGCTTCCCGCACACCTATTTCGGCTTCGACCCCACCGTGACCCGCGAGCAGGTCCGGGCCCGACTGGCCCAGTTCGAGACCGGCGACAACCGCATCACCGAACTGTCCCGGGCCTACCGGCTGCAGCTGGGCACCGGCTGGTACGTGCCCACCGGGATCGCCCACGCCCCGGGATCGCTGCTCACCTACGAGCCCCAGTGGAACTCCGACGTGAGCTCCACCCTGGAGAACGTGGTGGCCGGGGAGGTGTTCCCGTACTCGTTCCTGGTGGCCAACTGCCCCGAGGACAAGAAGCGCGATCTGGATTACGTCATGGGCCTGCTGGACTGGGAAAAGAACGTGGATCCCGACTTCCGCGCCCACGGGTTCCGGCCGCCGCTGCCCATCGCCCGGGACGAGGACCACCAGGAGCAGTGGATCGTCTATGCCACCGGACGGGTGGCCGGCAAGGAGCTGACCGTGTACCCCGGGCACAGCGCCGTGATCCGCGACCCGGCCGCCTACGGCTGCATCCTCACCCAGGGCCATGGCACCTTCGGCGCCCACGCCGCCGAGGCCGCCATCATGCTCCGCTTCGGCGGCCTGAGCGCCGACGAGTTCTTCGTGTCCGAGGTCGCCGCCCGGGAGGGCGTGAAGGTGGTCAACCACAGCCGCACCGAGCCGCTGGTGCTGCTGAAGCACTTCGGGCCCAACGCCGGGGATCCGCAGCAGGTGTGAGCGCCCAAGCCGCCGAGGCTTTGTGAGGGGGGGGTGCCAGGTGTGAAACTATAGTTACACTTCAGGGACGAGGTGGCAGATGGAGCTCAAGGCCAAGACCAAACCCCTGACCGAGGTTCGACGCCACACGTCTGAGGTTTTCGAGGAAGTGCGGGCGACCAAGCTGCCGATGCTGGTGACCGAGCACGGCAAGAGTGCTGGAGTCATTTTGGATCCAGAAATGTTTGACCTTCTGGCGGAACGCCTGCACCTTCTGGAAGAAATTGCCCTGGGCGAAATGGATATTGCGGGTGGCCATCATGTGGCTTGGGAGCAGGTCAAGGCCGGGCTTCAGAAATGGAAGCACTAGAACTGCGCTTCGCCAGGCGAGCCGAACGGCAGGTAGATGATATTCTCGGTCATATTGCCCTGGATAACCCTGAAGCAGCCCACAAGATTGTTGAGCATATCGAGGCCCTGATGGCGAAGGTGCTGACCTTCCCGGACATGGGCCGGAAGACTTTTGAAGACCTGCACTACCGGGAGGTCTTGGCCTACCCTTGTCGCTTGATTTACAGGCGCATCGGCAAAGTGATCGGGGTCGTGGCCGTGTTGCGGGTTGAGCAGCTCCTGCGCCGCAGCATGCTGGAGGGTTGACCCCAAGCCGGCCCGGTTAGGGAGCGTTGCGAAATAACCTGTTCAGTTCAGGTTATTTGGCTACGGCCCCTTATGCCGGGGCCGCAGCGATGTGATCAGGCTATTTTCCAGACAACGGCTTAGCCCTTGACGGCCCCCGGGGGCCGGGCGTAGCGTGGGGGCAGGATGATTGCTTATCATTCTTATCTATTTAATAATATAAGCCCAGAAGCCCCCAAGGAATCCCCATGACGGACATCAAGGCCTCCATCCTGGACAGCATCGGCCACACCCCCCTGGTGGAGCTGCGCCGCCTCACCCGCGGCCTCAACGCCCGCTTCCTGGTGAAGGTGGAGGCCATGAACCCCGGCGGCAGCATCAAGGACCGGGTGGCGGTGCAGATGGTGGCGGCGGCAGAACGGGACGGGCTGCTGCGCCCGGGCGGCACCCTCATCGAGGCCACCGCCGGCAACACCGGGGTGGGCCTGGCGATGGTGGCCGCGGTCAAGGGCTACCGGGCCATCTTCGTCATGCCCGACAAGATGAGCGAGGACAAGGTCCGCCTGCTGCGCTCGTTCGGGGCGGAGGTGGTGATCACCCCCACCTCGGTGCCGCCCGATTCGCCGGAAAGCTACAACGGCGTGGCCGACCGCCTGGCGCGGGAGATCCCCGGCGCGTACCGGCCCAACCAGTTCGCCAACCCCGACAACCCCCTGGCCCACTACCTGACCACCGGCCCGGAGATCTGGGCGGATTCGGGCGGCCAGGTGGATGTGCTGGTGGCGGGCATGGGCACCGCCGGCACCATCTCCGGCACCGGCCGGTTCCTCAAGGAACAGAATCCGTCCGTGGTGGTGGTGGGGGCCGACCCGGAGGGTTCCATCCTGTCCGGCGATACGCCCAAGCCCTTCCTGGTGGAAGGCATCGGCGAGGATTTCATCCCCAAGACCTTCGACCGGCAGGTCATCGACGAGATGGTCCGGGTCTCAGACGCGGATTCCTTCCGCACCGCCCGGCGCCTGGTCCGGGAAGAGGGCATCCTGGCCGGGGGATCTTCGGGCACGGCCCTGGCCGCGGCCTTGGCCTATGCCCGCCGGCTCACCGAGCCCAAGACTTTTGTCGTGATCCTGCCCGACACCGGCCGCAACTACATGGGCAAACTGTTTTCCGACCGGTGGATGCAGGAGCACGGCTTCCGGGAGGGGACGCCAACCGAGCCGCGCACCCTGGGCGGCGCCCTGGACTTCCGGGGCGGCTCGCCACCGCTGGTCGCCGTGACCCCCGACGACACCCTGGCCACCGCCCTGGACAAGATGCACGGGTTCGGCATTTCCCAGCTGCCGGTGCTGGAGGACAACCGTTCGGTGGGCAGCCTGCAGGAATCCACCCTGCTCAGCCTGGTGCATGACGGGCTCGACTTCCAGAACCAGCCCATCCGGCCGGTCATGGGCAAGCCCCTGCCCACCCTGGACGTGGACACGGACGTGGCGGAAGCCTACCGGCTTCTCCTGGCCGGCCACAACGCGGTGATCGCCACCGTGGATGGCCGGCCCCACGCGGTGGTGTCCCGCATCGACCTCATCGACTATTATTCCCGGAGGAGCCGATGAAGCTCGACACCCGCCTGATCCACGCCGGCCAGGATCCGGACCCGCGCACCGGCGCGGTGAACGTGCCCATCAACATGAGTTCCACCTTCAAGCAGGACGGGGTCGGCGGGTTCCGCGAAGGTTTCGAGTACTCCCGTTCGGACAACCCGTCCCGGCGCTCCCTGGAGGCGACCCTGGCCGCCATCGAGAACGGCAGCCACGCCCGGGCCTTCGCCTCGGGCCTGGCGGCCGAATGCGGCATCCTGAGCCTGCTCGCCTCCGGGGACGAGGTGGTGGCCTCCAGCAACGTCTATGGCGGCACCTACCGCCTGTTCACGAAGGTCTACGCCAAGTTCGGGCTGCGCTTCCGCCTGGCCGACGGGCACACCACCCAGGCCATCCTGGACACGATCACCCCGGCCACGCGCATCATCTGGATCGAAACGCCCTCCAACCCCCTGCTGGACATCCTGGACATCGCCCGGATCGCCGAAGGCCGGCCCGCGGGCGCGCTGCTGGTGGTGGACAATACCTTTGCCAGCCCGTATTTCCAGAATCCCCTGGATCTGGGCGCCGATCTGGTGCTGCACAGCACCACCAAGTATCTGGGCGGGCACAGCGACGTGGTGGGTGGCGCGGTCATCGCCCGGGACGCACAGCTGGACGCCGATCTGGGCTTCTACCAGAACGCCCAGGGGGCGGTGCCGTCGCCCTTCGACTGCTACCTGGTCCAGCGCGGCATCAAGACCCTGGCGGTGCGCATGCAGCGCCACGAGCAGAACGCCTACGCCGTGGCCGAGGGCCTGAGCGGCCACCCCGGGGTGGCCCGGGTGCTGTTCCCGGGCCTGCCCGAGCACCCGGACCATGCCCTGGCCCGGCGCCAGATGCGCGGCCAGAGCGGCATCGTCAGCCTCCAGCTGAAGGGCGATCCGGAGCGCTTCCTCAGCCGCCTGCGCCTGTTCACCCTGGGTGAAAGCCTGGGCGGCGTGGAATCCCTGGTCTGCAAGCCCGACCAGATGACCCACGGCAGCCTGCCGCCCGAGGTCCGCGCGCGCCTGGGCATCACCCCCGACCTGATCCGCCTGTCGGTAGGCCTGGAGGACCGGGACGAGCTGCTGGAGGACCTGCGCGCCGCCCTGGCGTAAGCTGGAACGATTCATAGGAGTGACCTCTTGAGCCAAGGGAACGCAACCAGCCAGCCAGGCCTGGGCTTCCAGACCCGGGCCATCCACGCCGGCGAGGCGCCGGACCCGGCCACCGGGGCCTCGGCGCCCAACCTGGTCATGTCCACCACCTTCGTCACCGACGCCGGCGGCACCTTCTCCGCCGAGGACTTCGGCCCGGACACCCCGTACATCTACACCCGCTGGGGCAATCCCACCGTGGCCCAGCTGGAGCGCAAGCTGGCCGCGCTGGAAGGCGCCGAGGCCGGCGTGGCCTTCGCCAGCGGCATGGCGGCCATCACCGGCCTGCTGCAGCACCTGCTCCGGCCCGGAGACCACCTGGTGCTCAGCGACGTGAGCTACGCCGGCACCGCCGAGTTCGCCCGGGACTACCTGGCCGACCGGGGTGTGGCGGTCACCCGGGTGGATCTGTCCGATCCCGAGCACCTGGCCGAAGCCCTCCGGCCCGAGACCCGCCTGGTGTACGCGGAAACGCCCGCCAACCCCCTGGTGCGGCTCACCGACATCGCCCGGGTGGCAGCCCTCACCCACGCCGCCGGGGCCCGCCTGGCGGTGGACAGCACCTTCGCCACCCCGGTGGCCACCCGGCCCCTGGACCTGGGCGCCGACTTCGTGCTGCACTCCCTCACCAAGTATTTGGGCGGACACGGGGACGCCATCGGCGGCGTGGTGCTGGGCCGGGCTGCCGACCTGGGCGCGCTGCGCAAGGGGGTCGGCATTCACATGGGCGGGATCCTCAGCCCCTTCAACGCCTGGCTCATCATGCGCGGCCTGGCCACCCTGGGCCTGCGCATGCGCGCCCACGCCGAGGGCGCCCTGGCCGTGGCCGGGTTCCTGGAGGCGCACCCCAAGGTCACCCGGGTGATCTACCCAGGCCTGGCCTCCCATCCCCAGGCCGACCTGGCCCGGCGGCAGATGGCCAACAGCTCCGGCATGCTCACCTTCCAGGTGCGGGACGGGGCCCGGGCCGCCCAGGTCCTGGCCGAGCGGCTGCAGGTGGTGCACTACGCCGTGAGCCTGGGCCACCAGCGCAGCCTGGTCTACTACCTGGCCACCGACGACATGCTGCGCACCTCGTTCGCCATGACCCGCGCCCAGGAGGCCGCGTACCGGGACTATGCCGGGGACGGGGTGTTCCGCTTCTCCACCGGCCTGGAAGACGCCCCGGACCTCATCGCCGACCTGGAGCAGGCGCTGGCGCAGGTCTGACCCCCGCCTCAGTCCCACGGGGGCTGGCAGCCCGCAGGCGTTTTCAGGAGTCAGTCAGCATGGCCATCGCCACCGAACGGATCCCCCAGCTCAAGGACCACCTGCGCACCTGGCGGCGCGCCCTGCACCGCTGCCCGGAGGTGGGTCTGGAGCTGCCCGAGACCACCGCCTACCTGCTGGAACAGCTGGGCGCCATGGGCCTGGCGCCAAGGCCCGTGGGCCGCGGCTTCGTGGTGGACCTGGGCCCGGCGCCGCGGGTGGCCTGGCGGGTGGACATGGACGCCCTGCCGATCCAGGAGGAGGGCGGGGCCGAGTACCGCTCCCGCCGCCCGGGGGCCATGCATGCCTGCGGGCACGACGCCCACATGGCCGTGGGCCTGGGCCTGGCCTGGCTGTGCGCCGCCATGGCGCCGCCGCCTTCGCTGCGGCTGATCTTCCAGCCGGACGAGGAGGGCCAGTACGGCGCCGTGCCCATGATCGAGGCCGGCGCGCTGGAGGACGTGTCGGCCCTGCTGGGCCTGCACGTGGGCCAACTGCACGAGGCGCTGGGCCCAGGCCAGTTCGCCATCCGGACCGGGGCCCAGATGGCCGCCGGCGACCGCTTCTGGGCCACCTTCCGGGGCGTCGGCACCCACGGCGCCCAGCCGCACCTGGGCCACGACCCGCTGGTGGCCGCCGCGGCCCTGGTGGGCGCCCTGCAGACCCTGCGCGGCCGGGAGATCCGGCCGGGGCGGCTGGCCCTCATCACCGTGGGCACCCTGCAGGCGGGCAGCGCGCCCAACATCGTCCCGGACCAGGCCAGCCTGGCCGGCATCGTCCGCACCGAGCACCCAGAGGACCGGGCCCTGCTGGCCGGGCGCATGGAGGAGGCCGCCCGGGGCACCGCCCAGACCTACGGCGTGGAGCTGGACTGGCTGCACCTGCCCACCTGCGCCCCGGTGATCAACCATCCGGCCTGGGCCCGGCGCGGCCGGGAGGCGGTGGTCCGTCTCCTGGGCCCGGACGGCCTGCTGGAACTGGACAGCCCCAGCCCCACCTCCGATGACGTGGCCTTCTACCTGGAGCGGGTGCCCGGCGCCTACGCGTTCCTGGGCACCAACCACCCGGACAAGGGCATCACCGCCCCCAACCACAGCCCGCGCTTCGACGTGGACGAGGACCAGCTCTGGAAGGCCGTGGCCTATGGGGTGGAGATGCTCCGGGAAGGCGAGTGGCCGGAGCTGCAGACCGACTACCAGCTCTGAGGCCTACCGCCCCGCCGCGCTCCGCGCCACCTCGGCCGGCGAGCGGCCCCAGCGCCCGTCGGTCCACCGGTAGATCCAGCCCTCGTCCCGCAGGTAGGCGTGCAGCCACCAGAGCAGGAACACGGCCAGCAGCACTTTGGGCCATACCGAGGCCTTTTCGGCGAACCGGTCCCCGGCCTCCACCGTGGCGCCCGGGGGCAGCCTGGCGATGCCGGTGAGGCTGGTGCCGAACGGCACCGTGATCCGGGCCTTGGCGTTCACCGCCCAGCCGTTGGCGTCCAGGATCGGGCCCAGGTTGCGCTTGCGCAGCTGCATGAAGGCCAGCACCACCGACGGCAGCGAGATCATCAGCACCAGCGCCGCGGCCAGCAGCGGGAACTGCCAGGAGGCGATGCCCTTGAACAGGCCCAGGAAATAGGCCAGGGCCGTGCTGATGGCGCCCACCGCCACCCCCAGGGCCGCCACCGTGCCCACGTCGATCTTCTTGTCCTCCTTGCGCGCCGGACCGGCCGTTGGCCCTTCGGCCACCCGGGCCAGCTGCGTGTGGCTGTCCGCGCCGGCGGCGGTGGCGCGCTTGGCGATCTGCTGTTCCACCAGCCGCACCAGCTTCTTGTATGGCGCCCAGAAGGCCTGACGCAGGCTGATGGGATTGGACACGATCCGGGTGATGGTGGCGTCGTAGTCGCGGCCCTTGCGGTCGAAGAAGATGCCGTTGCGGCCCACCATCAGGTTGTCGTCGTCGCCCTGGGACAGGATCGCCACCACCGTGCGGCGCCCCCCGGTGGCCGGGTTCACGCAGTCGCAGTAGGCCAGGTACGCGCCCGCCAGGCCGGCCATGGCCGCGTGCCGGCCGGTGTCCTCCACCGGCAGGGTCAGCTCGCAGCTGCGCTGGTCCAGGTAGAGGGTGCCGGCCTGGAACATGGCCGGGGCCCCCCGGTCGTAGAAGATCTTGAAGTTGACGAAGTTGCAGCATAACGCGTACAGATCCCGGTGGTAGCGGATCAGCTTCTCCACCGCCGCGATGGCGTTGGCCTCGGGCTCCAGGGCCTGGTCCCGGGCGATGAGGGCGGTGATGGCGGCCTGGGCGTCGCCGGCCAGCAGCTCCCGCACCCGCGCCAGCCCCAGCGGCGCCACCCGGTCCCAGGTCTGGGCCTCGGACCAGGCCGCGAACCCGGCGAACCGATCTTCCAGCCCCCGCCAGGCCGCCTCGCTCAGCTCCGCCAGCTCGCCCAGGCAGGGCAGGACCACGTCCCGGCGCAGGGCCGCCATGGCCCCGGCCCAGGCCGGGTTCAGGCCCGTGCTATGGGCATCCTGGGCATCCTGGGCATCCGGGGCGTCCAGGGGCAGCGCCTGGCCCGGGGCGATGCGCGCCAGGGGGAAGTCCACCGCCTCGGTCCCGGAGCGGGACAGCTCCCGGCCGGCCCAGGCCAGGTAGTCCGAAGGCGGGCGGTTCAGGGCCGGCAGGGCGCGCGCGTCATAGGCCGCCAGCCGGCAGCGGGTGAAGTAGTCGTCCACCTTGCCGCGCACCGCCTGGAGCGCCGCGAAGGCGGCGGGGGTGGCCGCGCCCAGGGGCAGCAGGGCCGGGTCGGCCTCGGCCACCCGCCAGCCCTCTTTGAAGCCCCGGGCCTCGGTGAAGAACTGCTCCACCATGGCCAGGGAGACCCCGGGCGCGCCGCTGCGGTCGGCGACCGGGCCCAGGCAGGCGAGGATGTCGGCGATGGCCGCCTGCAGTTCCGGATCCTCCGCGGCCGCCACCGGGATGATGCCGTCGCCGTTGAAGCGCGTGGCCGCGAAGATCCGCTCCGTGTCCGCGGTGTCCTCCAGGCTGATGGTTTCGGCCTCGGGCCGGCCCAGGTTGAGCAGGGTCTGCCGGGCCGAGGCGAGCAGCTGCTGGCCCTCCGGAGTCCGGGTGTCGATGGCGGCCAGGGGCAGGGTCTCAGCGCCCCGGAGCAGATCGTCGGGGTCCTTCAGCAGGCTGGTGGCCCACTTGGCTGCGGCGATCACCTCGGGCACCCGGATCCGGCCATCGTGGTCGGTGTCCAGCAGTTCCAGGGTCCGCTCGTCGAATTCCAGGCCGCGGGCCGGGCAGGCCAGGGCCACCCAAAGCTTGGGATCCAGCTGGTCCAGGTGGGCCAGATCGGCGCCGGAGTCCAGTTTCACCTGGTTGAATCCACCGGCGCGGAAGAAATGCCAGGGATGGGTCGCATGGGTGGCCATCCCGCCCCTCCAATCAATACAATCAAGCTAGCAGAAAGCGAGTTGAGCATGGCCGAGGAACCCCTCCTGGTGAAACTGATCCGCTGCCCGGCCTGCGAGCAGCTGGCTCCGCTGCGCCAGGCCAACCCGCGCCTGTACACCGTGCTCGGCCGGGAATCGGACCGGCACGTGACCGGCTACCGCTGGCTGCACGGCATCACCACCCGCGTGCAGCCCCACCACTACCGGATGTGGCAGTGCCCCAAGTGCCTGTTCGCGGACCTGGCCGAGCGGGTGGACCCGGCCGACCCCGGCCTGGACGCGGCCCGGCAGGCCTTCCGGGACATCTCCATCGAGAAGCGCATGGTCCTGGACAGCCTGCGCGAGCTGGTGGCCCCCAGCCCCGAACTGGACCCGCAGGGGGCCATCGCCATCCATCTGGCGGGCCTGCTCGTCACCAGCCTGGCCCCTCCCGGCCGTACCGTGGACCACTCCCGGCTGGGCCTGATCGCCCTGCGCCTGGCCTGGCTGTACCGGGAGCAGGAAGGGCCGGCCCTCCGCGCCGAACCCGGAGCGGAGCCCCCGGCCCCCCTGGCCGAGGCCACCGAACGGCTGATCCAGGTCCTGGCGGAGGCGGACAGCGCCGTCCAGGACCTCCGGCAGCTGGCGGAAGCGCCTTCGGAGGAAACCGTGGGCGGCCCGTGCCGGCCCCTGGTCGAACTGGTGGCGGTGCGCCTGGAGGCCCTGCAGACCGAGGTGGCGGCCCTGCAGATGGCCATGGTCCAGGCCGGCGCCCCGACGGCGCCCGCCGAGCCGGACGCCAGCAGCGGCCTGGTCCGGGCGCTGCAGGCCCTGACCCCGCTCTGGCCCGATCTGCCCCGGGACGAACGGCAGAGCCTGCGGCTCGCCCTGGAGGCCTTCGAATACAGCTACCAGTACGAGGACGTGGGCGAGCATGCCGAGCACGGCGCGGCCCAGCTGAACCTGATCCTGGACCTGCTCATCCGCCTGGGGGAGCTGGAGCGGGCTCTGGACTGGACCCTGCAGATCTCCAAGCAGGCCGGCGACACCGTCGCGGATCTGCAGCGGCGCATGGCCGAAGCCAAGGCCACCCAGACCCTGTCCGGCAACGACGCCACCGCCATCCAGCGCAGGATCGCGGCCCTGAACCTGAGCCAGCGACGGGCCGGCGAGCGGCGCCGGGAGATCCTGGAACTGCTGCTGGCCCGGGACCGGGACCGGATCCAGGACCTGCTGGCCCAGACCCCCCAGCTGCCGCTCCAGGAACGCCTGCAGGCCCTGCGGGCGGCCGGGATCCAGGACGGGGTGCTGGCCCTGCTCACCCCGGAGCTGGGCGAGCCGGCCAAGGAAGGGGCGGGCTGGATCCGCGGGCTGTTCCGGCCCCGCTGAGGTCAAGTATGGGCACCCGGTCCAGACGGGACCGAGGAGCCTACTGCAGCTGCAGGGTCCCCACGTCCACGGTGATGGCGCTGATCCCGCCCGTGCTGTCCAGCAGGGTGCCCAGCCCGCCGTCGGTGAGCGTCGCGCTGCCCGTGGTGGCGCCGGAGGCCGGCTGGATCTGGATCTTGGCGAGGATCCCGGAGGTGGCGCTGGTGCTCAGGCTCAGATCGCTCACCACGCTGGAGCCGGTCAGCCCCTTGTTGCTGACGATGCCCTGGAGCTGGCCGCTGGTCACCCAGCCCTTGGCCAACTGGGTGCCGCTGCCCAGACTGAACACGTTGCCGTTGGTGACCGCCGGGCTGGTGCCCCAGCTGGCCTGGCTGGTATCCAGCTTGAAGGAGAAGGTGACCCCCACCCCGGAGGTGCCGCTGGGGCCCACCAGGTCCAGCACCAGGTTATGGCCGGTGGAGGCCGAATCCTGCACCAGCTGGAAGTCGGCGCTGTTGGTGGTCGGATTGGTGTACGCCAGGCTCGGCCCGGAGGACGATTTGCCACCGCCGCAGCCCAGCACCCCCAGCAGGAGGGCGGCGGCGAGCGCAGGGATGCCTTGCAGGAGCCTCATTCCACCACCGGTACGAAGTCTTCCATCCACAGGTTCAGGTCGGTGTCGTCCACCTTCCCGTCGGCATTCAGATCGCTGGCGATGGTCACCCCGTCCAGGTTGGTGTCGCTGGCGACCTTGGTTTTGCTCCAGGAGGCGGCGATGCGCAGCAGCCCCCGCACATCCACGGCCCCTTCACTGTTGGCGTCCATCACCGAGGCCAGGTCGGCCACCACCTGCAGGCTGGCCGAGGCCGCGTTCCCGCCCGAGTCGGTGGCGCTGAAGGTCACCGTGTAGACCGAGCTGGCGTTCTCGCTGAACGTGTGGGTGGCGCTGAGCCCGCTGGCGGTGCTGCCGTCGCCGAAGTTCCAGGTGCTGCTGGTCACGCTCTTGTTGGAGGCGGGGGCGACGGTGGCGGTGAAGGTGATGGGAATCCCGGGCAGGACCCCCACGTTGGTGACCGGCAGGGTGATGGTGACCGACATGGGGTTGGGCTGCACCAGGATGGATACGCTTTTTCCGCCGGCATAGGAGCCGTCCGAGGCGGTCAGGGTGGCCAGGTTGGTCACGTTGGCCCCCGTGGTGTTGGTGTAGGTGTGGTAGTACGTCGCGCCGGCCGTGGCCCCGGTGACCCGGGTGCCATCCCCGTAGTCCCAGGTGTAGGTTAGGCCGGTCCCGTTGCTGTCGGTGGCCGAGCCGCGGAACGCCACCTGGGTGCCGCTGGGGATGGTCTGGGTGCTCGTGGGGGCGGCCAGGGTGACCGTGACGACGCTGCTGCCGCCGGCGATGGCGTTGACCAGGATCGTCGCTTCCGGGCTGCCCAGCCCGGTGCACATGTCGTAGCCGATGCCCGCGAAGCGGGACACGCCGCCGTAGGTGTTGTTGCCGGAGGTGATGTCGTGGAAGGCGCTCGAATTGCTGCGGGCCAGCGTGTACAGGGCCGGGCCGGCGTTGCCCAGGCTGACCCGGAGCTTCTGCACGGCCAGGGCGGCGATCCCCGCCATGATCGGAGCGGCCACGGAGGTGCCGCCCACCCCGTACAGCGTGCCGTTCATGACCGCCAGGTAGGGGTCGTGGTCGGCGGCGGCGTCCAGGGCCACGTCCGGCAGCTCGCGCATGCCGCCCGCGGCCAGGCCGTCGCCGAACTGCCAGGACGGCTTGGCGTAGAGGATGGAGACCCCGCCGCCGCTGGCGCCGACACCGCTCTCGTTCCAGACCCATTCCGGAATGTAGCCCGTGGCGGTGGCGGGATAAGTCCCGGTACCGTTGGCGACGCCCCAGTAGGAGGTGATGCCTCCCTCATGGAACATGGTGCCGCCCACGGCGGTAGCGTAGGGGGGGGAGGCCAGGCCGTTCACCGCGGCGACGCCGCCGCCCTGGGTGGCGCCTTCGTCGCCCGTGGCCACGAACACCGAGATGCCCTGGGCCGCCGCCTGGGCCCACAGCTGGTCGTAGAAGCTGTTGTCGCTGCCCATGCCCGACTCGGCCGAGCCGTAGCTGACCGAGATCACCTGCGCCAGGTTGTTTTCCACCAGGTACTGGGCGGACAGATCCACCCCGTCCGTGGTGTACGAGGAGGCCGAGACCGCCATGAGGAGGGTGGCGCCCGGCGCGGCCGCCGCGGCCCACTGGGTGTCCAGCTCCGCCTCCATCTCGTCCGCGGCTACGACACCCGGATCGGCGCCGTTGTGGGAGACCGTCAGCGAGCCGGTGTAGCGGCTGGGGTCCTGCAGCTCCTGGAAGGTGGTGAAGTCCGCCGTGTCGATGTCCGTGCGCTCCACCAGCCCGATCGTGACCCCGGCCCCGGTGTAGGCGGCGGGGAGGTCATAGATGGTCGCCAGGTCCATCGCTCCCAGTCCGTTGCCGTACCTGCCCAGATCGGCCATGGGATGGCTCAGGGCCGCGCCGGTCACCGGCCTGGGGAGGGTGTGATGCGGCTGATGCCGGAAGTCGTGCAGGGAGGCCACGCCCTGCACGAACCCGGACAGCCCCAAGGGGATGGTGACGCTGCTGGCGTTGGCGTGGTGGGTCACCCCGTCCACCTGGTAGGTCTTGAGGGTGGTCTGGAACGCCTCCTCCACCTGGCCGGCGCTGCCGGAAAAGGTGATGGCCAGCCCGCTCTTGGCCACCCCCCGCACGGTCAGGCCATGGCTCGCCAGCCAGGTCGAGGCCGCCGCCACCTGGGCCGCGCTGGGCCCGAAGCTCGCGCCGAAGCTTTCCGGGGTCAGCCACTGATGGTAGCTGGCCGAAGTGGGGTCCTGCTGGTCCCGCAGCAGCTGGTCCAGCCGGGCCCGGTTCTGGGTGCCCATCTTGAGCACCAGCATCATGTTCTCCAGGGACAGGGTCGCGTCCACCCGGCCGCTGGCGGTCAGGCCGGCGATCCGGGGGGGGACGCTTCGGGCCACCGAAATGCGTAGGCTGTCGTCCACGGCCGGGACCCCGTCCCGGACCGCGGCCAGCGCCGGAACGGCCCCGAAGGTGCCCAGAGCCAGGAAAAAAACGCAATTTTTCGACCAACCACTGGACATGCTGGACCTTAAAAACCTGGACAGAGTATGCGGCAGATTCCGGGCCCCGGGGGAAATAAAGCCGCCCAACGGCCCTAACGGGCCGCCGAGCGCGGTCCAGGCACCGGCCGAATGCCTGGAAAGGGGATCTGCGCGCTACGTCCGAGAGGGCTCCGTGGCGCGCTCGGCGGCCGGACGCCACTGGGCCAGGGCCACCCGGGCCTCCTCCGGCAGGGCGAAGGACTCCTGGGGGCCGGGGAACCGCCCGGCGCGCACATCCTCCCCCCACGCCGCCAGGGCTTCCCGCAGCTGCTCGAAGGCGTTCATGTACACCCGCACGAACCTGGGCGGCTGGTCGGCCGTTAGTCCGACGATATCGTGGAATACCAGCACCTGGCCCGAGCAGCCGACCCCGGCGCCGATGCCGATGGTGGGCACATCCAGGGCCTCGGTGACCCGCGCCGCCAGTTCCGCCGGGATGCCTTCCATCAGGATGCTGAAACAGCCCGCGTCCTGCAGGCGCAGGGCGTCCTCCAGCAGCTGCACGGCTGACTGGCCACTGCGGCCCTGGACCTTGTGTCCGCCCATGCGGTGGAAGGCCTGGGGCGTCAGCCCCAGGTGGCCCATCACCGGGATCTCCGCGTCCACCAGGGCCCGGACCACCGGGACCCGCTTGGCCCCGCCCTCCAGCTTCACGCCCTGGGCGCCGTGCTGGATCAGCCCGCCGGCATTACGGATGGTTTCGGCCACCCCCAGGTCGTAGCTCAGGTACGGCAGATCGGCCAGGATCATGGCCCGGGGCCGGGTGCGGGCGACCGCCTCCAGGTGGTGGGTCATCATGGCCATGGACACCGGCAGGGTGTTCTCGAAGCCCAGGCAGACGTTGCCGACACTGTCGCCCACCAGCAGGATGTCGACCTGGGCGGCGTCGGCGATCCTGGCCGTGACGGCGTCGTAGGCGGTGACCATGACCAGTCGGGTGCCCTCCGCCACCCTGCGCTGCAGGTCCGGGATGGTGACGCGGGTCGGAAGATTCGTTGTATGGCTCATGGCTGCCTCCGGTCCAGGCCCGTGCACGGGTCCCGGCCAGCCATCACTATCCCGCCGCCCGGCGCCAGCGTCCACCGCAAGGTATCCGTCTACATAGTGATCCGTGTCCCAGACTTGCGTCAGAGTCGCCCCGGCCGGTGGCTTTGCACCCGCCCTGGCGGAAGGGCGAACAGGCGCTGAGGGCGGCCGATGGCCTGGGAGGTCTGTGCGGCACGCTCCCACGCTTTTTCATGGAAGGTGGAACCCGAGTCTCTGCCACGAAGGCCTGCTTTCCGCTCACGGCAGTCGCGCATGCGACTGACCGGGAGCGCACAGGGCGCCCTGGGGGGACCCGGACCTATACCTAGATTCAGGGCCGGCCGGACGGCGCCGCCAGCAGCTGGGCCAACAGGGGGGCTCCGGACGGGATCAGCGTCACCGCCCCCTTGCGGGCCAGCAGCTTCTGGGTCTCCAGCACCTGGAACATGGCCTCCAGCACCTGCGGGTCCCGGGAGATCCCGTCCAGGGCCGAGCCGACGATCTGCGGCCGCACGGCGCCGGCCTTGCCGAACTCCACGGCGGCCTGGCGCTCGGCGGTGCTGGCGATGATGTTCACCTGGTTCTGGCCGTCCTGCTTGATGCTGGCGGTCACTTGGCGCAGCCGGTTCACCACCTTGGACTCGATCTGCCGGATCATGTCCTCGTCGCGGAAGTGCACCTTGCGCACGTAGATGCTGCCCAGCTTGTAGCCCCATTCGTGGGACAGCGGGGAGACCTCGGTGCGCACGGTCTGGCTCATGGCGTGCCGGTTGCTGAGCATGTCGCTGAGCGGCATGTTGGACAGGCAGCGCACGGTGGAATTGCTGACGTTGGCCGCCAGCGAGCCGCGCGGATCGGTGTTCTTGAACAGGAAGGCCACCGGATCACTGATGAACATCTCGTACCAGACGCCGATGCCCATGGGGGCGCCCTCTTCGGAGTTCACCGGCGAGCTGCGCAGGTACTCCTGGTCCAGGCGCATGTCGAGCTCGTAGCAGCGGCCGACCCAGTTCACGATGGGCGCCTTGAGCCCCATCTTCAGCCAGAGGAAGTGCAGCCCCGGCTCGTCCAGCACGGTCACCACCTTGCCGAACAGCATGTAGACCAGGCAGCGGCGTTCCTGGACGATGGCGTAGAAGCCCAGCCCGCGCAGCAGGGCCATGAACACCGGGAACAGGACGAACAGGGCGGCGAAGGTGATCGCGGCGATCAGCAGGGTCCCGGCCATCACTTCACCTCCATGATGATCTTGGCTTCGTCGTACAGCCCCAGCCGGACGTTGCGCACATAGGCGTCCAGGGCGCCCGCGCCGCCTTCGGCCTTGAGGGCCTGGATCTGCTGGGCCAGGCGCCGGAGCGGCTCCACTTCCGCCTCGGCCCGGTTGGTCTCGATCTCCACCGCCCGCCGGCTCTGCACGATCTTCTGGTCGGCGGCGGCCTGGGCCAGGCTGATGCTCGAGGACACCTCGTTGTGGGCCGTGTTGATGGCCGCCAGGGCCGCCTCCACGTCCTGGGGCGGATCGATGGCGGTGATCAGCGAGGCCTCCAGCTGTATGCCGTAGCGGGCCTGGGCCGAGGCGCATTCCCGGTCCATGTGCTCGTTGAGGTCCCGCAGGTTCTTGCGCAGATCGTTGATGGAGATCCCGGTCTGCACCGCCGGGTTGCCGTCCGCGTCCGGCGGCGCCTCGAAGGTGGCGATGCGCTCGCGCAGCACGCTGACGAAGTAGCCCACCACGTGGGCCACCGGGTTCTTCACCCCGAAGATGAACGAGTAGAGGTTCTTTTCACTGATCTTGAAGCGGATCTGGCCGGTGAGCCCGGTGTTCAGCTGGTCCTTGGTGACCGCGTCCAGCACTTTGCCGCCCTGGTTCGCCGCGGGGCTGGTGGGATCCCAGGCCATGCTCACCGTCTCGGTGGCCACCGACACCTTGTAGACCCTTTCCCAGGGCCACTTGAAATAGGGGCCGCCGGGCTGGATCACCCGCACCTGCGGCACCTGGTAGCGCTCCTTTTCCTCGGCGTTCAGCATCGCGGCGATGGGATCGCTGGCGGTGGTCAGCCCCGGGATCCGCTCGGCCCGGCCGAACGCGGTCTTCACCGCCCGCTCGTTCTGGTTCACGGTGTAGATGCCGGCCACCAGGTAGCGCACCAGGAACCACGCAATGAACCCCAGGGCCAATCCCAGGGGCAATCCGACCGTCAGATCTGGCATCGTACCTTCTCCTCGCAAAGATCGCCTGATCGCCCGAATGGGTCCGGGCGACGGCTGAATCTTCCCACGATCGGCGTCGGCCCGTCTCGCTTCCTGGGTGCGCAACCCTCGCCAGCGAAAAAATTCACCGAGATAGTTGTAATCGTTTACAGCTGTCGTTTATCATGAAGCTCACACGATCATGCGTTTCGTCATCAGGCCCGCCTGCGAGGCTCCCTTGGATGCCCGTTCCCGCGTAGACTGGCGTCGCCGGGGCCGGCCAGGGATAGGACATGTCATGAAGAACGCCTTGCTTGCCAAGATCCTGCTCCCGGTCGTCGGGGCCGCGCTGGTGGCCACCTGGGTGGCCGGCTGGGCCAGCTCCGCCTCCGCCGCCGGCACCCTGATCGGCGGCCTCGGTGTGGCCGCGGTGGTCGCGGCGGTGCTCGGCTGGGCCCTGAGCCGCCACCTGCTGCGGCCGCTCCGGCAGGCCCGGGAAGGGCTCCAGCCCGCGGAATCCGGCCGGCCCCAGGCCCCGGTCCCGGGCGACGCGCTGGGCGCGCTCGTTGCGGTCTGCCAGGCGAACGAAGCGCGCAGCCGGAACCTAGTGCGGCAGCAGGCCGAACGCGCCGAGCAGCTGGCCGGAGGTTCCGCGGAGCTGGGCGACGCGGCCGGCAGCCTGCAGCGCAGCGCCGGCGCCGCCAGCGGGGCCATGGACCGGCAGCTGCAGGGGCTGGACGCCGCGGCCCAGGCCGTGGAGGCCCTGGCCGCGCTGATCCACCAGCTGGAGGCAGGGGTGGCGGACTCCCGCAGCCGGACCGAGCAGGCCGCGGCGTTCTCCCAGGAAGGTGCCGGCTCCGGCCAGGAGGCGGCCACGGCCATGACCAACATCCAGAGCACCACCGAGCGCATGACCAAGGCGGTGACGGTCATCCAGGAGATCGCCCAGCAGACCAACCTGCTGTCCCTGAACGCGGCCATCGAGGCGGCCAAGGCCGGCGCCCTGGGCAAGGGCTTCGCCGTGGTGGCCGAGGAGGTGCGCAAGCTGGCCGACCGCAGCGCCCACGCCACCACCGAGATCGAGACCCTGATCCAGGAGGTGGACCAGGCGGTGACCGGCGGCATCGAGGCCGTGGCCACCAGCGTCGAAGTGCTGGAAGCGGTCGGCGGCGACATCGGGGCCCTCACCAGCGTTGCCGAGGAACTGGAGACCGCCCTGCACGCCCAGGTGGACACCTGCGGCCAGGTGCGCGACCACCTGGCGACCACCCGCCGCGAGCTGGAAGCCGGCCGCTCCGCCCACACCGAGCTCGCCGCCACCGCCGGCGGCATCACCCGCGCGGCCGCCGATCTCCGGGCGGCGGCGGAAGCGGCGGCGCGGCCGGCCACGGCCTGAGGGCGCGGGGCGGACCCGGCCAGGCGCCGGCCTAGCCTCGGCCACGTCCCGGCCACGCTGGTCAGCATGACCGGCGGGTGATCCGACTGGTAGGTTGGTTGTAGCGAGCGACCTTCCTCGACCTCATGGCGACCATGGTCCGCAGCTTCCCCGACCCTCCGAAAGGCCCAGCCCATGACTGACCCGATCCTGCCCTCCGCCCCGCCCGCCGCCATGAAGTGGTGGACCCTGGCAGTGGTGGGCTCCGGCACCTTCATGTCGGCCCTGGACACCAGCGTCATCAACATCGCCCTGCCCAGCCGTTCGATCTGCGGGGGTCCCTGGCCATGATGGTCGCCCTGGCGCTGCTGCTGTTCGTGCTGAGCAAGGGGCTGGACCTGGGCTGGACCAGCCTGCCGATCCTGGCGGCCGCCACGGTGGCGCTGCTGGCCTTCCTGCTGTTCCTGCGCACCGAGACCCGGGTCGCCCACCCGGCCCTGGACCTGCACCTGTTCCGCTCCCCGGCATTCTCCTTCTCCACCCTGGCGGCCCTGCTCTGCCTGATCCGCCGCCGGACCCCGGGCGCCAGGCCGGCCCAGGCGCCGCGGCCGGAACCGGCCTAGGCTGCCTGGACGCCGACGCCGTGGCGCGCCCGGGGCCTCCGGCCGTCCCAAGGTCTTTGCTTGCCGCCCGGGTCCGCTTATCGTATGGTTCAGCCAGACCAGTCCAGGACATGGGAAAAAGCGTAGCCGTGCGTTGGCGCATCCTTCGTGGAATCCCGGCCGCCAGCCGGATCGAAGGCAGCTCGCATGGAAGGTCCTGGGCCAGCCAGGAAGCCAGGACCGCCCCCGCCGCACCGCATCCACCCCGCATACCGCCATCCCCCTTATCCCCAGGAGTCCCCCCATGCGATGGTTCAAGCACCTGCGTCTGTCCTCCCAGCTCATCCTGGCCTTCATCCTGGTGGGACTGATCTCGGTCGTCACCGGGGTGGTGGGGCTCAACGGCACCTCCCGGGTCAGCCAGATCATGGATGACACGTACAAGAACAACGTGGTCTCCATGAAATACACGAGCGAGTGCCTCGTGCACATGGCCGCCCTGCAGATGCGGGTGATCTATGCCGTGCTGGCCCCCGACGCCAAGTCCCGGGGCGAGGAGATTGCGCTGCTCGACACGGCCGAATCGGAACTGGCGGCGTCGGTGGCCAAGGAGCGGAGCACGGACCTGAGCGCCGAGGAAAAGGCGCTATGGGTCCAGTACGACACCACGCTGGGCCGCTACCAGGCCGCGGTCAAGCAGATCGTGGCCCTGGCCGGGGCCGGCAAGGAGGCCGATGCCCGGACCGTCCTGGTCGGCCCCGCCCGGACCGAGTACAAGAACATCCGCGACATCCTCCTGAAGGTCTCCACGGACAACCAGCAACAGGCCGACCTGGCCAACCAGAACGGCATGGCCACCTATCTGCAGATCCGCACCACCACCCTGGTCGCCATCGTCCTGGGCCTGGCCCTGGCGGTCGGGCTGGGCCTGCTGGTGACCCGGGTGATCAAGCAGCTGGTGGGCGGCGAGCCCCGCGAGGCCGCGCGCATCGCCCACCTGGTGGCCGACGGCGATCTGTCCATGGAGGTGCGCCTGCAGGACGAGCGCGACCACAGCAGCATGATGGCGGCCATGAAGACCATGGTGGCCGCCCTGTCCCGGGTCATCCACGAAACCCAGCGGGTGGTGGAGGCCGCCGGCCGCGGCGACTTCAGCGCGCGCATCGAGGTGGAGGGCACCCATGGCTACGTCAAGGACCTGGGTCAGGCCCTGAACCGGCTGTCGGAGACCTGCCAGACCGGGCTGAGCGACGTGGTGCGGGTGCTGGAGGCCACGGCCCAGGGCAACCTCACCGAGCGGGTCAGCACCGATCTGGGCGGCGAGTTCGGCCGGCTCAAGGACGCCTCCAACACCACCGTGGAGAAGCTGGCCGCGACCATCGCCGACGTGCTGGAAGCCTCCACCAATCTGGTGGGCGCCTCCGAGCAGCTCAGCAGCACCGCCCAGGCCCTGAGCCAGGGCGCCTCGGAGCAGGCCGCCAGCGTCGAGGAGACCAGCGCCTCCATCGAGGAGATGAGCGCCTCCATCAGCCAGAACAACGAGAACGCCAAGATCACCGGGGACATCGCCACCCGCACCGCCCAGGACACCCAGCAAGGCGGCAGCGCCGTGCAGGAGACCGTCGCGGCGATGAAGCAGATCGCCCACAAGATCTCCATCATCGACGACATCGCCTACCAGACCAACCTGCTGGCCCTGAACGCGGCCATCGAGGCGGGCCGGGCCGGGGAACACGGCAAGGGCTTCGCCGTGGTGGCCGCGGAGGTGCGCAAGCTGGCCGAGCGCAGCCAGGTGGCAGCCGAGGAGATCAGCCGGCTGGCCTCGGGCAGCGTGGAGCTGGCGGAACGGGCCGGAACCCTGCTGGGCGCCATCGTGCCCTCCATCCAGAAGACCGCCGACCTGGTCCAGGAGATCTCCGCCGCCTCCAGCGAGCAGAATTCCGGCGTGGGCCAGATCAGCACCGCGGTCAACCAGATCAGCCAGGCCGTGCAGCAGAATGCCGCCGCCTCGGAGGAGCTGGCCTCCACCTCCGAAGAGGTCAATGGCCAGGCCATGGAGCTCCAGTCCATGATGGCGTTCTTCACCCTGGCGCACACCCGGCCCCAGCCGGCCAAGACGGCCGCCCGGCGGCCGCTCCCGAGTCCATTGGCCGTGCGCTCGCGCGGCGGCGAAGCCACCGAAGGCTCCTTCACCCGGTTTTGAGCCGGCCCGGCTTCAGCCGACCGCCTCAGGGCGCCTCGGGGCGCAGCACCAGCACCCCCAGGGGCGGCAGGGTGAGTTCCAGGGACCAGGGCCGGTCCATCCAGGGCAGGTCCTGGCTGGCCAGCTCCCGGTCCCCGTTGCCCACATTGCCGCCGCCGTACTGTTCCGCATCGGTGTTGAGCAGCTCCACGTAGCGGCCGGGGCGGGGCACCCCGATCCGGTAGCCGTGGCGCGGGACCGGGGTGAGGTTGGCCACCACCACCACGAACGCCTCGCCGGCCCGGCGGAGGAAGCTCAGCACCGACTGCTGGGCATCGTGGCAGTCGATCCACTCGAAGCCCTGCCAGTCGAATTCGAACTGGTACAGGGCCGGGGTGTCCCGGTAGAGGCGGTTGAGGTCGCCCACCAGCCGCTGCAGCCCCTGGTGCAGCGGGTACTCGAGCACGTACCAGTCCAGCACCCCTTCGCTGTTCCATTCCAGGCCCTGGCCGAACTCGGTGCCCATGAACAGCAGCTTCTTGCCCGGGTGGGTGAACTGGTAGGCGTAGAGCGCCCGCAGGTTGGCGAAGCGCTGCCATTCGTCGCCGGGCATCTTGTTGAGCATGGAGCCCTTGCCGTGCACCACCTCGTCGTGGGAGAAGGGCAGCACGAAATTCTCGGTGAAGCAGTAGAGCATGCTGAAGGTCAGCAGGTCCTGGTGGAACGAGCGGTGCACCGGCGCGTGGCTCATGTAGCTGAGCGTGTCGTTCATCCAGCCCATGTTCCACTTCAGGTCGAATCCCAGCCCGCCCAGGTGGGCCGGCCGGCTCACCTGCGGCCAGGAGGTGGACTCCTCGGCGAAGGTCAGGGCGCCGGGGCACTGGCCGTGCACCACCACGTTGAGCTCGCGCAGGAAGTCGATGGCCTCCAGGTTCTCGCGCCCGCCGAAGCGGTTGGGCAGCCACTCCCCCTCCCTGCGCGAGTAGTCCAGGTAGAGCATGGAGGCCACGGCGTCCACCCGCAGGCCGTCCACATGCATCTCCTGCAGCCAGTACATGGCGCTGGAAAGCAGGAAGTTCTTCACCTCGTGGCGCCCCAGGTTGAAGATCAGGGTGGACCAGTCCTGGTGCTCCCCCAGCCGCGGGTCCTCGTGCTCGTAGAGGCAACTGCCGTCGAAGCGCGCCAGGGCGTGGGCGTCCCGGGGGAAATGGGCCGGCACCCAGTCCAGCAGCACGCCCAGCCCCCGGGCATGGCAGGTGTCCACCAGGAAGCGGAAGTCGTCCGGGCTGCCGAACCGGCTGGTGGGGGCGTGGTAGCCGGTGGCCTGGTAGCCCCAGGACAGATCGTAGGGATACTCGGTGACGGGCATCAGCTCCAGGTGGGTGAAGCCCATCTCCCGGGCATACGCCGTGAGCCGACGGGCCAGTTCCCGGTAGTCCAGGGTCTCCCCGTCCGGGCCCCGCTGCCAGGAGCCCAGGTGCACCTCGTAGATGGACATGGGCGCGTGCCGCCAGTCCTGCCGGGCGCGCGCCTCCAGCCAGGCGGCGTCGGTCCAGGCTTCCCGGGGGGGGCCGGCCACGATGGCGGCGGTCCTGGGCCGGAGCTCGAAGCGCTGCCCGTAGGGGTCGGTCTTCAGGAACACCTGGCCGGTGTCCCGGTTGCGCACCTCGAACTTGTACACGGTGCCGGACTGGAGCTCGGGCACGAACAGCTCCCACACGCCGAAGCCGTGCCGGACCCGCATGGGGTGGCAGCGGCCGTCCCAGCCGTTGAAGTCGCCCACCACGCTCACCCGTTCGGCGTTGGGCGCCCATACGGCGAACAGCACGCCCGCCACACCGTCCACCTGGTGCACGTGCGCGCCCAGGAAACGGTGGGCGTGCCAGTGCTTGCCTTCGCTGAACAGGTGCAGATCGAAGTCCGCCAGCTGCGGGGGGTAGCTGTAGGGATCGTGCGCCCGGTGCTCCTGTTGCGCGCTGTCGCGCCAGGCCAGGCGGTAGTGCGGCGGCAGATCGGCCCGGGCCCCGCGCCACTGGAACAGATCGGTGTCCCCCATCCGTTCCAGCCGGAGATCCCCCTCGACGATGGCCGCCTCCGCGGCGCCGGGCAGGAAGGCCCGCACCACCAGGTCCTGGTCCGGCCCGTGGGGCCCCAGGACGGCGAACGGGTCGTGGTGGCGGGCCTGGACCAGCCGCTCCAGGTCCTCCGCGTTCAGGGTGGCTGGATGCATGGCGGAAGCCCCTTTCCCGATGGGAGGCCCCGGATCCGGGGGAGCTCCCGTGCGTGCCTGGTTGCCCGCGACCTTGACCGTCGCTAATTTCCGATTTCCACCATCCAGTCTATCGGCTTTCCCCCTGCCGGCCCAGAGCGAACCTGAGGCCCCGGGTCCCTTCCCGGAGCTCCGTCCATTCATTTTGAACGGCACCCCCCCCGTTTGGAGCGGACCGGGGCACCCGGCCGCTTGCCCCGGCGAGGTCCCGGAACGCCGGGGAAAGCGGCCCACGGGGATCGGGCGGGCACCGCTGGCGGGCGTAGCGCTCCTGGCACGGTCCTTGATGGAGTGGCCTGGACGACGGCAGGCCCGTGGCCGCCTCCCGGTGGAAGCCAGGCTGCGACCCGTCCCCGCCCATCCAAGGAGCTCCCCCATGTTCACCATCTTGATCATCGTCCTCGTCCTGATGCTGGTCGGCGCCGTGCCCACCTGGCCCCACAGCCGGAACTGGGGCTACTACCCCAGTGGCGGCATCGGGCTGATCCTGGTCGTGCTCGTGATCCTGCTGCTCATGGGCCGGATCTAGCCGGTCGGGGCCAGTCAGGGCGGGCTGCCGCCCCCAGAGGTATGCATGGACCAGACTGAGGAACGGGTCCGGCAGTCGCGGGCCGACGGCGCGGCGCTGCTGGGCCAGTTGCAGACACGGATCGAGGGCCTGACCCAGGCCGAAGCCGAGGAACGGCTCAAGCAGTACGGGCCGAATGAAATCGCCCGGGAGCGGCCGCAGTCGCCACTGCGGCGCCTGCTGGACAACCTCAAGAACCCCCTGGTCCTGCTGCTGGCGGCGCTCAGTCTGGTTTCCTACCTGACGGGCGACCCGCGGGCGGCGCTGATCATCCTGGTCATGGTGGGGCTGGGCGTGGTGCTGCGCTTCTTCCAGGAGCTGCGGGCCGATGACGCCGCCGAAAAGCTCAAGGCGATGGTCAGCAACACCGCTACCCTGGTGCGTGCCGGCCAGACCGCCGAGGTGCCGTTGCGGCTGCTGGTGCCGGGCGACATCATCCAGTTGGCCGCCGGTGACATGGTCCCGGCCGACGTACGCCTGCTGGTCGCCAAGGATCTGTTCCTGAACCAGTCGGCGCTCACCGGGGAGGCCATGCCGGTGGAGCGCAAAGCCGCCCCGGCCGGCCCGGACCAGGACGACCCGCTGGCCCTGCCCAACCTCTGCTACCTGGGCTCCAATGTGGAAAGCGGCTCGGCCACGGCGGTGGTGCTCCAGACCGGCGATCACACCTACTTCGGCGCCCTGGCCACCCACATCGTCGGCCAGCGCGTGCCCACCAGCTTCGATCTGGGCGTCAACAGGTTCACCTGGCTGATGATCCGCTTCATCGCCGTGATGGTGCCGGCGGTGTTCCTGATCAACGGGCTGAGCCGGCACAACTGGACCGAGGCGTTCCTGTTCGCCATGGCGGTGGCGGTGGGGCTGACCCCCGAGATGCTGCCCATGATCGTCACGGTGAACCTGGCCAAGGGCGCCCTGGCGATGGCGCGCAAGCAGGTGATCGTCAAGCGGCTCAACGCCATCCAGAACTTCGGGGCCATGGACGTGCTCTGCACCGACAAGACCGGCACTCTCACCCAGGGCAAGATCGTGCTGGAGAAGTACCTGGACGCGGAAGGCGGGCCCAGCGACCGGGTGCTGGAGTTCGGCTACCTGAACAGCTACCACCACACCGGGCTGAAGAACCTGATGGACGAGGCCATCCTGGCCCACGAGGACCTGGAGGAGAGCACCAAGGCCAAGGAGAAGTACCGCAAGATCGACGAGATCCCGTTCGATTTCGTGCGCCGGCGCATGTCGGTGATCGTCGAGGACCCGGACGGCCTGAACACCCTGATCTGCAAGGGCGCCGTGGAGGAGGTGCTGGGCCAGTGCACCCGGGTGGAAGCGAAGGGGAAGATCATCCAGGTTCTGCCCGAACACGACGCCATGCGCCGGAAGCTGGCGGACGACCTGAACGGCCAGGGATTCCGGGTGATCGCCCTGGCCTACAAGCAGATGCCCGGCGCCAGCGACGCTCCGGTCTACGCGGTCAAGGACGAGTCCGACCTGATCCTGCTGGGCTTCCTGGCCTTCCTCGACCCGCCCAAGGACACCGCCATCGAGGCCCTGAAGCGGCTCCGCGACCTGTCCGTGGACGTCAAGATCCTCACCGGCGACAACGAGATCATCACCGCCTACATCTGCAAGGAGGTGGGCGTGCCGGTGGCGGGCATGCTGCTGGGCCCGCAGATCGAGGCCATGAGTGAAGCCGAGCTGGCCGCGGCGGTGGCCAGCACGAGCGTGTTCGCCCGCCTGGCGCCGGCCCACAAGGAGCACATCATCCGCGCCCTGCAGAGCAAGGAGCATGTGGTGGGCTTCATGGGCGACGGCATCAACGACGCCCCGGCCCTGAAGCAGGCCGACGTGGGCATCTCGGTGGACGGTGCGGTGGACATCGCCAAGGAGTCGTCGGACCTCATCCTGCTGGAAAACAGCCTGCTGATCCTGGAACAGGGCGTGCTGGAAGGCCGCCGGGTGTTCGGCAACATCACCAAGTACATCAAGATGGCCGCCAGCTCCAACTTCGGCAACATGTTCAGCGTGGTGGGCGCCAGCGCCTTCCTGCCGTTCCTGCCCATGCTGCCGATCCAGGTGCTGATCAACAACCTGCTCTATGACTTCTCGCAGACCCCCATCCCCACCGACCAGGTGGACCAGGAATGGCTGACCCGGCCGCGCAAGTGGGAGATCGGCAAGCTGCTGCGCTTCATCCTGGTGATCGGGCCGATCAGCTCGATCTTCGACTACGTGACCTTCTACGGGATGCTGCACGGATTCCACTGCTGGAACAACCCGGCCCTGTTCCATACCGGCTGGTTCGTGGAATCGCTGTTCACCCAGACCCTGATCATCCACATCATCCGCACCAACCGGGTGCCGTTCTTCCAGAGCTGGGCCAGCTGGCCGCTCATCGGAGCCTCGCTGGCCGTCATCGTCGGAGGCGCCTGGCTGACCATCTCGCCCCTGGCCGGCATGCTGGGATTCGTGCCCCTGCCGGGCCGGTTCTGGCTGATGCTGGCGGGCATCCTGGTGGCCTACGTGCTGCTCACCCAGCTGGTGAAGACCTGGTTCTACCGACGTTTCGCTGATTGATGGAGTCGAGCCGATGCTGCACCCGAACCTCTCCTGCACTCCGCCCTTCTGGGCCCGCGGCGGCCATCTGCAGACCCTGGCCGGCCAGTTCCTGCCCTACGAGGCCCCGGCACTGCCCTGGGAAAGGCACCGCCTGGCCTTGTGGGACGGGGACGCCATGGCGCTCCAGGCCCTGGAGGGCCGGACCGGCATCGTCATCCACCTCTTTCACGGCATGGCCGGCAGCACCAGCGGACACTACATGCGCCGCGCTGCCGCCCGCTTCCATGCCCGGGGCCATGCCCTCCTGGCCACCAACCATCGCGGCGCCGGCGAGGGCCAGGGCTGGTGCCGGGATTTCTACCACGGGGGCTCCACCCGGGACATGGCGGCGGCCCTGCAGTTCGGCCGGGAGCGCTTCCCCGGCCATCTCCACGTGGCCATCGGCTACTCCATCAGCGCCAGCATCCTCCTGCTGCTCATGGGAGATGGCGTCCAGACCGGCCTGCCGGACCTGGCCATCGCCGTGAACCCCCCCGCGGATCTGGAAGCCTGCTCCCGGCGCCTGAGCAGCGGACTCAACCTGGCCTATGACAGGTATTTCATCAACCGGATCCGCAAGGAGGTCCAGACCCGGCCCGGAGCCGAGCCGCTGGTGCCCACCCGCACGACCCGGGACTTCGACGCGCTCTACACAGCCCCCATGGCCGGCTTCCCGGACCGGGCCGCCTACTATGCGAAGTGCTCCTGCGGCACGCACCTGGAAGGCATCCGGCGCCCCACCGTGATCCTCAGCTCCCGGGACGACCCCTTCGCGCCGGCCGCTGACCTGCTGAAGCAGCCCATGGCCCCGGCCATCCATCTGCACGTGGAACGGCATGGCGGGCACATGGGCTACGTGAGCCGCAATCTGCGCGACCGCCGCTGGCTGGACTATGCCCTGGAGCACTACGTGGATGAACTGGTGGCCCGGAGCTGAGCCTGAACCGGGAGGGATTCCGGGCGCCATTCATTGAAATATTAATTCATACCCATACAGAGACCCGCGGTGCCCGCCCCCCCCGGCACCCTCCGCACCCGGGAGCGGAAGCCGGATCCCCAGCCACGAAGGAATGCCTTTATTTTCATGATAGACTGTCGCCTGCACCTCGAGGAGAACCCATGGGCACGAGTACGAAGATCGCGTTGGGCTGCGGTGGACTGGTCCTGATCCTGGTCCTGGTCCTGGGGCTCTGGATGATGGGATCCTACAATGGACTCATAAATACGAGTCAGGCCGTGGACGCCCAGTGGGGCCAGGTGGAGAACGTCTACCAGCGCCGGGCCGATCTGGTGCCGAACCTGGTGGAGACGGTCAAGGGCGCCGCCGCTTTCGAAAAGAGCACCTTCACCGCCGTCACCGAGGCCCGGGCCAAGGTCGGCCAGGTGAACCTGGGCGGCAAGGCGCCGGTCGGCCCCGAGGCCATGGCCGGTTTCCAGCGGGCCCAGGAGGGCCTGGGTTCAGCCCTGTCCCGGCTGCTGGTGGTCGTGGAGAAGTACCCCGAGCTCAAGGCCACGCAGAATTTCCGCGACCTGCAGGCCCAGCTGGAGGGCACCGAGAACCGCATCGCGGTCGAGCGCATGCGCTTCAACCAGGCCGCCCAGGCCTTCAACACCCAGCGCAACAGCTTCCCGACCGTGTTCATCGCCGGATGGTTCGGCGACCGCTTCCGGGAACGGGCCTACTTCAAGGCCCAGGCCGGCGCCGACGCGGCCCCCAAAGTCAATTTCGCACCCTAGATGCGCCGCCTCCTCGTCCTCTTCTGGCTGCTGGCGGGACTCTGGGCCGGCGGGTTCCCGGGCGCCCTGGCGGCGCCGCCCCCGGCGCCCCGGCACTGGGTCACCGACGGCCCCGGCCTGCTCAGCGCGGCGGCCCGGGACACCCTGGACCGGCGCCTGCAGGCCTATGAGCAGGGCACCGGCCACCAGGTGCTGGTCTGGATCGGCGACAGCACCGGCGGGGTCCCGATCGAGGACTGGGCCGTGCAGGCCTTCGCCGCCTGGAAGGTCGGACGCAAGGGCCTGGATGACGGCTGCGTGCTGTTCATCTTCGCCCGGGACCACACCCTGCGCATCGAGGTGGGCTACGGCCTGGAGGGCCGGATCCCCGACATCGTGGCGGCCCGGATCATCCGCGAGACCCTCGCGCCCGGACTCAAGGCCGGCGACCCGGACGGCGCCATCAGCGCCGGGGTCGAGCGGATCCTGAAGGTGGCCGGGGGCGACGCGGCCGCGGCGGCCCCGGCCCCTCCGGCGGACCAGCCCCTGGGCCCCCTGGCCTGGATCCTCATCGCCGCGCTGGGCCTGGGCCTGCTGACCCTGGCCATCACCCACCCGGGTTTGGCAGCCTGGCTGCTGTTCAGCCTCTTTTCCGGCGGCGGCCGGGGCGGCCGGGGCGGCGACGGTGGCGGAGGCGGAGGCTTTTCCGGCGGCGGCGGCAGTTCCGGCGGCGGTGGCGCCTCGGGGTCGTGGTGAAACCCGGGAGCGCTGACCAGGTGGAGGCTGGGGTCCCGACATTTCGCCCTTGTTCGTTCTGTTGGATCGCTTCGCCGAAGGGTCATCGGCATCCGTGTGTCCACCTCCGGGATTCCGGCGCAACCGGACTTCTCGAGGGTTGAAATCAATCGTTTTCCGGGGTCATTCGCCTTACCTTGCGCACCAGGCACGGCATCGACCCTGTCCGCAAAAAGCTTTCGACCGGGGGTGGAACACACCCCCCTCTGCTGGATCCCTCCGTTGTCTCTGAACGCGAATGCGTTCAGAGA
>Ga0302279_10000206_pt1 | contig 84100 bp, 82 predicted proteins | sample III_Bog_N3_3_FD_194541 | JGI IMG/M metagenome (GOLD analysis project Ga0302279, IMG submission 194541) | Peat permafrost microbial communities from Stordalen Mire near Abisko, Sweden - III_Bog_N3_3 | ecosystem: Environmental > Terrestrial > Soil > Wetlands > Peat | place: Sweden: Abisko...
AATCGGCTTGCGAACTCCGCCGGCTTGAGCCAGTGGTGATACTCGGCGGCATGCCGCGTCTGGACGCGTTCGAGGAAGCGGTCGAGCGCTGCCTGCTGGTCGGCACTCGGGCGCAGCACGAGGATCAGGCGGTCGAGGCGAGACGCGGGGTCCGCGCTGCCGAGGTCGCGGCTCTCCGCAAGCGATCGGTGCACGTGGCCGCGGATTTCCGTGCGCTGGTTGTCGTCGACAGCCTGGGTGACGCGCGCAGGGGCGCCTGCGGGTGCCGCCCGGGCCGAGGCGAGCGACAGGATCGCCAGCAGGGCAAGAAACAGCGACTGCGCAACACGTCGGGAATTCGAAACGAAGCTCACGGCGGCGGTTGCCTTGTTGATCAATGACCGAGCGCCGATTCTGGGCGGGCAGCGTGGCTGGCATATGACTCGAAAGCCTGCTCGACAGGAGCCGGATGGTTCTGTTCGCGCCATGCCCGCCGCAACTGAACGTGCTGCCAGGGCATGTGGTATCTGAATTCGAAACGCGGTTGTCCACCCCTATGCCAAGGCGCCGTATGAAATCAACCGACCTTTTGGATGATCGAATTATTGCGGCTTGAATATCCAAGTATGAGGACGGCGCTTGCTATGGAAATAAGCCATTCTCCGCCGAGGATGATGAATATATACTGGGCCATGAATGTTGGTACCGCGCGCTGTTGATGGATATTTGAGGCAAAGCCTTGCAAGATCACTTCGAATTGCGCCGAAAAATGCATGGTCACTGTCAGCAGGAATATCGCCGCACCCGCAACCGTGCCGAGCAGGACACTGCGCAATCCTCGAGTCCAATTCTGGTGAGGCGACGCGGCAATCAGCGACAGCAACAAGACGGCAGGCAGGAGATCCTGGCTGGCAGGTATCGATTCTTCGAACCGCGCGCCACGGCCGATGAAATACTGCCCGGCCAGTTGGATCGGCGCCAGGGCGTCGAAGGTCATTCCAACCTCGCCCAATTTTCCGTTGGCCCCCGTCATGATCGCGGCGAAGCCGGGACAGGCCGCTTGCACCGCGGGTTCGACCAGTGCTCTGGACAACCAGACAAGATCGACGCCACATGCCATCACGCCCATCGTCAGCAGCAGCCAGGCGATCGCGAGGCGGGGCAGGAACCTAAGAAGGGCTTGCCGGCTCATGGCGCGGGTCGACCCATGCCGCAAAGAAGACGACCGCAGCCAACACGAACAGGGTCGGAAATACGTAGGAGTGCAATGGCGTGAACCACTGGGCACGCCGGGTCAGGACGAAATAGAGAACCAGGATTCGTGCTTGATTCAGCGTGTATATGAAGACTGTCGCGGCAAGCATTCCCCCGACGAGTCGGCGCCACGACGTCGATATGCCGGCAATGGCTGCAACAAGCAGAAAATATGAGCCGGCGCCGTCGCAACCACGCACGATATCAAGACTCGAGGAACCGAAGACTATCCGTGAATCGATTGCCGCCGCCGCGTCGACAGGGGAGACCAGATTGATCAATGCGGCGCTCGGCACCGTGATGCCGAAATGATAGATCCGGCTGTTGAGCACGTCTTCCGGAACTTGCAGGTAACCCCAATACAGCCCGAAGTAGACCGCAGAAAATATCGCAATGGCCAACGCCAGGCCACGCGGCTGCCGGCCTGTCAGCAAGATCGGCACCGCACGGACAGAATCGATGATCATGCCGCCTCTGGAAGGTAGGATTGCGATGTCATCACGGCTGGTATTTTCAGGTCGACGTGTTTCAGGATGACGACGCGGCTCGTCGGGAATGTCGTGAACCAGGCGGCGAGTGCCACGCGCCGAGAAGTCCCTCGGAGGGCCTGCGCACCCCCGGCGCGATATACTGAATGCAGAAATGTCTTTCGAATCAACAGCTTACAGTCCCTGGCGTCTTTCGGTGGCGCCGATGATGGACTGGACCGACCGCCACTGCCGCTACCTCCACCGATTGATCACGCGGAGCGCGCTGCTGTATACCGAGATGGTGACCACCGGCGCACTGTTGCACGGCAACCAGCCGCGCCATCTGGACTTCAACGACGAGGAGCATCCCGTCGCGCTCCAACTGGGCGGCAGCGAACCTGACGCGCTGGCGGCGTGCGCGAAGCTGGCGCAGCAGTGGGGCTACGACGAGGTCAACCTCAATTGCGGGTGTCCCAGCGAGCGCGTGCAGCGCGGCGCGTTCGGAGCCTGCCTGATGCGCGAGGCCGAGCTGGTGCGCGACAGCGTGGCGGCGATGCGTGACGCCTGCACCTTGCCGGTGACGGTCAAGCACCGCATCGGCATCGACAAGACCGAGAGCTACGACTTCGTGCGCGATTTCGTCGGCACCGTCGCCGCGGGCGGCTGCAGCGTCTTCATCGTGCATGCGCGCAACGCGTGGCTGCAGGGCCTGAGCCCGAAGGACAACCGCACGATCCCGCCATTGCGCTACGAGTTCGTCTACCGGCTCAAGCGCGATTTCCCGGACTTCACCATCGTGCTCAATGGCGGCGTGAAGGGCGACGACGAGATCGCGCGCCACCTCGAGCACGTGGACGGCGTGATGATCGGCCGCGAGGCGTACCACGACCCGTGGTGCATGGCCGACTGGGACGAGCGCTTCCTCGGCGGTCCGGCGCAGGCGCGCGCGCGCGAGGACGTCGAGGCGCAGATGGTGGCGTACCTGGAGCGCCTGCAGGCGACCGAGCACCACTGGTCGCAGGCCTCGCGCCACATGCTGGGCCTGTGGAACGGCGTCAAGGGCGCGCGCCGCTGGCGCCAGGTGTGGTCGGACCACAAGATGAAGACGCTGGCTCCGACGGAGGTGTCCCGACTGGCGCACGCGGGTGCGCCGCACAGCGTCGCGGCGGTTTGAAGACAGACGTTGTCATCCTGCCCGACGGCGCAGGATGACGAGGCAGCGCTCAGGCGCTGGCCAACGCTTCGTCGATCTTGTCCTTGACGCGGTGCAGGCCGCGCAGCAGCGACGTCTGGTCGAGCATCGCCTGCGGCGCCAGCTTCATCGCCACCTCGTCGAGCTGAGAGGGCTCGTTGACGATGGTGTAGGCAAGGGCGGACAGCACGCAGATGTAGCGGTGCGAGACCCGCGGCAGCCGCATCGACGTATGGATGCTGATGTGGTGACGGACGCTCGCGATCGCGGCCGGGGTCAGGCCCCAGGCTTCGCAGAGGTTGGCGCCGACGTCGTCGTGGCCGCAACCGAACGCGGCGCGCTCCAGCTCGACCAGGTGGACGTCGTCGCGCGCGGCGGCCAACATGGGGGCGTACTTCTCGGGCGCGTGTCGATACAGCACCGCCTTGCCGCATTCCTCGAACAGGCCGGCGGTATGCGCGCTCCAGGCTTCCATCGAGAGAGCCTGGGCCAACCGGCCCATCAACAGGCCGCGCACGCTGGCGCGCTCCCAGATGGCCACCAGTTGCGGCACCTTGGGAAAGGCTGCCTGCAGGCCCGCCTCGTAGGCGATGCCGGAGATCTCGCGCACGCCCAGGTAGGTGACGGCCTGCTGCACGCTCTGCACGCGGCCCTTGAGGCCGTACAGCGGCGAGTTGACGGCCTTCATCACCGCGGCGGCGAACGACATGTCGCCTTCGATCAGCGCGCTGACCGCGTTGAGGTTGATATCGTCCTCGCGCAACAATGCGGCCAGCTTGACCAGCGATTGCGGCTGGGCAGGCAGGTCGAAATCCAGGTTCACGGGTCGGTTGTCTTCCGTCATGGCGCGCTCCGCGGCGTTTCTCTCGACAAGGTCAGGAAGTTTGCATGCTAGTCCTTCCAGCGGCCTTGGCGCGAGCGAATTGGCGGTGAAATGACGGCTGTTTGTCGAATGAGCCTGCTCGGCATGAAGCCTGCCTGTCACGGGCGACGCGTTCGCATCGCCATTCCCGACTCCTTCCCATGATCCATTGGCCGGCCGCCGGTTTCTCCCACATCGCGACCTGGACGATCGCCGCCGTCGCGACCGCCCTGGTGATCGTCCGGCCGGGCCGCTGGCCCGAGGCCGTCTGGGCCGTCGGCGGGGCGCTGGCCTTGCTGCTGCCGGGGTTGCTGCCGTTGTCGACCGGGCTGCAGGCGGTGTTCGAGGGCACCGACGTCTACCTGTTTCTCACCGGCATGATGCTGCTGTCGGAGCTGGCGCGCCGCGAGGGGCTGTTCGACACCCTGGCGGGCTGGGCGGTCGGGCATGCCGACGGGTCGGCGTGGCGCTTGTTCGGCCTGGTCTACGGCATCGGCGTGGGGGTGACGGTGTTCATGTCCAACGACGCCACTGCCGTGGTGCTGACGCCCGCCGTCTACGCGGTCGCGCGCAAGGCCGGCGCCAGGCCCTTGCCCTATCTGTTCGCCTGCGCGTTCATCGCCAATGCGGCGAGCTTCGTGCTGCCGATCTCCAACCCGGCCAACCTGGTCGTGTTCGGAGAGCACATGCCGCCGCTGCTGGCGTGGGTGCGCGCGTTCGCGCTGCCGTCGATCGCGGCGATCCTTGCGACGTGGTGCATGCTGGCGCTGGTGTTCCGCGGCGAACTGGCGTCGTCGGTCGAGGCGACGGCGCACGTGCCGGCGCTGTCGGGCACGGCGCGGCTGGCCGTGATGGGCATCGCGGGCGTCGTCCTGGCGATGCTGGCGGCTTCCGCGCTGGGGTTTTCGCTCGGCGCGCCGACGCTCCTGGCCGCCGTCATCGCGATCGCCACGGTGCAGGCAGCCCGGCGCGAGGCGCCGTGGGCCTTGCTGGAGCATGTGTCCTGGAGCGTCCTGGCGCTGGTGGCGGGCCTGTTCGTGCTGGTGGCCGGGCTGGCGCACACCGGCCTGATCGCCGCGCTGACCGAGGCCCTGCGCGAGGGCGCGCACGCGGCGCCGCGCGCGAGCGCGTGGGGCGCGGGCGTGCTCGTGGCGTTCGCGTCCAACCTGATGAACAACCTGCCGGCTGGCCTGATCGCCGGCACGGCCGTCAACTCGGGGCCGATGCCCGCGGACGTGCGCTCGGCCATCGCGATCGGCATCGATCTCGGGCCCAACCTGTCGGTCACCGGCTCGCTGGCGACGATCCTGTGGCTCGTCGCGCTGCGTCGCGAGGGCGAGCACGTGTCCGCGTGGCAATTCCTGCGCGTGGGCGCGCTGGTGATGCCGGTGGCGCTGGTGGCGGCGCTGGCTTGCTTGTGAACCTCTCGCAAGCCAGCGCAAGCGGCGTCAGTAGACGTCGATCGTGGTCACGCTCAGCGCCGGCAGCGACACGCTGAACGAGGAACCCGATACCGTTTGCGTGCCCGCCGCCACCGGCGCGACGGTGCTCTGGCTGGCGGCCGACGACGTCGTGACCTGGTAGAGGTGCGCCGTGCCGGAGACCGTCAGGCCGCTGAACGTGGTCTGTGCCGAGCTCGTGGAGCGATTGATCGCGACGAACACCGTGCGGCCCGGATGGGCGCTGTCGGTGCTGGCGTAGGCCGCCACGCTCTGGATGTCGCTGGACGTCGCCTTCACGCCGACGTCGCCGAAGGTCGCGTTGGCGCCGTCGAAGCCGCGGAACGCACGGAACGCCGCCATGCAGTACGGCTCGTCGCCGCTCAATGGCCAGAAGTTGGCCAGGTAGACGCCTTGGGCGCCGAAGATGCCCAGGTTGTCGGCTTCGGCCAGCGCGCCGGCGATGTTGTGGCAGCCGCCGTTGTTGTACTCGGTGACCCCCAGCTTCATGCCTGGATTGGCTGCCGCAATCTTCGCCTGCAGACGCGGCAGCAACTGGATCGGGCCGCCCATCGTGTTGCTGATCCACGAGGTTTCCGAATACGTGGGGTCCCAAAGGCTGCGCGGGCTTTGCGCGACCGCCTGCACCTGCGCGTCGGTCAAGGACGTTCCGGTCATGTTGGTCACGCGCGTGCCGCTCGCCGGATCGGTGGCCTCCGAGTACCAGTGAAAATCGTAGACGTCGACCAGCGGCATGCCATAGGTCGTGCTGGCCGTCTTGATGGCGGCCAGGTACTTGTCGGTGAACCAGTTGGCGCCTGACGGCGTCATGGCGGTCAGTTCGCCCTGCCACGAGTAGAACCCCTGGAAGCCGTAGTGCGCGGGGCCGACGATGGTTGCGCCGGGGAACTGGTCCTTCAGCGCCTGCGTCAGCGAGATCGTCTTGGCGATGTAGGCGTCGGAAGTGATGCCCGTCTTGCCCTGGACTTCGAGGTGGGTCGTGTTCCAGAGCTCGGGCTCGTTGTCCAGCTCGATGAAGGTCGGGATCGCGGCGGTTGGGGTGAACATGCCCTGTCCGCTGAACTTCTGGTCCAGCGCCCACGCGAACTCGTCCATGTAGACGTAGGCGTCGGAGGTCGACGGCGTGATGGTGAACGGGTCGGTGGTCTGCGTGCTCTTCTTGAACACAACGGTCTTGAAGCGCGTCATGTCGGGCGGGCTGACGATGCTCACCGGACCGCTTTCGTCGGCCGACACCAGGCCCTGCATCTGCACGGTGACCAGGCTCGCGGTGCCGTTGGCCTGGTTGCCCGCGATGAAGGCGCGCACGGCCTCGCCCGGCGTGCTGCTGGTGCTCAGATAGTTGTCGCTCTCGTACTGGTAGTCGCTGCCGGCGTTGGACGCGTTGTTCTCCCAGTTATAGGCGGTCCAGCGGTTGCCCCCGTCGCGGTTGAAGGTGAGCAGTGGCGGCGCGATGGCGGAATCGGGATAGGAATTCAGGCCGTAGATGTAGGGCGAGATCGTGCGGGTGGTCGCCGGGTCCAGCGTGACGGTGACGGCGATGGCCGCCGGCGGGGAAGGCGTGGGGGTGGCGGGCGATGGTGCTGGAGGCGTCGGATTGGGCGCGGGCACCGGCGCTGGCGTTGGACTCGGTGATCCGCCACCCCCGCCACCGCCGCATGCTGCAAGAAGCGATGCCGCTGCCACGATGAAGAGCCACGGCGCACCGGTACGGTCGGGAGTGTTCATGTCGGAAATTTTCTGGAAAAGGTTTTCAGGATCGACTCAATCAATGCGGCAACGAGGAACGCCAGCCCACGCCCAAAGGATGAGGCGCGCCCGGACGACTTCCTGTGTCGACGGTGAAAGCATCTAGAAAAGGTTTTCAAGATTAATCGAATGTTGCCCGCCGCGACATCCGTGTTCGACCGGATGTCGACCTGCAATCCGCAATGACAGACCGGGGCGCCGCTAGGGGGCGGCGGGTCGAAGCGCCTTGACGGCTTCGATGCGCGCGGCGGCCCTGGGGTGGCCTTGCCGCCTGGCCTGCGCCAGTCGAACCAGCGCCTCGTCGTAGCGCTCGAGCTGCGCCAGGACCACGCCCATGTTGAAGGCGATGCTCGGGTCGCTGGCGCCCAGCCTGAGCGCAGCGTCGAAAGCCGGCAGCGCTTCGCGGAAACGCTGCAACTGGGTCAAGGCGACCCCCTTCTGGTACCAGATGGACGAATCGGCAGGGTCGATCGCGATGGCGTGTTCGAAGCAATCCAGCGCGCCCGCTGCGTCGTCCGACCAGCCCAGTGCGATGCCCTTGCAGCGCCAGAGTTCGGCCGATGCCGAGTGCGCCGCCATCAGGGTCTCGATCAGCGGCAGCGCGGCGCCGTGGTTCCGGCCGACCAGCAGGCGGCCGATCTCGGTGAGCATGGCCTGGGGCAGCGCGGCGGCGGGCGCGCCTGGCGGAATCGCGATCGGAACTCGCTGCAGCGTCCGCATGTTCGGCACCTTGCGCAGTTCATGAAACTGCACCGGGTTCGGAACGAAGGCCCGCGCCAACCGTGCGTAGTGCTCGCGGCGCGCCTGCGGCAGGTTCAGCCCGAACGTGATCTCGACGATCCGGCCAGGCCAGTCGAATGCCCCGCCCGCCGGCTCGACGTAGCGCCACTCGCGCTCGTAGGCCCAGTGGGTGCTCTTGGTGGTGATTGCGGCGCGGATGTCGGGATCGGAAAGCGGGATCCGCGACCTCGAACTGGCGCGGCCTTGCGCGTCGGTGGTGATGCGCAGTTCGCGGTGGAAGTCCTGGCCCAGCGCAGGAATGGGCGCGTCGGAATAGATGACCGGCAGGCAGCGCTGCGCGTCGGCCAATGGGCAGCCGGCTTCGACCTCGAAGCCCAGGCTCAATCCCTTGTCGGTCGCATAGTGCGCCCACATCAGCTCCTGGTCGGCCGCTTCGGACAGGCTGAAGATGCCGATGTCGGCCAGTTCCGCCGGCAACCGGGAGAACAGGTCGGCCGGATCGGGCAGCGGCTGGCCCTTCTCGCGGACCATGAAGTCGCGCAGGGCTGCGTACGCCTGGTCGAGCTCGTCGAACTTCTCGAACCGGAGCAGCAGCGCGTCGATTCCGGCATCGTCCAGGCCGAAGAACCGCTTCTTGCCGCGACTTCGCCGCGCGTCGAGCAGGAACGTCACGAGCTGGAACTGCTTCATCTGCTCGGTCTTGTCCGCGCTGAACGCGGGATCGACCGGCTGCAGCGAGGCTTCGAACGGATCGTTGAGCGCGGCCGGTTTCGACAGCCAGACCTTGCCCGAGGTGAAGATGCTCTCGGTGTTGCCGCCGTCCTGCCGGTATTTGTAGAGAATCATCGACACGCGGGCTCCCTCTTCATTTCTGCGCGTCGATCCGGATCCAGGTCGTCTTCAACTCGGTGTACTTGTCGAACGCGTGCAGCGATTTGTCGCGGCCATTGCCGCTTTGCTTGTAGCCGCCGAAGGGCACGGTGATGTCGTCCTCGTCGTAGGAGTTCACGTGCACCGTGCCCGCGCGCAGCCTGCGCGCGACGCGATGGGCACGGTTGATGTTGTCGCTCCACACGCTGGCCTGCAGGCCGTAGCTCGAGTCGTTGGCCAGCGCGATCGCCTCGTCTTCGGTCTTGAACCGGATCACGGCCATCACCGGGCCGAAGATCTCTTCCTGCGCTATGCGCATGTCGTTGGCGACCCTGTCGAAGACGGTTGGTTCGACGTAGTAGCCGCCGGTCTCCGCGCGCACCTGCCGGCCGCCGCTGACCACGTGCGCGCCTTGCGCGTGGCCGGCTTCGATGTAGCCGAGCACGGTCTTGAGCTGCGTGTCATCGACCAGCGCGCCCATCTCGGTGCCGGCGTCCAGTGGATCGGCCGGCGCGTACTTGGGGGCTTCGGTCTTGAGCGTGGCGACGAACTCGTCGGCGATGGACTCGTGCACCAGCACGCGCGACGGCGCATTGCAGGACTCGCCCTGGTTGAAGAACATGCCGCCGGCCACGGTGCGGGCGGCGCGCGCGACGTCGGCGTAATCCTCGAACACGGCGAAGGCCGACTTGCCGCCCAGCTCGTTGTACACGCGCTTCAAGTTGGATCGGCCGGCGTACTCGAACATGCGGCGGCCCACGCGCGTCGAACCGGTGAAGCCGATCGCGTCGACCTCCATGTGCAGCGCCAACGCTTCGCCGGCCTCGTGGCCATAGCCGGGCACGACGTTGAACACGCCCGCCGGCAGGCCGGCTTCGAGCGCGAGTTCGGCCAGGCGCAGCGCGGTCAATGGACTCTTCTCGCTGGGCTTGAGCACCACGCTGTTGCCCGCGGCCAGCGCCGGCCCGAGCTTCCAGGCGGCCATGATCATCGGGTAGTTCCAGGGCACGATCGCGCCGATCACGCCCATGGGCTCGCGCGTGACGAGCGCGAGCGCACTCGCGGCGGTGGGCGCGACCTCGTCGTAGATCTTGTCGACGGCCTCGGCGTACCAGGCGATGCAGCGCGCGCAGGCCGGCACGTCCACGGCCAGCGAGTACTGGATCGGCTTGCCCATGTCCAGCGTCTCCAGCAGCGCGAGTTCTTCCGTCGCGCCCAGGATCAGCTCGGCAAAGCGCTGCAGCACCTTCTTGCGCGCGGCGGGCGGCTGGCCGGACCAGCGGCCGTCCTCGAAGGCGGCGCGCGCGCAGCGCACGGCGAGGTCGACGTCGGCTGCAAGGCCGCGGGCGACCGGGCCCAGCAGGCGGGCGTCGATGGGAGAGTGCTTGGCGAAGGTCTCGCCGGTCTGGGTGCCGCGGCGCATGCCATCGACCAGCATGCGGCCGTCCAACTGCAAGACGGCGGCGCGATCGGCCCAGGAACGCGTGAGGTCGTTCATCGCTGTGGCACCTTTCGAATGAGGGAGCGCGGCTGCCCTGGAGGACTGCGGCGATGTTCGCGAGCCACGCCTTCACTGCCTGATCGGCGGCGACCGGAGTGCAGCAATGCCCTGCAGTCGGCGTCGATTGTAGGCGCCGCATTCTCGTCGCGACGCCCATGTATCGTCGGGCGCTTAACATCGCTCGACGTGACGAGCCCTGCCCAGACTCCATGACATTCAGGCCCAACCAGCGTCAGCGCGCCCTTGGCGCCCTCTACCGGGGAAAAGGGTTGCCCCGACTGGCGGGCGCGCGGCCGCGCGTGGCTGTCGTCGGTGCCGGCCTGGCCGGCTTGTCGGCGGCGCATCTGCTCGACATGGGCGGCTGCGAGGTGGCGGTCTTCGAGGCCGGCGACCGCGTCGGTGGACGCATCCGTACCGAGGTCGACGCGAGCGGCCGCATCTGGGAGCTCGGCGGCGAGTTCATCGACAGCGACCACCACGACATGCGCGCGCTCGTGTCGGCGCTCGACCTGCCGCTGATCGACATGCACGCGCCGGGCGAGCAGGCGCTCATGCCGCGCTATCGCTTCGGTGGCCGCGACTACGACGAGGCCCGGATCGATGCCGCGTTCGCGCAGATCGCTCCACGCATCACCGCGGACGTGAACGCCCTCGGACGCCGCCCGAACTGCCGCGCCAGCACGGCCGCGGCGCGGCGGTTGGATCGCCTGTCCGTCGAGCAGTACCTCGACGGCCTGGAGATGGAAGGCTGGCTGCGGACATTGATCTCAGTGGCATACGTCACCCTGTATGGCAGCGATGCCGGCGAGCAGTCGGCGCTGAACCTGTTGACGATGATCGGCGGCAGCGGCGACTTCAAGATCTTCGGCGCCAGCGACGAGCGCTTCAAGCTGCGCGACGGTTCGAGGGCGTTGACGGACGGGCTCGCCAGCCGTCTCGAAGGCCGCGTGCACCTGGACCGCCGCCTGGTGCGCCTGGGCCGCGACGGCGCGGGCTGGCGCCTGTCGCTTGCGGGAGCGGCGACTGGCGCCGTCGAGGTCGCGGCCGACGTCGTCGTGCTGGCCGTTCCCTTCACGCTGTTGCGGGAAGTGGAGTTGGACGTGCCGCTGCCGCCCGCACAGCGGCGTGCCCTGGACCAGCTCGGCTACGGCGACAGCAGCAAGCTGATGCTGGCATTGCGCGACCGTCCCTGGCGTGACGCCGGCTTCGAGGCGGGTGCCTATACCGACTCCGTACTGCAAAGCACGTGGGACGCGTCGCGGCAGCGTGCCGACACGGGCAGTGTGCTGACAGTGTTCCAGGGGGGCGCGCCGGCCCGGGCGACCGGCGCGGGCGATGCGGACATGACGGCGCGCCGCATGGCCGGGCTCGCCGGACAATTGTTCCCGGGCGTCGATGCATCCTGGACGGGCGAGTTCCGCCGCGCATACTGGCCCGGCGAGCCATTGGCACGCGGCGGCTATACCTGCTATCGGCCTGGCCAGTGGAGCGATTTCGGCGGCGCCGAGGGGATGGCGCTGCCGGGCGGCCTGCACTTCGCTGGCGAGCACTGCGCCGCGGCATCGCAAGGCTACATGAACGGCGCGGCCGAGAGCGGGCGCAAGGCGGCGCTGGCCATCCTGCGGCGCCTGGCCTGAGCCTAGCCGACCGGACCGCGGCTCGCCGCCTGCGCCCGCTGCTCGATGCGCATCAGGAAGGTCTCGAGATCGAGTTCGTAGAAGGACTGGTCGTCGAAGCGCAGAAAGGGGCTGAGATCGTCGCCCGTGGGCACCCCGAAGCGGTCGAGGAGGTCCCAGTCGCGCTGTTGGTCGGCATCGACGAACAGCTCGGCGAAGATTCGATGCAGGTACTCGAGCTGCCAATGGTCGTCGGCCGTCGCCAGCCAGTGGCGCAGCAGGCCCGCAAGCTGCGGCTCGACCAGCCGCTCGGCGCGCTGGCGCGGCGGCAGGTCCTTCAGCCATGCCCACAGGTCGTCGGTGCAGATGCCGCGCACGCGGCAATTGGCGCCGGGCTGCGGGCCTACTTGCAGGACGGCCTTCAGGAAGGTCGCATAGGAGTCGCGCGTGCCCGCCGTGAACGCCGCGTCCACAGCGCCGTAGTGCAAGCGCCAGAGCGACGCGGGCTCGTCGAGCAGTTGCTGGATGATCCACCAGCGATGGCGTCCGTCCGGCGGCTTGAGCAGCGACGCCACCAGGTTGGAGGCGCGCTCGGTCTCGTTCCAGAGCGGGTGCAGCATCAGCATGCGGATGAAGTCGTAGGCAATGTCGCGCCCCCGAGGATCGTCCAGGGTGCGTTCGAACTCGACGATGAAGTCGTCACTGCCGGTCGAACCGTCCGGCCGCGCTGCGGGCGTGAATTCCTCCAGGGCCGCCGAATGATTCTGCTGGCCCAGCGTCGAGCCGTAGGTGTCCAGGATCCGTCCGCCCGCCTCGGAACGGAACAGCGTGCTGGCTGCGAGGCGCTTGCGCAATTGCTCGCGCAGCAGGTGCTGTTCGCGGCAACTGTCGAACTCCGGGCTGGACGGCGGCGCCGCCAGGAGCGGCCGGGGCCGAGCCGCGGCCAGGATGGCCCGGATGGCGTCGATGTCGCAGGCCAGGTTGGGCCACGCGGGCGCCCAGAAGGACGCGGTCTGTCCCGCCACCGGCAGCCACTCCAGGACGGGAGCCTGCTGGATGGCCAGCGCGAGAGCCGCCTCGCCGGCCACCATGCGATCGGTGGCGTTCTCGCTGGTGGCCAGTTCCAGCAGCAGGTCGCGCACCATGCAGACGACCGACCGATACCAGGGAAGCCCCCCGGATCGGCGCTGGCAGACGTGCTTCATCGCGTAGCCGCCCACCTCGCGCAAGGCGCTTCCGGGTTTGACTCGGCTCAGGTCGACGATCTCGGCCATCAGCCGCTGCGACAGTGCCGCTTCCGACGCGTGCCAGGCTTCCGCCAGGGCCACGCCCATGTCGTGCCTGAGCACGATGTCCTGCTTGAGCTTGACGCCCTCGCGCAGCGCGACGTCCTCGCCATCGTCCCGGTGCTCGATGGCCTGCCTGATCTCCTGCCAGACCTCGAAATGACACATCAACAGGAGGCGGAGCACGGGTTCGAACTTGCCGGTCTCGTAGTCGCGCATCGTGAGCAGTTGCAGCAGCAGGTCCGCGGGGATGCCTGCCAGCGTCGACGGCAGCGACCTGTTGGAGTCCTGCGGCACTTCATGGCGGATGATCTCGATGGCGCGCAACTCCTCGCGGCGCACTTCGAACGCCGCGTCACGGTCGGACTCGGCGTCCTTGCGCAGGCGATTCAGCAGGCTCAGGGCGTTGGGCAGGTCGCTGGCATCGATCAGGTGGCTGACGCCGCTGCGGCGAAGATAGGGTGCGAACGCGCCGGCGGCGCGCAGCGGATCGCGCTCCGTGGCGAACCGGCGGCAGTGCGCCGTGATGGCCCGGGTCGAGCCCTCGATGTCGATCGCGTACTCCCGCGCCTTCTCCGTGTTGGCGCGGTCGACGCCGTCCCGGGTCGTCGGATCGAGCCAACGCCGCAGCGAATAGCTGTCGAACGTGACCCCGCCTTCCTTGCGGACCAGAAGCCCGCGCAGCGCATCGAAGACGTCCTGCACGTTCTCCGACGGACGTTGGAGGACGCCCGCGATCGCATCGCGCGGCAACGGGTCGCGCGCCACGGCCAGGACGCCCAACACCGCTCGCACCATGTCGCGGGTCATGCCCGGGTACTCGGCCACCCGTCGCGCGAACGTTCGCGCGTAGAACATGTCCAGCAGGGTGCCCCTGCCGACGCGGGCGTTCAGGTCTTGCAGCAGGTCTTCGGGCTTGAAGGCTGGCGAATGGAATTCTTCCTTCCACATGCGTGCCAGCAGGAACTTGCCGTCGCAGGCCTCGACCAGCCGCTGCATGCCCAGGTCGAGCCCTCCCTCGGCTGCCGCCAGCGCGTCGCGCAACCGGGGCAGGTCGTCCACCGCCTTCTGCAGGAACGTACGGATGTCCTGCGCGTTCTGCTCGTCGTGCCCCCGGTCGCGGCCCTCCATGTCGATCACGACCTCGCAGCCGGCGGCGTAGGGCGCGAGCTGCGAGATGTCGCGCGCGCTGGCGATGATGCGCAGCCAGGGGGGCATCGGGTTCGTGCCCGCGCCATTGCTGACCAGCAACTCGAGCAGCGAGCTGCCGTCTTCGCTGGCGCTCACGAATTCGAGGGACTCGTCCAGCGCGTCGATCAGCAGCAGGACGGGCCGTTCGGCCAGCGTCCGCAGCGGAGCGATCACGCCCTTGAGCCAGACATCGACGGGATTGTCGCTGTCGATCATGGCCCGCAGTTCTTCGCTGCCCTCGACCATGTCGCGATAGCGCTCGATGCGCAGCGCCAGCTGGCTGGCCAGGCTGCGCGCGATGCGGCGCGGATCCAGCGTGTCCTTCTCGGAGAAGACGCAGAAGTGCGAGACGGTGTCCGCGTAGTTCCGCTTGGCCAGGTAGGCCATCAGCGATGATTTGCCCACGCCGTAGCCCGCGCGGATCAGCATCGGCCTGCGCAGGTCCGCCAGCTTGCTGTCGATCTCCTGGATGAGATCCTTGCGTCCGACGAAGCCGTCGCGGGCGAGCACCTCCGCGTCGAACACCATCTCCTCGGGCCATTCCCAGTCCGTGCGCGCCAGCTCGCTGCAGGCGCTCAGGACGAAGGTCGCGATCTCGTCGAGCGAGCGCGGACGCAGGATGCGCGACTCGCGCCCCTGTTCGAAGCGCGCCAGGCGTTCGCGATGGCGGAGCAGGCTCTCGGCGATCGTGGGGGATTCGGAAACGCTGGTGACGTCGATGAGCAGGAGCCGCTTGCCCAGCAGCAGGGCCAGCAGCGCCTCCCATTGCGTGTAGCTGGGGCGCGGCAGTTCGCCGGCGTCGAACCACGGCTGGGCGGCGCCGGGGAACATGGCCTCCAGGCGCTGCAGGTCGCCTGCGCGGCCGGCCTTGAGCCGCTGCACCGATCCTTCGGACGGCGTTGCGCCGTGGCTCGTGCGTCCCAGCAGATGGACGACGATCCTGGAACGCGCCACGTGGTTCTCGAGCATGGCCAGCGTCATCGTCCCGTCGCGGGCGAAGTCCGACTGTTCGTCGACGCGGATCCCCTGCGCGCGCAGCCTGTCGACCAGCAACTTCCGCAGCGATCCGTATTCGTCGGTCGTGGCCGAGATGAAGACGTCCGAGAAGTGGGGCATTGCAGGGCTCGCGGGACGATGTTTCTGTCAGCGGGGCAGGGCGCCTGGCGTCGCCCGGTCAGTCGACGCCGATGAAGCAGCGGCGCTCGAACCAGTGGATGTTCTCGCTCAGCAGCCGCGTCTCGGACTCGAGCACGAGGTCGATGAACTCGCGTTCGTTCTCGGAGATCTCCAGGCGCTTGCGTTGCCGTGCCAGGAACACGCTCATCTGGGTGAAGGTCGACTGGCGCGCCTCGAGGTCGTTGGTGGTCGCCCAACTGAGCGCCGCCGCGGCGACGACCGGAAACGTGATCGCCAGCAGGCCGCCCAGGGCGGCCAGCGGGTCGCCGCCCAGCGTCACGGCCTTCTCGGTCACCCGTCCCAGGAGTTCGTTGGCGGAGGCCAGGATGGCGATGACGGTGCACAGGCGGAAGGCCCAGTTGCAGCACTTTCGCGTGCGCCGCGCCTGGCTTGCGCTGCGCTGGTAGAACAGGATCTGCGTGTCCAGCCGCAGCGAGCAATATTGATCGAGGCGTGCCCGCCACGCCGTGTTGCCGCCCGCGCCGAACAGGCGCCGCGTGTACAGCTGCAGGACGATGCAACTGCGCAGCAGCGAGGAAAAGACGTCGTCCCAGGTCAGGCGGATCGCATAGGCGAGGCTGGCGCCAGCCGCGTCGGCGGCCATGAGCGAGCGGCTCATCTCGGCGACGGTGCGCGCTTCCGCCCAGCGCCTGGCCATGTCGGTGAAGTGCAGCAGGAAGTGCAGGGTCGAGTCGACGAGCAGCAGCGCCAGCTCGGCACCCAGCAGGCCGCACAGCCAGAGGCGATCCGTGCGCTCCGGTCCGAACGCCAGGAGGATCGCGGCCGACGAGGCGGCCAGGACGGTCGCGATGACGTGTGTGACGATGACGCCGCCGGCTCCGCTGGAGAAGATGCGCTTGAAGCGCCCGGCCACCCGGCTCGCCTGGTCCTTGACGGCGGACAGATAGCTGGTGATATGCGGCAGCGCGGGCGCATCCGCCGACGCCTCGGCAGCGATGGCCTGGAGCGGCAGGTGCGGGGGCAGGCCGATGCGGCTCGTCGGCGTGGGCGACTTCAGGGACTCTGCGACGGTGACGACCGCCTGGTCGTCGACGATCGAGACCGACAGGCGCAGCAAGGGGACGCCGAGCACCTGGGCGCGGCGGATGAAGTCCTCGGTGCCGCCCGGCTTGCCGGCTGGAGCATCCGCGCGGCTGAGGCAGACCACGACGTCGCTTTCCTCCAGGAGGGCAAGCACGACGTCCTGGAAGCGGTCATGGCGCTCGGCCGACTGGCTTGCCACGCGCACTTCGATCACGTGGTCGAGGCGCGCCAGCTCGCCCACGGCCTGGCGCTGCATCTCGGTGAAATCCGGCGTGCCCGCCGAACTGGTGGCCGCGAGGAACTGCTCCAGCGGCTGCGGCAGCAGGATCCGCTGCAGCAGCCCGGCGTCCTTGCAGGCGCGGCAAAAGACCATGTCCGCGCCGATCGCCAGCTGCGAGAGGCCGCACATGAAGACGGGCTCGTGGCCCAGGTGCAGCAGGCGCGGAATCTGCCGCAGGCGCGCTGCGAGCTGCACCTGCACCTGGGCTTCCAGCGCGTCGACGCGAGCCTGTCCGAGCGAGCCGACGTCGAACAGCTCGCGCGAACCCGAGAACCCCACTTGGCAGACGATCGGCAGGCTCGACATCCCGCCGGCCTTGCCTTTCGTCATGGCAGGCCCTCCCCTCGAATGGTCAGTCTTCGGTCCATGTCGCGGTCGCTGCTGCAGCGCCGCAAATCAATTTCAGCTTAGCACGCGAGCCGGCGCGACCACAATGCGTCGGACGGTGGAGGTTGCTCAACTTGGCGACAGCTTCGTCAGGCGTCGGAATCTCGGGCATCGTCTCGATAGGCGGCGCTGATCTCGGCGGCGCGACGGCGCTCGGCGCGCGCCACCCAGATGCTCGCGAGCGCGACGCCCACGGCGACGGTCAGGATGATCACGGTCGCCACCGCGTTGACGCTCGGATCGAGCCCCAGGCGCGCGCGCGAGAAGATCACCAGGGGCATCGTGGTGGCGCCGGGCCCGCTGAGGAAGGCCGAGACGACCACGTCGTCCAGCGACAGGCTGAACGTGAGCAGCCAGGCCGACAGCAGCGACTGCGCGATCATCGGCAGCGTCACCAGCGTGAACACCTGCCATGGCCGCGCGCCCAGGTCCATCGCCGCTTCTTCCAGCTGCGGGTTGAGCGTCTGCAGGCGCGCCTTGACGACGACCGTCGCATACGACATGCCGATCATCAGGTGGCCCAGCCAGATCGTCACCAGCCCGCGCTCGGGAAAGCCGATGGCGTGCTGGATCGCCACCAGCATCAGCAGCAGCGACAGGCCCTGGATGACCTCTGGCATCACCAGCGGCGCGCTGACCATGCCGGAGAACAGCGTGCGTCCCGCAAAGCGCTTGTACTTGACCAGCGAGAACGCCGCCATGGTGCCCAGCACCACCGAGCCGCTGGCCGACAGCAGCGCGATCTTGAACGACAGCCACAGCCCGTTGATGATCTCGCGGTCGTCTGCCAGCTTCACGTACCACTCGAGCGAGAAGCCGCCCCAGTGCGATGGCAGGCGCGAATGGTTGAACGAGAAGACGACCAGCGTGGCCATCGGCAGGTACAGGAACAGGAATCCGGCCACCAGCCAGGCGCGGCCGAAGTTCTTCGCGAACCCGGCGCTGAAGAGGGCGCGCTTGCTCATGGCCGGCCCTCCTCGGCGCGCGCCTGGTAGCGGTTGAACAGCGCGAGCGGCACGACGATCAACAGCACCAGCACCACGGCGATGGCCGAGGCCACCGGGGGATCGTTGTTGCTGAAGTTCTCGTCCCAGATGACGCGGCCGATCATCAGCGTCTGCGGGCCGCCCAGCAGCTCGGGCGTGACGTACTCGCCCACGCAGGGGATGAAGACGAGCATCGAGCCCGCGACGATGCCGGCGATCGACAGCGGCACCGTCACGCGCCAGAACGCGACCCACGGCGTGGCGCCGAGGTCGGACGCGGCCTCGAGCAGGCGCAGGTCCATCTTGGACAGGTTCGCGTACAGCGGCAGGACCATGAACGGCAGGTAGGTGTAGGTCATGCCCACCAGCAGCGAGAACGTCGTGTGCATCAGCTGCCCGGGCGACTCGATCAGGCCGAGCGCCAGCAGCATGCGATCCAGGTGCAGGGCGACGATCGCGTCGGAGACCCAGCCGCCGTCGTCGAGCAGCCCCTTCCAGGCGTAGACGCGCAGCAGGAACGAGGTCCAGAACGGCAGCATCACCAGCATCAGCAGCAGCGGCTGCAGCGAGGCCCGGGCGCGCGCCATGAAATACGCGAACGGGTAGCCGATGAACAGGCAGGCCAGCGTCGTGCACAACGCGTATTTCAGGCTCGCCACGTAGGCGTTGAAGTACAGCCCGTCGGTGACGACCAGCACGTAGTTGCTGAACTTGACGGCCAGCTTGACGGCCCCGTTGACGTAAGTGACCAGGTCCTCGACCCGGATCTCACCCATTTCGGAGACGGAATACTTCGCGACGATCAGGAACGGCGCCAGGAAGAACAACAGCAGCCAGGCATAGGGCACGCCGATGACCAGGCCACGACCGCGCCACCAGGGCGTGCTCGTGCCGGATGGACGGGAGTCTTTCATGGCGGCCTCCTAGTGCGTCAGGACGACGGGTGCCTGCGGCGCCCAGGTCGCCCACACCGAATCGCCGCGGGCGAAGACGTCGTCGCGGTGGCGCTCGGTGTTGGCCGAGCTCACCGCGAGCACCTGGCCGCTCGCCAGCTTGACGCGATAGACGGTGGTCGCGCCGAAGTACGACAGCTCCTGGATCGTGCCGGCCACGGCGTTGAACGCGTCGGCCGGCTTGTCGCGCTGCAGCGAGATCTTCTCGGGACGCAGGGCCACCGTCACCGGCATGCCCAGCGTGCCGGTGATGCCGTGGCCCACGTAATGCCGGCAGTCGGCGCAGTCGACGACGACGTGGTCGACCTCGTCGACGCTGACCGAGCCATCCATCAGGTTGACGTTGCCGATGAAGTCGGCCACGAAGCGGCTGGCCGGCGTCTCGTAGATCTCGGCGGGCGAGCCCACCTGCAGGAAGCGGCCTTCGCTCATCACCGCGATGCGCGAGGCCATCGTCATCGCCTCTTCCTGGTCGTGCGTCACCATCACGCAGGTCACGCCCACGCCTTGCAGGATGTTGACCAGCTCGATCTGGGTCTCCTCGCGCAGCTTCTTGTCCAGCGCGCCCAGCGGCTCGTCGAGCAGCAGGAGCTGCGGCTGCTTGGCCAGGCTGCGCGCCAGCGCGACGCGCTGCTGCTGGCCGCCTGACAACTGGTGCGGCTTGCGCTGGCCGAACTTGTCCAGCTGCACCAGCCTGAGCATGGCCTCGACGCGCTCCGATACCTTGTCCCTGGCCCACTTCTCGCGGCGCAGGCCGAAGGCGATGTTGTCCCATACGGTCAGGTGAGGGAACAGCGCGTACGACTGGAACATCATGTTCAGCGGCCGGTCGTAAGGCGGGATGCCGGCCAGGTCCTGGCCATTGAGCACGATGCGGCCGGACGTGGGCGTCTCGAAGCCGGCCAGCATGCGCAGCAGGGTCGTCTTGCCGCAGCCCGACGAGCCGAGCAGGGCAAAGATCTCGCCCTTGGCGATGTCCAGGCTGACGTCGTTGACGGCCTTGTAGCCGGCGAAGTCCTTCACCACGCTCTGGATCTGCAGGAACTTCGCGTTGTCGGCGCTCGTGTTCATGGGTCGTGTCGCCCTCGGGTGTCTGGTCGGATGGGATTCAATGCATCGCCCAGGCCCGGCGGGACGGCGACGCGGGTGTGCATTTTGCCGGGTTCGCGGAGCGGCTCGATTCGGGATCAGGTGCGGCTCTTGAACCGGGTGAACGTCCGGCTCTGCAGGCGTCGGATGTCGTTGTTCCAGGTTTCGGGCGGTCCGACCATGCGCGACAGATCTTCGGGCGACAGGAACAGCGTCGGATCGTTGGCCAATTGCGGCAGCACGAAGGGCTTGGAGGCCTTGTTCGGATTGGCGTAGAACACCTTGTTGGTCAGCGCGGCGGCGACCTCCGGCCGCAGGATGTAGTTGATCCACTTCAGGGCGTTCTTGGGATGCGGCGCGTCCTTGGGGATCGCCATCACGTCGAAGAACAGCAACCCGCCCGTCTTGGGCAGCAGCACCCGGATGTCCTGGCCGGTCTTGTCGGTGATGGCCCGCTGGCGCGCGATGTTGATGTCGCCCGACCAGCCCATCACCACGCACAGCGAGCCTTTGGCCAGGTCGTTGATGTAGCTCGAGGAGCTGAACAGCGTCACGTAGGGCCGTACCGTGCGCAGCAGCGCGAGCGCCTGGTCGTAGTCGGCCGGATCGGGACTCGCGCGTTCCTTGCCCAGGTAGTGCAGCGCGACCGGCATCACCTCGTCGCCGGAGTCCAGGTACGAGACGCCGCAGGACTTGAGCCTGGACATGTATTCGGGCTTGAGCAGCAGGTCCCACGCGTTGTCGGGCATCGGCAGGCCGCCGAGTGCCGCCTTGACCTTGCCGGCGTTGATCCCCACCGTCGTATAGCCCCACAACCAGTCGACGACGTGCTCGTTGCCCGGATCGAACCGCGCGAGCTCGGCGGCAACGCCAGGGTCGATGTTCTTGAGGTTGGGCACTTGTTTCTTGTCCAACCTGGCCAGCAGCCCGCCCTGGATCTGCATGCGCGCCCAGTACGACGACGGCACGACGATGTCGTAGCCGCTGCCGCCCACCAGCAGCTTGGCGTGCAGGATCTCGTTGGAGTCGAAGTTGTCGTAGCGGACCTTGATGCCGGTTTCCTTCTCGAAATTGGCGATCGTGTCGTCGGCGATGTAGTCCGACCAGTTGTAGATGTTGAGCACCTTCTCTTCCTGCTGCGCCCGCGCTGCGCCGGCGGCCAGGCACAGGGCCGCCAGGTTCGCGATGATCGACAGGCGCTTGAACAGGACAGGCATCGTTGGATGCTGGATTCAGGCCAGTCCGCGCGCGCGCAGGTCGCCCAGCGTGAGGTCGAGGCATTTGCGGGCCTTGGCGACGAGTTCGTCGATCTCGGCGCGTGTGATCACCAGCGGCGGGGCGACGATCATGCGGTCGCCCACGGCGCGCATCACCAAGCCGTTGGCAAAGCAGTGGGCGCGGCAGATCATGCCGACTGCGAGGTCGGGATCGAACGGGACGGCACTCGCCTTGTCACGCACCATCTGCACCGCGCCCATCAGGCCGCAGGTCTGGGTGTCGCCCACCAGCGGATGGTCGCGCAGCTCGGCGAAGCGGCTGGCCAGATACGGGCCGACATCGTCGCGCACGTGCTCCACCAGTCCAAGGCGCTGGATCAGCCGGATGTTGGCCACGGCCACCGCGCAGGCCACCGGATGGCCGGAATAGGTGTAGCCGTGGTTGAACTCGCCGCCTTGCTCGATCAGCACCTTGGCCACGCGCGCGCCCACCATCACGCCGCCCAGCGGCACGTAGCCCGAGGTCACGCCCTTGGCGAAGGTGATCAGGTCGGGCTCGACGCCGAAGGTCTGGCAGCCGAACCACCGGCCGGTGCGGCCGAAGCCGCAGATCACCTCGTCGCTGATCAGCAGGATGTCGTACTGGCGGCAGATGCGCTGGATCTCGGGCCAGTAGGTGGACGGCGGCACGATGACGCCGCCCGCGCCTTGCACCGGTTCGCCGATGAAGGCGGCCACCTTGTCGGCGCCGATCTCCAGGATCTTGGCCTCCAGCGTGCGCGCGGCCTGCAGGCCGAAGGCCTCGGGCGTCATGTCGCGCCCCAGCTCGTACCAGTGAGGCTGTTCGACGTGCACGATGTTGGGGATCGGCAGCCCGCCCTGCGCGTGCATGCCCGCCATGCCCGACAGCGACGCCCCCGCCATCGTCGAGCCGTGGTAGCCGTTGTGGCGGCCGATGATGACCTGGCGCTTGGGCTGCCCGACCAGGTCCCAGTAGCGCCGTGCCATGCGCACGTTGGTGTCGTTGCTCTCCGAGCCCGAGCTCGAGAAGAAGAAGTGCTCGAAGCCTTCGGGCGCGATCTCGGACAGCAGCTCGCCCAGCTCGATGGCCGGCGGCGTCGTCGTGTTGAAGAACGCGTTGTAGAACGGCAGCGTCTGCAGCTGCTGCGTCGCCGCGTCGATCAGCGCCTGCTGGCCGTAGCCGACGTTGACGCACCACAGGCCCGACATCGCGTCGAGGATCTTGTTGCCGTCGGTGTCCCACACATAGACGCCTTGCGCGCGCTCGACCACGCGCGCGCCCTTGGCGGCCAGCGACTGGTGGTCGGTGAACGGATGCAGGAAGTGCTTCGAATCGGCTTCCTGCCACTGCTTGGTCGTGCGGGTCGTGGTCATGACGGGACTTTCAACATCGGCTTCTTGGATGACGGGACGTCAGACGTGCAGCAACAGGTGCTCGCGCTCCCATGGCGAGATCACCTTCATGAACTCGGCGTGCTCGATCTCCTTGACTTCGGTGTAGACCGTGATGAAGTCCTTGCCGAGCACGTCGTGCAGGTCGGTCTCGTCGCGCAGCAGCTGCAGCGCCTCGCCCAGGCTGCGCGGCAGCTGGTAGTCGCCCAGGTAGGCGTCGCCCTTGCACTCGGCCGACGGCGCGATCCGGTTCTTGATGCCCAGGTAGCCGCAGGCCAGCGTGGCGGCGATGGCGCAGTACGGGTTGGCGTCGGCGCCGATCACGCGGTTCTCGATGCGGCGCGCCTGCGGGGTGGCGATGGGCGAGCGGATGCCCACGGTGCGGTTGTCGGTGCCCCACTGGATGTTGATCGGCGCGGCCGTGTGGCGCGCCAGCCGGCGATACGAGTTGACGTAGGGCGCGAACAGCGCCATCGCGGCCGGGATGTAGCGCTGCAGCCCGCCGATGTACCAGAAGAACTCCTGCGTCGGCGAGCCGTCCTCGTTGGAAAAGATGTTCCGGCCGGTGACGGTCTCGACCACGCTCTGGTGCACGTGCATCGCGCTGCCCGGCTCGCCGGCGATGGGCTTGGCCATGAAGGTGGCGTACATGTCGTGGCGCAGCGCGGCCTCGCGCACCGTGCGCTTGAAGAAGAAGACCTCGTCGGCCAGGCCCAGCGGCGCGTCGTGGAAGAAGTTGATCTCCATCTGGCCGGCGCCGATCTCGTGGATCAGCGTGTCCACGTTGAGCTCCATCTTCGAGCAGTAGTCGTACACGTCCTCGAACAGCGGGTCGAACTCGTTGACGGCGTCGATCGAGTAGGCCTGGCGCGAGGTCTCCGAGCGGCCGCTGCGGCCGATCGGCGGCTTGAGCGGCATGTCGGGGTCGGTGTTGCGGGCGACCAGGTAGAACTCGAGCTCCGGCGCGACGATGGGGCTCCAACCCTTGGCCGAATACAGCTCGATCACGTTGCGCAGCACCGAGCGCGGCGCGAACGGGATCAGGTTGCCGCCGGGGTCGTAGCAGTCGTGCAGCACCTGCGCGGTCGGGTCGGTGGCCCAAGGCACGATGCGCACCGTGGTGGGGTCGGGGCGCAGGTGCATGTCGCGGTCGGTCGGCCGGATGACGTCGTAGTAAGGGCCTTCGGACGGGAACTCGCCCGTCACGCCCATTGCGACGATGGCCTCGGGCAGGCGCATGCCGCGATCCTCCGTGAACTTCTCGCGCGGCAGGATCTTGCCGCGCGCCACGCCGGTCAGGTCGGGCACCAGGCACTCGATCTCGGTGACGCGGTTCTCGTTGAGCCACTGCTCGAGGTCGGCGAAGTTGGCGAGGTTTCTGTTGATGGTCATGGGACTCTTTCGTGATCCTGGAGCGTCAGTGCGTCTGCGGTCGCACATGCATTTGCCGGGCCATCTCCGGCGAAGACTTCGTGGAGCTATGCGAGCGATCTGCGCGCACTCGGCGCGCTCGCTCCTTGGTTCGTCAGGCCGTGCGCCGGATCGCGCCGGCCAGGGTCTGGACCAGCTGGTCGATGTGCGAGCGCTCGATGATCAGCGGCGGCGACAGCGCGATGATGTCACCGGTGGTGCGCACCAGCACGCCCTTGTCGTAGCAATCGAGGAACACGTCGAATGCACGCTTGGTGGGCTGGCCCGGCACCGGCCTCAGCTCGACGCCGCCGACCAGGCCGATGTTGCGGATGTCGATCACGCCGGGCAGTCCCTTGAGAGAGTGCAGGGCGTCTGCGAAGTAGCCTGCCATCTCGCCCGCGCGCGTCAGCAGGCCCTCGTCGGCGTAGGTCTCCAGCGTGGCCAGGCCGGCCGCGCAGGCCAGCGGATGCGCCGAGTAGGTGTAGCCGTGGAAGAACTCGATCAGGTGTTCCGGGCCGTTCATGAAGGTGTCGTGGATCGCCTGCCTGGCGATCACCGCGCCCATCGGCACCGCGCCGTTGGTCAGGCCCTTGGCCAGCGCCATCAGGTCGGGCGTGACGCCGAAGGTCTGCGCCGCGAACGGCTGGCCGGTGCGGCCGAAGCCGGTGATGACCTCGTCGAAGATCAGCAGGATGCCGTGGCGATCGCAGATCTCGCGCAGTCGCTGAAGATAGCCCTGTGGCGGAATCAGCACGCCGGTCGAACCGGCCACCGGCTCGACGATCACCGCGGCGATGGTGGACGCGTCGTGCAGCGCGATCACCTTCTCGAGGTCGTCGGCGAACTCCGCGCCGAACGGCGGCTGGCCCACGCTGAACGCGTTGCGCGCCGCGTCGTGCGTGTGGCGGATGTGGTCGACGCCGCCCAGCATCGTGCCGAACATCTTGCGGTTGGCGACGATGCCGCCCACCGAGATGCCGCCGAAGTTGACGCCGTGATAGCCGCGCTCGCGGCCGATCAGGCGCGTGCGCTGGCCTTCGCCACGCACGCGGTGGTACGCGATGGCCATCTTCAACGCCGTCTCCACCGATTCGGAGCCGGAGTTGGTGAAGAACACGCGGTTCATGCCTCCCGGCGCGAGCTCGGCCACCTTCTGCGCCAGCGCGAACGCCTTCGGGTGCGCCATCTGGAACGGCGGGCAGAAGTCCATCTCCGCGGCCTGCTCCTGGATCGCCGCGGTGATCTTGCTGCGGCCATGGCCGGCGTTGACGCACCACAGGCCTGCGATGCCGTCGAGCACCTGCCGGCCGTCGTCGGTCCAGAAGTGCATGCCTTGGGCTCGAGTGAACAGCCGCGGCGCCTTCTTGAACTGGCGATTGGATGTGAAGGGCATCCAGTAAGCGTCGAGATCGGAGGCCATGGTGTGCTTTCGGAGCGGGTTGGACATCGCCGTCAACCGTCCGACTGTATAGGCGTGGCCGCGCCATGTATTTGCTGGTCGCCCAATCCCTGGCTCCGCGCCATTGGATTGGTGCCGCCGGCCGTCTTCGCGTTGCGAGACGCCCAGCAACTGAAGCTCGTCCACACCGGCGTGCCGACGCGGCCGCCAGGCTTGGACAGCTCGAGCATCCAAAAAGCCGGCCGCGCGGGCCGGCGGATGCTTCAGACCGCGGGGCTCAGAACCGCGCCGACGCGGCGCGATTCCATGGCCTTCATCTGGCTGTCGGCCGACGCGCGTGCCGCCGGGAACAGGTGGCCTTGCTCCAGCGCGAGGTGCTCGATGAGCAGGGCGGCGTAGACGTCCGACGCATGGCGCAGCATGTCGATGTCGTAGCCGCCGAAGCCTTCGGCCACGGGCTGCAGCTGGGCCAGCACTTCGCGCCAGTTCTCTTCCAGCCAGCCCTGGTCCTGGCGCAGCCGATCGACGCTGCTCTCGATGTGGGCGTCGCCGCGGCCGGTGACCAGCGGGCAGATCTGGCGGTCGACGTCGATGTGGTGCTGGCGCGCGGTGTGCGAGAAGAAGTCGATCACCGAGCGGGCATGGTCACGCGCCCAGGTGTCCCAGCCGCGGTCTTCCATGTGGTTGACCAGGCGCTGCAGCTCGCCAAGCCAGTAACGCATCTGGTCGTGGGTGGCGTCGAATCTGTCGAGCACCGGCAGGGCGCCGGCGATCGGGGTGTCGTTGGAGCGGTATTCGTTCACGGCATCTCCTCGAAGTGGACGTCAGATGGGTTGACTTCAGCATGGCACGGGCCGCTGGCTTTCGCAACAATCTTTTCCCCGCGAAAGTTGTAACGGCGACGATCGCTTCCGAATGGCGAAATGTGTCATGTCGCTGTCTCGAAATAGGCCGGACGGCGGGTGACGCGACGATCTTTTGCGACGTAGTCAGCCGCGCAAAGTCATCGTCCGAGAGGTTTGGCGAAGCGGTACGCGGCGCGTGGCCGCGTCATTTCGCATCGGGAAATCGACTTTTCGCGATGCGGAATCGAGCGCTGACGCAACGCAGCAAAGTTTTTCATTATGAAAAGTTGATTGCCACAATGTGGGATTAGTACATTAACTCATTGATAAATAAGTGTTTTATTTTTGATCTTATATAAGACATAAGTCTTCCACTTCAGTTGCCAGAGGAATAGGCTTGTTCCATCGAATCCCGGTTTTCCCGTTCCTCTTCAAACCTCCAAAGGAAGCACCATGACCCAACTCACCCGTGACCAGCAGATCGCCGCCCTCGAGAAGGACTGGGCCGAGAACCCGCGCTGGAAGGGCGTGCGGCGCAGCTATTCGGCCGCCGACGTCGTGCGCCTGCGCGGCTCGCTGCAGATCGACCACACGCTGGCTCGCCGCGGCTCGGAAAGGCTGTGGTCGCTCATCAACACCGAGCCCTTCGTCAACGCGCTGGGCGCGCTCACCGGCAACCAGGCGATGCAGCAGGTCAAGGCCGGACTGAAGGCGATCTACCTGTCGGGCTGGCAGGTGGCCGGCGACGCCAACAGCAATGGCCAGATGTACCCCGACCAGTCGCTGTACTCGGTGGACTCGGTGCCCAAGGTCGTCAAGAAGATCAACGCCACGTTCAAGCGCGCGGACGAGATCCAGTGGTCGGAAGGCCGCGACGACATCGACTACTTCGCGCCCATCGTGGCCGACGCCGAAGCCGGCTTCGGCGGCGTGCTCAATGCTTTCGAGCTGATGAAGGCCATGATCGAGGCGGGCGCGTCGGGCGTCCACTTCGAGGACCAGCTGGCCGCCGCAAAGAAGTGCGGCCACATGGGCGGCAAGGTGCTGGTGCCCACGCGCGAGGCGGTGTCCAAGCTGTCGGCCGCGCGGCTGGCGGCGGACGTGATGGGCACGCCCACCGTGCTGCTGGCCCGCACCGACGCCGAAGCCGGCGACCTCGTCACCAGCGACATCGATGACAACGACAAGCCGTTCTGCACCGGCGAGCGCACGGTCGAAGGTTTTTTCCGCACCCGCAACGGCCTGGAGCAGGCCATCAGCCGCGGCCTGGCCTATGCGCCGTACGCCGACATGATCTGGTGCGAGACCGGCAAGCCGGACCTGGCCTTCGCCAAGGCGTTCGCCGACGCGATCCACGCGAAGTTCCCGGGCAAGCTGCTGGCGTACAACTGCTCGCCGTCGTTCAACTGGAAGAAGAACCTCGACGACGCGACGATCGCCAAGTTCCAGCGCGAGCTCGGCGCGATGGGCTACAAGTTCCAGTTCATCACGCTGGCCGGCTTCCACGCGCTGAACTACTCGATGTTCAACCTGGCCTACGGCTATGCGCGCAACAACATGAGCGCGTTCGTCGAACTGCAGGAATCGGAATTCGCCGCGGCCGAGAAGGGCTTCACCGCCGTCAAGCACCAGCGCGAGGTGGGCACGGGGTACTTCGACGCCGTCACCACCACCATCGAGCGCGAGGCTTCCACCGGCGCGCTCAAGGGCTCGACCGAGGACGAGCAGTTCTTCGACAGGAAGCGCGCCTGAGCGTGCCGCGGCGCTCAAGGGCGCCGTCGACACGACCAGAGTCCCATTCGCTTCGAACAGCGGATGGGGCTTTTTCATGGCGAGCTTCTCGTCCGGGCATGGTGCCTGCTGCGACGGGCTACCGCGCGGATGCGCGAATTCCACGGACGAGGAATCCCATGACGCAACAACTCAAGGACATCAAGATCGCCATCCTGGTGGACGATCTGTTCGAGCAGCCCGAACTGGCCGAGCCGAAGAAGGCGCTCGAGGCTGCCGGCGCGGCGGTCTACATCGTCTCGCCCAAGGGCCCGACGGTCACCGGCATGAAACACCATGAAAAGGGCGACAGCTTCGACGTCGATGTGCCGCTGTCGCAGGCCAACCCGGACGACTACGACGGCCTGGTGCTGCCCGGCGGCGTGGTCAACGCCGACGCGCTGCGCATGAACACCGCCGCGCAGGACTTCGCGAGCGCCTTCGACGGCGCCGGCAAGCCCATCGCTGTCGTCTGCCACGGGCCGTGGCTGCTGATCTCGGCTGGCCTGGCCTCGGGCCGCACGCTGACGAGCTGGCCGTCGCTGCAGGACGACCTGCGCAACGCCGGCGCCACCTGGGTCGACCGCGAGGTCGTCTGCGACGGCAATTGGACCTCCAGCCGCAGGCCCGCCGACCTGCCGGCGTTCAACCGCGAGTTCATCGTCGCGCTGCAGACCGCGCCCGCCAGGCGCGAGACGCCGGCGCCGATCGCCGATTGACTCATCGCAGGAGGACCGACATGACCAAGCTGGACACCGCCCAACGCAAGGCCGTTCCCACCGGCACCTTCGCCTTCACGAAGCAGCGCAAGGAGCCGCTCGAGAACGCCGCCCATGTGCGAAACGCCATCGCGCGCTTCAACCAGGTCGAAGATGTCACCGATGCCGAGCGCGACACGGCGTGGAAGCGCATCCAGGCGGCCGCGAAGAAGTACGGCGTCGAGGTGGTCGAGAAGTCGTGGCGCGAGATCGGCCGCAAGCACTGAACGCGTCTTTCAGCCACAACGAAGCCGCCGCGGATCGAATCACGGCGGCGTCGTTGCTTTCGAAAGCTTGGTCAGTTGCCCGGCGGAGCGGTTGGTTCGCTGGGCGAGTTCGACGGCAGTTTCGCGCGCTTCGCTTGCGAATGTTTCGGGGACTTGGTGATGCTCGTGCGGTTTGCCGTGGTCGTGCTGCGGACGTTGGCCGAGCCTCGCCGATGCGCGAGGAGATGCCATGGCGGGCAAGGCCGATGCCCCGTCGAGCCGATAGTGGCCTACATCGATTCCTGCAGCATCCGCCGATAGTCGTCGCGCGACGCGAGGCGCGGGTTGGTCGCGTGGCAGTGGTCGAGCAGCGCGTGGTCGATGATGTCATCGAACAGGTCGTCGGTGACGCCCATCGCGCGCATGCCGGTGGGCAGACCGAGACGCACCGTCATGTCGGCGACGGCCTGCGCGACGGCGAGGCCATCGGCATAGTCCCGCCCGTCCGGCAGCCCCATCGCGTGGGCCATGCGGTTCAGGCGCTCGTCCTTGCGCATGCTTTCGGCGCCCGCGTTGAAGCGGATCACCGCCGGCAGGAACACCGCGTTCAGCGTGCCGTGATGCAGCCGCGGATCGACGCCGCCCAGGCTGTGGCTGAGGCTGTGCACGCAGCCCAGGCCTTTCTGGAAGGCGAGGGCGCCCTGCATGCTGGCGCTCATCATGTTCCAGCGCGCCTCGCGGTCGGTGCGTCCGTCCCTGAACGCGCGTTCGATGTGGCGCCAGCCGCGGCGCAGGCCGTCCAGCGCGATGCCGTCGGCCGGCGGATTGACCTTGGCCGACATGAAGGTCTCCATGCAATGCGCGATCGCGTCCATGCCGGTGGCGGCGGTCAGCGCCGGCGGCAGGCCCATCGTGAGGTCGGGGTCGAGCAGCGCTGCACGCGGCAGCAGGTGCCAGTTGTGGAAACCCAGCTTGCGGCCGTCGTCGACGATCAGGATCGCGCCGCGCGCCACTTCGCTGCCCGTGCCGGCGGTGGTCGGCACGGCGATCAAGGGCGCGGCCTTGTCGGTGATGCGTTGCGCGCCGCCGGTGATCGTGGCCCAGTCGGCGAGCGGGCCCGGGTGCGTGGCGGCGATCGCGACGCCCTTGGCCAGGTCGATGCTGGAGCCGCCGCCCACGGCAACCAGACCATCGCAGTCGTTGTCGAGATACACGGCCGTAGCGGCGCGCACGGCGGCTTCGTTCGGGTTGCCCGGCGTCTGGTCGAAGACGGCGTGTGGCACGTCCGCGAGCGCGGCCAGCGCGATGTCCAGCACGCCCGCGGCCCGCACGCCGGCATCGGTGACGACCAGCGGCTTGCGGATGCCAGCGGCCTGGCACTCCTGCGGCAGCAGGCGCACGACGCCCGGGTCGATCTCGATCTGCGTGACGTACTGGAAGCGGGCCATGGCGGTCTCGGCGGCGGTGACATTCGAGTTTAGGACGCGGCGAACATCCCGGCTGTCGCCGCGGCGTCGCGTCCGGCCGTATGCTTGACGATCCGTTTTCGCTCGCCGCATCGCCCTTGTCCGCCCAAGATCTCCTGACACCGCGCATGGCCGCGCTGCTCGAGCGCATCGCACGTGCGAACCGCCCTGGCTTCGAGACCATGACCCCCGCCGACGCACGCGTCGCCTACAGGGCCGCGGCCGAGGTGCTGGAGCCGCCGCGCGCGCCGTTGCCGCGCGTCGAGGACATCGCGCTGCCCGGCGCCGACGGCGTCGCGCTGGCCGCACGCCTGTACGCGCCATCGGCGGATGTGCTGCCGGTGCTGCTGTACCTGCATGGCGGCGGCTTTACCGTCGGCAACCTCGAGACGCACGACAGCCTGTGCCGCCAGCTCGCGCTGCGCAGCGGCGCGGCGGTGATCGCGCTGGACTACCGCCTCGCGCCCGAGCACCGTTTCCCGGCCGCGGTGAACGATTGCTGGGCCGCGTTGCGCGCGCTCGCGCGGCCCGGGGCCGGCGCACGTCTTCGGCTGGACACCTCGCGACTGGCTGTCGGCGGCGACAGCGCCGGCGGCACCTTGTCGGCAGTCTGCGCGTTGATGGCGCGAGACGCCGGCGTGAAGCTCGCATTGCAGGTGCTGATCACGCCCGGCACGATCGCACATGCAGACACGCCGTCGCACGCCAAGTTCGCCCACGGCTTCCTGCTGGAGCAACAGCAGGTCGAATGGTTCTTCGACCAGTACATCGACCGGGCCGACCGCACCGACTGGCGCTTCGCGCCCGCGCTCGCTTGCGACCACGAAGGCGTCGCGCCGGCCTGCATCGTGGTGGCCGAATGCGACGCGCTGGTCGATGAGTGCCTGGCCTACGGCGACATCCTGCGCGCCGCGCGCGTCGAGGTCGACCTCGAGCTGTACCGCGGCGTGACGCACGACTTCATCAAGATGGGCCGCATGCTACCCGAGGCCGCGCAGGCGCAGCAGGCCATCGCCGATGCCTTGAGGAAGGCCTTCAAGTGAAGCGTGCCGATTTCCGATTCCGCGATCCGCTGCGCGTGCGCTGGGCCGAGGTCGACATGCACAAGGTGGTCTTCCACGGCCACTACCTGCTGTACGTCGATACCGCGATGGGCAATTTCTGGCGCGCGCTGGCGCTGCCCTACGGGGACACGCTGGCTGCGCTGGGCGGCGACCTGTTCGTGCGCAAGTCCACGCTCGAGTACCTGGCGCCGGCGCGCTACGACGATGCGCTGGAGATCGGCATCCGTTTCGAGTCGGCCGGCACGAGTTCGCTGCGCCTGGTCGCGGCCGTTTTCCGCGGCGAGGAGTTGCTGGTGCACGGCGAGATCGTCTACGTCTGGACGGACGCGACGACCAAGCGCCCGGCGCCGCTGCCCGCAGCCTTGGTCGACGTGTTCCGCGCCCATGCCGCCGGTGAGTCAATGGTCAGCGTGACGGTGGGCGCGTGGAGCGACTTGGGCGCTGAAGCGCAGGCGATACGCACTGCCGTATTCGTCGACGAGCAGAAGGTGCCGCTGGCGCTCGAACGCGATGCCGCGGATCTGGATGCCTTGCATGCACTCGCGCGCAATCGCCTCGGTCTGGCCGTCGGCACCGGCCGGCTGCTGGCCTTGGACGGGTCGCATCCGGCACGCATTGGCCGCATGGCCGTCAGCCGCGCGATGCGGGGCGCCAACATCGGCCGCGCGCTGCTGGAGGCGCTGATGGCCGCCGCCGGTCGCCGCGGCGACGCGCAGGTGATGCTGCACGCGCAGGTCTTTGCGATCGGGTTCTACGAGCGCGCGGGCTTCGTTCCGCACGGCGGGCGCTTCGAAGAAGCCGGGATCGAGCATCAGGAGATGCGTCGCAGACCCTGATCGTGAAAGCATTTGCCATCCACTTGGATGGTGGTAAACTGGCGCCATGCCCGCACTCAGACCCGCCGCCAGCGCCAAACCCGTCGACGAGAAGATCACGGTCAACGTCGGGGTCGTCGACCTCGGCCAGATCGACCTGCTGGTGCAGGAAGGCTTCTACGCCAACCGCACCGACCTGATCCGCACCGCCATCCGCAACCAGATCGCCGCGCATGCCGATGCGGTCAAGCAGGTGGTCAAGCGCCGCACGCTGGTGCTGGGCCTGCAGCACCTGGCCGCGGCCGACCTCGAGGCCGTGAAGGCCCGCGGCGAGACGCTGGACGTGCGCGTGCTGGGCCTGCTCACCATTGCCGCCGACGTCACTCCCGCGTTGGCGCGGCAGACGCTGCAGTCCGTCGCCGTGCTCGGTTCGCTGCACGCCACCCCTGCGGTCAAGGCCGCGCTCGCCGACCGGATGACGCCATGAGCCCCGACTTCCAACGCATGATGAACGATGCGGCGCGGCTGATGCGCTCCGGCAACCTGGCGGACGCGACCGCGGCGATCCAGCAGGCGCTGGGCGGCGCCCAGACGCCTCCCGCGACGACGGTGCGTTCGGACGACGTGATCGATGTCGAGGCGCGCGTCGTTGGCCAGACCGCTGCCAAGGCGGATCAAGCGACGCACACTCGACCCGAATCGTTCACGACCGGTCACTTCAAGAACGAGTGCGGCAGCCGCGACTACAAGCTGTTCGAGCCCGCCCGCGATGGCCGCCCGCTGCCGCTGGTGGTGATGCTGCACGGCTGCACGCAGGACGCGGACGACTTCGCACGCGGCACGCGCATGAACGCGATCGCGCGGGCGCAAGGCGCGCTGGTGCTGTATCCGGTGCAGTCGCAGAAGGCCAACGCACAACGCTGCTGGAACTGGTTCAAGCACAACCACCAGGCGCGCGGCAAGGGCGAGCCGGCGATCCTGGCCGGCATGGTGCGCGCGGTGATCGCGTCGCACGACGTCGATCCGGCGCGCGTGTACGTCGCGGGCCTGTCGGCCGGCGGCGCCATGGCGGCGATCCTGGGCGACGCGTATCCCGACCTGTTCGCCGCCGTCGGCGTGCACTCGGGCCTGCCCACCGGCTCGGCCCGGGACGTGCAGTCCGCGTTCGCCGCGATGAGCGGCGGCGCGCAGCCAGTGCGACGCGCGACCAAGATCGGCGCGACGCCGCCGACGATCGTGTTCCATGGCGACGCCGACTCCACCGTCAACGTCGTCAACGGCGAGCGCGTGCTGCACGCCGCGGGTCTGCGCGCCGGCCCCGAGGTGCGTCGCGGTTCGACCGCCACGGGCACGGCCTGGTCATGCCGGTGCTTTCTCGACGCGCAGGGCGCCGAGCGCGCGGAGGAGTGGACGGTGCATGGCGCCGGCCACGCATGGTCCGGTGGCGACCTCGCGGGTTCCTACACCGATCCGCGCGGTCCCGACGCCAGCGCCGAGATGCTGCGCTTTTTCCTGCAGCATCCGCGTTCGTGAACGTCTAGCCCGGCTCGGCCCGCTGCGTCAGCCGTTGCAGCAGGCAGAACGCGAGCAGCAGTGCGCCGATGACGATGCGCGTCCACCAGGCGCTGAGCGTGCCGTCAAAGGTGATCAGCGTCTGGATCAGCCCCAGCATCAGCACGCCGCACAGCGTGCCGGCCACCAGGCCGACGCCGCCCGCGAGCAGCGTGCCGCCGATGACCACCGAGGCGATGGCGTCAAGCTCCAGTCCCTGCGCATGCAGCCCGTAGCCCGACAGCATGTAGAAGGTGAACAGCACGCCGCCCAGCGCCGCGCAAAAGCCGCTCAGCGCATACACGCCCACCACCGTGCGTGCCACCGGCAGCCCCATCAGCAGCGCCGAATGCGCGTTGCCGCCGATCGCGTAGACGTTGCGGCCGAAGGCCGTGCCGTGCGCGACGAACACGGCGATGGCGAACGTCGCCAGCGCGATCACCGAGCCCACCGACAGCGCCGTGCCGCCGAACAGCGGGATGCGCGTCTGCGCGATGGCGGTGAAGGTCGGCTCGGTGATGCTGATCGAGTCGATGCTGATCACGTAGCACAGGCCGCGCGCGAGGAACATGCCGGCCAGCGTCACGATGAACGGCTGCAGACGGAAACGTTGGATCAGCCAGCCCTGCAACGTTCCGAACACCGCGCCGCCGGCCAGCACCAGCGGGATCACGACGACGGGCGGCCAACGGCGGGTCTCCACCAGCGCGGCCGATACCATCGTCGTCAGCGCCACCACTGAGCCCACTGACAGGTCGATCCCGCCGGTGAGGATGACGAAGGTCATGCCCACGGCAACGACCAACAGGAACGCGTTGTCGATCAGCAGGTTCAGGAACACCTGCGCGCTGAAGAAGCCGGTGTACATCACGCTGCCGAACGTCACCATCGCCAGCAGGAGCAGCACGCTGGCGGCCACCGGCGGGATGCGCCAGCCGCCGACTTTGAGGGCGACGGTGCTCATCGCGGCCCTCCCGGCGCGGGACGGACCGCGATCGTGCGCACCTGGCGACGGAACTCGGCTGACTGCACCAGCATGACCGCGAACACCACGACGGCCTTGACGACCAGGTTGATCTCGGGCGGCACGCCGATCGCGTAGATCGTCGACGTCAATGCCTGGATGATCAGCGCGCCGACGACCGTGCCGGCCAGCGAGAAGCGGCCGCCGGTCAGCAGCGTGCCGCCGATCGTGACGGCCAGGATCGCGTCCAGCTCCATCAGCAGCCCGGCGTTGTTGCCGTCCGCGCTCTTGACATTGGAGCTGACGATCACGCCCGCGATGCCGGCGCACAGGCCGCAGAACGCGTAGACGCAAATGGTGATCGTGCGCTCGCGCACGCCCGCGACGCGCGCCGCGCGCGGGTTGATGCCGATCGCGCGGATGAACAGTCCCAGGGCGCTGCGCTCGAGCATCAGCGTCATGCCCACCCACACGGCCAGCGCGATCAACGCGGCCACCGGCAGGCCCAGCAGGAAGCCGCCGCCGAAAGCAAAGTAGGGCGCATAGCCGATGGACAGGATCTGTCCGCCGGTGAGCAACTGCGCGGCGCCGCGGCCGGCCAGCATCATGATCAGCGTGGCGATGATGGGCTGCAGGCCCGCGCGCGCCACGAGCAGGCCGTTCCAGGCGCCGCACAGGCCGCCGGCGGCCAGCGCGCCCAGCACCACGAGCGCCAGCGGCGAGCGGCTGAGGTGCACGACGGTGCCGTCGACGACCGTCACGTCGTTGCCCATCATCAGCGCCGCGACGGCCCCCGAGATCGCGACCACCGCGCCCACCGAGATGTCGATGCCGCGCGTGGCGATCACCAGCGTCAGCCCGAGCGCGACGACGGCCAGCGGCGCGGCGCGGTTGACGATGTCGACCAGGCTGCCGTACAGGTGCCCGTCGCGCCATTGCAGGTGCCACAGGCCGGGGTTCAGGCTCGCGTTGACGGCCAGGATCAGCGCCAGCGTGGCCAGCGGCCAGACCAGCGGATGGCGCGCGGCGCGCTTGCAGATCGTGTCCTGCATCGCGCTCATGCCGCCGGCTCGCAGATCAGCGCCATGACCCGGGCCTCGTCGGCGCCGTGTGGCAGCTCGCCGGCCTTGCGCCGATCGCGCATCACCACGATGCGGTCGGAGATGCGCAGCACCTCATCGATTTCCGACGAGATGAACAGCACCGACATCCCCTCGCGGGCGAGGCGCATCACTTCGTTCATCAGTTCCTGCTTGGCGGCGACGTCGACGCCGCGCGTGGGTTCGTCCAGGATCAGCACCTGCGGCGAAGTGGCCAGCCAGCGCGCGAGCAAGGCCTTCTGCTGGTTGCCGCCGGACAGCAGCGCGATGGGCATGTCCGAATCCGCCGCGCGGATGCCCAGCAGCGTGATGAAGTGCTGCGCGAGCTCGCGCTGGCGCGCCGGCCGGATGCAGGGCCACAGGCCGGCGCGCGCCTGCAGCGCCAGCACGATGTTCTCGCGCACGCTCAGCTCGCCGACGATGCCGTCGGACTTGCGCTCCTCAGGACAGAACGCCAGGCCCAGCTTGACCGCCTGGGCCGGATGCGTGAGGCGCACCGCCCGGCCCTTGACCGACAGCGTGCCGGAGTCGGCGGCGTCGAGTCCGAACATCAGCCGCGCGAGCTCGGTGCGGCCGGAGCCGAGCAGGCCGGCGACGCCGACGACTTCGCCGGCATGCAGGTCGATGTCGAGCGGGTGCAGGCGCCGCCGCGCGCCGAAATCGCGCAGCGACAGCCGCGCCGTCGCGCCTTCGCCCGGCGGCGCGAACGGGGCGTCGGCGGCCGCCGATGGCGTGTCGGCACTGGCGAGCGCGACGTCGCGTCCCACCATCGCCGCCACCAGCGCCGGCCCGGGCAGTTCGGCCGGCGTCCATTCGCCGACGAAGCGGCCGTTGCGCAGCACGGTGATGCGGTCGGCGATCGCATAGACCTGGTCGAGGAAGTGCGTGACGAACAGGATCGCCAGGCCGCAGGCGCGCAGGCCGCGCAGCACGGCAAGCAGGCTCTCGACCTCGCTGTCGTCCAGGCTGGAGGTGGGCTCGTCCAGGATCAGCACCTTGGCGTCCACGCTCAACGCGCGGGCGATGGCCACGAGCTGCTGCATGGCCACGGGCAAGGCATCGAGCGTGCACTTCGGGTCGATGTCCAGGTGCAGGCGCGCGAGCAGCGCGCGCGTCTCGCGCACCATGCGCGGACCGTCGATCGCGCGCAGCGCCGCCCAGCCGCGGCGCGGATAGCGGCCTGCGAAGATGTTCTCGGCCACCGTGAGGTTGGGGCAGAGGTTGACTTCCTGGTAGACGGTGCTGATGCCCAGCTTCTGCGCGGCCAGCGGGTTCTGCGGCGCGATGCGCTGGCCGTCCAGCGTGAGCGTGCCCGCGTCGGGCGCGACCACGCCGGTCAGGATCTTGATCAGCGTGGACTTGCCAGCGCCGTTCTGGCCCATCAACGCATGCACTTGGCCGGCGCGCAGGTTCAGCTGCACCCCTTCGAGCACGTTCACCGCACCGAAGCGCTTGGCGATGCCTGTGGCGTTCAGCAAGAAGGCGCTCCGAGGGCGAAGACGTCCTTGCGGCGCCGCATGGCGCCCTCGGTGCGACTCATCTTGGCAGCGATCAGTACTTGCGGCTGGGCAGCGCGGCCACGGCCTGCGCCTGGGTGTAGACGGTCTCGTTGGTCAGTATGCGCCGGGGGATCGCCTTGCCCGCGACCACGTCCCTGGCGGCCTGCATCAGTTGCGGCCCGAGCAGCGGATTGCACTCGACGACGACGTTCTGCTTGCCGGCCGCCATCGCTTCGAACGCGCCTCGGGTGCCGTCGATGGAGATGACCACGATGTCCTTGCCCGGTTTCAGTCCGGCTTCCTCGATGGCCTGGATCGCGCCGAGCGCCATGTCGTCGTTGTGCGCGTAGAGCACGTTGATGTTCCTGCCCTCGGCCTTGAGGAACGCCTCCATCACTTCCTTGCCCTTGGCCAGCGTGAAGTCGCCGGTCTGCGAGCGGATGACCTTGATGCGCGGGTCGCTGGCGATCACCTCCGCGAAGCCCTTCTTGCGGTCGATGGCCGGCGCCGAGCCGACGGTGCCCTGCAGTTCGACCACGTTGATCGGCCCTGTCTTGCCCTTCTCGAATTCCTCGAGCCAGCGGCCGGCACGCCGGCCTTCTTCGGTGAAGTCCGAGCCCATGAACGTGACGTACAGGCTGGTGTCCTTCGAATCGACCGCACGGTCGGTGAGGATCACGGGGATGTGGGCGGCCTTGGCTTCCTGCAACACCGTGTCCCAGCCCGACTCGACGACCGGCGACAGGCCGATCACGTCTACCTTCTGCGCGATGAACGCGCGGATCGCCTTGATCTGGTTTTCCTGCTTCTGCTGCGCGTCGGAGAACTTCAGCTCGATGCCGGCGTTCCTGGCCGCGCTCTTGATCGATTCGGTGTTGGCCGTGCGCCACGCGCTCTCGGCACCGACCTGGGCGAAACCCAGCACGATCTTCTTCTGGGCGAACGCCGAAGGGCTCGCGAGCGCCGCGGCAGCGAGGGCGGCGGCGAGGACCGCGCGTCGTTGGATGGTCATGATCGACTGTCTCCGTTTTCTTCTTCTGCCGTCCCGGGGTGAGGCGGTGCTGCCGCGCGAAGCAGTCGCCCGCGCATGGCCAGTGGGCCGCATGCTAGGCAGCGTTGCGATAACGGACAAATCGTTTTTGAAACCGTATTCATACAAGAAATGACATGTCTGCTATCGATGCCCCGGAGACCGGTCCGGCGCGGCCAGAATAGCCAGGGTGAACACCTACGACATCAGCACCGACCCGAGCCGGCTGCAGCTCGATGCGATCCATGCGTACCTCGTCCGCAGCTACTGGTCGCCGGGCGTTCCCAAGGACGTCGTGGCCCGCGCCATCGCCCATTCGCTGTGCTTCGGGATCTACCAGGGCGAGAACCAGGTCGGCTTCGCGCGGGTCGTCACGGATCGGGCGACGTTCGCATACCTGGCCGACGTCTACGTGCTCGAGGCACATCGCGGGCAGGGCTTGTCCAAGCGGCTCGTTGCGGCAGTGCAGTCGCATCCGGACTTGCAGGGACTGCGACGCTTCCTGCTCGCGACCGCCGATGCGCATGGCCTGTACACGCAGTTCGGCTTCAGGCCGCTCTCGGCGCCCGGGCGGATGATGGAGATCCGCGATCCGGATCCCTACGGCGCGGCTCGCCAGGCCGGGGCCAAGCCTTAGACTCGCCAATCCTGCAATTCCCGGCCCAGCCGCCATGTCTTCCGACTCCAGCCGCGACAAGCTTGCCAGCACGCTCGGTGCCGATGCCGACCACGTCGTCATGGAGCGCGGCTTCTCGCTCGCGTTCGTGGGCGCCAGCGGCCAGGTGCGGCTGGTGCAGTTCCGGCTGAGCAAGAAGGGCTTCTCGCCTGACCGTGCGGCCGACGACGCCGAGTTCGCCGCGCAGCTCGACGAGCTCACCGCGGTCGTGCAACGCCAGCTTCAGGCGCGCTGGAACAGCGCCATCGCGTTGCGCGCCGCGTTCGACGGCGAAGGCGAGCTGATCGAGCGGCTCTACGAGGTCGGCCAGCTGGCGCGCTGCGACCAGGTCGATCCGGTGAGCCCCGCCGGCCGACTGGTCAAGGACGGCGAAGTGGTGGATGCGCGCGAGCTGCTCGTGCGCGCCTCGGCGCGCTTGGTGGAGAACTGGGGTGTGTTCGAGCGTACGGCGGCGCTGGACGACGGCGCATCGGCCTACGAGGCGCGGGTGCGTCCCTGGATCGACGGGACGACGGCCTGACGCAGCCGGCACGACCGGGCCCGCATGCTAAAGTGCGCCCGTCCTTGGGGGAGTAGCCGCCTTCGCGCACCGCGTGTGCGAAGAGCGCCGGTCAACATGCTTGGTGCCCATCGCACCATGGCCGGCGCGGCCTGCAGCAGCAGGCTTGGCAAGACCTTTGGCGTGGTGTCTTGACCCGGGGCCGGGCAGGGCGCGACGTCATTGGTTGATACGTCCCGGCCTCCAGGAAATCCAGCTTGAACACCAGAATCGACACCCTGCCGCCATCGACGTCGGCCCTCGCGCGAGCGCGCGCGTGAGCGCCGCGATGATCGTCGCCGTCGCCTCGCTGCTCGCCTGCGCGGTCGTCATCTACCTGGCCTGCGAACTCTTCGTCAATGGCGTCGAGTGGGTCGGCCATCGTTTCGGCGTGTCGCAGACCGCCGTCGGCACCGTGCTGGCCGCGTTCGGTACCGCGTTGCCGGAGAGCGTCGTCACGTTGGTCGCCGTGGTGTTCGGCAAGACCGAGGCGCAGAAGGACATCGGCGTCGGCGCCGCGCTCGGCGGTCCGCTTGCGCTGTCCACGCTGGCCTATGCCGTCGTCGGCGGCATGTTCCTGCTCGATGGTGACCGGCGGCGCAAGAAGATCGCGCAGGAGTTCAGCACCGTGCGACTGGCGCAGGACCAGGCCTGGTTCCTGGGCGTGTTCGTGTTCAAGGTGGCGCTGGGCCTGGCGGCCTTCGCCTGGAAGCCGTGGCTGGGCTGGCTGTTCCTCGCGGCCTACGCCGTCTACGTGTGGCGCGAGCTGCAGGCCGGCGCCGGCGACGACGAAGGCGGCGCCGGCATCGAGTTCGAGCCGCTGAAGCTGCGGCCGCACACCGAGCACCCGTCCACCGCCTGGGCGCTGCTGCAGACCGTCGGCGCGCTGGTGGTGATCTTCTTGGCCTCGCAGTTGTTCGTTCACCAGCTCGAGACGGTGGGGCCGTGGCTGGGCCTGTCGCCGCAACTGGTCGCGCTGTTGCTGAGCCCGATCGCCACCGAGCTGCCCGAGATCCTCAACGCGGTGATCTGGGTGCGCCAGGGCAAGACGGCGCTGGCGCTGGGCAACATCAGCGGCGCGATGATGATCCAGGCGACGGTGCCCAGCGCGCTGGGCCTGTTCTTCACGCCCTGGCTGCTGAGCCCGGCGCTGCTGTGGGCCGCTGCGGTGACGATGGCGGCCATCGTCGTGATGCTGGTGCTGCTGCATCGGCACGCATTGACTGCCCGGCGCTTGTTCGCGATGGCCGCGCTGTACGGCACGTTCGCGACCGGCGTCGCGCTGCGCATGCACTGAAGGCCGTTCGAGCTCAGCGGCTGATCGGCTTGAGCAGGCTGCGCACCCGCGTCTTCTTGGCCGGCGGCGGCATCTCCAGCGTCGGCACCTGCGCGCCGTCGACCTCGGTCTCTGCGACGACCGAGGGCTCCATCGGGTGGTGCGAGCGGTCGGCGTAGCGCGGCGGCCAGTCCTTGAGCACGGTGCGGCGCAGCAGCGCCAGCCCCGGGCCGGCGGTGAAGGTGCGTTCGAACACGTGGGTCACGAGCTGGCGCTTGATCTTCTCGGTGATGATCACCGTGGAGCAGCGCGTGCCGTACCGGCCGTCGGGCGTGCGGATGAAGGCGGCGCTCAGCAAGCGTTCGCGCTCGTGGCCGATGCCGGTACTGGGAAGCTGGTCGTCGCGCGCGAAGTCGCGGTCGGCCAGGGCCGTGAACAGCTGGCTGGACAGCGCGTCCACCGATTCGGCCGTCTTCAGCGCTTCGCCCAGCCGCTTCTTGATCGTGGTCACCTTGGGCCAGGGGGTGTCGAGCCCGGCGTTGGACAGGCCGAAGATGCCACGTTCGATGCGGCGCGGGATGGCCTGCTCGTTGCTGGCAAAGAAGCAGTCGCCGCGGCGGAAGTCGGCAGCGATGAGGTTGAACGGCGCGTAGCCGGACAGGGACGTCTGCATCCAGAACTGGTCGGCGCGCAGCTCGGTGTGCAGCCAATGCGCAACGATGCCTCCCCGGCTCGGCGCTTCGGGATCGGGTTCGGTCGGCCGGCGCACGTTGGTGACGAGCGCGAGGCGGCCGGCGGCCGACAGGCCGAGCCAGGTCCCGCCGGCCTGCAGGTCGCGGCCGGCGAGGATCTCGGGGCCGCCCGCGGCCGGTGCCCACCAGCCCATGCGCGCGGCGGGGCGGTCGAAGAACTCGTCGCGATTGGTCGCGATCACCAGCGGGAAGCGGCGGTTCTCGTCGATCGCGAGGGCTACGAGGCACATGGGACGAACAGTTCGACGTGGCGGGCGCCGCGCAGCAGGCTGGCAAGCGGCCGCGAGGCCGTCTCCAGCACGGCCAGGAACGCGCGCACCGCGTCGTCCACGTCCGGGCTGGCGGTGGCCGGCAGTCGGAGACGATAGGTTTCCATCACGGTCGATTCCGCGCCGGCATCGCTGCCGGCAGCTGGGTCTGGAGACGCGATGAAAGTGCGGGCATCGGGCAGCGTGGCGAGTGAATCTTGACGAGACAGATCGCATCGTAAGAGCACTTGCACGTCGATCAGGTCGGCGCCCGAGTGCAATGTGCGCTGGAATTCACGCACGGCTGAAATGACTCGTTGCGAATCGCACGCCGCGACACGGTAGTAGACGCAGACGAGCATCGCGGCTGTGCGGTCCGTCACGGTTTCGTCCCGGTGCGCGGCCGGCATCGGCGCGCTATTGGTCCGCGTCGGCCGGAATCGCGTACGGCAGCTCGCGCAGGCGCACGACGGGCCCGTCGATCGCGCCCAGGTGCAGCTCGCCGGCGTCCGTCAACGCGCGCTTGACCTCGATCAGCACCGCATGCCGAGCGCCACCTTCCGGGTTTGGCAGGCTGGCCGACAGCACGACCTGGCCCGCCGGCTGGCCCGGGTCGGCCGCGGCGAAGACCTCGGCGCCGGCCACGCCGGCCGACGCGCCCTCGGCCAGCACCATGCGGCGCTTCAAGGTGCCGCGGTACTGGCTGCGCGCGACGATCTCCTGGCCGGGATAGCAGCCCTTCTGGAAATTGACGCCGCCCACCAGCTCGAGGTTGACCATCTGCGGCACGAAGGCCTCGACGGTGCTGGCGACGATGCGCGGCACGCCGGACTGGACCTCCAGCCAGTTCCATACGTCCGGGCTGGCCGTCGGCGCCCACGGCGGCGCAGCGTCCGCCGGCGCGGCCCACAGCACGCGCGCGGTGCCGGCGGCGTCGGCGAGGCGGATGGCGGTGCCGCCTGCGACGGCCGACGTGGCGTAGGGCGCGGCAGGCACCGGATGCGCGGCGTCGTCGCGCAGCAGGCCGGGCAGCGCGACGCCCCACAGCGCGATCTCGCCCGATGCATCGCTGAGCTTGCACTTGGCGCGCATCACGAACATGGACAGGCGCTTCAAGGTCGGCGCGAGCAGGTCGGCGCTGCACGCGAGCAGGATCTCGTCGGCCGCGGCGCGCCACATCACGAAGCTGGCCAGCAGCCGGCCCTTGGGCGAGCAGTAGCCGGCCAGCCGGGCCTGGCCGACGTCAAGCTTGATCGCCTCCTGTGTCAGCTGGCCGTTGAGGAAGGCCGCGGCGTCGTCGCCCCTGGCGCGGATGACGCCCCAGTCGGACAGGCGCACGGCCACGGGTGCGCCCAGGGCGAGGTCGGAAGCGGCGAGGTCGGTGGTGCTCATGGCGCCGATTATCATGGCGGCCCCGGTTTCCCATCGCCAGCAGGGCCTCGCCGCGCGCGACCCTGGATCCATGTTCAAACGCCTTTTCCTGTTGCTGCTGGTGCTTGCCGCGGCGGCCATCGGCGCCGCCTTCTGGTGGCTCCAGCAGCCGTTGACGCTCGCGCACGACGACGTCGAGGTCTCGATCGAACCGGGCACGCCGGTGCGCGAGATCGTGCGGCTGTGGCACGACGCCGGCGTGCAGGCTCGCCCCGAGCTGCTCTACGAATGGTTCCGCTGGTCGGGCGACGCCAAGCGCATCCGCGCCGGAAGCTACCTGATCGCCAGAGGCGCGACGCCGCGCACGCTGCTCGAGAAGATGGTGGTCGGCGACGAGGAGCTGGAGTCGGTGCACATCATCGATGGCTGGACCGTCAAGCAGATGCGCGCCGCACTCGCCGCGGCGCCCGACCTGAAGCCGACCACCGCGGGCATGACCGACGCCCAGCTGATGGCCGCGATCGGCGCGCCCGACACGGCGGCCGAAGGGCGCTTCTTTCCCGACACCTACGTCTACAGCCGTGGCGTCAAGGACATCCTCGTGCTCAAGCGCGCGCACGACGCGCTCGAACGGCAGCTGCAGGCCGCCTGGGCGCTGCGCGCCGCCGACACCCCGCTCAAGAGCGCCGACGAGGCGTTGACTCTGGCCTCGGTGGTCGAGAAGGAGACCGGCGCCGCGTCCGACCGCGCCAAGGTGGCCGCGGTGTTCTCCAACCGGCTGCGCCTGGGCATGCCGCTGCAGTCGGACCCGACCGTCATCTACGGCCTGGGCGCAGCCTACGACGGCAGCCTGCACAAGGTCGACCTGCAGACCGACACGCCCTACAACTCGTATACCCGCCAGGGTTTGCCGCCCACGCCTATCGCGCTGCCCGGCCGCGACGCGCTGCGCGCCGCGGTGCGGCCGGACGCATCCAGGGCGCTGTACTTCGTCTCGCGCGGCGACGGCACCAGCGTCTTCAGCGAGACGCTCAACGCCCATAATGCCGCGGTGAACCAGTACATCCGCGGGCCCCACAAATGAGTCCAGCAGCAGGCGCGCCCGGCCGCTTCGTCACCTTCGAAGGCATCGACGGCGCCGGCAAGTCGTCGCACATCGAGGCACTGGCCGATTGGGTGAGGTCGCACGGCGTCGAGGTCGTGCTCACGCGCGAGCCCGGCGGCACGCCGCTGGCCGAGCGCCTGCGCGAGCTGTTCCTGCACGAGGCGATGGATCCGCTGACCGAGGCGCTGCTGGTCTTCGCGGCGCGACGCGACCATGTGGCCAAGGTGATCGAGCCCGCGTTGGCGCGCGGCGCGACGGTGCTGTGCGACCGCTTCACCGACGCCACCTTCGCCTACCAGGGCGCCGGCCGCGGCTTCGACCTGGCCGTGCTGGCGCAGCTGGAGGCCTGGGTGCAGCAAGGCCGCCAGCCCGACCTGACGCTGTGGTTCGACCTCGAGCCGGCCGAGGCCGCGCGGCGCCGCGCCGCGGTGCGCAGCGCCGACCGCCTCGAGCGCGAGGACGAAGCCTTCTTCACCCGCGTGCGCGACGGCTACGCGCAGCGCGCGCAGGCCACGCCCGCGCGTTTCGCGCGCCTGGATGCCGCGCAGACGCGCGAGGCCGTGCGCGCGGACGCCATCGGCGCGCTCGCCGCGCGCGGCTGGTTCCCCGAAGCGACAGGCACCGATGACCGCCGCGCCTGACGACTCGACGCTGCCCTGGCTCGCCGGCCCTGCGCACGACATCGCCGCCCGCCAGCGCGGCCACGCGCTGCTGGTGCAGGGCAATCCCGGCGCGGGCGTGTTCGAGCTCGCCTTGCGCGTCGCGCGCACCTGGCTGTGCGAGACGGAAGGCCCGGAAGCGCCCTGCGGCCGCTGCACCGCCTGCCACCTGCTGGCCAGCAACAGCCACCCCGATTTCCGCGCGCTGCTGCCCGAGCTGACGCAGGTCGAGCTGGGCTGGAGCGTGGGCGGCGGCGACGCGCCGGACGCCGGTGATGGCGACGGCAAGGCCAAGAAGAAGCCCAGTCGCGAGATCAAGATCGAGGCGGTGCGCGAAGCGATCGCCTGGACGCAGAAGAGCTCGTCGCGCGGCCGCGCGAAGGTGCTGCTGCTGTTTCCGGCCGACGCGATGAACCTGGTCGCGTCCAACGCATTGCTCAAGACGCTGGAGGAGCCGCCGCAGGGCGTGCGCCTGCTGCTGGTGGCCGAGGACGCCGAGCGGCTGTTGCCGACCCTGCGCAGCCGCTGCCAGCGCGTCCTGTTCGCCGGCCCGACGCCCGCGCAGGCGCTGGCCTGGCTCGAAGGGCAGGGCGCGGCCAACGCGCCGGTGTTGCTGGCCGCGGCCGGCGGCCATCCGCTCGCGGCGCGTCGCCTGGCCGCCGACGGCTTCGACGCTGCTGCATGGGTCGCGCTGCCCAAACGCATCGCCGACGGCCGCTGGGAACCGCCGGCAGGCGCCACCGTGCCGCGGCTGCGCGAGGTGCTGCAGAAACTGTGCCACGACGCGATGGCGGTGGCCGCCGGCGCGCCGCCGCGTTATTTCCCGGCCGCGAGCCTGCCGGCGGCCGCGTCGTGGGCCAGGCTGGCCGACTGGTCGCAATCGCTGGCCCGGCTAGCGCGCCACGACGAGCATCCGTTCAACGCGCCCCTGATCACCGACAGCCTGCTGGCCGAGGCCAAGGCGGTGTGGGCGAAGCCGCGCGGCCGGGCAGCTTAGGTGTCCGCGGGGCGCCGCATCGCGATCGCGTCGAACGGGCACTTCAGTGCGCACAGGCTGCAGCCGGTGCAGCCGCCGCGGTCGTGCAGCACGGCGGACTTGCGCCAGTCCGCGCGCGCCTGAAGGCTCAGCACGCGCGGCTCGCATGCGGCGACGCAGCGGCCGCAGCCGGTGCAGCGCTCGGGATCGATCAGCGGCAGGCGCGGGGCGGGACGGCGTGGCGTCATGCGGTGGGATGCTGCTCGAACGAGTCGAAACGGCCCTCGGCGACGGTCGCGTCGACCGACCGCACGACGGCCGCGTCCGGCCCGCGCCGGGCCCAGGCGACGATCGCGTCGACCGCGGCCTGCGGACCCGCGACCATGGCCTCGACCGAGCCGTCGCGACGGTTGCGTACCCAGCCACCCAAGCCCAGGCGACGCGCCTCCTGCGCCATTGCCCAGCGATAGCCGACGCCTTGCACGAGGCCCTGGATCTTCAGTTGCAGCACGACGGTGGTCATTGCTGCGAGCTTAGCGCACGCGGCAACCCCGACAATGGCCGCATGCAGTCACTGCCTGTCCATCGCATCGTCGAATTCGGGACGCTTGCTGCGCCCTCGCCGTTCCGTGCGTTCGCGGTGCGCAGCGACGAGCCCTGCCATGCGTTCGAGGCGCGCGCACCCTACGGCCGCGTGCACGTGGTGGCCACCGATTTCCTCGACGCGGCGGCGCGCGCACGACTGATGCACGCGGGCTATGCGAAGGTCGATATCGCCGAGCCGTTCGCGGTCGACTACGCGGCCACGACCTGGGACGAGCTCGCGGCGCTGGCGGCGCTGCCCGGGCTCGCGGACGCGATCGCGCGCGCCCTGCGCGTCACGCGCGTGCTGGGCGACGACGCGGCGGACTACGGCCGCAGCGTCGCCACGCGCATCGACTGGCTGGCCTCGCGCGGCGCCGGCTTCCACAACGACGTCGCCCGCCACTGGTCGCGCAGCCTGTTCTGGATCCTGGCGCTGGACATGGGCAACGTCGAGTTCGTGATGCCGCACGCGGGGCTGCGCATGCCACTGGCCGCCGGCGAGCTGGTCGTGTTCGACCCGGCCATGGCGCACGGCCTGTGCCGCCCCGCGGACGCGGGCCTGGCCATCGCCGAGTCGTTCGACAATGACGATGCCGGCCGCCAGCTGTTCCTCACTGGCGAGATGCAGCTGGACGACGCGCATTGGGAGGCGCTCGGCAGTCCGTGGCAGCCTGTGCAAGCGCACGCCGCGCGCGGCGCGCTCGACCTGATGGTGGCCGAGTTCGACGACCTCAGCGGCGCCATCAAGCGAGTGCGTTCGCTCATCGGCGGCATGGCGCGCGACACCTGCCACGTCGATGAAACTTCTGCCGCCGAGTCGCACTCCGATGGCGATCCGATCTGACGGCGAGAATCGACGCATGCGACTTCCTTTGCCCGCACAGCCAGGCCGCTGGCGCCACGCCGCGACCTTCGCCGCCGCCGCGCTGACGGCCTGCGCGAGCCCGTCGTCGACCACGCCGCCAACGATGCCGGCCCCCGCGGCGGCCGCCAGCGTGCCCGCGGGACCATCGGCGGACGAGCTCGCGCTGCAGCAAGGCTTCGCGCGCTGGGTCGCGGGCTTCGTCGCATCGGCGCGCGCCGCGGGCGTCGACGATGCGACGCTGCACCTGGCCTTCGACGACGCGCACTACGTCGCGCGCGCCGTGGAGTCCGACCGCAAGCAGCCCGAGTTCACGCGCGCGGTGTGGGACTACGTCGACGCCATCGTGTCGCCGGCGCGCGTGCAGCACGGCCAGCAGAAGCTCGCCGAGGTGCAGGCCGAGCTCGACGCCGCCACCGCGCGCTATGGCGTGCCGCAGGCCACCATCGTGGCGATCTGGGGCATGGAAAGCGACTACGGGAACAACTTCGGCGACATCCCCACCATCGACGCGCTGGCCACGCTCGGCTTCGAGGGCCGGCGCGAAGCCTGGGCACGCGCGCAATTGATGGCGGCGTTGAAGATTCTCCAGAGCGGTGACATAGACCGCGCGCACATGATCGGCTCGTGGGCCGGCGCGATGGGCCAGACGCAGTTCATCCCGAGCGCGTTCCTGGCCTTCGCCGTGGACGCCGACGGCGACGGCCGGCGCGACATCTGGGGCAGCATGGCCGACGTCACGGCCTCGACGGCCAACTTCCTGGCCAGCTCGGGCTGGCAGGCCGGGCAGTCGTGGGGCGCCGAGGTGAAGCTGCCGGACGGCTTCGACCCTGCGCGCGCGGACGACGCCCTGCGCCAGCCCAGCGCGCAGTGGGCGGGCGAGGGCGTGCAGACGCTGGACGGCACGCCGCTGCCCGATTTTCCGGACGGCGCGATCTTCCAGCCCGCCGGCGTGCGCGGCCCGGCCTTCCTCGTCGGCCCGAACTTCCGCACGCTGCTGCGCTACAACAACTCCACGAGCTACGCGCTGGCGGTGAGCCTGCTGGCCCAGCGCATCGCAGGCGGCCCGGGCGTGCAGGGCGCGTGGCCGCGCGAGCTGCAGCCGCTGTCGCGCGACCAGACGCGGGCGCTGCAGTCGGCGTTGAACGACCGCGGCTTGGCGGCCGGCGCGACCGACGGCCAACTGGGCCCGGCCACGCGCCAGGCCTTGCGCGCCTGGCAACGCAGCGTGGGTCTGCCGGCCGACGGCTTTGCGACGCAGGACGTGCTCGCGCGGCTGCAGGCGCCATGACGCCGACGATCGTTCCTGCGTCGCTCGACGATGCGCCGGCGATGCTCGCGCTGCAGAGGATCGCATTCGAGCCCGAGGCACTGGCCGCGCAGACGCGCGAGATACCGCCGTTGCAGGAGACCGTCGACGATATTCGCGCCCACATCCGTGGCGCCACGGTGCTCAAGGCGATGGACGGCGATCGCCTGCTTGGGTCGGTGCGTGGCATCGTGACGGCCGGCACCTGCCTGATCCGCATCCTGGTGGTCGCGCCGCAGGCTCAAGGGCAGGGCATTGGAGCGATGCTGCTCAAGGCGATCGAGGACGCGCATCCGCAGGTCGAGCGCTTCGAGCTGACCACCAACATGGCGATGGCGGGCAACCCGCGCTTCTACCTGCGCCACGGCTACGCCGTCGTCGACGAGCCCGCTTACTCGCCGACGATCCGGCTGGCGCTCATGCGCAAGCCGGCTGCTCGGCGCTGAGGCAGCGCCTTCAGGCCAGCGCGCCCTTGTACAGCGCCAGCAGCTCGCTCCAGGCGCGCTCGGCGTCGGCCTTGTTGTAGATGGGCGCGCCATCGTCCTTGGGCATGTCGGGCACGCACCAGCCGTGCTTGTCGGCGAACACCTCGACCGTGGCGGACACCTGGGCGTCGGCGAAGGCCTTGCGCAGCACGTCCTTGGCCTCGGGCTGCTTGGCGTCGTCGCTGCCGGCGATGGCGACCAGCAGGCGCGCCTTGATCTTCGGGGCGAGCATGTAGGGCGCGTCAGGCTTGTCCGAGACGAGGCCGCCGCCGTGGAAGGACGCGCCGGCGCCCACGCGCGCGGGCACCGCCGCGGCCGTGCGCAGCACCAGCGCGCCGCCCATGCAATAGCCCTGCGTGCCGACCTTGCGCGCGGTGTCGACCTCGGGCTGCGCGTCCAGGAACGCGATGAAGGCGATGGCGTCCTTCTCGGCCGCGCCGGGCGCACCGATCGAGCCCATCAGCGGGCCGATCTTGGCGAAGGTGGCCTTGTCCTTGAAGTCGACGTTGGCGGCGGTCTCGTAGAACGGCGCCTTGCCGACGCGGTAGAACGGGTTGGGCACCAGCACGGCGTAGCCGTCGGCGGCCAGGCGCCGGCCCATGTCACGCATCGAGGGACGCAGGCCGAACGCGTCCGTCCACAGCACCACGGCGGGGTGCTTGCCGGCGGCAGGATGGAAGTAGGCGGCGTCGCAGGCGCCGTCGGGCGTCGTGATCGTGACGTCCTTTTCGACCACGGCGGGCGCGGCGCCCGCGCCGCAAGGCAATGCCGTCGCGGCCACGCCGGTGGCCACCGACAGCGCGACGAACTCGCGCCGGCGCAGGTCGCTGGCTTCGGGACGGGTGACGTCGGACTCGTGCTGTGCGCTCATTCGAAATGCTCCTGGTCGGTGAAGGCCGGGCGGCCGGCGAGGTCGCGAGGATAGCGCGACCCCCTGAAACCCGGCCTTCACCAGGGCCAGCTATGCTGGTGGAAAACCCCGTTGGCATTGGCATCGCGCAGACCGTGAACAACCCCGAACCCGACAACGCCGTCCATCGCACGCTGCTCGAATCCACGCGCGCCATTCCGTGGAAGATCGACTGGGCCACCGCCCGCTTTGCCTACGTCGGCCCGCAGATCGAGCGCCTGCTCGGCTGGACGCCCGACAGTTGGGCCACGGTCGACGACTGGGCCGCGCGCATGCACCCGGACGACCGGGCGTGGGTGGTGGACTACTGCGTCTCGCAGTCGCAGGCCGGCGTCGACCACGAGGCCGACTACCGGGCGTTGACCGCCAGCGGCGAGTACGTCTGGATCCGCGACGTGGTGCACGTGATGCGCGACGAGGCCGGCACGGTGCAGTCGCTGATCGGCTTCATGTTCGACATCAGCGAGCGCAAGAAATCCGACCAGCGGTTGCAGGACCTGCAAAAGCAGCTCGAGGATTTCTCGTTTCGCGACGGCCTGACCGGCGTGCCCAACCGCCGCAAGTTCGACGCCGTGCTGGAGGAGGAATGGGACGCGGCGCGCCGCCACACGCAGCCGTTGTCGTTGGTGCTGATCGACATCGACCATTTCAAGCAATACAACGACCACTACGGCCACGTGCAGGGTGACGAGTGCCTGCGGCGCGTCGGGGCCGCGCTCGCGGCGGTCGCCAGCCGCCCGCGCGACTTGCTGGCGCGCTACGGCGGCGAGGAATTCGTGCTGGTGCTGCCGGCCACCGACGAAAGCGCCGCAAGGCGCGTCAGCGAGCGCTGCCGGCAGGCGCTGTTCAAGGAACAGATCCCGCACGCGGCGTCTCCGGCGGGACAACTGCTGACCGTGAGCCAGGGCGTGGGCACGATCATCCCGTCGTCGACCGACACGCTGATGCAGTTCATCGACGCGGTCGACCGCCGCCTGTACCGCGCCAAGCAGGCCGGCCGCGACCGCAGCGTCTCGGGCGCGGGCTGAAGCGCGCGAGCGTGCGCGAATGCCTCGAACGTGGAAAAAGCCACCGGTAAGCGCTTGTTCCGACGTGGCCGGGCGTGCTCGAAGCTGGCTACACTAGGTCCACGATGCCCGATGATCTGAACTCCGTGATGCCATCGTCGCCGCCGCCGGCCTCGGCGCGGCCCAGTGTCATCCAGCTCGTCTTCCGCGAAAAAGGCGCGCTCTACGCCGCCTACATGCCCATCTTCGCCGAGGGTGGCCTGTTCGTGCCCACCACGCGCGACTACCAGCTGGGCGACGACATCTACCTGCTGCTGACGTTGCCGGGCGATCCACAGCGCTACCCGGTGGCCGGCAAGGTCGGCTGGCTGACGCCTGCCAACGCGCCGGGCGGCCGCACGCAGGGCGTCGGCGTGCGCTTCCCTGTGGACGAGAAGACGCGCCTGCTCAAGCTGCGCATCGAGGAAGTGCTGGGCACGTCCATCTCGTCGTCCAAGCCGACGCAGACCATCTGAGGTCGCTGAGCCGGGCGATACCCGTCATCCTGCGCGCAGTCGCAGGATCCACCCCTGCCGAAGCCTTTCATTGCGCGTCGCTGCATGCCGCGATGTCGCCAGATCGAAGATGTACGTCGACTCCCACTGCCATCTCGCGTTCCCCGAGCTGAACGATCGCCTGGCCGCCATCCTGGCCGACATGCGCGCGGCCGACGTCGGCGGCGCGCTGTGCATCTGCACCACGATGGAGGAGTTCGAGTCCGTGCACGCGCTGGCCATGACGCATGCCAACCTCTGGGCCAGCGTGGGCGTGCATCCCGACACCGAAGGCATGACCGAGCCCGACGTCGACACGCTGTGCGAACTCGCCGCGCGTCCGCGCGTGATCGCCATCGGCGAGACCGGACTCGACTACTTCCGGCTCGAAGGCCGCACGATCGCCGACATGGCGTGGCAGCGTGATCGCTTTCGCGTGCACATCCGCGCCGGCCGCCGCATGGATCGGCCGCTGGTGATCCACACGCGCCAGGCGAGCGACGACACCTTGGCCGTGCTGCGCGAGGAAGGCGAGGGCGCCGGGCCGGCGCCGCGCGGCGTTTTCCACTGCTTCACCGAGTCTATGGCGGTCGCGCGTGAGGTGCTCGACCTCGGCTTCCACCTCTCGTTTTCCGGCATCCTCACGTTCAAGACCGCCGCCGAGCTGCGCGAGGTCGCGCGCTTCGTGCCGCTGGATCGCTGCCTGATCGAGACCGACAGCCCCTACCTTGCGCCGGTGCCGCATCGCGGCAAGACCAACACGCCGGCGTGGGTGCCGAACGTCGCGCACCTGATCGCCGAGCTGAAGGGCCTGTCGAGCGCCGCGGTGGCCGATGCGACGCGCGCAAACTTCGAGCAACTCTTTGGTGTGACAGTGCCGGAGCCGGCCTGAGCCATTCAAGCGAGACATTCCGCATGCCTTCCCGTTTCCGTCATTTGGCCCTCGTCGCGGCCGCCGCGCTGTGCGCCTGCACCACGTTCGCGGCCACCTACGACGGCGTCGCCTTCTTCCGTGCCGTCAACACCGACAACGCGAGCGGCGTCGCGACCGCGCTGTCGCAGGGTTTCGATCCCAATGCGCTCGACGAGCACGGCCAGCCGGCCTTGATCCTCGCGCTGCAGGGCGAGTCGCTGAAGGTCGCCAAGGTGTTGATGGAGGCCAAGGGCATCCGCATCGACGTGCGCAACCACGCCGGCGAGACGCCGCTGATGATGGCCGCGCTCAAGGCCGAGCCAAGTGCCGTCGCCGACCTGCTGGCACGCGGCGCCGCGGTGCAGAAGGACGGCTGGACGCCGCTGCACTATGCCGCCACCGGCGGCAGCGCTGCGATCGTCAAGCTGCTGCTGGCCAAGGGCGCGGTGCTCGAGGCGCGTTCGCCCAACGGATCGACCCCGCTGATGATGGCGGCGCGCTACGGCAACGAGCAGGCCGTGGACGCACTGCTGGCCGCGGGCGCGGACCGAACGGCAAGGAACGATCTTGGCATGGACGCATCGGCGTTCGCCACGAGCGCCGGGCGGGACAAGCTGGCGGCCAGGCTGAAGCCGGCCGCCAAATAGGAGGGTCCGTGTACATCGCCGTCGTCGTCCTGACCATGCTGATCCTGCCGGCAGCTTCCGTGCTGGTCGAGCATGGCGTTCACCCGGCCGTCGATCCCATGTTCCTGGTCGGCCGCTGGTTCGTGTTCTGGGGCGCTGGCGTGCGGCTGGGCCTGGCCGGACTGCGCCAGTGGTTCCAGCCGGAGTTCACCGCGCGGCAGATCTTCCACATGCAAACAGAGGAGGCGCTGCCGGTGATCCGCGAACTGGGCGCAGCCAATGCAGCCGCGGCGGTCGTCGGGCTGCTATCGCTGGTGTTCCCGAGCTTCGTGCTGCCGGTGGCGATCTCGTCAGGTCTGTTCTACGGCGTCGCGGGCGCGCGGCACCTCGCGGAGAAGCATCGTTCGCGCAACGAGAACGTGGCGATGGCGAGCGACCTGTTCATCTTCGCGGTACTGGCCGTCTTCGTCGCGCGCAGCCTGTTGCGTTGATCGATCGGTCGCGCGTCCGCGCGCGATGGACGGTCATCGAAATGCGCCCGGGGGTTCATGGCCTGCCCGGCGAACATGGCGGATCGGCCGTCAAGAGCTCCTGACGCGCGCCACGAGCGGCGAAGCATCGAAAAGCAGGGGATTCACGGCGTGAGTACCGACGCTGCTGTAGGAAGTTCGCCGACACGCGGTCTGGCGCGCGGACGACTACAGATTCGAAGGGCCGGGGCCTAGAGTTCAGTCCATGGAATCAAGCCGCTTTTCCGGTGCGATCCACTGAAACACCCTGGAGCACCTCATGCAAGCCTCGACCCTCGCGAACCCGTTCGTCATGATGACCGACCCGGAGACGATCCTGCTGGCCGTCGAGCGCTCGGAGCGCCTGAACCGCCTGAGCCGCAAGGTCTATCGCCCACTGGATCGCCCGCTGATCCCGAAGGTCGGCATGAAGGACCTGGCCGACTTCGACAGCGAGATCGATGCCGCGATCGAGGACGAAGTCCTCGAAGCGCTGGGCGCCGACCTGGCCTGAAGTTCGCCGCGAAGGCCGTTGCGGCCTTCGAAAGACAGTGTCGCAGCGATATCGTCGAGCAGTCGCTCGATAAGCCGGCCGCGACGCCGAGTTATTCACCAGCTCGCCGTGTCCAGTCGCCGCTCCGGTGGCGCGATGCAGGCGAAACGATGCGCCTCGGGGCTCTGGGGCCACAACGGCGGTACCGCGTCCCGGCACGCGGGCATCGCGATCGGACAGCGCGGGTTGAACGCGCAGCCGGGCGGTGGTGCGAACGGCGACGGCAGTTCGCCGCGCAGGATGATCCGCTTGCCGGCACGCGCCGCTCGCGCGGCCGGATCGGCCACCGGCGTCGCCGACAGCAGCGCCCGCGTGTACGGATGCTGCGGCAGCCCGAACACCGCCGCGCGGGTGCCGTGTTCCACCGCGCGCCCCAGGTACATCACCAGCACGTCGTCCGCCACGTGCCGCACCACCGACAGGTCGTGCGAGATGAACACGTAGGCCAGTCCGAACTCCTGCTGCAGGTCGACCAGCAGGTTGAGCACCTGCGCGCGGATCGAGACGTCCAGTGCCGACACCGGCTCGTCCAGCACCAGCACCTTGGGCCGCAGCATCAGCGCCCGCGCGATGGCGATGCGCTGGCGCTGGCCGCCCGAGAACATGTGCGGATAGCGGCCGTGGAACTCGGGACGCAGGCCGACGCGGACCATCATGTCGCGCACGGCGGCGTCGCGCTCGTCCTCGTTCAGCGCCGTGTTGACGATCAGCGGTTCTTCCAGCGCGTCGCCCACGGTCTGGCGCGGGTTGAGAGAGCCGTACGGGTTCTGGAACACGATCTGCACCTCGCGGCGCATTGTCTTCAACTGCGCCACGCTGGCGCTTGCCACGTCGGTGCCGCCCAGTTGCAGCGAGCCGGCGGTCGGCGTCTCGATCATCGTCAGCAGGCGCGCGAGCGTGGACTTGCCGCAGCCCGATTCGCCGACCACGGCCAATGTCCGACCCGCATGCAGCGTGAACGACACGCCGTTGAGCGCCTTGACCGTCGCTGCGCGTGCGAACAGGCCGCGGTTGACGCGGTACTCGCGGGCGAGACCGTCGGCGCGCATCACGATGGGCGTGCCGGTGGCCAGCGGGCGCTCCGACAGCGCTGATTCCTCGATCGCGCTCATGCCGCAGCCTCCGAGAGCCGCATCGGAATGCCGTCGCGCAGCGGGTAATGGCACTGCGCCAGGCCCAGCTCGGCCGACGCATGCGACGGCGGCGTGGTGCGGCAACGCTCGTCGGCGAAGGCACAACGCGGCGCGAACAGGCAGCCGGCGGGGCGATTGAACTGGCCCGGCACGACACCCGGAATGGCCTCGAGCCGGCGCGCCGTGGCGCGTTCGGGCAAGGCGGCGAGCAGGGCGGCCGTGTACGGATGGTGCGGGTCGGCGAACAGCGGCGCGGCGTCGTTGGCCTCCACCTGGCGACCGGCGTACTGCACGGTGACGCGGTCGGCGTGCTCGGCGACCAGGCCCAGGTCGTGCGTGATCAGCACCAGCGCCATCTGGCGTTCGCGCTTGAGCGACATCAACAGTTCGAGGATCTGCGCCTGGATGGTGACGTCCAGCGCGGTGGTGGGCTCGTCGGCGATCAGCAGCCGGGGCTCGCAGGCCAGCGCCATCGCGATCATCACGCGCTGGCACATGCCGCCCGACAGCTGGTGCGGGAAGGCGCTTGCGCGCCGCGCCGGGTCCGGAATGCCGACCTGATCGAGCAGCGCCAGCGTGCGGTCGCGGCGTGCGCGGCGATCCAGGCCCAGGTGCACCTTGAGCACCTCGCCGATCTGGTAGCCGACCGAAAAGCACGGATTCAGCGAGGTGATGGGCTCCTGGAAGATCATCGCCACGTCGCGCCCGACGATCTGGCGCCGCTGCTTCGGGGTGATCGCCGTCAAGTCGTGGTCGCCGAAGCGCATGCGATCGGCGGTGACGGTGGCCGTCCAGGGCAGCAGGCCCATCAGCGCGAGCATCGCGACGGACTTGCCCGAGCCGGACTCGCCGACGATGGCCAGCACCTCGTCGGCGTCCACATGCAGGTCGATGCCGTCGACGGCGACGAACGCGCCGGCGCGGGTGGCGAAGGAGACACGCAGGTTGCGCACGTCCAGGAGTGGCATCGTCAGCTCCTGCGCATCTTCGGATCGAGCGCGTCGCGCAAGCCGTCGCCCGCCAGGTTGATGGCCACCACCGTGACCAGGATCGCCAGCCCCGGCAGCGTCACCATCCACGGGTTGGAGCGGATGAACTCGCGCGAGTCGGCCAGCATCGTGCCCCACTCGGCGGTCGGCGGCTGCGCGCCCAGGCCCAGGAAGCCGAGGGCAGCCGCCTCCAGGATCGCGTCCGACACACCCAGCGCCGCCTGCACGATCAGCGGCGCCAGGCAATTGGGCAGCACGGTACGGAACATCAGCCGCGCCCGGCCGACGCCCGCGACGCGCGCGGCCGTCACGTACTCGCGCTGCAGTTCGCCCAGCGCCGACGCGCGCACCAGGCGCACGTAGCGCGGCAGGTAGACCACCGTGACGGCGACGATGGTGTCGGCCAGGCTGGGCCCGAGCACGGCCACGACCAGGATCGCGAGCACCAGGCTGGGCACGGCCATGATCAGGTCCATCACGCGCGTGACGGCCACGTCCACCGCGTTGCCGAACGCGGCGCAGGCCAGGCCCAGCAGCGTGCCGATGACGAAGGACACGCTCATCACCGACAGGCCGATGAACAGCGACACGCGCGCGCCGAAGATCAGGCGCGACAGCAGGTCGCGGCCCAGGCTGTCGGTGCCGAGGATGAAGCGCCAGCTGCCGCCGTCCTCCCACACGGGCGGCGCCTTGACGGCGTCGCGGAACTGCTCGACCGGGGAGTGCGGCGCGATCACGTCGGCGAGGATCGCCAGCAGCACGACGAAGACGACCACCGCGAAGCCGGCGAGGGCGCCGCGGTTCTCGCGAAACGCGGACCAGAAGTCGCGCAAAGGCGACGGCGGCGAAGGCGGCAGCGCCTCTTCGACGACGATCTCAGCCATGTCGGATCCGCGGGTTGATGACGCCGTACAGCAGATCGACGAGCAGGTTGACCACGATCACCATCGCCGAGATCAGCATGATGCCGCCCTGCAGCGCCGGGTAGTCGCGCCGGTTGATCGATTCGATGAGCCACTTGCCGATCCCGGGCCAGGAGAAGATCGTCTCGGTCAGCACCGCGCCGGCCAGCAGCGCGCCCACCTGCAGCCCGATGACGGTGACGACCGGGATCAGCGCGTTGCGCATCGCGTGAACGCCGAAGACGCGCCACGCGGGCAGGCCCTTGGCGCGCGCGGTGCGCACGTAGTCCTCGCCCAGCACCTCCAGCATCGCCGAGCGCGTCATGCGCGCGATCACCGCCAGCGGCACCGTGCCCAGTACGATGGCCGGCAGGATCAGGTGGCGCAGCGCGTCCTTGACCGCCCCGGCCTGGCCCGACAGCCACGCGTCGACCACCATGAAGCCGGTGCGCGGCTCGAAGTAGTAGTTGATCAGGTCGATGCGGCCCGAGACCGGTGTCCAGCCCCAGCGCTCGCCGACGAACATGATCAGCAGCAGGCCCCACCAGAAGATCGGCATCGAGTAGCCCGTCACCGACAGGCCCATCAGCACCTGGTCGAACCAGGTGCCGCGCTTGACCGCGGCGATCGCGCCGGCCGGCAGGCCTGCCAGCGTGGCCAGCAGCATCGCGAAGAAGCCCAGTTCCAGCGTGGCCGGAAACAGCGCGAGGAACTCGCCGAGCACCGGCTGGCTGGTGGCCACCGAGGTGCCGAAGTCGCCGTGGCACAGCCGCACCACGTAGTGCCAGAACTGCAGCCAGACGGGCTGGTCCAGTCCCAGCTCGTGGCGGAACTGCGCGAGGCGTTCGGGGCTGATGCCGTGCTCGCCGACGCGCACCTCCACCGGATCGCCGGGCACCAGGCGGATCGCCACGAAGGTGACGAACATCAACGCCAGGAAGGTCGGGATCGTCAGCAGCGCTCGCTTGAGCAGGAACTTGAGCATGGGGTCGCGGCAGGCGGGCAGGCAGGCGTCAACCGCCGGCGTTATCTAGCAATATCCACGCCGGTGAACTCGTGCTTGCCCAGCGGACTCTGCTTGTAGCCGGTGACCTCGGCACGCATCGCCTCGTAGACCGTGGAGTGCGCGATGGTCAGCTGCGGTGCGTCGTCGTGCTCGATCTGCTGCATTTCGGCATACAGCTTGGCGCGTGCCGCCTGGTCGGTGAGCGTCTTGGCCTGGATCAGGCGCTTGTCGAACTCCTTGTTGCACCACTTGGAGATGTTCTGGCCGCCCGGGCGCACCGCTTCACAGCTGCTGCCGAAGAAGAAATTGTCGGGATCGCCGTTGTCGCCCGTCCAGCCGCTCTGCGCCGTCATGTGCTCGCCCTGCTGCAGCCGCTTGCGGTACTCGCCCCATTCGTAGGTGACCAGGTTGGCCTGGACGCCGATCTTGGCAAGGTCGGCCTGCATCATCTCGGCGATGCGCTTGGCGTTCGGGTTGTACGGACGCTGTACCGGCATGTACCAGAGGTCGATGGCCAGCGGCGTCTTCACGCCGGCCTTGGCCAGCATCGCCTTGGCCTTGGCCGGGTCGTACGGATAGTCGACCACCTTGTCGTTGTACGACCACATCGTCGGCGGGATGAAGTTCTTGGCCTGCTGGCCGGCGCCCAGGTAGACGTCGCGGATGATGGACGCGCGGTCGATCGCCATGCTGAACGCCTGGCGCACCTCGCGCTTGTCGAACGGCGGCTTCTGCACGTTGAACGCCCAGTAGGCGATGTTCAGGCCCGGTGCGCTGACCAGCTTGAGCGACTTGTCCTTTTGCATCTCGGGGATGTCGGACGGCCGCGGCGCGATGGCGATGTGGCACTCGCCGGCCTTGAGCTTCGAGTAGCGCGCGGTCGCGTCCGGCGTGATCGCGTAGACCAGGTCGTCGACCTTGGCCTTCTCGCCCCAGTACGCGTCGTTGCGGTGGTAGCGGATCACCGCGTCTTTCTGGTACATCACGAACTGGAACGGGCCGGTGCCCACCGGCACCTGGTCGAACTGTTCCTTCCTGCCGGCCTTGGCCAGGAAGTCGGCGTACTCGGCCGAGACGATGGAGGCGAAGTCCATCGCGAGGTTGGCCAGCATCGTGCTGTCCGGCGCGGCCAGCTGGAAGCGCACCGTGTACGGGTCGACCTTGGTGATGGACTGCAGCAGCTTGGGCATGCCCATGTCGGAGAAGAAGTCGTACTTGCCGCCCGACACCTTCGCGTACGGGTGATCGGGCTTCCACTGGCGCTCGAACGAGAACAGGACGTCGTCGGCATTGAAGTCGCGCGTCGGCCTGAAGCCGTTGACGCCCGAGTGGAACTTGACGCCATGGCGCAGGTGGAAATCGATGGTCTTGCCGTCCGCCGAGATCGTCCAGCTTTCGGCCAGCCCGGGCACCACCTTGGTCGTGCCGCGCTCGAACTGCGTGAGCTTGTCGAAGACCGGGATGCTGGCATCGAAGCTGGTGCCCGTGGTGTTGAGCGCCGGCGAGAAGTTCTCGGGCGAGCCTTCCGAACAATAGACCAGCGTCTTGGCCGCAGCGGCCAGGGGCAGGGCGGCGCAGGCGGCCAGGGTCAGCGCTGCGAGCGCGTGCGCGGCGGGTCGGCGGGTCATCGTGTCCTCCGGTTCAGGGAAGACGGATGGTAGCGCGAGGCTACATGCCCGAGAGCGGGATGGCCGCGCCGGCCTCGTCAGCAGCGATCGCCACGATCAGCTGGGCCAGGTCCTCCTGCAGGCGCGCGAGCGTCTCGGGCGGCAGCGACTTGAGGGCTCCGGGCAGCAATCCATCGAACGGCCCGGAAATGCTCTGCAGCACCTTGGCGCCGGCCGGCAGCAGGGTGAGCTGCACGGCGCGGCGGTCGATGCCGGCCTTGGCCGCCGCGACCATCTCCCGCTCGACCAGCGCGCGCACGAGGTTGCTCGCCGTGGACTGGTGGATCGACATCGCCTTGGCCAGGGCGCCGATGCCGATGCCCGGCTGCTCGCGCACCACGCTCAACGCCCACACCTGCGCGCCGCCCATGCCCACGGTTTTTTCCACTTGCTGGAAGTGCGACTTGACGGCGTTGAAGACCTGGCGGAACTGGCGCAGCACCGCGACGGCTGCTTCTTCATCGGCGCCGGGCGAGACGCCGGCATGTGCGACGGGCTTGATGCGAGAGATCATGCAGGGATGATAGGTGTCGACCCGGACAGTCGCGCTTGCTCGTGTCGATGCCGAACGTGAAGTTTGCGCGCTGTTGCAGGCCCACAAAAAAGCGGACGCCCGTTAAAGGCGTCCGAAGCTGAGGATGAACCCAGCGCTCCCGAAAACGGCCGGCGCACCACACGCCGGCCGACACACACTCGTCACTTGGCCGGATACACGATATCGGCGCGGCGGTTCTGTTGCCACGCGGATTCGTCATGTCCCAGCGCCTTGGGCTTTTCCTTGCCGTAGCTCACGGCCTCGACCTGGCCGTCCTTGACGCCCAGCAGTCCCAGCGCGGTCTTGACCGACTGCGCGCGACGCTGGCCCAGCGCCAGGTTGTATTCGCTGCCGCCACGCTCGTCGGTGTTGCCGGCGACCGTCACGTGAATTTCGGGGTGCTGCGCCAGGTATTGGCCCTGCAGCTCGACGACGGCCTTGTCCTGCGTGCGGTACGCCGAATCGTCGAACGCGAAGTAGACGCTGCGTTGCTGCGAGATCGGGCTGTTCGGATCCAGGTAGGCCGGCAGGGCGACCGGTGCCGGCGGCGCGGCGACCGGGGCAGGCGCCGGCGCGGGAGCAGGGGCCGGCGCCGCGGCGACGACCGGCGCAGGAGCGGGCGGCGCGACCGGCGTGCTGGCGCAGGCGGCCAGCGCGAGCGCCACGCCGACGGGAGCGGCAAGGGTGGCGACGCGGGCGAAGGTGGCGGACAGGGATTCGAGTTGCATGGCAGTATGGCCGCGGTGCGGCGTTGGACGATGACAGCTCGACGATATCAAATACATTTGTAGAAATGTTAAGAATTGCCTGCGACGACCTTGCAAGCTGCTTGGCATTGGTTCGGCCGCCACAGGTCGGGTTCAGGCCTTGCCGGCCCTGACCGACCGTTCTTCCAGCTTTGAGGCCAGCCGCGAGGATTTGTTCCGTGAACAGAATGAAAACGCAATGTGTCGTCGCCGGTGGCGGGCCGGCCGGCATGATGCTGGGCTTGCTGCTGGCGCGCGCCGGCGTGGACGTCGTCGTGCTGGAGAAGCACGCCGACTTCCTGCGCGACTTCCGCGGCGACACGATCCACCCGTCGACGCTGGACGTGATGCACGAGCTCGCCTTGCTGGACGAATTCCTGCGCCGCCCGCACGACGAACTGCGCGACGTCGCCGTGCGCGTCGGCGGCGACGAGGCGCGCATCGCCGATTTCCGCCATGTGCCTGCGCGCTGCAAGTTCCTGATGATGATGCCGCAGTGGGACTTCCTCGACTTTCTCGCCGGCCACGCCCGCAAGCTCCCGAATTTCCGTCTCGTGATGCAGGCCGAGGCGCGCACGCTGCTCGAAGAGAACGGCCGCGTCGCCGGGCTGGTGGCGGCGACGCCGGACGGCGAGCTGGAGATCCGCGCCGCGCTGGTCGTCGGCGCCGACGGCCGCCATTCCACGATCCGCCAGCAGGCCGGCCTCGTGCCGCAGGACTTCGGCGCGCCGATGGACGTGCTGTGGATGCGCGTCTCGCGCCGGCCCGACGATCCGCCCGACCTGTTCGGCCAGATCGATGCCGGCCGCATGCTGGTGATGATCGCGCGCGGGGACTACTGGCAATGCGCGCTGCTGATCCCCAAGGGCTCGTTCGACGCGGTGCGCCAACGAGGCATGTCCGCGTTGCACGAATCGCTGCTGGGCCTGTCGCCGTGGCTGGGCGAGCGCGTGCGCGAGCTCGTCGACTGGGACCAGGTCAAGCTGTTGACCGTGACGGTCGACCGGCTGGCCGAGTGGGCCAAGCCCGGCTTGCTGTGCATCGGCGACGCCGCGCACGCGATGTCGCCGATCGGCGGGGTCGGCATCAACCTGGCCGTGCAGGACGCCGTCGCGGCGGCCCGGCTGCTCGCGCGGCCGCTGCTGGAGCACGAGCTCGACCTCGCGGCCCTGCAGCGCGTGCAGCGCCGGCGCGAATGGCCGGTCAAAGTGGTGCAGCGCATGCAGATCACGATGCAGGACCGGCTGATCGCGCCCATTCTTGCGGCGGACAAGCCGGTGCGCATGCCATGGTTCCTGCGTCTCGTGGGCCGCTTCGCGCTGCTGCGCCGCATCCCCGCCTGGTTCATCGGCGTGGGCGTGCGGCCCGAGCACGTGCGCTGAAGCAGGCGTCTTTGGTCAGGGCGGCGCCGACAGCCAGCCGCCGCGGAAGTCGGCCTTCTCGAGCCCGCGCCGGATCGCCGGGCTGCCGCGCATCAGCTGCCACGGCAGGCCGCTGCGATAGTTCTCGATCATCAGCACCACCGGCCCGCTGTTGAGGGCAAAGCGCCAGGGCGAGACCCAGCCCACCGGGTCCTTGCCCGTCTTCAAGGTGGGATTGAACGAGCAGCCCGGCATGTAGCTCGGATGCCTGCTCATCATGCGCGCGTTGTGCTGCATGGTCGGGATGACGATGTCGGGCGCGAACGGCAGCGACGCGGCCGCGCCCCAGGGCGCGACGGTGCCGTCGTCGGGACCGTACGGCGCGCCGCGGGCTGCGTAGCCCATCAGTCGACGCTTGCGGCCGTGGACCGTGATCTCGCGCGGCCCGGGGCCGTCGCACGCCGTCAGGCCCCAGCATTCGCCGCAGTAGTCGTCGAAGTGCTTCGGGTTGCGGATCGCATACTCGCGCTGGACCAGCGTCGCGCGGCGGCTGTTCTCGAAATAGTCGATGCCCTTGTCGCGCATGAAGACGTCCTGGATGCCGCGGAAGTCGATCCACATGTGCGAGTACTGGTGGATGAACAGCGGGCCGGCGGCCAGGTGCTCGTGGCCGTAGATGCTGCGCCAGCGATAGCCCTCGAGCCACTCGTCCCATGTCGACGGCGGCACGTTGTGGTGTTCGGAGCCGAGCGCGAGCGCCATCATCAGCAGGCCCTCGCTGTAGCCGCGCCAGTGGTAGCGCAGGAACCCGCGCTCGGGCTTCCAGCCGTGGCAGATCGCGCCGTCGCAGTTGCGCATCCAGTCCCATTCGACGCGATCTGCGAGCAGCTTGGCGGTGGCACGGATCTCGGCCTCATGCTCGGTCTCGTGGTCGAAGTACGCGGCCGCGGCCAGCACGCCGGCGATCAGGAACGAGGTGTCGATGCTCGAGAGCTCGCTCTTCCAGGCGCGCGTGCCGGTGCGCATGTCCAGGAAATGGAAGTAGAAGCCCCGGTGTCCGGTGGCGTTCGGCGAGCCCGACATGTCGGCATTGGCGAAGAAGCGCAGCGTGCGCAGGGTGACGCCTACGGCCTGCGGCCGCGTCATCCAGCCGCGTTCGACGGCGATCGGGTAGGCGGTCAGCGCCATCCCCACGCCGGTGATGCTGCAAGGGCTGTCGGGCTGGGTCGAGTCGAGCACCAGGCCGCTGGCCGGATCCGTGGCTACCTCGAAATAGTAGAACGCGTGGTGTTGCGCGCGTTCGATCAGGCGACCGACGTCGCGGTCGGCGTCCGCGTCGAGCTCGGCTTCGGAACGCGACGAGGGGGAATGTTCGGCGGCTTTCATGGGTACGGGCCAGCGTATCCGAAACCGCGTGCCCGCGTGGGGCGCGGGCTGTGCGCGGCGCGGCAGCCGTGCTCAAGCAGAATGTCGCTCGCGGCGATGCCGGCCTGTCAGTGTTGACCCGCGGGCACGCGGATTGCCCCTGCCCGGCAGTTCGCCCGTCGCGAGCGGGTCCGATCAATGAACAACGATTCCGACGCCGCGGCGTCGGTCGACAAAGGGGGCAAATGAGTTCCGCAATCACCTCGCCGAATGGCGTCAACGACGAGGTCTTCGTTGGCGACAGCGAGATGGCCCGGTTGATGCGGGCGTACGACTGGGCCGCCACGCCGCTCGGGCCCGTGTCCGGCTGGGCGAGTTCGCTGAAGGTGGCGCTCGGCCTGCTCCTGTCCTCGCGCTTCGAGATGTGGCTGGGCTGGGGCGACGACATCGCGTTCTTCTACAACGACGCGTACCGGCCGACGCTGGGCGGCAAGCACCCGCAGTCGCTGGGCCGGCCGGTGAGCCTGATCTATCCGGAGATCTGGGACGACATCAAGGGCCGCATGCGCAGCGTCTACGACGACGGCGCATCGACCTGGGATCGCGCGCTGCTGCTGCTGATCAACCGCCGCGGCTTTCTCGAAGAGACGTACCACACCTTCTCGTACAGCCCGCTGCGCGGCGACGACGGCCGCGTGCAAGGCATCTTCTGCGCGGTCAGCGAGGAGACCGAGCGCGTCATCAGCGAGCGTCGGCTGGCGTCGCTGGGCGCGCTGGCCAGCAGCCTGACCGGCGCGGAAGGCGAGGCCGCGGTGATGCGCGGCGCGGCGCGCGGCCTGGCCAGCAACGATCGCGACCTGCCGTTCAGCGTCACCTACCTGTTCGATGCCGACGGTGTCGCGCACGTGGCCGGCATGACCAACGTGGCCGAGGGCAGCGAGCTCGCACGCCGCGCGGTGGCCACGCGCGAAGCGCTGTGGGACATGGACGGGGTCTGGCGCGACGCGCAGCCGATCGAGGTGGACCTGGCGCCCGGCCTGGCCTATCCCTCGGGCGCCTGGCAGATCCCGCCCACGCGCGCGGCCATCGTGCCCATCCTCGGCCAGGGCGCCGAGCGGCCGCTGGGCGCGCTGCTCGTCGGCCTGAATCCTTACCGCCCGCAGGATGGCGAATACCTGTCCTACCTGCAACTGCTGGCGGGCCAGATCGCGTCCAGCCTGTCGGGCGCGCGCGTTTACGACGGCGAGCGCCGGCGTGCGCAGACGCTGGCCGAGGCCGTCGCACTGCGCGACGCCGCGGCCGACGCGCTGGCGCAGGCCAACCGCCAGCTCACCAGCGAGGTGGCGTTGCGCACCCAGGAGCGCGATCGCATGCGCAGGCTGTTCGAGCAGGCGCCCAGCTTCATGGCGCTGCTGCGCGGCCCGCAGCACCGCTTCGAATTCGCCAACCGCGCGTACCTGCAACTTATCGGACATCGCGAGGTGAGCGGCCTGCTGGTGCGCGAGGCGCTGCCGGAGGTCGCGGGACAGGGCTTCTTCGAACTGCTCGATGGCGTCTTCGAGTCCGCGACGCCTTTCGTCGGCGCCAACATGAAGGTGCAATTGCAGCGGGCGCCCGCAGCGCCGCTCGAGGAACGCTTCGTCAACCTCGTCTACCAGCCCATCATCAACACCGACGGCACCGTCGAGGGCATCTTCGTCGAGGGCTACGACGTCACCCACCAGCATCGCGCCGAGTCGGCCCTGCAGTCGCTCAACGAGACGCTGGAGCACCGCGTGGAATTGCGCACCGCCGAACTGGCCGACGCGTTGCGCAAGCTTCAACACGAATCCGGCGAACGCGAGGCGGCGCAGGCCGCATTGCGCCAGGCCCAGCGCATGGAATCGCTGGGGCAGCTCACCGGCGGCGTCGCGCACGACTTCAACAACCTGCTGCAGGTCATCAGCGGCAACCTGCAGTTGCTGCGGCGGGAAGTCGCCGGCAACGAGCGTGCGGAACAGCGCGTGCAGAGCGCCATCGGCGGCGTGACGCGCGGCGCCAAGCTCGCGTCGCAGCTGCTGGCCTTCGGCCGGCGCCAGCCGCTGGAGCCCAAGGTGCTCAACATCGGGCGCTTCATCAAGGGCATGGACGACATGCTGCGCCGCGCGCTGGGCGAGGAGATCGAGCTCGAGACGGTGATCTCGGGCGGCCTGTGGAACGTGCTGGTCGATCCGGGCCAGATCGAGAACGCCATCCTCAACCTGGGCATCAACGCGCGCGACGCGATGGTCGGCGGCGGCAAGCTGACCATCGAGGCGGGTAACGCGATGCTGGACGACGAGTACGCCCGCGTGCACGACGAGGTGCAGCCGGGCCAGTACGTGATGGTCGGCGTCACCGATACGGGATCGGGTATCTCGCCCGACCTGCTCGAGCGCGTGTTCGAGCCCTTCTTCAGCACCAAGGCGGAAGGCAAGGGCACCGGGCTCGGGCTGTCGATGGTCTATGGCTTCGTCAAGCAGTCGGGCGGCCACGTCAAGATCTACAGCGAAGTCGGCCAGGGCACGACGATCAAGATCTACCTGCCGCGCGTGTTCCAGGCCGAGGACGCGCTGGCCGACGAGGCGAGTGCGCCGGTGCGCGGCGGCACGGAGACCGTGCTGGTGGTGGAGGACGACGACGAGGTGCGCGAGACCGCCGTCGGCCTGCTCACCGATCTCGGCTACCGCGTGCTCAAGGCGCGCGAGGCGATGGGGGCGCTGAGCGTCATCGAGAGCGGCGTTCCCGTCGACGTGCTGTTCACCGACGTCGTCATGCCTGGACCGTTGCGCAGTCCCGAACTCGCGCGCAAGGCCAAGGAGCGACTGCCTGGCCTGGCGGTGCTGTTCACCTCGGGTTACACCGAGAACGCGATCGTTCATGGCGGCCGGCTGGACCGCGGCGTCGAGCTGCTGTCCAAGCCTTACACGCGCGAGGCGCTTGCGCGCAAGATCCGCCACGTGCTGGCCAACCAGGAGCAGCAGCGCGTGCTGACCGATGTCGAGATGCCGGCGCCGTCGGTGCCCGTGGTCGCCGCGCCGGCGGCTGGCGCGCGCGCCGGCACGGTGCTGCTGGTCGAGGACGACGAGTTCATCCGCCAGACGCTCGCCGAACTGCTGGGCATGTCTGGCCGCGCCGTGCTGCAGGCCTTCGACGCGCCGTCCGCGCTCGCGGCGCTGGCGGCGCACCCGGTCGATGTGCTGGTGACCGACGTCGGGCTGCCGAAGGTCTCCGGCATCGAGCTCGCGCGCCAGGCGCTGGCGCGACAGCCTCGGCTCGCGGTCATCTTCGCCACCGGCGACCCGGGCGGGCCGGCGAAATCGGGCGTCCGGGCGGCGGCGGTGCTGGTCAAGCCGTTCTCGCCGGAGCAGCTCGAGCAGGCGGTCGACGACGCGCTCGCCGATGAGCGCCAGCTTGGCGACGCGGGCTGAGGCCGCGTCGTGCCCATCGTGTGCGCCTTGCCAGGAAAGTCACGGGGAGGTGCCGCTTGCGCATGCGTCCGCGGCTGCACGCCAGGGAAAACACCGGATCGCATGGCGCGCATCGTCGGAAACAATGGCCTCGGAACATGCGCTTTCCGATAGGCTGGAGGGCTAGGTCGGATGCGATCGAGCGCCGGACGTCTCACGACGCCAGGCGCGCGAAGTACTTCCTGAGGTGATGTTCCGGGGTGAAATTTTCAGGGGCCGCCTCGCGCGGCCCTTTTTTCGTCCGGAAGATCCTGCCGGATTGGCGCCAGGCCCGCGCGAATCGATCAGCCCTTGACCTGCGCGTTGTGGCGCTTGTTGTAGATGCGCGCGCTCTGGCGGTTGTCGGCGCGCACGATGCGGCGCTGCTCGCCCGCGCTGACGTGGCCGTTCGCGCCAGCACGCGCCTCGCGCGCGTCGACGTGCGACTGGCCGCGCTCCAGGCTGCCCGCTTCGCGGTGCGTCAGGCTGCCGTCCTTGACGCCGTTGGCAATGCGCTGCTGCTGGTTGATGTTGCGCTGCGTGTCGGCCTGCGCGCGCTGCGACGACGCCGACAGCGCATTGCCGTTGATGCCGTTGGTCCTGGCCTCGTGGATGTCGCGGCTGGCCTTGTTCTGCGCGGCGTCGAGCTGCGCCTTCTCGGCGGGCGACAGCGAACCGTTCTTCATGTCCTTGGCCTGCAGGCGGTCGACGTGGGCTTCGTCGCGCTGCAGCTCGGCGTTCTCGCGCGTCGTGATCGTGCCGTTCTGCAGGCCGCTTTCGATGCGCTGTTCCTGGTTGACGTCGCGCTGCGTGGTGGTGGCCGTGGTGGTCTGTGCCGAGGCCGCGAAGCTGCTGCCGAAGGCGGCGGTGGCGATCAGGGCGGTCACGAGAAGAGTGCGGTTCATGCTGATGGCTCCTGTGGTGTGTGCGTGTCGGTCGCGAACTGGGTGGATGTCGTTCGTACCGGTTCAACGACGCGCCGCGGAACCGAGTTGACCCTGACGCACCAACATCACCTGGAGATGCACGCGCTTGACGTGGCAGCAACACGGCAAGCAGATGTTTGTCCGGCGTCCGTTCGCTGTTCCAATGGGGCCATGCCAAACGAGCAAGACACCGACAAGCGCCTGACCGACCTGGAGATCAAGGCCAGCTTCACCGAGGACCTGGTCGATCATCTCAACGACCTGGTGGCGCGCCAGCAGGAGCAGATCGACCTGCTGATCCGCGAGGTGGGCAAGCTCAAGGATCGCCCGCCGGATACGGGGGGCGGTCCATCGCGCGATCCGCGCGACGACCTGCCGCCGCACTACTGAACCGTGACGCTGAAGACGACGGTGCCGCTGCCGCCGCTGGGCAGCGAGCCGGTCAAGGTCCACTCGACGCTGCCGGCCGCTCCGGCCGCCGGTTGCGCGGTCACGCTGCAGGCCGTGATGCCGGTGGGCAACGCGCCGCTCGAGGCGCTTGCCAGCACAGTCCAGGCTGGCGTCTCGTCGCGGATCGTGACCAGGCTGACGGCGCCCGCGCCCTGGTTGATGTAGGTCAGCGCATAGGTAACCACCGTGCCCGAGCTCGCCACGGTCTTGTCGACGCTCTTGACCAGCCGCAGGCCGTCGGCGGCGCCGACGATGGTCACGTCCTGGCGCAGCGACTGGCCGGTCAGCGTGCTGTTGGCATAGGCGAAGGAGGCCGTCAGCGCGTAGGTGGTGCGCGTAATGTGGAGGACACCAGCTGCACGCGGGTGCGCACGGTGCGGGTGGCGCCGGCCGGGACGTCGCCCAGGTCCCAGCGCAGGAAGCGGTAGTCGGCGGCCGGTGCGGGCCGGCTCAGCTTGCGGCCGTCCAGCGCGGTCTCCACGCGCAGCAGCGGCACCTGCAAGAACTGCTTGCCGTCGGTGCTGGCCAGGTCGGCGCGCGGCGTGGCGGTGCCGAGCATGTATTCGACGCCCGAGCGGGGCACCGGCACCGTCACCACGACGTGATGCACCGGTGCGGCCGTCGGGTTGCGATACACCGCGCGGTATTCGAGCTGGTCGCCGGCGCGGGCCTCGGCGGCATCGACCAGTTGTTCCGGATGGGCGGGCGTCGCGGGCACGATCTTGAACGCCGACAGCTCCAGCGACGGCGCGGCGACTTCAGCGGCACGCGCCGAGACCGGCAGCAACGCGATCACCAGGCCGATGCCCAGCGAGAACAGCAGCGCGACCAGCGCCACGGCCTCGGCGATGCGGTCTTCGCGCGAGTGCGGCACGCTGCCGTCGCGAAACCAGGCGTATTCGTTGTCGTTGGCGGCTTGCTGGGATGCGGTGTCGATGCTCATGACGTTTTCCTCTTCGTTCTGATCGGCGGCAGCGGTTTGGCGGGCTCGCCAGTGCGATCCCTTCCCAGAAGTTTTCGGACGTGACCGGATGTGTATGAGCGCCCGACTGTGGGGAGCTCTCCACCCGGATCGTCAGGAATGCGACGCGCGGCCGCGTCGAGAAAGCCCCACGGTCGAGCGCGTGGGCAGATGCAGCCTGCCGCCTCATCGGCGCGGCCTCGTCCCGAGGCGCGCCGAGCGTCCGTTCAGAGGTCGATCAGCTTCTCGCGGATCGCCCAGCGCACCAGCGCGGGCACGTCGGCCAGTTCGAGCTTGGCCATCAGGCGACTGCGGTAGGTATCGACCGTCTTGGGCGACAAGTGCAGCTCGTCGCCGATGGCGGCGCTGGACTTGCCGCTGGCCACCATCACCAGAATCTGGCGTTCGCGCGGCGACAGCGTGTTGCCGCGATCGGCGTCGGTGGTCAGGCCCTGCACGGCGATGTCGGTCAGGCCTTCGCCGAGATAACGGCGACCTTGCATGACCGCATCGATGGCGGCCACCAGTTCGACGCTGGCCGAGCCCTTGAGCACGTAGCCCGAGGCGCCCATGCGCAAGGCCTCGGCGACGTTGCGCGGCTGCTCCGACATCGACAGCACGATGACGCGCGTGATCATCTGGCGCCGCTGCATCTCGGCCAGCACCTCGAAGCCCGAGCGGCCGTCCAGCTGCAGATCGAGCATCAGCACGTCGGGCGTCAGCCGGTTGACTTCCGACAGCGCCTGGGTGATGTCCCCGCCCTCGCCGACGATGGTGTGGCCGGCGCCCTGCAACAGCGCGCTCAGCCCCGCGCGAACGATGGGGTGGTCGTCGATCAGATAGATTCTGGCCATGGTTTTGCTCTCCCTGAGCTTGCCGATCCGTTCAATGGTGGTCGGCATTGGTACTTCGTGATGCCGCTCGACCTGCGGCCCTGTCACGGCTTCTTCGAGCCGTGTGCGATGCGATGTCAGCGCGTGGACCCGAGTCCACTGCGGCATCGCACCTGCTCCTCAAGGTACGACACTACGCCGCGGGCTCGCGCAGGTCAATCGCGAAAATATGGTAACCAATGTAGCGTGCGCTGCAGTGTCCGGCTTTACGGATGAAGACCGGGGACGACGGTCATTTCGACCGCTGGCGCGCTTTTGCGCTCGATCAGCCCGGCTCAGCTCGCGCTCAACGCCGCCAGCAGGCGGTCGATTTCGACCGGCTTGACCAGGTGCGCGTCGAAGCCCGCGACGCTGGCGCGCGCGATGTCGTCGGCGCCGCCGTAGCCCGTGAACGCGATCAGGCGCATCGGCCGGCCGGCCAGGCGGCGGCGGATCTCGGTGGCCAGTTGGTACCCATCCATGTCGGGCAAGCCGATGTCGATCACGGCCGCGGCGGGCGCGAAGGCCTCGAGCTGTGCCAGCGCGAGATCCGGATGGATGGCCGTGGCCACCTCGTAGCCGAACGCCTGCAGCAGGATCTCCATCGATTCGACGGCGTCGACGTTGTCGTCCACCAGCAGGACGCGCTGGGCGGGGGCGTCGATCGGACGTGGATCTGGGGACATTGCGGGCGCTGCGGTCGGCAAGTGAAGGCTGCGCGGATTATGACAGCGCGTATCGCGGCGGTTCGCCGGCTGTCCTACAACCGGTCATGCGCTCGGCCTACCGCGCGCCGAGGATGCGCTGCTCCACACTGGGGGCGACTCGACAACGATGACGGAGACGACGATGACACGCACGGGCGCAGGCGATCCGCGCACGACCACGGGGCCGGCGCGATGACCGCCGTTCACGTCATCCCGTCGTCCGAGGACACGCTTGCGTTGTCGGTGCAGAGCATCGACCAGGACGGCGGTGCGCCACGCGAGAAGGAGCGCGTGCTGCTGCGCACGCCCATCGACGTGCGCAACGCCTCGATGATCGTGATCGCGTCGCTGCTGAGCCTGTATGCGCTGCGCTGGGCCGCCGAGATCGTGATTCCCGTGCTGATGGGCCTGCTGTTCAGCTACGCGCTGACGCCGCTGGTCAATCGCCTCGTGCGCGCGGGCGTGCCGCGCGGGCTCGGCGCGGCGGTGGTGATGGTCGCGCTGGTCGGCGGCGTCGCGTGGGGCACCTGGTCCTTGAGCGACCAGGCCAACAACCTCATCGAGTCGCTGCCGAACGCGGCGCAGAAGCTGCGGGACACGCTGCATCCCAGGCTGCGCGATCCGAGCCCGTCGACCATCGACCAGGTGCAGAAGGCGGCGACGACGCTGGCCCAGGCGACCGACGGCAACGTGAAGTCGACGCCCGGCGTCGCCAAGGTACAGATCGTCAAGTCCTCGTTCAACATCCAGGACTACCTGTTCACCGGCACGATGCGCGCGGCCGAGGCCGCGGCGCAGGTGCTCGTCGTCGCGTTCATCACCTACTTCCTGCTCGCCGCCGGTGACACCTTCCGCCGCAAGCTCGCCAAGATCGCCGGCCCCAACTTCGCCAAGCGCAAGATCACGGTGCAGGCGCTCGACGAGATCACCGAGCAGATACAGCGCTACCTGCTCGTGCAGCTGCTGACCAGCGTCGTCGTCGGCATCGCGACCGCGCTGGCATTCTGGGCGCTGGGCGTCAACAACGCCGCCGTGTGGGGCGTGCTGGCCGGCGTGATGAACCTGGTGCCGTACGTCGGCACGGTCGTGATCTGCGGCGCTTCGTCCGTCGTCGCGCTGCTGCAGTTCGGCACGCCGCAGATGGCCGCGGCCGTGGGCAGCGTGTCCATCGTGCTGCACGTCATCTCGGGCTACATCATCACGCCGTGGCTGACCAGCCGCACCAGCCGGCTCAACGCGGTCGTCGTGTTCGTCGGCGTGCTGGCCTGGGGCTGGCTGTGGGGCGTCTGGGGCCTGCTGCTGGGCACGCCCATCCTGATGGCGCTCAAGGCGATCTGCGACCGCGTCGACGACCTCAAGGCGATCGGCGAGCTCCTGGGCGGCAACAGCGCCAGGCCGGGCGAGGGCAGCGGAACGATCCCGTCCAACTGAAGGAGCCCATGGCGACGACCAAGATCCCGTCCATCCGTCCCGCCGACCGCGCCGCGGTGCTGGCGGACAGCCGCAACCTGAAGATGGCGCGCTCGGCGCACGCCTACGTCCGCGGCAACACGCGGCAGTTCTACGAATGGCTGCAGGCGCAGGCCCCCGACTCGCTCCCCGCGGGCCCGGCGATCTGGATCTGCGGCGACTGCCACCTGGGCAACCTGGGCCCGATCGCCAATGTCGACGGCAGCGTCGAGATCCAGATCCGCGACCTCGACCAGGCCGTCATCGGCAATCCCGCGCACGACCTGATCCGCCTGGGCCTGTCGCTGGCGATGGCCGCGCGCGGCTCGGACCTGCCCGGCGTCACGACCGCCGTGATGCTCGAGCAGTTGATGGAAGGCTATTGCGCGGGCCTGGCCGGCACGCCCGACCAGCCCGACGCCACGCTGCCCGCTCCGGTGCACCTGGTCATGAAGGACTCGCTGCGCCGCTCGTGGAAGCACCTGGCGCGCGACCGCTTCGACGCCGTCGTGCCCAGCGTGCCCATCGGCAAGCGCTTCTGGAAGCTGGCGCCGGACGAGAAGGACGCCATCGCGCGCCTGTTCGAGAAGAAGTCGGTCTCGCGCCTGGCCACGCTGCTGGGTTCGCGCGACGACGCCGCGCCGGTGGCGGTGCTGGACGCCGCCTACTGGATGAAAGGCTGCAGCTCGCTGGGCCTGCTGCGCTACGCGGTCGTGCTGGGCGTGGGCGATCCCGGCGGCGACGACCTGCAGTACTGCCTCATCGACATCAAGGAGGCCGTCCCCGCGGCGGCGCCCGCCTACAAGGATGCGCGCATGCCCAACGACCATGCGACGCGTGTCGTCGAGGGCGCGCGCCACCTGTCGCCGCACCTGGGCGACCGCATGCTGGCGGCCGACCTGCTGGGCAAGCCCGTGTTCCTGCGCGAACTGCTGCCGCAGGACCTGAAGCTGGAGATCGAGCAGCTGACGCGCGCCGAGGCGACGCAGGTGGCGGCCTTCCTCGGCGGCGTGGTGGGCAAGGCGCACGCGCGCCAGCTGGACGCGCCGACCGCCGCCTCGTGGCGCGCACAGCTGCGCAAGGGCCGCTCGAAGACGCTGGACGCGCCGGGCTGGCTGTGGAGCAGCATCGTCGACCTGGTGGCCAGCCACGAGGCCGGCTACCTGAACCACTGCCGCCGCCACGCGTTGCGCGAAGCCGCCTGAAGCGCGTTCAGGCTGCCTTGTCGACCGGTAGCGGACGCAGCGCCACGATCGCGTCCAGCACGCCCTTGACCTTGAACGGGCGCAGGATGAGGCGCTTGACCTCCAGCTGCTTCAGGCGCAGCGCGAGCGGCGTGCCGCATGCCGCGGCGGTGACCGCGATCGGGACGTCCGCCGCGCACTGGGTGTTGCCATTGCGTACGCGGCTCATCAACTCGAGCGCCGCGGCCTCCTCGTCCATCGACAGGAACAACGCGTCGTAGGCCTTTATCGAGATCAGCGTCTCGGCGGCCTCGATCGTCGTGACTTCCTTCGGATTGGCGAGCCGCATGTCGCGCGCGACGGCGGCGACGGTGCGGCGCAGCAGGAACTGCGGCTCGACGAGCAGCAGCGAGATCGGCGGCGCGTCGGGCGCGGCCGCCACGTGCGGATGGGCCGGCAGCGGCTGCGGAGCGTGGATGACGGCCATTATCCGGCCACCTCTTGCGACAGGAGCTCGCTGACCACCAGCTCGCGCAGCGAGCCGAAGATGGCCATGTCGATCGCGTCCAGCGTGCGCGGCTGGTGGTCGATCATGCACAGCGTGCCCACGATCTCGCCGCCGGGCAGCTGCAGCGGCGCGCCGGCGTAGAAGCGGACGTACGGGGCGCCGACGACCAGCGGGTTGTCGTGGAAGCGCTCGTCCCGCGTCGCATCCTCCACGATCATCATCTGCGGCTGCAGGATGGCGTGGCCGCAGAACGAGGCGTCACGGTCGGTCTCACAGGCGTCCAGCCCCACGCGGGCCTTGAACCACTGGCGCTTGGCATCGACCAGGCTCACCAGCACCATCGGCATGTCGAACTCCTCGGCGGCGAAGCGCACCACGCGGTCGAAGCGCTCCTCCGGCGGCGTGTCCAGGATCAGCATCTCGCGCAGCGCCCGCAGGCGGCGCTCGTCGTCGGCTGGAATGGGGGCGGGGATCATTGCGGGCTGAGCTTGCGCCGGGAGTCGGAGTCTGGGGAGTCTTCGGCCGGATACGCCGTCTTCTTGAGTCGCGCGTGCCGGGCGACGGCCGCCGCGTCAAGAATTCCCCAAATCGATCGGCGGGAGGGGCGAATCGAGTCGGGCGAACGTGCCGCGGCCCGACGCCTTGGCCTGGGAAAGCCTGTCTTTGGCGTACGACAGCAGCCCTCGTCCCGCCGTCTCGGTGATGTCGATGCCGGTCGCGTAGAAGCCGTTGACGCGCCCGTCCTCGCCGACGTCGGGGATCAGCTGCGCCTGGATGCGCCGCGTCGCGCCCCGCAGCGTCTCCTCGTACTCGAAGCTTTGCGGCGCGCCGAGCAGCACCGCCTGGATGTGCGACTCGACCACGGCGTCGCCGCTGCTGCCCGACAACTGCGTGCGGGTCTTGCCGATGATCTCCTCGCGCGTGCGACCGTAGCGCTGGCAATGGGCGAGGTTGACGAAGCGGTAGCGCGAACGGGCGTCGAAGTCGGCGATGCGCACCGCCAGGTTGTCGGTGATCTGGCGCAGGAAGCGTTCGCTCTCGGCCAGGCGCTGCTCGAGGCGCTTGCGTTCGGTCACGTCCTGCAGCGTGCCGACGATGCGGCGCGGCTGGCCGAGCTCCAGTTCGAGGTTGCCCACCGTGCGAACCCAGATGCTGCGGTTCCTGGCCGTCGAACGCGGCAGCTCCAGATCCCAGGCGACGCCGCGCTCGACGCAGTCGGCCAGCGCGCGCTGCAGCGTCTGGCGGGCCTGCGGCGCGTAGCTGGCGATGGCGTCGTCGCGGCGCGGCACGTGGTCTTCGTCCACTTCGAGGATGCGGCGCACCTGTTCCGACCAAGTCACCTCGTCGGTGCGCAGGTCGATCTCCCCGCCGCCGATGCCGGCCACCTCGCTGGTGCGGTGCAGGAAGGCCTGGTTCGCGCGCAGCGCGCGCTCCGTGCGCCGGCGCTCGCTGATGTCGCGGCCCACCGAGTGCAGTAGCACGCCGTCCGGTTCCGTCCGGCGCTTGTTGGTCCAGGCGATCCAGTGCTCGGCGCCGTCAGCAGCGAGGTTGTGGTTCTCGCTGCTGCGTTCGCGGCCGCGTCGCATCACGCCGTCGATCTGCTGGCGCACCGCGTCGCGCTCGGCCACGTCCACGAAATCGTAGAGATTCATGCCACCATCTCGGAGGTCGTCTTGCCGACGTGGCGCGCATAGGCGGCGTTGACGTAGACCAGCGTGCCGTCCTCGCGTGCGAGCGACACGAACTCGCTCTGATCCTCCACCAGCGCGCGATGCCGTTGTTCGCTGGCCGCCAGCGCGGCCTCGAAGCGCGAGCGCGCGCCCAGCGTCTGCAACGCCTGGCCCAGGGCGAGCAGCATGAACACCAGCAACGACGATACCGCCAGCAGCAGCAGGCGCTGGATCTGCGAGACGCCGGCGGCGATCTGCACGCCGATGGCGTCGCGCGCGCCACGCACTCCGTCCAGCGCGTCGTTGACCGCGCGGCGTCGCCGCGGTTCTTGTCGCTCATCAGCAGGGCCCGCGCCTGGTCGTGCTGGCCGGCGCCCTGCCGGCGCACGCTGTCGGCGAGTTCGGCGAGCTTGTCGGAGATTGCCAGGCGGGCTTGCGCGGCAGCGCGATCGGTGTTGACCTCGGCCGTGCTTTCCAGGCCGTGCATCTGCTGCGGCAGCCTGGCCAGCGCGACACGATACGACGTGAGCCAGCTGGCGTCGTCCGTCAGCAGGTAGCCGCGTTCGCCGGCCTCGGCATCGGCCAGCGAGAGCAGCACCCCTGCAGTTCGCGCAGGCGCACGGACCAGGCGGCCTGCTGCTCGGCATTCCGTAACGTGAGTTCGGCCTCGGACACGAACTCGAGCGTCACCACAACCAGTCCCACCGGCGAGACCAGCAGCGCGGCGAGCATGATCCTCAACCAGGCACGGCGCTTGGTGCGCCCCGTGTCCTGCACCTGAGCGCCTGGCACTTGAACAGCCTCCGTTTCAAGGCGTCTGCTCTCGTCCGCACCGAGTGTAGGGGATGGCAGACGACGGCCGATTCAGCCGATGCAATCGGCACGGGTCGCGGGACCGGATGCCCTTGCGTGCGCTTCAGGACGGTTCAGGCGCCGCCATCAACTGCTGCTTGCGCGCGGCGATCTGCTCGCCCAGCGCCAGCAGGTCCAGCGAGCTGCGGCGCAGCTTGGGAAAGAACTCGGTCTCTTCTTCCCTGACGTGGTGGGTGATGTATTCGCCCAGCACCTTGAGCTTGGCGTCGTACAGCGGCTGGTCGCTGGTCATCGTCTTGAGCTGCGCGATCAGGCTCTTGGCGCCGGCATGCTCGACGTAGGCCTCGTCGACGATGTCCTCGTCCTTGGTCAGCACCGTGCGAGCGGCCGGATACAGGATCTCTTCCTCGACCTGCGTGTGCACCGTCAGCGCGACGCAGATCTGGCTGGCCAGCAGCATGCGCTGGTCGCCGCGGCCGCCGGCGTCGGCCAGCGTCTGGTAGTGCTCGAACATGGTCTTGACCTCGCGGTGCTCGGCCATCAGCAATTGCAGCGCATCCCTGGCGGGTTCGTGCGTGGCGGGCTTGGCGTGCGTGGCGCGCGTGGCGGACTGGCTGGCGGACATCATGGCTCCTGGCTTGGCGTGTGCGAAAGTTTCGGCAACCCGCATACCACCCCCGGTTTCACCGGTTCAGGAGGTGCGCGCGGGCGCCGGCCGCCTGACCAGGAAGATCGCCACCGCGGCGACGAGGCAGGTGACGCCGGCCGCGTAGAGGGCCGGGCTGTACGACTGCATCACGGTGCGCGTGAGCCCCGCGCCGTAGGCCGCCACGGCGCCGCCGAGCTGGTGGCCTGCGAAGATCCAGCCGAAGATCATCGGCACGCGCTGCTTGTCGAACGCGGCGCCGGTCAGGCGCACCGTCGGCGGCACGGTGGCCACCCAGTCGAGCCCGTAGAACACGGCGAACAGCGACAGGCCCATCACGGTGAACGTGGAATGCGGCAGCCACAGCAGCGACAGCCCGCGCAGCCCGTAGTACCAGAACAGCAGCTTGCGCACGTCGTAGCGGTCGGACAGCCAGCCCGAGGCGATGGTGCCGATGAAGTCGCACGCGCCGATCATGGCCAGCACCGACGCGGCCGGCACTGCGCCCAGCCCATAGTCGCCGCATAGCGAGATGAAATGCGTCTGGATCAGCCCGTTGGTGCTCAGCCCGCAGACGAAGAACGTTCCGAACAGCACCCAGAACGCGCCGCTGCGCGAGGCCATGAACAGGGTGCGCACCGGTTCGGTGAAGCCGGGCCGCCACGCGACGGCGGCTGGTTCGACCTGGGCCGGATCGGCGCCGAACGGCCGCAGGCCCAGTTCGGTCGGGCGGTCGCGCAGCAGGCAGAACGCCAGGCCGGCGACGACCAGGCAGCTCGTGAAGACGGGAATCACCGCGAGGCGCCAACCGTGGTGCTCGATCAGCGACGCGGCGATCGGCAGGAAGATCAGCTGCCCCGTGGCCGAGCTGGCGGTGAGCATGCCCATCACCAGCCCGCGGCGCTGCTCGAACCAGCGGTTGGCGACGGTGGCGCCCAGCACCAGCGCGGTCAGGCCCGAGCCGACGCCCAGCACGAGGCCCCACAGCGCGACGAGCTGCCACAGCGCGGTCATGCGCGTGGCCAGCACCATGCCGGTGGCGATCAGCAGCAGCGCGCTGCAGATGATGCGGCGCAGCCCGTAGCGTTCCATCAGCACGGCAGCGAACGGGCCGATCAGGCCGTACAGCGCGAAACGCAGCGCGATCGCGCCGGAGATCTCGTCGGTGCTCCAGCCAAATTCCTTGCTGAGCGGCTGCAGGAACGCGCCGGGCAAGCCCAGTGCGGCCGACGAGGTGAGCATCGTGAGGAAGGCGATCCCCATGACGACCCACGAGAAGTGGATGCCGCGACGGCCGAGCCAGTGCGCGACGGGCGTGGCGAACATGCTCAGGCCCCCGTCTTCTTGCGGCGCGGCGCCGTTGTCGCCTGTGCAGGCAGCAGGCGTTCGCGCGCGGCGGCGAGCAGCTCGGTCGACAGCGGCGCACCTTCGGTAGCGCGCGCCAGCAGCAGCGCGCCGGCCATCGTCGCGTAGTCGGCCAGCGCGGCGCTGCGCCTGGCGGCCGCATCGGGGCCGTCCTCGACCTCCGACAGGATCCGCACCAGCGCTTCCAGGCCATCGAGGTACGCCGTGCGGATCGGCGCGGCGGCGGGTTCGCGCGCCACGTCGGTGGCCATCGCCACGGTGGGACAGCCGAGTCCGACGTCCTTGATGCTTTGCGCGGTCAGGAACTTGTCCACCAGCGCGGCGCGGCGGCCGGCGTCGTCCGGCTTGCCGGCGACCCGCTTGCGCCAGCGTTCGGCCGACTGCTCGAACGCGTGGGCGACGGCGATGGCCGCCAGCGCATCCTTGGATTCGAAGTGGCCATAGAAACCGCCATGCGTGAGGCCGGCGGCGCCCATCAGGTCGGCCACGCTGACGCCCTTGATGCCGCGCTCCCTGAACAGGCGCGCCGAGGCCTCGGTGATCTGTTCGCGGTGGCTTTCGACCTCGGCTCGGGAGACGCGTGGCATGGGAATTCCTCGGTGCAACTGTCTTTAGAGTTTACTCATCATGATTAATTGATGTCGATCATCATGAATAAAACCGCGCGCCGGGCTCGGGCATGTCTGCATCACGAACTTGCGGGTCGATTTCGGGAAGGTCGGCGCCTGGGCCTTCGGCGGCCCGGAGCGCGAGGGGTCTCAGTGGTGGGCAGGCGGCGTCTCGTCGATCGGCAGCTCGATGACGGTGTCGCCTTCCTCTTCCTCCACCGGCAGGTCGACTTGCGGCAGATCCTCAAGCGGCATCGGCTCGGTCGGCAGGATGGTCTCCGGATCGTTCATCGCCGGGGTCGCTGGCCGCTTGGGCGCGGCCAACACTGAGAAATTGCTCCACAACATGTTCGTCTCCCCCGAAACCGTGGAAATCATGCTCGCCTGGCCATGGCGCAGAACGCAACGAGACATTCGTTGCGACGCACCATGGACCGGAACCTGAGCCGGATCGTAGCGGATCGTCAGCGTGGCGTGCAGCGGACAAAGCGTGCGCCCGTCACGCTTGGTGTTGCCTTGTCGGCGTCCTGAGGCGGAGGGCGGCGCCTTGCGGGCGACCGCGATCGTCGGTGGCATGAGCCGCCGTACGCGCCGCCATCGCATGGTGGATGGTGCGCACGGTGCCTGGCAGCACGAGCGCCGCCACCAGGCCGACGGTCAGCCCGGCCTTCGTGAGCTTGTAGACGGTGCGGTTCCAGCCCTTGAAACGGCGCCGCCACTGGCCGGCGCGATCTGACAGGAAGAACAGGCGATTGATCAGTCCGGTCTTGTCGTCGGGCTCGTTGGGCGAACTTGCCGCAGCCACGACGTGTCGCCCGAACCAGAGATTGAAACGCCGCGCGAAATCGAAACGCATCGGCCGGGCGACGTCACAGAACAGTATCAGGCGTTCCGCGTTGGTCCGATTTTCGGCTTTGTGAATGTATGTTTCGTCAAATATTACATCTTCGCCATCACGCCAGCTGTAGGGTTTTCCGTCGACCTCGATATAACAGCCATCATCGTTGGGTGTGACCAGTCCGAGGTGATATCGCAATGATCCCGCGTAGGGATCCCGATGGGGATTGAGAACGGCGCCTGGCGGCAGCGAAGCGAACATCGCGGCGCTGACGCCGGGCAGGCCGCGCAGCAGGTCGGTGGTGCGCGGGCAAAGCCGTTCGGCGGACGGGTGCGCGTCGCCGTACCACTTCAGGTAGAAGCGCTTCCAGCCTGACTTGGCGAAGGAGTTGAAGCCGGCGTCATCCTTCTGGTCGGGCGAGCGCATCCGGGCGTGAGCCATCAGCGCGAGGCCCTCCTCGCGGATCACGGCGGCGTTGGCGCGCAGCACTTCCAGCTCGGGAAAGTGGGCGCGCGAAGCGTACGGCTTGTTGGGGATGCCCGAGAACGCGTAGAGCAGCACGTTGACCGGCGCGAGCAGTCCGGAGTGGTCGAATACCTGGCCCCAGAAGCTGTGACGGACGCTGCCGCGGTAGTGGACGACCAATATGCAGGCCAGATAGAGCGCGATGACGGTCAGGAAGATCATCTGAATACCGACGGAAGCAAGACTGCAAACGCGCAAGCATGAATCAACTCATCTTCATGCTTATGAACGGCGTGCAGATGACTGATGTCCAGTATGGTTTTGCTGACGGTTCAGGCAGTATTCAGGTCACCCGTGATAGCGCGCGTCGGCAATGGGGTCGAGTCAGCAAAGGGCGTGCCTGATATTCATCATTGCAAGTCCGAAATATTTCAAGACTGCCAATGATGTATCAGGCGTGCCGTCCCGCGACCGCGTTCGCAAGGGTGGCGAACGCCGCAGGGCGCGACCCGAAGCGGTCGTGGCGCGGGCAGGGCGCCCGCGCATCGGAAGCGTTGCACACGCGCGCGAGTCGCGTGGCGTCAGCTCAGGTGCTTGCCCACCAGGCCGGTCATCTCGAACATCGTGACCTCGTCCTTGCCCATCACCGCCTTGAGCTTGGCATCGCACAGGATGTTGCGCTTGTTGGCCGGGTTCTGCAGGTTGTGGGCCTTGATGTAGTCCCACAGCGCCTTGGTCACCGCGGTGCGCGGCAGCGGCTCGGCGCCGACGATGGCGGCAAGCGCGGGGCTGGGCTTGAGGGCCTTCATGAAGGCGGAAGTCTTGGCGGGTGCAGCGGTAGCCATTGTTAAACCTCTTGGGGAACGGGAAAGGGCGCGAGCATACGCCGTCCGCGCGCATCCGGTGTGGCGTGCGCGGCGCACGGGCTGTGGTAGAGCGCCGTCGCTCGTTGCCGGACGTCGCGTATCGGAGGAAATTAAAGTCGCCACCCAGGGCAGGGGCCCGAGACTGCCGCGCAACCAGATCGAAACCGCGTCCTAAGATCCTGGCTCGAGGCCGCGTCGCGCTCGGCACCGGGCCGCCAGCTTTTGGGGAGAACTTCGTGAAGAACCTGCTCGTCGCAGCGTGGCTGTCGCTTGGTCTGGCATCCGTGCACGCCACCCGGTCCGCCTGCCTGACCGAGTGCACGCCGCGCATCGGCATCGTGTCCGCGTTCGGCCAGGAAGCCGACATCCTCGTCGCGCAGACCCGCTCGCCGCACACCTGGGTCATCAACGGCAACCGCTTCACGACGGGCACGCTGCGCGGCAACCCGGTGGTGATCGTGCTCAGCGGCGTCAGCATGATCAATTCGGCGATGGTCACGCAGCTGATGGCGGACCATTTCAAGGTGCAGCGGCTCGTGATGTCGGGCATCGCCGGCGGCGTGAATCCGGCCCGCCATGTGGGCGACGTGATCATTCCCGACCGCTGGGCCATGCCGATGGAGGTGTTCTGGAACCGCGATGGCGCGTTGCCCGCGGCCTGCGGCGGCGAGGCGGCAGACGTGTCGTGCCTGGGCCTGAAGCTGGCAAGCGCGGACGGCCAACCGCTGCCGCCGTTCGGCCTGGCCACCGCTGCCGGCCAGATACCCACCGGCCTGTTCGTGCGCGAGAACTTCGTGATGACCGCGGGCAACGCGCCTGCCGGCGAGTTCCGCTTGGACTACCCGGTCGACGCCGCGATGCTGGCGGTGGCGCGCGAGATACGGCCCGAGCTGGCGCGCTGCGGGCCGAAGGCTTTCAAGGCGCCCGGCGCCGAACCGGATCCCGCGCTGTGCGTGAAGACCACGCCCCAAGTCATCGTCGGCGGCCGCGGCGTCTCGGGCAGCGCGTTCCTGGCCAATCCGCAATACCGCAGCTATCTGTTCGAGCATTTGCAGGCGCAGGCCTTCGAGATGGAGACCGCCGCGCTCGCGCACGTCGCCTACGCCAACGGGATCCCGTACATCGCGTTCCGCAGCCTCAGCGACCTGGCCGGCGCCGACGGCTTCGACGCGGACGTCGCGGCGCTGTTCGCCAGCGGGCTGGCCGAGAGCAACGAGGCCGCGGTCACGCTGGCCTTCCTGGATGCGTGGCACCGCCGCAAGTGATGCGCTGTAAGGTGTTCGGGATCGCCGGCGACTGAATCGGGAGCCGCATTCCGCGATATTCATCCAAGACGATCCCGATGCTCCTGCTCTTGCTTGCCTACGCCGGTGGCGTGCTGGCCATCCTCAGCCCGTGCATCCCGCCCGTGCTGCCGTTCGTCTTCGCGCGTTCCGACCAGCCGTTCGTGCGCAGGGCCTGCCGTTGCTGCTCGGCATGGCGATCACCTTTGCCGCGGTCGCGACGCTGGTGGCCATCGGTAGCGGCTGGGCCGTCCACGCAGACGCGTACGGGCGCGACGCCGCGATCGTGCTGCTGGCGCTGTTCGGCTTGACGTTGCTGTTTCCGCACCTGTCCGACGCCTTGACGCGGCCGCTGGTCGCGCTGGGTTCGCGCCTGCTGGAATCGGCAGCCGACGAGACGCGCAAGGGCTCGTCCGTCCGCCGTCGTTCCTTCTCGGCATCGCCACCGGCCTGCTGTGGGCGCCGTGCGCCGGACCCGTTAGGTGCTCACCGGCGCGGCGCTCGAAGGCGCCAGCGCCAGGACCTCGCTGCTGCTGCTGGCCTATGCGGCCGGTGCGGCGACGTCGCTGGGTGTCATGGTGAAACGCCTCGGCCGTTCCGCATCGCAAACGAGCGCCGAACGGCTGAGGCAAACTATGACCGGCATCTCGCCGAGCAGGCCGCCGTGCCGGCCTGACTTAAACCAACCGGCCTCGATGGAACCCGGGCCGATTCAAAGCTCCGGATTTGTCGAACGCCATCAGTCGAACGAGCCCAGCCGACCACGCGACGACAATTCAGAAGTTACAAAGGCTAGGAGGCTGTCGGGCTTTCCAGGCTAGCGAACGAT
>Ga0302279_10000208_pt1 | contig 83960 bp, 65 predicted proteins | sample III_Bog_N3_3_FD_194541 | JGI IMG/M metagenome (GOLD analysis project Ga0302279, IMG submission 194541) | Peat permafrost microbial communities from Stordalen Mire near Abisko, Sweden - III_Bog_N3_3 | ecosystem: Environmental > Terrestrial > Soil > Wetlands > Peat | place: Sweden: Abisko...
GCCTGCTTCTGCGCGAGCTCGGCAAAGCATGCCGAGGCCATTGCATGCTTCTGCGCGGGCTCGGCAAAGCATGCCGAGGCCGTTGCAATCTTCTGCGCGGGCTCGGCAAAGCATGCCGAGGCCGTTGCATGCTTCTGCGCGGGCTCGGCAAAGCATGCCGAGGCCGTTGCAATCTTCTGCGCGGGCTCGCAAATCTTCTCCGCGCCGGGGGAGTGCCTTTGCATGGCCTGCGCGCGCTTCTGCCTCGCCGCGGACGAAATCGACATGTTTCGTACACGAAGGATGTCCGATTCGCCCTCCTGTCCAACTCATAGGAGTGAGGGACGGTGGTCCGGCACTGGCGCCGCGGGCACCGCCTCTCGATTAACCGTTTCGAAAGGGAGGTGCGCACATGAGCGTTACGAGATCACCGAACAAGAACACTGCGCAGGCACTCGACAAGAAGGCCATCCAGGGCGTGGACAAGTACTTCGCGAAGGTCAAGACGATGACCATCGCCGGTACGAGCTACACCCCGGCTGCCCTGAATGCCGTGTTCCAGGCCGAGATCGACGCTCTCGAAGCGCTCGATACGAGCCACACGCAGTACCAACAGCAGGTGTCCGACACCCGTGAGGCGAGGGCGAAAGCCGTCGCCACACGGGCGGGGCTCAGGGCGTACGTCCTGGCCACGTACGGGGCTGCGGCCGTCCAGATGCTCGGAGACTTCGGCATGTCATCGCCGAAGTCGAAGGGCCCGAGGACGGCACAGGCGAAGGCCGATGGCGTCGCCAAGGGCCAGGACACCCGCAAGGCGCGCAAAGCGATGGAGCAACAACTGTCCACCGCTGGCGCGTCTCCCACAGCTGCACCGGCGACTCCGCCGGCGCAGGGTGCACAGGCGACGTCGCCGGTGCAGATCGCCGCTCCTGCGGCACGCGCCACGCAGCCCAACTAGGGCGCGCGTGGAGTAGCGGGGCGAGAGGAGGAAGGTAGGGCGAATGGTCCGCGCTCTACCTTCCTCCGAGCGCTTCTCCGGTGTACGAAAGCGCGCCCATGGACGAGAACCCGATTCGTTCCCTGCTCGAGAAACAAGACTGGGGTGACATCCACGCCCGCGTCCTCGACTTCGCCACCTACCGGGTCGGCGACAAGACGTCGAACGCGCGCGCGGAGGACCTCACGCAAGCGGCCATCGCCCGCGTCTATGCCTACGACTCCAAGTGGGACCCAGCGAAGGAGCCCGACCTCACGCGCTTCCTGATGAGCGTCGTGAACAGTCTCCTCGCCAACGAGCGCACCAGCGCCCGCGAGCAACGCAACGTCTCCTTCTCCGACCCCAAATCCCCCACCGCCCGCCGCGCCCTCCGCGCCGCCCAGCGCGTCTCCGATCCGCGCGCCCACTCCGAGGCCGAGCACGTCGACCACGACCTCCTCGCTCGTCGCCTCACGCTCCTCGGCGAGCGCTTCGCCGGCGACCCGCAGGCGCTCGAGTACCTCGCCCTCCTGCAGTCCGGCGAGGACAGCCCCGCCGAGATCCGCGCCGCGACCGGCTGGTCCGCCGAGACCGTGATGAACGTCCGCCGCCGCGTCCTCCGTGGCGCCGCGCTCGTCGCCCGCGATCTCGGCGGCGCCTCCGACGAACCCGACCCTCACGCGCCCTCCGACGCGCACGACGAACCCGAAGAAACGGTGCAGTGATGGCCACGAACAAGCGCAGTCCGCGCGAAACCTGGGACCTGATCGAGAAGCAGACGCGCGAGGACGAGATCAACCGCTTTCTCGCCAAGAGCCGCGACGAGGTCGACGCCAGCCTGCGCGCGGCGGGGCACGATCCGGTCGCGGTTCGCGCCGAAGGGGAGGCGCTCGCGAAGAAGCTGCTGGCCGATCGCGACCGACTCGCGTGGCAGATCACCGCGGCCGAAGGGCTCGCCCGCGAGCAAGCGCGCTTCGCCGGTCGCCCGTCGAAATACGCCGGTCTCTCGCTCGCCGAGCTGCAGGAGCGCGTCACCGAAGCGCGCAAGAGCCCCCGCTTCGCGCAGCCGGTCGCCGTGATGTTCCGCAACCGGAAGGTCGAGGAGGCGAGCGAGGAGGAGCTTCGCGCGCTGCTCGACGAGATCGAGTCTCTCGCCGAGAGCGACGGCAGCGACGGACGCGAGTAGCGCGCTCCCGTGAACCTCGCCCCCCGCTTCGCGCGCTCCGACGAGGCACCGCTCGATCCCATCGCGGTGGCCCGCGCCCTCCACGCGCGCTTCGACATCCGCGCGCCGCACGAGATCGCGATCGAGCTGATGGCCTGGCACTGCGGCGCGCGCGTCCTCTATCGCCCCGCCGGGAGCGCCGATGCGCGCGTCGTTCGCGCCGGCGATCGCGCCATCCTCGCCATCGCAGAGTCGGCCCGCGGCACCCCGCGCGCCCGCTTCTCGATCGCCCACGAGCTCGCGCACTTTCTCCTGCACGCCGACTTCGACGCCATCGCGCGCATCCACGGCGAGCCGCGCACGTCGCACCGGGAATTCAAGGTCGAGCGCGAAGCCGACCGCTTCGCCTCCGAAGCGCTCCTCCCGTGGTCGCTCGCCGCGCCGATGTGCGAAGGCGTGACCCCCACGCTCGATGCGGTCGGCGATCTGGCGCGCGCGTTCGACGTGTCGCTGTCGGTCGCCGGGCAGAAGTGGGCGAGGAACGCTCGCGGCGGCTGCGCCTACGTCGAGTCGCGCGGAGGAGTCATCCGGCGCGCCCGGCGCTCGGACGGGTTTCGAGGGGTCGCCGTCGAGCGACGGAAGCTCGAAGAGGGGACGCTCGCGCTGGAGCTGGAGCGCGCCGGAGGCGAGGGGGGGAAGCGGGTGCACGCGCGCGCGTGGGGGAGCGCGCAGGCGGGGGGAGAGATCGTGGAGGAGTGCGTGACGTTGGGGGATGGGAGCGCGGGGGGGGCGGTGCTCACGTGGCTGTCGCACGGGTGAGCGTTCGCGACGGGTCGTGATCCCGCCCGAGAACGAGCGGGCTTGAGCACTCGACCTCGACACGCGATCCCGACCCCGACCCCGACCCCGACGCCGACCGCGACCCCGACGCCGACCCCGCCCCCGCCCGTGCCTCCCCCACTGCCTGTGTGACGCTTCTGCCGTCACGCCCCATCGCGCACGATCTGCGTAGAGCGCCATTCTTGCGCTCCCTTCGTCGCGCCCCCACCGAGCGCCGTCTTCTCTCGCCTGGCCCCACCTTTGCGTAGCGCCCCGTCATGGCCGCGACGCTCGATGCTGCTCCCACCGCTCCGACCCCCAAGCGTCGCAGCCTCTCCGAGCTCGTCGACCGCGAGAAGTCGCGCGCCCGCCGCCGCCGCGTACTCCTCTGGACCTTCCTCGCCCTCATCCCCGTGCTCGCCTTCGCCGCGTGGATGGCCCTCCGCCCGCGCCCCGTCCCGTTCGCCGCCCGGTTCCGTATGCAGCCGGTCACTCGCGGCGACATCCTCCGCGAGGTGCGCGCGACCGGTCACGTCGAGGCCGTGACCACGGTGCAGGTGGGCGCCGAGATCTCCGGGCGCATCGCCACCGTGGAGGCCGACTACAACGACGTCGTCAAGGAAGGGCAGGTGCTCGCGCGCTTCGACCGCGCCGCCCTCGAGGCGCAGCTGGCGCAGACGAGCGCCACGCTCGCCGAGTCGAAGGCGACGCTCGGCGAAGCGAAGACCGACAGCGGCAAGAGCGCCCGCGACCTCGCGCGCGTCGAGCGCCTCTGGCAGGACCACTCGCTCTCCGACGCCGACAACGACAACGCCGTCGCCGCCGCCCGCGTCGACGAGCAGCGCGTGTCCGCCGCCGAGGCCCAGCTGGCGGCCCAGCAGGCGAACTACACGGTCGCGCGGACGAACCTCGACCACTCGATCATCCACGCGCCCATCTCGGGCGTCGTCATCACGCGCAACGTCGACCCCGGGCAGACCGTCGCCTCCGTCTTCCAGACGCCCGTGCTCTTCACGGTGGCGGCCGACCTCCGGAAGATGCGCGTCGTCGCTGCCGTCGACGAGGCGGACATCGGCGAGGTCCAGGCGCACCAGCATGCGACGTTCTCCGTGAACGCGTACCCCGATCGCGTCTTCGAGGGGATCGTCACCGAGGTCCGAAGCTCACCGGTCGTCGTGCAGGACGTCGTCACGTACGGCACCGTCGTCGAGGTCGACAACCTCGACCTCGCGCTGAAGCCCGGCATGACCGCGACCGTGCGCGTCCGCACCGCCGCGGCGACCAACGTGCTCCGCGTCCCCGCGACGGCGCTCCATTTCACGCCGCCCGGCGAGAAGACCAGCGGCAAGACCGCCCTCTGGTTCCTGGACAACGGAGCGCTCGCGCACACCGAGGTGAACGCGGGGGTATCGGACGGTGAGATCACGACGATCGACCCGGGCCCCTTCGCCGAGGGGCGCCCGGTCATCGTCGAGCTGTCGCCCGAGGGGAGGCGCGCGTATGGGCTCCTCCACTGATAAGGCGAGATCGCCCCAAGACCCGCGAACCCTCACCCCCAGCCCCTCTCCCACAAGGGGAGAGGGGAGTGGAGAGTCGTTTGCTCCCCCTCTCCCCTTGCGGGAGAGGGGGTTGGGGGGTGAGGGTTCGCAAGTCGCAGAGGGGAGTCACGCAGCATCCCTCCTCGAGCTTCACAACGTCGCCAAGACCTACGGCGAAGGTGACGCCGCCGTACGCGCGCTCGACGGCGTGAGCCTCGCCATCCATCCAGGCGAGCTCCTCGCGATCACCGGGCCGTCGGGTTCGGGCAAGTCGACGACGATGAGCATCCTCGGGTGCCTCGAGCTCCCGAGCGAAGGGGAGTACCGCATCGAGGGGTTCCCCGTTCACGAGCTCGCCCCCGACGTGCTCGCCGCGCTGCGGAACGCCCGCTTCGGCTTCGTCTTCCAGCAGTTCAACCTTCTGGCGCGCACGCCGGCCATCGAGAACGTCGCCATGCCTCTCGTCTACGCCGGGGTCGGCGCGCGCGAACGACTGCGCCGCGCGGCCGAGGCCCTCGCCGCCGTCGGCCTCGCCGGGCGCGAATACGCGCTCACCAACCAGCTCTCCGGCGGTCAGCAGCAGCGCGTGGCGATCGCGCGCGCCATCGTGAACGACCCGGAGGTCATCCTGGCCGACGAGCCGACGGGGAACCTCGACTCGAAGATGGGCGCCGAGGTGATGCAGCTCATCACGCGCCTGAACCGCGATCGCGGCATCACGGTCCTCATGGTCACCCACGACGCCAACTGCGCCGCCTACGCCCCGCGCCAGGTCGTGGTGAAGGACGGAAAGATCGTCTCCGACGAGCGGCGCGCCGGCAGCGGAGCCGCCGCATGATCCTCGGCGCCACCACGCAGCTCGCCTTCAGCGCGCTCTTCCGCAACAAGATGCGCTCGCTGCTCACAATGCTCGGCATCGTCATCGGCGTTGGCGCCGTCATCATGATGCAGATGATGGGTCGCGGTGCCACGGCCTACGTGGGCGAGTCGATCTCCGGCCTCGGCAGCAACATGCTCTTCGTGATGCCCGGCATCACCAAGGGGATGAACACCGCGACGCAGGGGGTCCCCCTCTTCACCGCCGGCGACATCGACTCCATTCGCCGCGAGGCGCACGACGTCGCCCTCGTCACCGCCGCCGGCGGCCGCCCGATGCGCGCCATCCACGGCTCCAACAACCGCACGACCAACGCGGGCGGCGTCACCCCCGAGTACGCCGAGATCCGCGAGTGGGGCGTCTCCTCGGGGCGCTTCATCACCGCCGAGGACGATCGCCAGGGGTCGCTCGTCTGCGTCGTCGGCCAGACGATCGTCGACGACCTCTGGAACGGCCAGAGCCCGCTCGGTCAGGACCTTCGCTTGAAGGATCTCACCTGCCGCGTCGTGGGCGTGATGGAGGCGAAGGGCTCGACGTTCGGGACCGACACGGACGACGTGGCCTTCCTCCCGTACAGCACGTTCGCGCACCGCGTGATGGGGAGCGACCGCATCGGCTTCATCATCGCCAGCGCCGTCTCCCCCGACCGCATCGACGACGCGAGCGAGGAGATCACGCGCGTCCTGCTTCGTCGCCGCCACATCCTGCCGGGCGACGACGCCGACTTCACCGTGCGCGACCCGCGCGAGATCCTCTCGCTCCTCCAGAGCGTGACCGGCATGCTCACCACGCTCCTCGCGGGGGTCGCCGCCGTGTCGCTCGTGGTCGGCGGCATCGGCATCATGAACATCATGCTCGTCTCGGTCACCGAGCGGACGCGCGAGATCGGCGTGCGCCTGGCCATCGGCGCCCGCTCCGTCGACATCCTCACCCAGTTCCTCGTCGAGGCCACGACGCTCTCGGCCGTCGGCGGCGTCATGGGAATCGGCCTCGGGCTCGGCGGCGGGTGGGCGGTCGCGCACGGGCTCAAGATCCCGTTCGTCGTCCCGGGGCTGGCCGCGCCGATCGCCTTCGGGGTCTCGGTGCTGGTCGGCATCGTGTTCGGCGTCTTCCCCGCACGGAAGGCCTCGAAGCTCAATCCGCTGGCGGCGCTTCGCTTCGAGTGAGCGCGCCCGAACGCGTGGTACTCAGGAGCTCGTGCTCCGTCGCTGTGCCCGGTTCTGGCTCTCGCGCAGGCTCTTTGTCCTGATCGCCGTCTCGTACGCCTACTTCTACCAGGGGGGCGACCCGAACCAGATCAGCCGCCTCGAGCTCACGCGCGCCATCGTCGAGCGCCACGCCCTCGACATGGCTCACCCTTCGCTCACGATCGACAAGGCCGGCGCGGGGGGGCGCTACTTCTCGGACAAGGCGCCGCTCGTCTCGTTCCTCGCGGCGGCGCCGTACGCCGTCGCGCGCGCGGCGGAGCGACTCGCGGGGCTCGACGGCGACACGCGCGCAGTGCAGCAGGCGCGCTTCCACGCCGTCGTCTTCGCCGTGGTCGGCGTCGCGGGCGTCCTCGCTGCGTACTTTCTCCGCCGCGCGCTCCTCGATCTCGGTACCCCCCGCCGCTTCGCCTCGTTCCTCGCGGTCGCGTACGCGCTCGGCACTCCCGCCTTCCCGTTCTCGACGGTCTTCTTCAGTCACGAGGTCGCCGCGGCCCTCCTCATCGCGCTCTTCTGCTCCATGACGCGCGCTCGCACGCGCCCCCCGTCGGTCGCGCGCGCCGTGACGCTCGGCTTCCTCACGTCCGCGGCGTTCGTGTGCGAGTACCCCACCGCCATCGCGCTTGCCGTCCTGTGGCTCTGGTTCCTGGCCACCGCCGCGCGCCCCACGCTCGTCCGCACGCTCTCGCTCGCCGCTGCCGGCGCCGCCCTCCCGCTCGCCGCTCACGCCGCCTATGACCTCGCCACCTTCGGCCGCGCGCTCGATCTCCCCTACGCCCACGTCGTCGAGCCCGTCTTCGCCGCCGGCGGTCTGCGTCTCGGCAACATTGCCGTGTCCAGCGTCGCGGGCCTCTCCGTCTCTCCCTTCCGCGGCCTCTTCTTCTTCTCCCCCGTGCTCGCGCTCTCGTTCGCCGGCTTCGGGTTCTGGCTCCGTCGCGGCGAGTCGCGCGACGTGGCCCTCGTCGCCGCCGGCGTCTTCGGCGCGTCGGCCGTCTTCACCGCATCCTTCTACTACTGGGACGGCGGCATGAGCGTTGGCCCCCGACACCTCGTCCCGGTCCTCCCTTTTCTCGTCCTCCCGCTCGGCTACGTGGTTCGTGAGGGGCGCGCGTGGGTCGGGCTCACCGTCGCGCTCGCGGCCGTGAGCATCGTCTTCATGTTCGCCTGCACCGCCGTGCGCGTGGAGCTCCCGGGAGACGAGAAGAACCCCCTCTACGACGTCGTCGCGTCCTCCCTCGCGCGCGGTGAGCTCTCGATCAACGACGAAGACCCCTTCGAGCAACGCCCGCGCGCCGATGCGTCGTACAACCTCGGCCAGCTCGTCGGGCTGTCCCGAGGCGTGTCGCTCGCGGTGCTTCCGATCGCGTGGGCGCTCGCCTTCGCGTGGCCTCGAAGGCGTCGGGCGGTGACCTCATGAAGAACCCGGTGCTCCCGATCGTGTCGCGCGCGCTCATCGCCCTGTCACTCGCCGTTCTCGCCTACGTCGGCTACGCCCACGTCGCGTCGATCGTCGCGCGGCGCACGCCGGACCTAGACTCACGCGCGACGTTCCTCTCGTCGGAGGATGCCCTGCGCGACGACCTTGCGCTCGAGCAGACCGGCGCCATCGATCATCGCTTTGCCGGCGGCAACCTCGTCGTCTCCGCCGCCCCGAACGCCGGCGGCCCACGCCCGTCGCTGCGCTTGCTCCGGAGCGAGTCGCGTCTGACCGACGTCGCGATCCGCGTGCGCTACCGCAGTCGTGGAGCGGCCCGCGTGTTCGTCGGGCTCATCGGCGAGAGCGGCGGCTCCCCGCGAGACCTCCGCTTCACGATCGGCGAAGACGGCCGCGCGGTGCTTTCGGGCGACGGGCGCGACTCCGGAGCGCGCCGCGAGGTCGCCGAGGAATCCAGCGCCCACGCCGAAGACGCCGGCGACGGGAGCGACTGGCACGAGCTCGCGCTCCGCCTCAGCCCGCAGCTCGGGGCGGCGCTCGGATCGCTCGACGGCTCCCCCGTCGTCTCGTCCTGGATAGGCTGGAAAGCCGGCGCCCGGGTCCGTATCGAGGTCGGCGTCGAGCGGGGAGACGGCGACGGCCCGATGTCCGTCGAGCTCGCCCGGTTCTCGGACGAGACACTCCCCTCCGGCGGTCAGCCCGAGAGCTTCACCGACGGCTTCCACGGCCGGGAGATCGACCCCGTCCGCTGGTCCGTACGCTTCCCCGATTCGTCGCAGGCTGATGCTCGAGCGCACATCCTCCCCGGCGGTGGTCTCGAGGTCGAGACGACGGCCACGCACGCCCGCTCGTTCCTGTCGGGCTTCGCGCTCGAGTCGCGCCCGATGCTCCTCGCGAGCTTCCGCCTGGAGGCGCGCGTACGCGTGCGCCGTTTGCACGCGGCGGGCGTCTACCTCGTCGTCGGTAGCCTCGACGGGGCCTACGTCGCGCGGCGAATCTTCCAGGGGGGGTTCCTCGAGGGGGCCGACGGCCGCCCCACACCCTTCGCCGGCGGCCACTGGACCCACGACGCACAGCACGCAGTCGAGCTGCTCCATCCGGCTGCGGGCGCGGTCGACCCAACGCTCACCACGTCCCGCATTGCCCTCGCGTTCGACGTGCGCACCGGCATCGGTTCCGTGAGCCTCGATGGCGCGACGCTCTTCGAGCGCCCGATCGATCTGCGAGCGCTGGACAATGTGACCTTCGGCGTCAGCGTGGACCTGGGCCAGCAGGGCGCCCGTGCCGACTTCGTCATCGAAGAGGTCCGGCTGGTCTCGCCCTAAAGCCACGCCCGCGCGTCGGCGCCGTCGCCTCGCCCCTTCGCTCTTGCCGCGCGCGTGGTAAGGGACACCGGGTGGAACCCGAGAGGCGCCATGCGCTCGTCGAGGCGCTCATCGCGTCGCTCCTGGTCACGGGCGGCGTCACGCTCGTCTCCGCGCGGATGCCCTCGTCGTACGTCGCCACCGGCGTCGGCTTCGTCTTCCTCCTCTCGACCTGGTGGCTCGTCTGGCGTCGCGACGACGCCTACGTCGCGCGGTTCGGCCTCGCCTTCGGCGGCGTCGTCCTCCACCAGTCGATCGACCCGCGGACCGCCCTCCGTCACACCCTGCGCGCCCTCGCCTGGGCCCTCGTCTTCGCCGCATTGACGTTCGTTCCGTTCTATTTCGGGTGGCGCTACTGGTGGCACGCGAAGGGGATCTTCATGCTCACCCCGCGCCTCTCGGAAGTGACCAACGAGATCGTCGGCCAGGTCGTGATCATCGCCCTCCCCGAAGAGGCCTTCTACCGCGGCTACCTGCAGTCGCGCCTCGACGACGTGTGGCCACCGCGCTTCCGCTTCGCCGGCGCCAGCCTCGGCCCCGGGCTCCTCGTCGCCAGCCTCATCTTCGCGCTCGGCCACGTGGCGACCATCCACCAGCCGGTGCGCCTCGCCGTGTTCTTCCCCGCGCTCCTCTTCGGCTGGCTCCGGGCGCGCACGGGCGGCGTAGGAGCGTCCATCGCGTACCACGCGCTCTGCAACGTCTTCAGCGAAGCGCTCGGCCGCGGATACGGAATGTACTGACGCACGTACCGAGAGACACACGACCGATGCCGCGCGCCGCCCTCTTCGACCTCGACCGCACCCTCGTCCGCAAGGAGACCGCCAGTCTCTACGTCCGCTTCCAGCGCGACCGCGGCGAGGCGACCTGGCGCGACGCGCTCCGCGTGACGTACTGGGTCGCGCAGTACACGCTCGGCATCATCGACGTGCCCGTCGTCGCCGCGCGCGCCCTCGCGAGCTACGCCGGCCTCCCCGAGACCGTCCTCGCCGCGCGCTGCGACGACTGGTTCCCCGCCTACGTCGAGCAACACGTCTGCGACCGCGGCCGCGAAGCCGTCGCGCGCCACCGCGCCGCGGGGGACATCCTGGCCATCGCCACCGCCGCCACCCCGTACGTCGCGCGCCCTCTCGCGCGCGCGCTCCGCATCGACCACTGGATCGCCAGCGAGCTCGAGATCGATGACGCCGGCTGCTTCACCGGGCGCATCGTGGACCCCTTCTGCTACGGCGAGGGGAAGGTCGTCCGGGCCGAACGCCTCGCCGAATCGCTCGGCTTCGATCTGAAGGAGTCGATCTTCTACAGCGACTCGTACACCGATCTCCCGCTGCTCCTCCGCGTCGGCGAGCCGGTCGTGGTCAACCCCGACCCGCGTTTGGCGCGCGAGGCCAAGAAGCGCCGCTGGCGCGTCGAAGCGTGGTGATGCTACGAGTTTTCGCCCCCGATGATCGTCCAGGACCTGCCGCTTCCGCTCGTCGATCCCATCGTTGACCGCGCGCTCGCCGAGGACCTCGTCTCCGGCGACGTGACCACCGAGGCGTGCATCGACGCCGAGGCCCTGGCGACCGCGAACGGCGTCGCGCGCGGCTCGCTCGTGGCCTGCGGCGCTCCGGTCGTCGCGCGCGTCTTCGCCCGCGTGGACCCCGGGCTCCGCTTCGAGGTGCACGTGCGCGACGGCGAGCGCGTCGCCAAGGGGACGACGCTGTGGGGCGTCTCGGGGAACGCGCGGTCCATCCTGATGGCCGAGCGCGTCGCGCTCAACTTCGCCCAGCGCATGACGGGCGTAGCCACCGCGGCGCGCACGTACGTCGATGCGCTCGCAACCGGCTCCTCCACCCGCATCACCGACACGCGGAAGACCACGCCCGGCCTCCGCTTGCTGGAGCGCTACGCGGTCCGCTGCGGCGGCGCCCGGAACCACCGCGACAACCTCGGCAGCGCAGTCCTCATCAAGGACAACCACATCGCGGCGTGCGGCGGCATCACCCGCGCCATCGAGCGCGCCCGCGACCGCGCGCCGCACACGTGCCGCATCGAGTGCGAAGTGGACACGCTCGCCCAGCTCGACGAGGCGCTCCTCGCGAAAGCCGACGTGGTCCTGCTCGACAACATGGATACGGCGACCGTGATCGAAGCGGTGAAGCGCACCGCTGGCCGCGCGATCCTCGAGGCCTCGGGGGGCATCACGCTCTCGCGCGTCGCCGAGCTCTCGCGCGCGGGGGTCGACGCCATCAGCGTCGGCGCGCTCACGCACTCGTCTCCCGCGGCCGACATCGGACTCGACTTCGTCGCGTGATCGACCGTCGCGCGTCTCCCGATCTCGCCCGCGCGTCGGCGCTCATCGCCGAGCGCGGCCTCGGCCTCGGCGCGCCGCTCCACATCCTGGACGAGACGACCTCGACGAACGACGAGGCCAAGCGCGCCGCGAAGGACGGCGCTCCCCACGGCGCGACGTGGCTCGCCGAGTCGCAGTCGGCAGGGCGGGGGAGGCAGGGGCGGGCGTGGGTGTCGCCGCGCGGCGAGAACCTCCTCGTCTCGGTGCTCGTGCGCGTCGACTGCTCTCCCGCGCGGTTGCCGCTCCTCGCGCTCGTCGCCGGGCTCGCGGCGCGTGACGCCATCGCGCTCGCGGCCCCCAGCGCCGCGCCGCGCATCAAGTGGCCCAACGACGTCGTCGTCGGCGCCGACCGGAAGAAGGTCGCGGGCGTGCTGGTGGAGGCGATCACGCAGGGGAGCTCGTCCGCGCTCGTCGTCGGCGTCGGCATCAACGTCCACACGCGCGAGTTCCCCGACGATCTCGCCGCGCGCGCCACGTCGGTAGCGCTCCTCGCCGACCGCACGTCTCCCCATCCGCCGGACCGCGCGGAGATTCTGGCCGACCTGCTCCGTGGGCTCGACCGTGACCTCGCCCTCGTCGCGGCCCGCGGCCTCGGCCTCGTCCACGCCCGCCTCTCCCACGCCGACGCGCTCCGTGGCGCGCGCGTCCGGAGCGAGTCGGGCGAGGGGGTCGCCGAGGGGATCGACCTCGACGGCCGCCTCCTCATTCGCCGCGACAACGGAATGCTCACCCGCTGGGTCGCGGGTGAGGTCCATCTCGTCTAGGGAGAGCGCCGGCCTCCCCTAGCAGGGGAGCTCGCGCCTGGGTCAGTGCGGCTCGCAGTACAGCGTGTCGCCGCAGCCGTCGTCGAACGGTCCGGTGTAGCCGGCCGGGCAGGTCGCGGGCGTGCAGCACGTGCCGTCGGTCAGGCACGTCGAGCCGGTCCCGCACTCGACGCAGGTTTCCTTCGGCAGACCGCACCCCGGGTTGATCGGCTGGCACGAGGTGACCCCCGAGCACGTCGCCGGTGCGCAGCATCGCCCGTCGGTCTGGCAGACCCCCGTGGCGCCGCACGAAGCGGAGCAGGTGAACTTGTTCCCGCACGAGTCCGTGTACGTCCCGCTGCAGTACCCCGCGGGGCATCCCGTCGCCGGCGTGCAGCAAAGTCCGTCGGTCCCGCAGCTCTGCGCGCCGCACGAGTTCGTGCAGGTGAAGGTCGTGCCGCTGCACGGGTCCTTCCACGATCCGCTGCAGTAGTTGGCCGGGCACCCCGTCGCCGGCTGGCAGCAAAGCCCGTCGGTGTTGCAGACCGTCTTCTCGTCGCCGCCGTCCTGGCCGTTGGTGACGCACGTGTTGCCGGTGCAGTCGATGGCCGCGCCGCACGGGTTCGCCTTCATGCCGCAGTCGTCCGGCCCGCAGGTCGGCGGCGTGCAGCACTCGCCGTTCACGCAGGTCGTGCTCGGGCCGTCGCTCGCGCACGTGTTGCCGGTGCAATCGATGGGCGCACCGCACGGGTTGGTCTTCATGCCGCAGTCCTGGGGCCCGCAGGTCGGCGGCGTGCAGCACTCCCCGTCGACGCACGTCGCCGTGCCTCCGTCGCCGCCGCACGTGTTGCTCGTGCAGTTCACGGGCACGCCCGTGCACGGGTCGGCCTTCATGCCGCAGTCGTTGGGCCCGCACGTCACCGGCGCGCAGCACGCGCCGGCGTCACACGTGTCGGCGCCGTTGCTGCAGCTGCAGCTCTCCGGATTTCCGCACGAGTCGCTCTTGGTCCCGCACGTGCTCCCGTTGCAGGTCGAGGTGCACGTGCACTCGTTGTTCACGCACGACTGACCGTGTCCGCCGTCCGTGTTGCAGTTCGAAGTGCCGCAGTTGATCGTGTCGCCGCACGAGTTCTTGAGCACGCCGCACTTGCCGGTGCACGCCGGAGGCAGGGGCTGGGGCGCACACGCCGCGCAGCCCGTGAGGACGCCGCCGCACCCGTTGCTGACGACCGCGCCGCCGCCCGGATTGCACACGCCGGGGCTCGAGCAGGTGAGCGGAGTACAGCAGGAGCCGGTGAGCGTGCTGCAGGTGGAGCCGCCGCTGCACGTCTCCGGGCTCGGGCAGGTGATGGTCGTACCGCACCCCGTGATCGACGAGACGCACTTGCCGGCGCAGTCGGCTGCCGTCGGAGGCACGCACGCGACGCACTTGTTCCCCTGGCAGACCTCCTTCCCCGGGCACGTCGGACAGATCACGGCGACGCCGCACGAATCGGCGATGACGCCGCACTGCGCCCCTTGCGCCGCGCACGCCGGGTTCGCCGAGACGCACTGGTGGGTGCTCTCGTCGCAGACCTGGTTCGACGGACAGGAGGCGGGGTTGCCCGCGTCGTTGCAGTGGAAGGACGGGTCGCCGCAGTTGTCGAACGTGCCGCACGCGCTCGGGCCGAGCAGCGCGCAGATGTTGCTCACGCACGCGTCGCCAGGAAGACCGCCGTCGAGCAAGAAGGGATCGGCGTCCGTCGCCGAGTCGGCGCTACCGTCACCGGACCCGCCTTCGCCGTTGCCGGCCTGCCCGTCGTCGCCTGCCTGGCCGTCATCGCCGAGCGTTCCGTCGTCCCCGTTGCCGGGCGCGCCGTCGGAGAGGTTCGTCGCGTCGCCATTCGCCGTGGCGTCGTGCGGCCCGCCGTCGCCCGCGATCCCGCCAGCGCCGTCCGAGCCACCGCACGCCACGGGCGCGACCGACAAGAGAAGAGCACCCACGAGGGACCACACTCCACGCGACCCGACCGAGCGAGCCGCAGTGTACTTTTCGCGCATGGTCAAAATGCTAGGCGAGTTTCGTGCCCTGGGAGCAAGCGAACGGCAAAGCTCTCGAGGCGAGACGAAGGCGCCGGCAGGCGACGAGGTGTCATTGTCACCCCATGGCTGAATCGCCGCGGCTTCCGAATCATGGGGGTGGGCCACCGGCGCCCGCTCCGACTCGACGGCCATCCCAACCGAGCTCGACTCGGGTCGACACGGGTGTCGCGCACTGAGGCTTCCGGCCCTCGCCCTCGGGGGCGCTCCCCTCACCGCAAGTCAAGGGGTTCCCCCCATTCGCATCCGGTGCGCGCGGTCGGTGCGAACTCGAGCGCAGTTGTGCTGCTAGCATCAGCGGTCCGTGAACGAATGCCCTCGCTGCGGGTCGGTCCACCCGCATGACGACGATGTCTGCGAGAGGACGACCCAGGCCCGCGGGGGCGCCCCGGGGTCGGTCTCGGCGCCGGCCAGCGCGCGCCGTGCGGCTTGTCCCGCCTGTGCCGCCGAGGATCGCGACGACGGCGACGGCTTCTGTACGGAGTGCGGCCATCGGCTGGTGTTCGCGAGCGGCGCCCCGTCCATCCCACCGGCAGCGCACGTCGGCCGGTGGACCGTGCGCGAAGCCCGCGCTCCCGACGACTTCGAGGCGGTCGATCCGCAGTCCGAGACCGGACGCACGCTCGTCGTCGTCGGCGCGCGCGAGGCGCTTCTGTCGGAGGTGAACGCGCTCGAAGCGCTGCGCGGGGATCCTGCGTTCCCGAGCGTCATCGAGCACGCGATCGACGCGCGGTGGGGGGCGTACCTGGCCCTCAAGCCTCCGCCGCGCGGCTCGCGCCCCCTCGCCGAGGCAGCGCGCGCGCTCTCGCTCGAGGGCGCGCTCGACGTGCTCCGGCAGGCGCTCGAGGTCGCAGAGCGGATCCAGCGGGTTCGTTACGACTGGACGCCGATGCGCAGCGACGCGTTCATCGCGCCGGACGGCAGGCTCTACTTCGCCCGACTCCGCGCCCTCCGCCGTCTCGCGGTCGGAGAGCGCCTCGACGCGCGCGGCGTGACCGAGGCCGTGGGGGGCGCGCTCCTTCCGGAGCCCGGAATACGCGGTACGCCGCGGCTGGTGCGCCTCCTCTCCGCGCACTACGTCGTCGACTCTGCCCGCGCCTGCACGATCGAAGCGGAGCGCGCCGAGCTGGAGGCCGTCAGCGAAGAGCTCGCGCAGCCGCGCCCCGAGGATCACGCGCGCGCCGCCCTCCTGTCGGACCGCGGCATGAAGCGGGCGCAGAACGAGGACTCCGCCGCCGTCGAGATGGGCGACGGGTGGACGGTGATCGTCACCTGCGACGGCGTCTCGTCGTCGAACCACGCGCGCGAGGCCTCGGAGATCGCGGCGACGACGGCGTGCGCGACCCTCGCCTCCATCGCGCGCTCGCGCGAGCTCACGGGGAGCATGGGGCTGCAGGCGGTGACGACGGCAATCAGGGCCGCCCATGCGGCCGTCTGCTCGCACAAGTTCGAGGAGCGGAAGACAGGCGAGCCACCCGGGACGACGATCGTCGTCGCGCTCGTGACGAAGGACCGCGCGACCATCGGCTGGGTCGGCGACAGCCGGGCATACTGGGTCACGCGCGATGGCGGCGAAGTGCTCACGCGCGATCACACCTGGCTCAACGAGGCGGTCGCGAGCGGCGAGTGGACCGAAGACGACGCCATGTTGCAGCCGCTTGCCCACGCGCTCACGCGGTGCCTCGGGCCCATGGAGTGGGGCGGCGCCGGCACGGTCGACCCCGACGTTTGCACCAAGACGCTCGACGGCCCCGGGTTCTTGCTGCTGTGCAGCGACGGCCTCTGGAACTACTTCCCGACCGCCGTGGAGATCGCCCGCATCATCGACCCCACGATGGGCGTGTCGGAGGCGGCCGAGCGGCTCGTCAACTCCACGCTGGCGTGCGGCGCGCATGACAACGTGACCGTCGCGCTCTACCGTCACGGCTAACCCAAGCCATGCGCGAGCATCAATTCGACGGCCTCGTCGGCCCGACGCACAACTACGGTGGTCTCAGCCAAGGCAACGTCGCCAGTACGTCGCACGGCGGGCAGACGTCCAACCCGCGCGCCGCTGCGAAGCAGGGGCTCGCGAAGATGAAGTTCGTGCGCGACCTCGGCGTACGGCAGGCGGTGCTCCCGCCGCACGATCGCCCGCACCTCTCGACCCTGCGCAAGCTCGGCTTCGCGGGGAGCGACGAAGAGGTCATCGCGGCGGCGGGGAAGGGCGACGCTTTCTTCCTCCGCCTCACGAGCAGCGCGTCGGCCATGTGGACGGCCAACGCGGCGACGGTCGCCCCCTCGTGCGATGCGCGCGACGGCAAGGTGCACCTCACGCCGGCGAACCTCCAGCAGATGTTCCACCGCGCGATCGAGCCGGAGACGACGACCCGCGTGCTCCGGGCGATCTTCCCCGCATCGAGCGGTCGCTTCGTGGTGCACGACCCGCTGCCGGGTGGCGGTCAGCTCGCCGACGAAGGGGCCGCGAACCACACGCGCCTCGCGACGTCGCGCGGTTCCCTGCATGTCTTCGCGTGGGGGCGCCGCGGATGGGGCGACGCCCCGAGTCCGAGGCGCTTCCCCGCCCGACAGACGCGCGAAGCGAGCGAGGCGATCGCGCGCCTGCACGCGATCGACCCCGCCCGCTGTCGCTTTCCGCAGCAGGACCCGGCGGGCATCGACGAAGGGGCGTTCCACACCGACGTGCTCGCGGTGGGCAACGAACGCTTCTTCATGGTCCACGAGCTGGCGTTCGCCAACGGAGGCTCGTTCCTCGTCGATCTACGCGCCACGCTCGGTGAAGAGCTGTCGATCGTGACGGCGACCAGCGGCGAGCTCCCCCCTTCCAGCGCGATCCGCGCCTACCCGTTCAACTCGCAGGTCGTGACCCGCGACGACGGCACGATGTGCATCATCGCGCCGGAGGACTCGCGCGAAGATCGCCACGCGCGCGCCTTCCTCGAGAAGGTCGTCGCCTCCGGCGGCCCGGTGAAGAACGTCTTTTACCGCGACGTCCGCCAGTCGATGCACAACGGTGGAGGCCCCGCGTGCTTGCGCCTGCGCGTGCCGCTCGAGGACGCCGAGGCTGCGGCGCTGGGCGCGAACGTCCTCTTCACGGACGCGCTCCACGACGCGCTCGTCTCCTGGGTCGACCGCCGCTACCGCGACGCGCTCGCGCCGGGGGACATCGCCGATCCGAAGCTCGCGCGCGAGACGATGGAAGCGCTCGACGAGCTGACGATCATCCTGAAGCTCGGCTCCGTCTACGACTTCCAGCGCTGAGCCTCACGGCCCGCACTTCAATCCACGACCGCGCTTCTTCGCTTCGTCCGCGGTGAGCGAGCGCGGCTTGGCGTTCCCCCAGTGCGCGATCACGAAGGCGTAGGCGTCGCACGCCCCCTTCGTGTCGCCCGTCTTCTCGAGCGCCTCGCCGAGCCACAGGTGCGAGCGGACGGTCGTGAACGGGTCCTCGAGCGCGAAGCACCCTTCGGTCGCGTGGTGGAGCAGCGGTAGGGCGCCCGCGACGTCGTCGGCGAGCAGGTGGAGCCGCCCCATCGCCCCCTCCGGATAGGCGAACGGATGGAACGGCGGGAGCCCCTCGACCGGCGTCGCGCCGAGCGCTTCGATCGCATCCCCCTTGGTCTGCGGCCAGAGGGCGAACGCCTGGTACCAGTCGTACCGCGCGATCTTCGTCTTCCCCCACTTCCCCGCCCAGGCGGCCCGGCGCGAGACGTACTCGACGCGCGAGATCTTCCCGGAGCGGAGGAGCGCGTCGTTCATCCGCATCGTGACGTCTTTGGTGATTTCCCAATCGTCGACACGCGAATCGGACGACCAACCGTCACGCCGGCGGAGGAAGGCATCGGCCGCGTCCCCCATCTCGGCCGCGCGCCCCTCTTCGTCGAGGAGCTGCACACGAAGGGCGGCCGGCGTGGCATGCGCATCCTCGCTGGGGTCACCCGCAGCGAGCTTCTCGAGCGTCGCGATCGAGGCCTCGGCCTCTGCGAAGTCCCCCCCGAGCACGTCGAGCTCCGCGCGATCGAGCGCTTCCAAGCTGGCGCGATCGTCCTCGGACGTGTGCGCCCACTCCTGCGCCAAGGTCTCCATGACCGCTTCGATGGGCTTCCCGAGCCCGATCTGCGCGTTCGCCAGGTAATGCTGCGGTCCCCAATGACCGCCGTCGTGCGGCGCCGCTGCGATCCAGTTCTTCGCGTCCATCTCGAGGGCGGCGCACTCGTTCCGTTGCGTGTGAATCCAGGTGCGGTAGTCGATGCAGACCGTCACATCGGGGTGCGTCCTCGAGCAGTCCTCGAGCGTCGCCACAGCTTCGTCGATGTGTCCCGCATACGCCTGGAGCTGGCCGAGCAAGCCGGTGAAGTAGAGAAAGCCCGGATCGATGGCGAGCGCCGCTCGGCACGTCGCGATTGCCTCGTCGACGTCGTCGGCGAACGTCTGCTGCGAGGCCAGCTCGGCCCTGATCGCCATCTCGCTCGGGAACCGCTGCACGGCCGCTCGAAGCTGCGCTTCACACTCGCCGTGCGAGATCTCGTCCTGCGAGACACACGGTGCCATCGCCTCGAGCAGCGCGCGATCGGGGTCCGAGAGCGTCGCCTTCAGGATGCTCGCGTGCTGAAACAGCTCGCGCGCCTCCTTGAGCGATTCGCCCGTCCCGTAGTCGAGCAGCGCGAGACGAAGGAGCGCGGGGGCGAAGTCGGGCTCGAGATCGAGCGTGCGCCCGAAGTTGGCACCCGCGATGCGCATCATCCCGTTGCGGCGCGCTTCGAGACCCATGGCGAAGGTCGCCGCGGCCGCACTGCTCGAGGGGAGCGCGCGTGACACGGCATCCGGCGCAATGAAGGTCGGCGCATGTCTCCGCGCCGCGAGCGCGCCCACGCCCAGGACCACCGCAGCGACGGCGATCGCCGCGGCGCCCCGCAACTTCGTCGCTTGCCGCATGCGCCTCTGCGCGGGGAACGTGCTCGGTTTGCCCGTATCGACCGTCTGCAGGAAGGGGAGCATCGGATCGTGCGACGAACGCACCCCCTCCGGGAGCTTCGGCGACGACCCGCCGAGGATCGGCTCCAGCGCGCTCACGACCGTATCCATCGTGGGAAAGCGGCGCGCGGGGTCCTTCTGCAGCGCACGGCCGATCACCTCGGCGGCCACGACCGAGAGGCCCGGCGCCACGGACCGGAGGGGAGGTGGCTCTTCGCCGAGGATCGCTGCGAGCGCTCCGTAGTTCGTCCCGCTGATTCGCCACGGACTCTTCCCCGTCACGAGCTCGTAGGCGAGCACGCCCCACGCGAACTGGTCCGAGCGACCGCTCGCCGACTCGCCGCGGATCTGCTCCGGTGCCATGTAGAGCGGCGTCCCGACCTGCCGCCCGTCGCGCGTGAGGGTGCTCCCCCCGTCGGTATCGGTGCCGAGCGGGTCCGGCGTAATGCGGCGCGCGATGCCGAAGTCGAGCACCTTCACGTCACCGTCGTCGCGGATCATCACGTTCTCGGGCTTCACGTCCCGGTGCACGAGCCCCGCCTTGTGCGCGGCGGCGAGGACGCGCGCCACGTCGAAGACCCAGCGCAGGCGCGTGGCCAAAGGGACGCTCGCGTCGCCGATCCATTCGCGTAGCGGACGACCGGAGACGAGCTCCATCGCGATGAACGCCTCGCCGTTCACCGCCCCCAGATCGAAGATGGCCACGGCGTTCGGATGGTCGAGTGAGGCGGCCAACCTGGCTTCGCGCAGGAGGCGCGCGGTGGCGCCGGTCGACGTCTCCAGGTCGTCGTCGCTCCGCTGCGCGCGCACGACCTTGAGGGCGACACGACGGTTGAGACGCGGGTCGAACGCCCTGTAGACGACCCCCATCCCCCCTTCGCCGAGCACGGCTTCGATCCGGTAGCGATCGAACGTTTCCCCCTCGTTCGGCATGGCGGTGCCACCTTACCGCGAACGTGGGCAGGCACGAACGTTCGTGGCCGCAGTGATATAAGCGCCCGCGATGAACCTTCGCCTCCCCGCCGTCGCCACCGTCGTGCTCGCAGGCATCGCGTGCGGGGGCTCGGCTCCCCCCCCTCCGGTCGCCCCCGCGCCTCCCCCCGTCGTCCTGACTCCGCCGCCTGCTCCGGTCCCGCCGGAACCGGCAGCGCCTGCAGCCAATGCCGACGACGCCGCGGTCGACGCGGCCGAGCGCGCGTACCTCGACCTCTATCTCTCCATCGCCCCCGAGTACGCGACCGCGCTCGGCATCCACACGCGTGACACCGAGCTCGACGACTACACACTCGCTGGCTTCGAGTCCGCGATCGCGCAGCAAGAGAAAATGCTCGCGTCACTCAAGGCGCAGTTCTCCTCGCCCCGGCTCTCGATCGCCAAGAAGGTCGACCTCGAGCTCATGATGCACTCGCTCGAGGTGGCCGTTCGGGTCGGCCGCGAGATGCAGCTCCCCGTCCGGTCGCCCCAGGCGTACCTGGCGCCTCTGGGGACGCTCTTCCTCATGATCGCGCGCCCATATGCGCCGGCGGAGGAGCGCGCGCACGCCGTCATCGCGCGGCTGCAGAAGATCCCCGGCGTGATCGCTGCAGCGAAGGCGAACCTGAAGAACCCTCCGCGCGTCTGGACGGAGACGGCGATCGAGTCGACGCACGAGGCGTTCTCGTTCCTGGCGCAAGTGCACGCCTTCTTGGAGCCGACGCTCCCGCACGAGTCGGCGAGCATCACCCAGGCGCTCCAGACCGCGCACGCGGCGTTCGCCGACTACGAGCAGTTCCTGAAGAAGGATCTCCTGCCGCGCTCGAAGGGGGACTTCGCGGCGGGACGCCCGCTCTTCGACTTCATGCTCCACGAGTCGTACTTCCTCGACGAAGACGCCGATGCGGTGCAGGCACTCGGGCAGAAGCTCTTCGACGCGACCGATGCGCAAATGACCGCGCTCGCGAAGAAGATGGACCCCAACGCCAAGGGGTGGCCCGAGGTCGCCAGGCGGGCGAAGCAGAAGCATCCCACCGCGGAGGACCTGCTCCCCTCGTACAAGCGTGAGCTCGATCGTGCGCGGGCGTTCCTCGTGGCGAAGGACGTCGTCCCGTTTCCGCCGAACGACGAATGCGAGGTCCTCGAGACCCCCCCCTACGAGCGCGCGACGACGACCGCCGCGTACGACGCCGCCCCGCCCTTCGACCTGAACGTCACGAAGGGCTTCTTCTTCGTGTCGCCGGTCGAGCCGCAGATGTCCGCGAAGGAGAAGGAGCAGATGCTTCTCGAGAACGCGCACGCCGAGCAGGTCAACACCGTCGTCCACGAGGCGTACCCCGGCCACCACGTGCAGCTCTCGTTCTCGCGCATGCACCCGTCGATCGTCCGGAAGATGAACGAGACGAACGTCTTCGACGAAGGGTGGGCGCTCTACAGCGAAGAGCTGATGTCGGAGCTCGGGTACTACACGGACGAGGAGCGGCTGATTCAGCTCGAGTGGACGCTCGTTCGCGCGGCGCGCGTGATCATCGACGTCGGGCTACACACCAAGGGGATGACGTTCGAGCAGGCTGTGGCGATCCTGACCGACAAGGTCCACCTCGAGCGCACGCTCGCGCTCAACGAGGTGAAGCGCTACACGAGCGACCCCACGCAGCCGCTCGCCTACGTCGTCGGCCGCGAGAAGATCTTCGCCCTCCGCGAGAAGTGGAAGGCGCGCGACCCCGAGCACTTCTCGCTGAAGCGCTTTCACGAGGACATCCTCTCGCACGGCACGATCGTACCCGCGCTCATCGCCGAGGAGATGTTCGCCCCGAAGTGAGGCTCCCCGCGCGGGCTAGTCGGTGTTCGCGTCGCTGGCGTCGGACGAACCGTCGAGGTCGCCGCTGCCGTCGACGCCAGCGTCCGCGCCGGCTTCGGATGTCGTAGAGGCTTCCGTGGGGGCGTCAGTCGCTGCGTCCGTGCCGCTGTCCTCCGTGGTCGGACCGGCGTCGGTCTGGCATGCCTCGCCACTGGTGACCGGTGCCGTCGTGAACCCCGGGGCGATGTACGAGACGCCCTGCCCCTGGCAGCCGCACGCAAGGTACGGGAGACCTCCCGAGGGCGTCGTGCACGTTCCGGGCGCCGAGCATCCCTTTCCGATGCTGTAGCCGCACTGCTGGCCGCCGGAGCAGTCGGAGTTCGAGGTGCACGCCGTGGTGCTGCTCGAGTTGTTGCTGTTGTTGGAGGACGAGCACGCGGCGATGGTCACGGCGCCGACGAGCGGGAAAGCGATGGCAAAGGAGAGGAATAGGCTTCTCATGCGGCGGAATGTAGCAGGGGCGCGGGCGGAGACGCGAGCGCGTTGGTCGATGCCGTGATCGCGTGCTAGGGCGGTGCGATGCCGAGAGTGCGAGAGCTCCCGCCACCTCCCGCGAATCCCGAGCAATCTCCCCCCGCGACGGTCGCCGGCGAACGGCTCGTGACCATCCCCGGGTTCGACGGCGGCCCGTCGCTCGAAGCGCGCGTCCGTGCCCCGGCGGGCGCCAAGCGCGCGGTCGTCCTGTGCCACCCGCACCCTCTCTACGGCGGAACGATGCACAGCGCGGTCGTCCTCGCGATCGCCAAGGTGCTCGCCGAGCGGGGCGGCTCGGACGTCGCGCACCTCCGCTTCAACTACCGAGGGGTCGGCGCCAGTGAAGGGACGTACGGCGGGGGGCTCGGCGAAATCGACGACGCGCGCGCCGCCATCCGCGCGCTCCGCGCCGAGGCCCCGCGCGCGAAGGTCAGCGTGTGCGGCTACTCGTTCGGTACCTTCGTTGGCCTTCGCGCCGCGGTGATCGAGACGGGCGTCGAGCGCGTGGCCCTGGTCGCGCCGGCCGTGCGCGTCTTCCATTTCGTCAAGGAAGACGGCGCCGCGTTCCAGGGGCGTCTCGCCATCTTCGTCGGCGACGACGACGAGTTCTGCGACGTCGCCGAGGCGGAGGAGCTCGCACGCGATCTGGGCGCCCGTCTCACCGTCTTCGACGGCGCCGACCACTACTTCCTCAAATCGCGGCGCAAGCTGGCCGAGGCCGTCGTCCCCGTCATAGCCCCCGAAGCGAGCGACACGGCTCCGTAGCGAGCGGTACACTCACCAAGCGTGAGCACGCCGGCAACCCAACAAGGGGAGGAGTTCCGCGGCACCAAGCGGTTCCTCGTTCTGCGCCGGCTCGGCGCAGGCGGCGCCGGCGTCGTGTACGAGGCGTACGACCGAGAGCAGGGGGGGCGCGTCGCCCTGAAGCTCCTGAAGAAGCTCCATGCCGACGCGCTGCTCCGTTTCAAGAACGAGTTTCGCGCGCTCCAGGATCTGCACCACCCGAACCTCGTCAGCCTCGGAGAGTTCTTCGAGCAGGACGGGCAGTGGTTCTTCACGATGGAGTACATCGACGGGATCGATCTCCTCTCGTACGTGAACCGCTTCGGCCTTCGGCGCGGGAGCGAGACCACGGAGGACCGTACGATCGTCGACGCGGTCGAGCCTCCGCGCGCCCCCGCCGCGGCGCCTGGGTCCCAGGAAGCGGCAGGGGAGTCCAAACCCGTAGACCTCTGCTGGCTACCGCCGTTCGACGAGAAGAAGCTGCGGGCCGTGATGCCGCAGCTCGTTCGCGGCGTGCGCGCATTGCACGCCGCCGGAAAGATTCATCGCGACATCAAGGCGTCGAACATTCTGGTGACCGCCGACGGGCGACTCGTGCTCCTCGACTTCGGGCTCATCATGGAGACACGGCGAGCTCGCGAGGAAGCAGAGACGCACCTCGTCGTCGGCACCGAGAAGTACATGGCGCCCGAGCAGGCCGCGGCCCTGGCGATCGGTCCGCAGGCGGACTGCTATTCGATCGGCGTCGTCCTGTACCGCGCGCTCACCGGCCAGTTCCCCTTCGGAGAAGCCACCGGGGACGCGCTCATCATGAAGCAGCGCCACCGGCCACCGCAGCCGCTGGACGTCATCGAGGGGGTTCCGGAGGACCTGAACAAGCTGTGCGTGGATCTACTTCGCCTGTCGCCCGACCTCCGGCCTACGTGCGACCACATCCTCGAGCGCCTCAACGTGCTCGACGCGAAGGGCGCGGGCACGAGCAACGACTCGCTCTCTCCGGGCGCCCTGACGGCCCAGGCAGGCAGCGCGGCGTTCGTCGGGCGCGATGTCGAGCTGGCGATACTCCGCGACGCGTTCGACGAAGCGCTCCGCGGCGGCACTTGCGCGATCGCCGTGCTCGGTGAGTCGGGTGTCGGGAAGTCGACCCTGACGCGGAAGTTCGCAGAGCTCATCAGCGACGAGACGGGCGCCGTCGTCCTCTCCAGCCGTTGCTACGAGCGCGAGAGCGTCCCCTACAAGGCGGTCGACGGGATCATCGACACGCTGGCGCGCGTGCTCGCCCGGATGCCCGCGATGGATCTGGAGGACGTCATGCCTGAGCGCGCGGCTCTCCTCGCGCAGGCGTTCCCCGTGCTCCGTCGCGTGAGGCAGTTCGCCGACGCCGCGCCCCTCTCCGAAGCCGTCGGGGTCGATCCCAAGGAGCGACGCGTCCAGCTGTTCGGCGCCGTGCGCGACCTGCTGGGTAACCTGGCGGCGCGCCTGCCCGTCGTGCTCGTGATCGACGACCTGCAATGGTCCGACGCCGACAGCCTGGCGCTCCTCCGCGAGCTCCTCCGCGGCCCCGACGCGCCGGCAATCTTGCTCCTGGCGACCGCGCGCGCCGCGGGAGCCGTCGTTCCCGAGACGATGCTCGCAGCGCTGGGCGACGTGCGGACTCTCCGCCTCGACAGGCTCGATCCGGACGACGCGCGCGAGCTGGCCCGGAAGCTCCTCGAGCGGGTGCCGTGGAGTAGCGAGGAGACGGCGCTGCGGATCGCGCGCGAAGCGAACGGTCATCCGCTGTTCATCGACGAGCTCGTCCGGCACGCGCTCCAGGGGGGGGAAGAGCAGGCCAAGACCGCGCGCCTCGAGGACGCCCTCACCGCGCGCATCGATCGCCTCGATCACGCGCAGCGTCAGGTGCTCGATGCGGTCGCCGTCGCCGGAGGGCCGCTCCGCATGGACGTCGCGGCGCACGCGACCTCGATCGATCTCGCCGTGCTCGCCCGCGCGGCGTCCCAGCTCCGTATCGCGAACCTGATGCGCGCGAGCGGCGTCCGTCGCGTCGACGTCATCGAGTCGTACCACGACCGCGTGCGCGACACGGTGCTCGCCCTGCTCGGCGACGACGCGCGACGAACGTGGCACCGGCGCATCGCGATGGCCATCGAGGCGCTCTTGCCCGGTGATGCCGACGGCCTCGTCACGCACTGGCGCGGCGCACAGGACCCCGAGAAGGCGGCTCGCTACGCGCTCATCGCTGCAGCCCACGCCAGCGACGCGCTCGCCTTCGATCGCGCCGCGCGCCTCTACAAGCTCGCGCTCGCGCTCGATGTCTCCACCCCCGAGGACGTGCGCTCGATCCGGACGAACCTCGCCATGGCGCTCGTCAATGCAGGCCGCGGCGCGGACGCCGCAGAAGCGTTCCTCGCCGCGTCCCAAGGGGCCTCCGACGACGACGCGATCGATCTCCAGCGTCGCGCCGCCGAGCAGCTGCTGTTCGCCGGGCACTTCGACGAGGGGATCTCCGTGCTGCGTGGCGTCCTCACCGCGATGGGCATGGAGGTCGCGCGCACCAATCGCAGTGCGCTCGCGTCTCTCCTCGTCCGCCGTGGCCAGCTTCGCCTGCGAGGGCTCGAGTTCAAGGAGCGCCTCGAGTCGGAGTGCGCCCAGGAGGATCTCCGCCGCATCGATCTGCTGGCGGCCGTCTCCGGCTCGCTCGGGATGGTCGATACGATCCGCGGCGCCGACTTCCAGACGCGCCACGCTCTGCTCGCGCTGAAGACAGGAGAGCCGAACCGCATCATCCGTGCCCTCGCTCTCGAAGCGGCGTACTCCGCGACGAGCGGCACGAAGAGCGCGGTGCGCACGGCGACGATCGTCGCGCGCGCACGCGAGCTCGCCGCGCGCTTCCCGGACGACCCGTTGCCGCAGGGGTGGTCCCTCTCCGGCGCGGGCGTCTCCGCGTTCCTCGAGGGGCGCTGGAAGGACGCCTACGACGTGTTCACGCAGGCGGGAACGATCTTCCGCGAGCGGTGCGCCGGGCAAGCTTGGGCGGTCGATCAGGCGAACTTCTACTCGCTGGGCGCCCTGGTCCATCTCGGTGAGCTCAGGGACCTGGGGCGGCGCATTCCCAAGCTGCTCGAAGAGGCCACGCAGCGTGGCGACCGGTACGCGATGACGCAGCTCCGCACGGGCGTCCTGTCGATCGCGTGGCTGGCGCGCGGCGACTCGACCGTCGCGCGTCGTGAGGCGGACGACGCGATTACCCACTGGTCGTCGCAGGGGACGCACCTGCCGCACTTCCTCGACGTGCTCGCGCAGGCGCAGATCGACCTTTACGAAGGACACCCGCGCGCCGCCTACGCGCGCGTCTGCGACAAGTGGGAAGCGCTCTCGAAGGCGTTCCTACTTCGCGTGCAGTTCATCCGCATCAAGATGCTCGAGCTGCGCGGGCGAGCGGCGATCGCCGTGGGCGTGGCGAGCAACTCGATGGAGCACCTGCGCGAGGCCGTGAAGTGCGCGAGCGACATCGAGAGCGAAGGGACGAAGTGGGGGGCGCCGCTCGCGAAGGTCCTGCGTGCGGCGGTCATCGCCGCGGCTGGCGATCCCGGCCAGGCCGCCGATCTCCTCCAGGCCGCCGAGCTGGAATTCCTCGGCGAGCGCATGGCGCTTCACGTGGCGATCGCGCGCTGGCGCCGCTCCGAGCTCGCCGCGGAGGAAGAATCGAAGCTCCTGCGTGCGTCGGCGACGTCGTGGATGCAGGACCAGGCGATCGCCGACATGGAGCGCATGGCGCAGACGATCGCGCCGTGGAAGCGGGTAGGGGAGACGCGGCGCGGCTAGCGGGGCCCGACGGACCCGGTCATCGTCGCGAAGGGGGAGGCGGATCTCACGAGGGGGTCGGGGGTCGTGACGAAGAGCCGGAGCTTGGTCACGAGGACCGGAGGGGAAGAACGACGTCCGCCCAGGGGGAAATCAGTGAGAGCGGATCTCGAACGTCGCATTTCCGTGAATGGTTTCTTCGCCGGTCGGAGACGGACGTCACAGCGGGAGCCCATGAGGATCGTTCGATGAGCTCGGTGCGTATTTCCAGGAGGGGCATCGCGGCGATGTCGAGAGCGAGGTCTTGATGAGCGCACCCCTCCGCTGGACAGTCGTGATGGCCGCGCTCGCGGTGGCGCCCGCAGCGTGCGGCGACCGGAGCGGCCTCCTCGTCGATGACCTCCCGTCGAACGGCGCCGATGCCGGACTGCCTACCGTGCCGAACGCCGAAGCGGGAGCCGTCGAAGACAGCGGTTCTACGAACGATGCCGGCACCGACGCGAACGCGTGCGTCGGTTCGCTCACCGATCCGCTCAACTGCGGCACCTGCGGACAGGATTGCCTCGGGGGGGCGTGCATCGAAGGCGCGTGCCAGCCCGTGGAGATCGGAGCCACGCTCACGTTCCTCGCGATCGACGCGGTGAACCTCTATCTGAACCTCGGTACGACGATCACGAAGTGTGCTCTCAACAGCTCCTGCGAGCAGCTCACGACCATCTCTGGCTGCGCCAACGCCCGCGACTGCGCGGGCCTCGCGGTGGGGGGAACGAACGTGGGTTTCGCGGCGCCAGACGCCGACGGTTGCACGATGGAAGTGGCCCCCATCGCCGGCGGCGCCGCCGCGCCTCTCGGTACGGCCGACTGCGGTGGCGTGGTCGCCATGGACGCGGCGAACGCCTACTGGGCCTACGACGGCACCCTCTACCAGTGCGCGGTGGGCGGTTGCGGCGGTCACCCGACGGCGCTCGTGACCGGCCAGACCATCCTGTCGATCGCCGTCGATGCCAGGCGCGTCTACTGGGGCGGCGGCCGCACCGTCGGTGCCGTTCCCATCGGCGGAGGCGAAGCCGTCATGCTCGCGGTGGGGCAGCACGCGGTCTCCGGCGTCGCCGTCGATGCAGCGAACGTCTACTGGGCGAACATCGGCGACAATAGCGGGAACGGCGGGGTGTTTCAGGCCCCCCTGGGGGGAGGCGCGGTGACGATGCTCATGTCGTCGCCGTGGGCCCCGTTCCAAGGGAGCACGGTCATCCGTCTGGTCGCCGTCGACGCGACCAACGTCTATTGGGATGGAACCCTCGGCAGCGCTACCGGGGCCCCGACCCTCAACAGCATTCCGAAAGGGGGTGGCACGCAGACCTTCGCCGAGATCGGACCCCCGTTCGCGATCGGTTCGACGAGCGTCTACGGCATCGGCCTCGTCGACGGAATCTGCACGAGTCTCGACGACAACGGCAACTGCGTGAACCTCGGCGGCCTGGTCCCTACAGGAGGGCTGGTGAGGCTGGCGAAACCGCTCCGAGATCAGCTGTACGACGGCGACGGGGGCCCCTGACGAAATGCAACCTTTGGGTTGCGCTCATCTCGGGTCGTGTCTAGATAAGCAACCAAGAGGTTGCCAATGCCTACCGACACCGATCGCATCGAGAAGAACACGCTCCTCCGTGCACCCCGAGCCCGCGTCTGGCGCGCGCTGACCGATAGCAAGGAGTTCGGCAGCTGGTTCGGGATGAAGGTCGTAGGCCCGTTCACGAAAGGAGCTACCGTCCGCGCCACGATCGCGCCCACCACGGTCGACCCCGAGGTCGCGAAGCTCCAGGCGCCGCACACGGGGCTGCTCTTCGACCTCCTCGTGGAGCAGTTGGAGCCCGAGCGCCTCTTCGCATTCCGCTGGCACCCTCACGCAGTCGAGCGCGGGCTCGACTACACGAAGGAGCCGTCGACGCTCGTGTCCTTCGAGCTGAAAGACGTCGACGGAGGCATCCTGCTCACAGTCACCGAGTCGGGCTTCGACCAGATTCCGCTCGAGCGCCGCGCCAAGGCGTTCGCGGCGAACGAAGGGGGATGGGCCATCCAGTTGAAGCTCATTGCGAAGTACCTTGGCCAGGCGGCCTAGCGCGGCTAGGCGGGCGCTGGGAGAGTCGGCGCCGCTCTTCGCTGCGCTCGGAGACGAGACGCGCTTGCGCCTCGTTTCCCGATTGTGCGAAGGGGGGCCGATGTCGATCGCGCGGCTCACCGACGGCACCGACGTGACGCGCCAGGCGATCACCAAGCACCTCCGCGTGATGGAGGGCGCCGGGCTGGTGCGCGCTTCGAAGCACGGGCGCGAGAGCGTCTGGGAGCTCGAGAAAGGGCGGCTCGAAGAAGCGCGCCGCTTCCTCGATGCGATCTCGACGCAGTGGGACGACGCACTGGCGAGACTGCTGGAGCCCGTGGAGGAGTGAGCTCAGATCAGGTGGAAGCTCGCCTTCCTACGGAGATCCTCGAGCTTCGGCGCGACGCGATCGGCGGGCATGCGCCCGAACGAACGCGCGATCGTGATCGCCGCCGCTGCTTCCTGCCGTAGCGTGATCACGATCGCCGCTCGCTGCGCGTCCCAGGCGACCTGAGCAATCTCGTCCCACGGGACGAACCTCTCTTCGTTCGCGAGCTTCCATAGGAGGCCCCCTTCGAGCGCGGCCACGTACTCGTCGTGCGTGATCACCGGCCACGCGACCAGCACGGCCAGGGACAGGCCCGCGAGCATCGACGCGGAGCCCGCGATCGCGAACGCATTGCTTCGCGACAGAACTCCGTGGCTCACGAACGTCGTGCAGATGCCGAGCGCGCCGAGCGTAACCGCAATCGTCGCGGGCACCAGGTACACCCACGCGCGCGACGACGCATCGATGCGGAACGACTCCAGACACGCGCCTCGCGATCGCACGTCGGAAGCGTCGCTCATGGGGCAGCGCTGCTACGGCTCGTGGTGGGCGATTTCGCGGAGCGTGCTCACGATCCCCGCGAGCTGCGGGACGCTCGCCGCTTCGAGGTTGTCGGCGAGTCCGATCCCGGGGACGTTCGCCCCCGCGAGAAGCTTCGGCGGCGCGTGGAGCTCGTAGAAGAGCTCGTCGATCGTGCGGCGAATCAAGTGCTCGCCGAAGTTCGTCACTTCGGTGTCCTCGTTGACGAAGACGACGCGCCCCGTACGGCGGATGCTCTCTTTGAGGCAGTTCCAGTCGTACGGATAGAGCGATCGCAGATCGATCACCTCGACGTCGATCTGGTCTTCCGTCGCGAGCTGCTCCGCCGCCTTCGCGCAAAGCGCGACCATTCGTCCATAAGCGACGATCGTCACGTCACGCCCGCGGCGCACCGTCTTCGCCTCGCCGATCGGAATGAACAGGTCGGGGAGCGCCGGCCACTGCGGCTCCCACTTGGTCCGGTCGCCGAGGGGCGCGTCGATCATCTTCGACAGCGTCTTCTCGTCCGGCTCGCCGGGGATCTCCTCGCCGGGGCCGTGCTTCGCGCGCATCAGCGCCTTCGGTGCCAGGAAGAGCACGGGGTCGGGGTCGACGATCGCCGAGAGCATGAGGCCGTAGGCGTCGCGCGGCGTGGACGGCATCACGATCTTCCAGCCGGGGAGGCGCGTGGCCTGCCCGTCGAACGAATGCGAGTGGTAGATGCTCCCGTGGATGCCGCTGCCGACGGGGGTGATCACGACCATCGGGCACGACCAGTTGCCGTTCGACGACCAGCGCATGCCGCCGGCGAGCTTCAACAGATCGATCGTGTTGAACGCGTAGTCGCAGAACTGGATCTCCGCGACCGGCCTCTGCCCTGCGAGCGCGAGCCCGATGGCGGCGCCCACGATCCCGCGCTCGTCGAGCGGCGAGTTCCAGGAGGTCTTCAGCCCCTGGGTCGCCGTGAACGCGCCACCGAGCGGCGGCCCCACGTCTTCGCCGAAAATGTCCGTCACGCCGAGGCGCGTCTCCCCGACGTGAAGCGCCATGCGAACTGCTTGAACGAGCGTCGACATCAGTGCCCTCGCTTCGCGCCGTTCGTTTCGGCGAATACGTGGTTCCAGATCGAGGAGCCTTCGGGCTGCGGTTCGGTCCGAACGCGCTTCGATGCCTCGAGCAGCTGTTGCGTGTACTTCTCGCGCAGCTGGTCCATGTGCGCGCGGGTGAGGATCGAGCGCTGCTCCAGCCTCGCCTCGATCTCCTTCAACGGGTCGACCTCGTCGTTGATGAAGCTCGCCCCCGACGACGACGAGTGCCCGTAGAGCCGCGACACGCGCGCCTCGAGCAGGAACGGCTTCCGCTCCGTACGGACGTAGTCCATCGCCTTCTTGACCTCGCGGTAGGAGACCTCTGGGTCGTTCCCATTGATCGTCTTGGTCTGCATGCCAAACGGGATGCCGCGATCGGAGATCTGTTTCTCGCCGTGCTGCGTCCGCGCCGGCGTCGAGATCCCCCACTCGTTGTTCGTCACGATGATGAGGATGGGGAGCTCCCATCCGGGCCGGCTCGACCAAACGAGGCAGGTTGGGAAGTCCCCCTCGGCAGTCCCTGCGTCACCGCCGGTCACGATCGTGATCCCGTGACCGCCGTGCCGCTTCTGCGCGAGCGCCGTGCCGGGCGCCATCGAGTACTGGACCTCGATCGGCGAGCTGACCGGTACGACGTTCCACTCCTTGATCGATGGGTGTCCCGCGAAGTTTCGGCCCCCCGAGTACGGGTCGGTCGCCGTGTTCTTCATCTGCCGCAGCGAGTCGACGGGGTCGCCGCCGAGCGCGAGGATCGTTCCGCTGCAGCGGTAGTGGAGGTGCAGGTAGTCGTGGTCGAGCCCCTCTCCCTTGTTCACCAGCAGGCCGAGCGGCACGGAGAACGCTTCCTCGCCGGGCCCGCCGATCCAGAAGTACCCGTCCCCTTGCTTCTGCATGCGGATCAGACGCTCCTCGAGGAGGCGGGTCTGCAGCATGAGATCGTGAATCCTGACGAGGAGCTCGCTCGGGAGATGCGGTTCCACGCCGTTCGACGCTTCGGTGGTCACGAGCGGGATTTGGGCGGTCACGGGCCGCGTCTTAGCGCAGCCTCCGTCATCCAGGAAGGCCACTCGGCAGTGGCACGTTGCGTCACGTGCCCGGTGGCGCGGCGACACAGCTCGGACTAGGGTTTGCCCGCTCGCGGATACGTCGTGTTCGTGTCGGCCAGGGCGGATGCCTGGCCCGTCGAAACTCTGGAGGAAGCTCGGATGGCGGACGTTCGAAAGGTCATGTGCGTGAAGCTCGGTCGCGAGGAAGAGGGGCTCGACCGCCCCCCGTTCAAGAACGAGCTGGGGCAACGCCTCTACGCGAACGTGTCGAAGCCGGCCTGGCGCGAGTGGCTCGAGCACTCGAAGAAGCTGATCAACGAGTACCGGATCGATCTCATCTCGAAGGAGGGAACGACGTTCATCCTCCGCGAGTGCGAGAAGTTCTTCTTCGGCGAGGGGTCGGCGCTGCCCGCCGAGTACAAGCCCCCAACCGATGAGTCGGCCAAGAAGTAGCTAGCTCCCGCACCGATGTAACCTCGAGTGCGCCCCAGCTGTGCGTCGCAGCGGCGCGAACACTTCGTTATGCTCGAGGGACCGCGCCCCGAATGACGTCGTCGTAGGTGGGGGCGCGGCGGGGAGAATCTTTGCTTTCGCCAAAGGACGCCCAGAAGATCTTCCGCGCTGCCGCGTGGACGACCCCTCAGGAAGTCGACGCCTTCGTGCAAGACGCCGGGCAGCTTCCCGCTGCGGAGCTCTCCAAGATGCTCGCCGTGTTGCTCGATCGGACGGTGTCCGGCTCGGCCCCACAGGCGCATGCGAGCCGCTGTCTCGCGTTTGCCAAGATGAGCGAAGCCTCCGGGGATCCCGAGCTGTTCCGCCTAGGGGTCAAAGCTCTGCGGACGGCCGACGGAACGACGGCGACGATGCTCGTCACCCTGCTCCCACGACTGAATCAAGTCGGTGCGCACAAGGAGCTCTGCGAGCTGATGGGCGCGCAGGACGAAGGGGTGCGCAAGGCGGCTGCCGCCGTGCTCAAGCAGGTCGCGGGAAAGACGGCGTTCGACATGCTCGCGGAGCTCTGCAAAGAGCCCGACTTTCACGGCCGCATCGACGCGATGGACGTCCTCGTGCCCAAGGCGGGACATCACGCGATCGCGCTGCTCGCCGTCATCCTCCGTTACGGCAAGCCTCAGGAGAAGGCGCACGCGCTCAAGTATCTGTCGGACGCGCGCTTCATGGCCAAGGACCTCCCGAACGCGGCGCGCGCGGTCGCCCTCGCGCTCGATGACCCCGACGAGCGGGTCGTGGCTCACGCAATCGCCGCCCTCGCGCCCGTGTCGTCCGAGGAGGACTACTTCCGCCTGCTGGGGTCGCGACTCGAGTCGTCGAGCCCGCTCCTCGTCAAAGGAATCGTCGAGGGGCTGAAGCGCTACCGATCGGATCGAGCGACCGAATACCTCGGGCAGCGCTTCATCGCCGGCCCGAACTCGATCCGCCTGCTGGTGATCGATGCGCTCGCGGGGATCGCCGACGAGAAGGTCGTCCCCTACCTCGTCGAGGCGCTCACGCACCGGAACGTCGCGGTACGCACCCGCGCGAGCGAGGTCATCTCCCAGCTGGCCGCAGCGGGGAAGACGGACGCCGCCCGGACGATCGTGTGGCTCCTCCGTTCGCGCGACGAGAACGTGCGACGCTTGGCGATCGACCTCCTTCGCAAGGCTGGCGACAAGGTTGCCGAGCTCGCGCCGAGCATCCTCGGGTTCCTTCGCGACGAAGACTGGTGGGTGCGCGAACGCGTGCTGGACACGCTGGTCGAGCTCGCGGGGCCGTCCCTCGCGCGTCATCTGGTCGAGTATCTGAACGATCCGTCCGACGTGATCCGGCGGTTCGCGATCGGCGGGCTCGCGCGATTGAAGGACCCGAGGACGATCGGCTCGTTCGTTCGCACCGCGATGAACGACCCGGACTGGTGGGTGCGCGAGCAAGCCGTAGAGGCGATCGCGGAGCTGAAGGACAAGCGCGCCATCCCGTACATCATCGAGATTCTCCAGCGTCACCCCGAGCAGCGCCTGACGTGCATTCAGGCGCTGAAGGCGCTCGACGCCACCGACGCGACCGCGCAGGTGGCGCCCTTCCTCGCCGATGATGACGCCGACGTACGCCTGGCGACCGTCGAGTGTCTCGGTGCGTTCGACGCGCGCTCCTACGCCCCGATGCTCACGCAGCTCGACAACGATCCGGTCTTCAAGGTGCGCAGCGCCGCGCGCGAGGTGCGCACGCGTTGGAACGTCGCCGCCGAGGGGACGCCGGTGGAAGACAAGCACATGAACCTGCTCGACCGCCTCCTCACGGCGGTGCACACGCAGCAAGCGGACGACCTCGTCGTCTGTGCGGGGAGGCAGCCGTACGTCAAGCGGATGGGGAAGATGGAGCCGCTGAGCAAGACGGTGCTCTCCGACGAACAGGTTCGGGCCATCGTCCTGCCGCACCTGACGCCGCCGCAGCGCGAGGGGCTGGCGCAGGGGCACGACGTGGACTTCTCGTACGAAGTCATGTCGCGCGGCCTGCGCTTCCGCGGCCACCTCTTCAGCCAGAACACCGGTATCGGCGCCGTCTTCCGAATCGTGAAGAACGACGTCCCGAACATCGAGAACCTCGGGCTACCGCCGATCGTGAAGACGTTCGCGACGATGAGGAACGGGCTCGTCCTCGTCGGAGGGCCGACGGGTTGCGGCAAGTCGACCACGCTCGCCGCGATGATCGACGCCATCAACCGGACGTACGCCTACCACATCGTCAGCATCGAAGATCCCATCGAGGTCGTGCACGCGCGCAAGATGTCGCTCATCAACCAGCGCGAGGTCGGTACGCACACGCCGGCCTTCGCAAGCGCGCTCCGCTCGACGCTGCGCCAGGATCCCGACGTGCTCCTCATCGGCGAGCTGCGCGACCTCGACACGATCTCGTTCGCGGTCAGCGCAGCCGAGACCGGCCACCTCGTGTTCGGCACCGTGCACACGGTGTCTGCCGACACGAGCATCGAGCGACTCATCAACGCCTTCCCGTCGGGCCAACAGCCTCAGGTTCGCTCGATGCTCGCCGAGACTCTTCGCGCCGTCGTCTGCCAGCACCTCCTTCGCCGCTCCGATGCGCAGGGGGGGCGCGTACTTGCCGTCGAGGTGATGCTGAACAACGACGCGGTCTCCAACATGATCCGCAAAGGCAAGACGTTCCAGATTCCCACCGTCATCCAATCCGGGAGAGACGTCGGGATGCAGTCGATGGACTCCGAGCTGATCCGGCTCGTCAAAGCGGGGATCGTCTCGATGGAGGATGCGTACGCGAAGGCGAACGACAAGAAGTCGTTCGAGACCGCGATGAACCCCCCTAAGCCCGCGACGGGAGCTCTCGAGCCGCGACTCAGTCAGCAGATGCCCGCGGTCCGCCCGCCGCGCGCCGCCAGTTCGTGAGAGGAGGGGCGAGGTTTGGCGCGAATCGACTCGTTTCTCCGGCTCGTCCTCGATCAGCACGCCAGCGATCTGCACTTCCACGCAGGCAGCGCTCCGTTCATCCGGCACGACGGCGACCTGGTCCCGATCCCGTTCCGCGCGCTCACCGAGGACGAGACCGTCCGGTTCATCTTCGAGATCCTGAGCGAGGAGCAGCGCGCGCGCTTCGAGCGCGATCGTGAAGTCGACCTGGCCTACGTGCTGGAGGGGGGGGCGCGCTTTCGCGTGAACGTGTTCACGCAGTCGCGCGGTGTCGGCGCCGTATTCCGCGTGATCCCGGCGAAGATCCCCACCCTCGACGACCTGCGGCTCCCGAGCGCATTGAGGAAGCTCGCGCAGCAGGCCAACGGCCTCGTGCTGATCACCGGGCCCACCGGTTCGGGAAAGACGACGACCTTGGCCGCCGTGGTGAACGAGATCAACCGCACGTCGCGGCGCCACGTCATCACCGTCGAGGACCCGATCGAGTTCGTGCACACGCCCATCCAGAGCGTCGTGACGCAGCGGCAGGTGGGAAAGCACACGGACTCGTTCGCGGGCGCACTGCGCTCGGCGCTGCGCGAGTCGCCCGACGTGATCGTGGTCGGTGAGATGCGCGACTACGAAACAGTCCAGCTCGGTCTGTCTGCGGCAGAGACCGGTGTACTGGTGTTTGGCACGCTCCATACGAACAGCGCCGCGAAGGCCGTCGATCGCATCATCGACGTTTGCCCCGAGGAGGTGCACGATCAAGTTCGTGGCATCATCTCGGTCCTCCTGAAGGGGGTCATGGCGCAGCATCTGTGCAAGCGCGCGAACGGGGAGGGGCGGCTGGCGGTGACGGAGATGCTGCTTCAGACGTATGCGACGGCGAACATGATCCGCGAGAACAAGGTCTTCCAGCTCGACTCCTTCCTGCAAGCGAGCGACCACGCCGGTACCGGGATGCGTAGCCTCGACTCGTCGCTCCTCGAGTACGTGAAGGCGAGCCTCATCACACCCGACGAGGCGCTGTCCATCGCCAGCTACCCCGACATCCTCAGGCGCGCGATCGCGGAGCTGCCGGAAGACGCATGAGCGACGACGCGCGCAAGCTTGCCATCGAGTCTGCGCGCGCGCTCGAGAAGCGCGGCGAGCTCGATCAGGCGGTGCATGCGTACCTCCGTGCGGGTGCCGTGGAAGAAGCGGCGCGCGCGCTCGCCGGTGCGAAGCGATATGCGGACGCAGGGCGCCTCGTGATGGAGTCGCTTGGGGTGGCGCCGGCACTCGTTGGCGAGCTCGATGCCGACAAGAAGCGTCTCGCGATGAAGGCGGCAGCCTGCTTCGCGCAGGCAGGGGATGCCCGGAAGGCGGCCGAGCTTCTGGTCGCGCTAGGCGATCTCGCACGCGCGGCCGAGGTGATCGAGCGAGCGGGCGACCTCGCCGAGGCCGCGCGCATCCGAGCACGCATGGGCAAGCCACCATCCGGGGGAGGCACCACTGGATCCGAGATGGCCGGCGCCGCAGCGCGCGCTGCAGCGAACCGTCTCGAGGCGGCCGGACAGCTCGAGCCAGCCATGCAGCAGTTCGCGTCGCTGAGGCTCTTCGGTGACGCCGCACGGATCGCGTACAAGCTCCGACGCTTCCTCGAAGCGGCGCAGTATTTTCAACAAGCCGGCATGGCCTTCGAGGCCGCGGCCTGCTTCGCGGAAGGGGGCGACAGGGCACGCTGCTTCGCGGCGGTCGTTGGGGTGCCGCGCGAGCACCCCAAGTACCGCGTGGCAGCCGCGCAGGCGATCCGCCTGGCGCTCGAGCAGAACCCGGTCGACCCCAGGTTCGACGCATTCATCGCCGCCTACGTGGCGGCGGGGCCGAAGGACGAACGCGATCTAGAGACCTTCTACGCGCTCGCGAAGCACCACGTGTCTCGCGGCTCCCTGAGCGATGCGCGCGCCGTGCTTCGGAAGATCACCGCCGTTCAGCCGACGTATCGCGACGCCTCGGCGTATCTCGCACGGCTCGACCTCGATGCGAAGCGCGCCGAGGGCAACGCCCCGGGTCCGGCCTCCGCGAAGAAGTCAGACGACGAGTTCTTCCCCGATCTCCCCGACCTCCCACCACCGCCCGTCGCTCCACCGAAGGCACAGAAGACTGCGTACATCGCACCGATGTCGGGCCAGTTCTCCGCTGTACGTGCGCCCACCCGCTCGAATCCCGGCTTCGAACCGAACCGGCCACCTGCCGCTCTGGCACCGGCGACGGGCACCCTCACCATGCCCGGGGAGATCGCTCCCGGAGCGATGATCGCCGACCGCTACCGCATCGACGCGAAGATCGGACAGGGGGGAATGGCCGCGGTCTACCGCGCGCACGATCTCGAGCTCGGCGAAGACATCGCCATGAAGCTCTTCCTTCAGCCGAGCGAGGACGCGCAACTCGTCGCTCGATTCAAGCAGGAGCTCACGCTCTCTCGCGGGCTCTCGCACCCGAACATCGTGCGGCTCTACGACATCGGCCAGCATCAGGGGTGCCGCTTCCTGACGATGGAGCTTCTTCAGGGGACCGACCTCGGCGCCATCATCAACGGCAAGCCTCTCGAGCTGTCACGCGGGCTTCGCTACCTGGTGCAGGCATGCGCGGCGCTCGCGTTGGCCCATGACAAGGGGGTCATTCATCGCGACATCAAACCGGCGAATTTCTTCATCACTAGGGAGGACATCCTCAAGGTGATGGACTTCGGCATCGCCAAGAAGTCCGCTGCGCCGGCGGCGATGACGCAGGCGGGGTTCATCGCAGGGACGCCGGCGTACATGTCGCCCGAGCAGATCAATAACTTCTCGGCCGTCAGCCATCGCACCGACATCTATGCGCTGGGCGTCGTCGCCTACGAGATCTTCACGGGCGTCGTCCCTTTCGATCACGACGAGATGATGCAACTACTCATGATGCACCTCACGGCGACACCGCAACCGCCGCGCGCTCGGAATCCGCACCTCCCGGTGGAGCTCGACGAGATCATCTCGAGTTTGCTCGAGAAGGATCCGGCGAAGAGGATCCAGAGCTGTCACGAGCTCGGCGCGAGGTTCGAGAAGCTTCTGAAGTAGACCGGCGGCGGGGCCGCCGCCGTCAGGTGCCCGGCCCGCAGAAGACCGGTGCGATGGCCAGATAGGCGTCCTTCGTGTTGTTCGCGGACGTGCAGACCGACGCCGGGTCACTCGCGTCGCGAAGGCCGTCCCCGCACACCGTCCCGAGCGCCGTCAGGTATTCGGTGCACTCGCTCGAGGCAGCTTTCTCGCAAGCGGGAAAGAGTGCGTAGTCGGCCACGCCGCATACGCTGCACGCCGTCTCTTCGCACTGCACGGCCGCCTGATAGGCCGCGCCACAGCTGGTGGCAGTGACGTCGTTGAGCTCGTTCGCGATGCACCCTGCGGTGTTCAGAGTGTAGAAGGCGCGATTGGAGTGCCAAATCACGGCGCCATAGGCGGCGTCGGTGTCATCTGATTGGAGACACGAGGCGCAGTCCGCGTTTGCCGCGATGAAGGTCGTGCACTGAGAAGACGTGACTGACGCTGCCAGACAGTTGTCCCAGTAGCCCTCGGTTTGCGTCGGATCGCACTTGGCAGCCGCCGCCGTCGTCGGTGGCTTCCACACAGCTTTGAACGAGGTTCCCAGAACCGCGGGTGTGCACGCCACTGCGGCGTCGGCGTTGGCGTCGGGGCCGGGGAGCAGCGACCCGCCGTCATAAGGGGCGACGATTGGCCCCGAGTCGGGCTGAGTACCGTCGAACAAGCTCGCGCCATTCCCCGAACCTCCGCATGCGGCGATGGCGACGATCGCGACGGCCGCGAGAGGGGTGAGCACGAACGACGCGGTGAGAGCTCGAATGGACATGCTCACCGGCTTTGCAAGAACGGGCCTATTTCGCGTGAGCGGACTTTTGCAGCGAGAGCTGTCGCGTGCCCATTCAAATTGCGCGGATAGCCTAGTTTTCCAGCGTTTCGTTGACCCCTGGTGAAGCGTGCATGAGCCACGGACCCTGGTCTCGTTCGATCCGATCTGCGGGCTCGAGCCAGCAAGTCGAGTGCGGGCCCCTCACTCAAATCTCGACAAAGCGCGAGATGGAGCCGTTGGCTCCGAGAATGCAATGAGCCGTCGTGAACTCATCGACTCCCGATGACGAGTGTTTTGCCAACGGAATCCAAGTTGGAAGGAACGACGGCAATGTTGAATCGTACGCTTCGGTGTCTCGCGGCAGTCGGCGCGCCGAGTCTTCTGGGCATCCTGGGTGGCCTCGTGGGGTGCGGATCGCCCGCTACGTCGAATCCCGCGCCGACGACGAACGCCTCGGTCTCTCTCGCTCTCTACGATGCGAGCGGTGCGAGCGTGGGGCTTTGCGCAGGTACACTCATTGCGGCGGACAGCGTGCTCACCGCGGGCCACTGCGTGGCCGGGAACGCGCGGTGGGAAGTCACCTCTCCCACCACCGGGCAAACGGTCCGCAGCTCGCTCGCCTACACGTTCGACTGGCAGGACTTCAACTCCGACCTGTCCCACCCGCTTCATCACGACGCCGCGGTGATCAAGCTGAACACGCCGATCACCCTCTCCGCATATCCGACGCTGGCGAGCAACGCGCTCCCCGACGGGGCTGCGGCGATGCGGATTCGCCCGAGCGCAACCACCGGGTTCGAAGCGGTGGCCGTCCGCTCGTTCGACGCAACGTCGAAGGGCTTCCCCAACTACTACTACTCGACGTTCGATGGAGCCGAGGCGCTGGTCACCGGCGCCGCGCTCATCGACCCGATGGCGAACATCATCTACGGCGTCGTCTCGGCGCGTGGGGCCGCAACTGGGTACCTCTACGCATCGCGCGTCGAGATGATCTCGCAGTGGCTGACCGGCATGGAGGCGTGCAGCGCTGCGGCGACGATCGTCAGCGTGTCCACGGCTCTCACGGCCGATTGTCATCCGACTCCGCCTCCCCCCTGTGACGACGATGCCGGTACCAGTGACGATGGCGGCGGCGGTGGCAGCACCGGCAGCTCCAGCGGCAGCGGGTCGTCTGGCAGCAGCAGCGGCGGCAGCGGCTCGGGCGGTTCAAGCAGCGGTGGTTCGAGTAGCGGTGGTTCGAGCAGCGGTGGCTCGAGCAGCGGTGGTTCGAGCAGCGGCGGTTCCAGCAGCGGCAGCTCGAGCGGGGGCGCGAGCAGCGGCGGTAACGGCGCGAACGGCGACGGCGGTACCTGCGGCGGCGGTGGCGGCTACTGCCAGGGCTCGGATTGCGGCAGCGGTGGCGGCTCGGGCGGCTCGAGCAGCGGTGGGTCCAGCAGCGGTGGCACGAGTAGCGGCGGCAACGGCACCTCCGGGAGCAGCAGCGGTAGCAGTTCGGGGAGCAGCTCGGGCGGCTGGGGAACCAGCAGCGGGAGCAGCTCCGGTGGCGGTAACTCGAGCGGCGGCAACGGAACGAACGGAAGCAGCAGCGGTTCGGGAAGCAGCAGCGGCGGCGGCTACAACGGAGGCAGCAGCAGTGGCGGCGTCACGAGCGGCGGCAACGGTACGAACTCCGGCGGTAACGGCCCCGGTGACAACGGCGGCGACGGCCCCGGTTGCAACGACTCTAGCTGCGGCGGCTGCCCCGCCGACGACAGCGGCTGCCTCGATAACGTCGTCGATTACGGTGGCTCGTCGTCGGGCAACAGTAGCGGCGGTCTGATTCCTTGAAGCGCACGCGACACTAGAACCGCGAGATCTCCCCCTCCTCCTCCTCACAAAAAAGCGCGCACCCCTACTCGCGGAGGGGTGCGCGTTTCTCTTTCGAGGGACGCGATCTATTCGATGGGGAGCTTGTGCTCGTTCCAGACGCGCCAACCACCGTCCATCGAAGCCACGTTCGTGTAGCCCATCTTCTTCAAGCTCTCGGCCGCGAGCGCGGAACGGAAGCCGCCGCCGCAGTAGAGGACGATCTCGCGCGACGTGTCGGGGATGGCCTTCTCGATGTCTCGCTCGAGGACGCCACGACCGAGGTGACGAGCGCCCTTGATGTGACCGCGGCTCCATTCACTCTCTTCGCGCGTGTCGACGAGCTCGAAGGAGTCGCCTCTCTCCTGCTTCGCTCTCACTTCGTCGACCGTGAGCTCGCGGATGTGCGACTTCGCGCCGTTGACGAGCTGAAGGAATCGCGGTGCGTGATCCATCGGAAAGCCCTCCTTTTGCGCGGCCGATTCTACGCGCTTCCCCGCGCCCTCAACCGTTCTCTTCGAGCATGGCCAGGAAAGCGCTGGCGTTCTGTGCGAGCTGAGCGGTCGACATCCCCTTCTCGGGCGCGACCTCGAGCTCTTCGACGAGCTCGGCGGGTATCTCCAGGAGGAAGCGGCTGGGGGTGCGCGGCGACGGCTTTCCGCGCACGACCCTCGCCTTGGCGCGCGACAGCGTGAGCCTCTTCCGGGCGCGCGTGACGCCGACGTAGAAGAGGCGGCGCTCCTCCTCGATGTCCGACGACACGTGATCGCCGCTCGCGGGAACGACGTCGGTCATGCGTGCGTCGATGGTGCGCGCGTGCGGGAGGAGCCCTTCCTCGCAGCCGACGAGGAAGACGACGTCGAACTCGAGCCCCTTCGAGCCGTGAAGCGTCGAGAGCGTGACGACGTTCTCTTCTTTCTCCTCGTCGTCGGAGCCGAAGTCGAGCGAGAGAGCGTGAAGGAACGACGCAAACGAGTCGTTCGGATCCGACGACTTGGCCAGCTCGCGCACCTCGCGTCGTGCGAAAAGCGCCAGCATGCTCTCGACGTTCGCGAAGCGTCGACCGGAGGCCGCGGGCGACGGAGACGTGGCGTCGAGCTCGCGCCGCAGTCCGATCCGCTCGCATAGGGAGCGTGCCGCCTCGCTGGGCTTCACCCGTTGCACGAGGAGCTGACGTCGCGTCTCGGCGATGACCGATTCAAGCGCCTTGCACCCGTCGCGCGCCGGGCCCGACACCGCGTCGATGGAGTCGACCCGCTCGATCGCCTGCCAGAGCGTCCACCCCCGTGCCAGCGCGATCTGCGCGAGCTTGTGGACGCTCGTGTCCCCGATGCCGCGTGGCGGGTAGTTGAGGATGCGACGGAGGCTGATCTCGTCGGAGCGATTCAACGCGAGCTTCAGGTACGCGAGGAGGTCCTTCACCTCCTTGCGATCGAAGAACTGCTGCCCCCCAACGACGCGATGCGGGACCGTATGCTCGCGCAACGCCTCTTCGAGCGCCTTCGCCTGGCCGTTCGACCGATACAGCACGGCCACTTCGCGTGCCGGCACATTGTCTTCTCGCAGCGTCCGAGCGATCTCGATCGCCACCCACTGCGCCTCGGACTCGGGCGACGCGGCAATGCGAACCTGCACTTTGTCTCCGCCGGAGCGATCGGTGAAGAGTACTTTCCGGTGCTTGGCATCGGTGCGGCGCGAGATCACCGCGTTCGCTACGTCCAGCACCGGTTTGACGCTCCGGTAGTTCTGCTCGAGCTTTACGATCTTCGCGCCGGGGAAGTGCTCGTCGAAGTCGAGGATGTTGCGCACGTCGGCGCCGCGCCATCCGTAGATCGACTGGTCGTCGTCGCCGACGACGCACAGGTTCTTCGTGTCGCCGGCGAGCAGGCGGAGAACCTCGAGCTGGGCGCGGTTCGTGTCCTGGTACTCGTCGACGAGGAGGAAAGGGCACTTCTCCTGCCACCGCGCGAGCACGTCGGGGCGCGCTCGCCACACCCGGGCGACCTCGCATACGAGGTCGTCGAAGTCGTACGCCCCGAACGCCTGGAGCGCGCTCTGGTAGCGCGGGTAGACGATCTTCGTGATGGCGTCGTAGTCGTCCCCCTCGCGCTCGGGGAGCTCTTCGGGGGCCTGGAATGCGTTCTTGGCGTTCGAGATGCGCGAGGCGATCTCGGAGGCGTCGAAGCGCTTCCCGTAGTCGATGCGCGACAGAAGCTCCTTCACGCAGCCGAGGGAGTCGCCCTGATCGAAGATCGTGAACGCCCCTCCGGTGCCGAGGCTCGCGCGCTCCTTCGTGAGGACGCCCAGCCCGAACGAGTGGAACGTGGAGATCGTCAGCTGCTTGGCCACGCGCGCGTCGCCGACGGTCTTGGCGATGCGCTCGCGCATCTCGGCCGCGGCCTTGTTCGTGAACGTCAGCGCGGTGATCGCCTTGGCCGAGACTCCTCGCTGGATCAACCTGGAGACGCGATGGGTGATGACGCGCGTCTTCCCCGAGCCGGCTCCGGCGAGGACCAGCATCGGCCCCTGGAAGTGTTCGACGGCATCGCGTTGGGCGGGGTTCAGCGGCGGCGAGGACATGGTGCTGCGAAAGGGTACCGCGGTGGTGGGATGGAAAAAGTGGCGGAGTGAGTTTGCGCTGGAACCAGCGCCTCACGCGCTTCCGATGAAGCACGGCAGCGCGCGGGGCACTAGCTTGCGATCGCCGCTCGACTATGCTCGCGCCCCCATGACGACTTCACGCTGCGCGCGGCTCGCCACGTTTGCTCCCCTGGTCTCCCTTGCCGCGTTCGCCGTGGCCTGTGCGCCGACGCCGCCGCCTGCCGCGCAGACGCCGGTACCGCCGCCCCCCACGGTAGCCCCGGCGCCCCCGCCGCCCGATCTGTCGGCGACGCCGGAGCCCGACGGGCTCGTGGTGTTCGTGCGCGTCAGCCGGCCGAGCGCGGCTCTCAAGGTGATCGGCGGCTGGACGGGCATGCCGATGCCGGGGTCGGAAGAGGCTGGTGCGCTCGTCGCCGGCGAGTCCATCGGGAACGTGATCGACCTCGACCAGCCGATCGACTTCGCGCTCGCGCTGAAGGGGCGCGGCATGGCCGGGGCTATCTCGGCCGCAGTGCACTCCATGGACGACGCCAAGGCGGCGTTCAGCAAATACAAGCTCGTGGCGGCCGAAAACGGAGCCCTCCGGGTGGACGGCCTTGGCAAAGTTGCGGGAGACGACAAGGACCCGGACGGCGGAGAAGCGCGCGTGTGCGAGCTGGTCCCGTCGTTTGGCCCGGCGACGACCCGGCTCGTGTGTGCCGAGAGCGAAGAGACGATTCACGCGCTCGCCCCGTGGCTGGCGAGGAGCGCCCCGCGTCTGACGTACCCGTCGGACGTTCACCTCGACGTGCGGTTTGCTCCCGTGCGCCCGACCGTCGATGCGATGCGGCGCACGCTTCCGATCCTCGCTGGCGCGGCTCTCGGCATGCGGCGCACCGGGATGCCGGAGCTCGACGAGGCGTTCCGCGCGGGCATCGACGATCTGGCCGACTTCACGTCCGATTGCGACACGGTGGCGTTCGACGGGATGCTCGGCGAGCCGCAAGGCACGATCACGCTGACGTCCCAGTTCCGCAGCACCACGTCCCTTCTGGCCCGCCTCGCGGTTGCGCACCCCGAGCGAGCGGACGTCCCCCCGGCAACCTTCTGGAAGCTCCCCGCCGATTCCGACGCCGCGTTCTTTCACGGCGGCATCGACGCGACCGACTTCGAGCACACGCGCGATCACGTCGCCGGGATCCTCGGCGCGGCGCTCACCAAGGAAGGGCTGGGCGACGCCGATAGCAAGTCGATCCACGACGCTGCGACGCACGCGCTCGACCTCTTGACGATCAAGTCGACCTACGCAAAGGGCGTCGATGCCGACGCGGCTCGGAAAGCACTTGCCGCCCTCAAGTCGGTCAAGGAGGGGGATGACGCTGCGCGCGAGGAGGCGGAGCGCGTGGCGGCCGAGAAGATGGCGGGGTGGATGATCGTGGGCCTCGACGCTCCCGCTGCGAAGATCATCGCGACGGAGAAGGAGTGGGCTGCTGCCTGGGCGCGCCCGGGTGTTGCGAAATGGGTGAAGACGAAAATCACCGACTCGACCGCGCCGACGATCAAGATGAGCCCGGCGCCCAAGGGGCTGGGGGTGAAGGACGCGGCGCAGCTCGAGATCGCCGTGTACCGGCCGCACGCACGTCCCACCGATGCGAAGAAGAAGGCGCCTGCGCCGGGCAAGCCGCTCGTGCTTCACGTGATCGTCGTTCCCGACGGGGCGGCGTCGTGGATGGTCTTTGCCGCGGACCCCGATCTCGCGGTCGCGAAGGTGAAGGAGGTTCTCGCGGGCGGCTCGCAGCTCGCATCGCGCCCGGGGCTCGCGTCGATGAAGGACGCGCGCGTCACCTCCGGCGGGTTCGTATCTGCGCTCGGGATCGCGGATGACGATCCGTTCGCGTGGACCCTCGCGACGAAGTGGCACATGCTCTCGCGCGACGTCATCGGTGCGCTCGCTTCGTCGGCGGACAAGGGGATGACGCCGGTTCCGTTCCAGGCGACGGCGCAGCCGGCCGGGAGCAGCGCCCCTTCGGGGACATTCGTGTCGATGATCACGGTGCCGAAGGGGGCCATCGAGTCGTTCGTGCGCATGGCGTTCCTCCGGCGCTGAGCGCTCCGGGAGGACAGGAGAGACGGCACCCCCTCGAAGTTGGCCGGGGACGCCTTTCGTACGTAAGACAATGTGCGATGGATGTCGGGACTGCGCGTCTGTGCCCCGTTCGCCGCGGGGTCAACAGCAGGAGAGCGGTGCTCGCCGCGATGGCTCTAGCCACGCTTGGCACCGCCGCGCCGGACGCTTCGGCCGCCGAGACGCGGTTCACGGGTGACGACGTCCGCCTCACGGTCGACGAGGCCGGTCTTGCGCGTGTGGAGCACGCGCTGACCTACCGGGTGAGCGGCGGAACGCTCCATGGGTTCGACGTGAACGGCGTGGAACCGGAAGCCATTCTCGAGGAGACCGCGCCGCTCACAATCGACGGCGAGACCAGCGATGGCGTGGCTCGCGTCGAACGCAAGGCCGACGGCGCGCTTCGCGTCACCATCGAAGGGGCGCCGAAGCCTGCGCGAGGTGAGCACGCCCGATCGTTCGTCGTTCGTGTCGCCTATGCGGTCGATCTGGTGCGCGCCGGGGAGATCACGCTCGACGGCGCCATGTGGAAGATGGCGTGGACCGCCCCGGTCGCGTCCGAGGGGTACGACGGCGCGCGCGTCGTCTTCGACGTCCCGGCGGCCCCCACGTCTCCCAGCGCGATCGGGGTGGATGGCGCGCCTGCCGATGACGGACGCCTCGTCACGCTGCGGCGCGCCCCTCAGCGCGACGAGCTCGAGATGGAGCGACCGCACGTCTCTCGCGCCGAGGCCGCGATCTGGATTGCACGGCTCGATCCGCGCGCATTTCCGAGGGTGACCGACGCTTCTTTGCGCCCGCCGGCCATCGATGTGACGCCCCCCGCCCGGTCGGACCGCGCCCTCCTGTGGGGGCTGGCTGTCCTCGCCGGCGTGCTGTTCGGCGTGATGGTACGGGCGAAGGCGGAAGGGTTCGGCCGTGCGTGTCGTCGCGTGCAGGCCGAGGCTCACGGTCTCGTGCCGCTGGGGACGCTCGCGCGCGCGTGCGGGGCGGGCACTGCTCTGGCCACGGCGGTCCTCTGCGAGTCTGCAGGGCTGGCGGCATGGGGAGCCGTGGCCGTCGTGACGGCGATGGCGTTCGCAGCGAATCGCGTACCTCGAGTGAAGACCGCGCCGCGTGGGCCGGGGCAGTGGCTGGCACTCTCGCCCGACGAAGCGTTCGCTCCCGCGCTCTCGTCGTCCAAGCTCGACGTCTCGACGCGAGCGGGCAAGTGGACCCTCGCGCTCGTCACGCTCGCTTCGATCGCGCTCGGCGCGCTGCTTTCGCGCGTGGACCGCGCGTGGGCCTGGCTCGTCCCCCTCGACGCGGTCGCCTTGCTCGCGGTCTTCCTCACGGGAACGCTCGCGCAGCTCCCTCCGGATCGCGCGCGCGCGCCCGCGCATCGCCTCGCGTCCCTCCATCGCGCTCTCCGTCGCGACGCGACGCTGCGCGTGTCTCCCTGGGCTCGCCTTCCGCTCGGGACGAGCACGCCCGACGAGCTTCGTCTCCTGGTGGTACCGCGGGCGGCGATGCCTGGCGTCGTGGGTATCGAGGTCGGAGTCGCCTGGATCACGACCCCCGGCGGCTACGCGCCGGAGACCGAGGTGCTCGTGCGTGTTCGCGACGACTCGGAGGCTGCGGTGCGCCTCGTGACGATCGCGCCCCGATCCCGCTCGATGACGGGACGCAGGCCCGAAGAGCGCGTCGTGCGGATGGTGCCGTCGTCCTCGACGCGCAGTGGAACCGTGGCGCTCGTGCGGAGGCTGGCCGGGGAGCTGCGCGATCGGCGGAAGATCGTCGCCGAGCGCGCATGGAGCGGTGCCGAGCGTCGGTTGCCGCCGAACGAGCGACTACGCATGGTCGTCGCGCTGGCTTAGCGGTCCTCGTCTTCGACCTCAGGAGCCTGCGTCCGCTCCGCATTGCGTCGCGCACTTCGCGCTCGCGCACGACTCGACCGCCTGCGTCGCGGAGCTGCAGCCCGGCTCCCCGGCCGAGAGGCTACAGAACGCCAGGGCCGAGGACTCGTAGGTACCGTTCGGACACACGCACTTCAGGAGGTCGCTGCAGCCGCTCTCGGCGGTGGTGACCTGGGAAGGGCAGCTCGATTCTATGCATGCCGCGCAGGTCGGGAGGTTCGAGGCGAGGCTGGCGACGCACGAGGAGTCGCCCGACGTGCTCCCGCCATTATTGCTGCTCGAGCACGCAGCCAGCACGAACAGCGCCGTGGTGAGCGCCGCGCTAGCCCCTATCCAAGCCTTCTTCATCAGGACCTCCGGGCGGACAGCAGAGGGCAGAGCGGATCGCTCGTCAAGCGAGCGTCCGAATCCGCGTCTTCAGGGTACGAGGGCCAACCCCATGTGGCCTCGTGCGGGACCACGTGCGACACGTCCCGGCTTTGGATTGACGAGGCCGGGGTCTCAAGCCAATCGCAGGCGGATCGTCGATTGACGAGACGAGCTGTTCCAGTAGCGTTGAGCATTCGTCTCCGCGCGTGGCTCGACGCACGCAAGCCGGGGCGACGATCGTGTGGTGTGGGGTGCTGCGCGCCGCTCGTGCGGACCGCGCGAATCAACGAAGAGGAGCCGACCTTGATCGAGGATCGTCGTAGCCGGGCCCTTTCACGCCAATCATCGCTTCGGCGTTCGTGCGTCGCCTACGGGTGGCTCGCTGGACTCATGGCCACCGCGGCGACCGCGTGCTCCGGCCCGGCGGATCATCCCGCGACCGACCCTCCGGCGACGGCCGGGCAACGATTCGCCGTGGGGTCCGTCGTCAGTGCCCGCATCGACGCCTCTCGCATCGACGAGAGCGTGCGCGTGACCCTCGTCGGCAATACGCACCCTGCCGCCTCCAACCCGGCGTACGACCTCGGGCGCGTGGGCGATGACCTGATGCTCGAGCACATGCAGCTCGTTCTCAAGCGGAGCCCGGAGAGTCAGGTGGCGCTGGGCGCGAGGATCGACGCAGTCCACGACCGTACGTCGCCGCAGTTCCACCAGTGGCTCGGCGCCCGGGAGTTCGGCGATCAGTACGGGGTCTCGAAGCTCGACGTCGCGACGATCGAGAAGTGGCTGGACGCGCACGGGTTCCGCGTCGACGGGGTGCCGTCGAGCCGCATGTTCATCGAGTTCTCGGGGACCGCGGCCCAGGTTCGCAGGGCGTTTCATACCGAGATCCACAACCTCGACGTTCACGGCAAGCCGCACTTCGCGAACACGAGCGACCCGCAGATCCCCGCGGCGCTCGCGGACGTGGTCGTCGGCGTGCACGCGCTCCACGACTTCATGCCGCACCCGATGCACGTCGATCGCGGCGCTGCGGCGCGGGATCGCAAGACAGGCACGTGGAGCATGGTGGGCGCCGATCCGGCGTTCACGTTCACTGGCGGCACTCCGTCGGCGACCTACTACGCGGTCGCACCCGCGGACTTTGCCACCATCTACAACCTCAACCCGCTCTTCGCGGCCGGGTTCACCGGCTCGGGGCAGACCATCGCGGTCATCGAAGACACCAACATCAAGAACAACTCCGACGTCGCGACATTTCGCTCCGCGTTCGGCCTCGCCGGCTACACGGGCACCTTTACCCAGGTCCACCCGACAGGCTCGGCCACCTGTACCAGCCCCGGCGTCAACGCGGCCGAAGGCGAGGCGGCGCTCGACGCCGAATGGGCCGGCGCCTCGGCTCCCGACGCGGCGATCGAGCTCGCGTCGTGCGCGGACACGACGACGGTCTTCGGCGGTCTCATTGCGGTCCAGAACATGATCGGCGGCGCGAACCCGCCGAAGATCATGAGCATCAGCTACGGCGAGTGCGAGTCGGAGAACGGCGCGGCCGCGAACGCGAGCTACGTGAGCGCGTACGAGCAAGCGACCGCCGAGGGGGTCTCGGTCTTCGTGTCTGCGGGGGACGAGGGGGCGGCGTCGTGCGACGCGGACGCCACCTACGCGACGCACGGAATCACCGTGAGCGGGTTCGCCTCCACGCCGTACAACGTCGCCGTCGGCGGCACCGACTTCATGGATACGTACGACAGCAACACGAAGAACGGCGGACCCGCGGTCACGACGTACTGGAACGCGGGCAACGGCTCCACGTTCGGTTCGGCCAAGTCGTACATCCCCGAGATCCCGTGGAACGACTCGTGTGCGAGCGCGCTCATCTACGGGCTCGAGGGGTACACACATCCGTACGGCTCGACCGGCTTCTGCAACTCGGCAACGGGGAAGGCCGACTTCCTCACCACCGCTTCCGGGTCCGGCGGACCGAGCTCCTACTCCGCGCAACCAAGCTGGCAGGCCGGCGTGGTCGGCTTGCCCACGAAGTCCGGCGGAGCGCGCTATCTACCGGACGTGTCCCTCTTCGCCGCGAACGGCGTCTGGGGTCACTTCTACGTGTACTGCCTGACGGATACCGCGCAGGGGGGCGGTCCGTGCACGTACTCCAGCGCGACCGACACACTCGCGCTGGCCGCGGGCGGGACCAGTTTCGCGTCGCCGGCGCTCGCGGGCATCCAGGCGCTCGTCAATCAGTACACGGGGAGCGCGCAGGGGAATCCCAACTACGCGTACTACAAGCTCGCGGCCGAAGAGTACGGCGCGCGCGGGAGCACCAAGTGCAACAGCTCGGGGGGCACCGTGGCGTCGCCGACGCTCCCCGCTTCGTCGTGCATCTTCTACGACGTCACGGCGGGCGACATGGACGTGCCGTGCACCGGGACGACGAACTGTTACGGGTACAGCAAGTCGGGCTCGACGAAGATCTACGGAACGCTCTCCACTTCCACGGTCGCTCTCGTTCCCGCGTTCGGGACCGGCACTGGATGGGACTACGCGACGGGGCTCGGCACGGTGAACGCGACCAACCTCGTTCACGCTTTCTGAGCTCGGGTCCATCTTCGATTCGACGCTGGCGCGCGCCGCGGCTCTCCTCTCATTTCTCTCCTTCTCATTCTCATTGCGCTCATCTCGGGCTGAGGATCTTCCGATGCGTACATGGCTTCGCCTGCTCGCAGCACCCGTCGCGCTGCTGACGATCGTGGTCTCTTGTGGAGGGATACCGTCTTCGCCGACGGGCGAGAGAAACGAGCTCGACGCCTCCGTCGGTCCCTCCCCGCAAGGCGCACAAGACCAGCGCGAGACGCCCACACCCGCGGCGCTCAAGATGGCCGTTCTCGCTGCACGGCAGACCGCGCCCGGGTTCGCGTTCGCGGCCGATGGCGCGGGGGTCTTGCGAAGCCACGCGGGCTCGCAAGGGGCGAGCGCGGACGTCGCCGCGAACGGACGGGGAGTTCAGCTCGCGCACACGTCGAGCGAGCCGGAAGCGGCCTTCGCCCTCGGGGTAACGACGACGGGCGTAGGCCGGAGCGATGGGACGCGGACGTCGCGAACCGTGCTCTCGCAGAGGGCCGAGGGGCAATCGGTCGTGTTCGCGCGCGACGGTGCGGTCGAGGAGCGATACCTCGCGGGTCCGCTCGGTCTCGAGCAGAGCTACTCGTTGCAGACGCGCCCTGCGGGGCAAGGGGCGGTTCTCATCCAGGTCGCGTTCGAGGGCCTCGCCCCCGAGCTCCTGGCCGGGACGAGCGATCGCGTGCGCCTGCATGACGCCACAGGTCGCGTTCAGGCCTGGTACACCGACCTCACGGCCGTGGATGCCGCAGGGCGCACGCTGGGCACGCGGATGCAGGCGAGCGACGGCGGCGTCGCGCTCGTGATCGACGACACCGATGCGACCTATCCGGTGCGCGTCGACCCGCTCGTCTGGACCCAGCAACCGGATCTGACGTCCACGAGCCCCGATGGCGCTGCGGGCGACATGTTCGGGTCATCGGTCGCGATGAGCGGCTCGCTCGCCATCGTCGGCGCGCCCAACCATGCGGCCGAGGCCGGCTCCGCGTACATCTTCGCGCTCACCGGGACCAGCTGGGCCCTCCAGCAAGAAGTGACCGCCACGACGCACGGAGCCACCGGCGGCGCGGCGGGGGACGCCTTCGGCACGTCCGTCGCCATCAGTGGAACCGTCGCCATCGTCGGCGCCCCCAATCACACGGTCGGCCTGAAAGCGGCGGCCGGTGCGGCGTACGTCTTCTCGCAGAGCGGGACGACGTGGACGCTGGCGTCGGAGGTCGAGGCGGGAGACGACGGCGTGAACGACTCGTTCGGCCAGTCGGTCGCGATCAGCGGCGCGCTCGCCATCGTCGGCGCACCGAACCACGCGATCAAGGCGGGCGACGGGGGCGCGCCCAAGAGTGAAGCCGGCGCGGCGTACGTCTTCTCGCAGGGGAGCGGCGGCGCGTGGACCCAGGCGCAGGAGCTCGAGGCGAGCGACAACTCGGCGTTCGACCTCTTCGGCTACTCGGTGGCGCTGAGCGGCACGACGGCGGTCGTCGGCGCCTACCAGCACGACGTGACGAGCGGCACGACGACCTTCACGTCCGCTGGCGCGGCGTACGTCTTCTCGCAGGGGGGCGGCGGCGTGTGGACGCAGTCTCAGGAGCTCACGGCGAGCGACGCTGCCATCTCCGACTTCTTCGGCTACTCGGTCGGCGTGAGCGGGACGACCGCGGTCATCGGCGCCTACGAGCACGGCGCGACGTCCGCGGGAGCGGCGTACGTGTACGGACAGGGGCTCACCGGTTCGTGGGCCCTTCAGCAGGAGCTGACGGCGAGCGACGGCGCTGCGAACGACTTCTTCGGCTACTCGGTCGCCGTGAACGCGGGCACTGTGGTCGTCGGCGCGATCCAGCACCAGGTCGGGACCAACAGCCAGGCGGGGGCGGCGTACGTCTTCACGGGGAGCGCCGGCGCGTGGACCGAGGACACTCCGGACCTCACGGCGAGCGACGACGCGGCGCAGGACCTCTTCGGCAGCGCGGTCGCGGCGAGCGGCGACAACGTGATCATCGGAGCGCCGCAGCATGCCACCAGCGCGCACGCGAGTCAGGGCGCGGCGTACGTCTTCGCGGGGGCGATCACGGCGGCGAGCGGCTGTTACATCAACGGGACCCTCTACGCTCCGGCCGCGGCGAACCCGGTCAACGCGTGCGAGGTGTGCACGCCCGCAACATCCACGTCGGCCTGGTCCAACGCGACGAACGGCACGACGTGCACCGACGGGAATCTCTGCGACACGTCCGAGTGCGAGTCGGGCACGTGCACCCTGCAGAGCACGTTGACCTGTACGGCGCCCGCCAGCTGCTACACGGCCGGTACCTGCGCCTCGACCACGGGCGTCTGCTCTCCCGCCACGCTCAACGCGGGTTTCTGCTTCATCGGCAGCGCCTGCATCGCGGCCGGTACGGCCAACGGAACGAACACGTGCGAGACGTGCCAGCCGAGCGTGAGCACGACGGCGTACTCGCCGGTCACGAACGGCACGACGTGCAGCAACGGGGACGCTTGCGACACGACGACCTGCCAGGCGGGTACGTGCACCATCCAGAGCACGGTCAAATGCACGGCGCCGGCCGCCTGCTACACGGCGGGGGCCTGCAATACGACCAGCGGCACCTGTTCGCCGGCGACGCTCAACCCGGGCTTCTGCTTCATCGGCAGCGCCTGCGTCGCGGCGGGTGCGGCCAACGGAACGAACACCTGCGAGACGTGCCAGCCGAGCGTGAGCACGACGGCATACTCGCCGGTCACGAACGGCACGACGTGCAGCAACGGGAACGCTTGCGACACGTCCAGCTGCCAGGCCGGCACTTGTACCGTGCAGAGCCAGGTCACCTGCACGTCGCCCGACACGTGCCACACGGCGGGGACGTGCAACACGACGACGGGCAAGTGCTCGACGCCGACGCTCAACGCGGGCTTCTGCGACATCGCGGGCGCGTGCGTCGCGTCGGGCGCGACCAACGGCGCGAACACCTGTGAGACGTGCCAGCCGAGCGTGAGCACGTCGGGATACTCGCCGGTCACGAACGGCACCACCTGCAGCAACGGTAATGCGTGCGACGTTACGAGCTGCCAGGCGGGCGCTTGCACCATCCAGAGCACGGTTACCTGCACGTCGCCCGACACGTGCCACAGCGCGGGGACGTGCAACACGACGACGGGCAAGTGCTCGACGCCGACGCTCAACGCGGGCTTCTGCGACATCGCGGGCGCGTGCGTCGCGTCGGGCGCGACCAACGGGGCGAACATCTGCGAGTCGTGCCAGCCGGGCGTGAGCACGTCGGTGTTCTCGCCCGTCACCAACGGCACCGCGTGCAACGACGGCGTCAGCTGCTCGGCGAACGACGTGTGCACCAGCGGCACGTGCGGCGGCACGCCGTACACCTGCACGCCGACCGCGTGCCAGCTGACGTCGGCCTGCAACGGGACCGGCGGGTGCATCGTCACCAACGCGCCGAACGGTACGGCGTGCGGTAGCGGAGAGGTGTGCGAGTCGGGGCTGTGCGTGACCGAGGCCACGGACGCCGGCACGACGACCGACGCGGGCACGACCGGTGGGGACGGCGGTACGACCACGACCGACGCGGGAACGACGGGCCACGACGGCGGCACGACGACGACGGACGCGGGAACGACCGGTGGCGATGGTGGTACGACGGCGACCGACGCCGGCACGACGGGCCACGACGGCGGCACTACGACCGACGGCGGCTCGGGGAGCCTGGACGGCGGCATCGCGTCGAACGATGGCGGCTCGGGCAGCTCGGACGGCGGCGCCACGTCAGGTGACGGGGGCGGCGCGAACGATGCCAGTGTCACCGGCGACGGCGGTTCGGGCACGACGGACGGTGGTGCGACCGGCGGGGACGGCGGCGTCACCGGTGAAGACGGCGGCGTCATCAACGAGGACAGCGGCGTCACCAACGAAGACGGCGGCGTCACGACGGAAGACAGCGGCGCGATCAACGAGGACGGCGGTGTCGTTCTCGGTGAAGACGGCGGAGCTCTCCTCGAGGACGGTGCGGTCGCCACGAACGACGATGGCGGCAATGGGCTCACGGGCGGCAACACGGGCGAATCGAGCGGATGCGGGTGCTCCACCGTAGGGAGCTCGCAGGAGGCGCCGCCCTCGCTTCTCCTCGGATTTGCTGGCCTTGCGATCGTCATCGGCGGCCGGCGCCGCCGCGGCTCCGACGGGAAATGAACGGGGAGGAGCCGGACAGCACCGGCGAAGAGCTGGACGTCGAAACGGGCTCGACGTCAGCCGTGATGTGCGAGCGGTGAACCGGCAGGCGGTGAACCGCACGCTCGACACCGGCCGAGACACCGTCGTCGAGGTGGAAGCACCCCGTGCGCGGGCGCTAACCTGCGGACATGAATTGCTCGCCCGCTGCGATCTCGCTCACGGCTGTTCTCGCCGCGATGGGGTGCGGCGATACGTCGAGCCCTAGTCGCGCCGACGACGCGGGCGAAGCGTCGAACATCCCGCCGAGTGAGGATGGGGGCAACACGCACGGTCTCCCCATCTGCCCCGGAACGCTCTACTACGGCGCCCCGTCCAACCCCGTGGACGGATGCGACGGTGACGCGGCGGCGGCGAGCCAGTGCTACTTCTGCACCGGGCCCACCGGCGAAACGTGCGGCTGCGACGCGTACTTCCGTGACGCCGCGTCCGAAGCTGCCGTCGGCTGGGGATGCCTGCCGACCGAGGAGGAGTGCTTCCAGTGACCCGCATCGTCGATCCCGCCGAGGTCGCCGCCACCTTCCGCGACGAGCTCCGTCGCGAAATCCGCGCCCTCCCCGAGCCGCTCCTCTTCGTCGGCTTCCTCGCGGCCGATCACGGCCCGTCGGCCACGTACGCCGAGTACACGCGGCGCGGGTGCGACGACGTCGGCGTGCGGTTCGAGCTGCGCCCCGTGAAGAAGCTCGACGCGGAGGGGGCCATCCTCGACGCCAACGCCGACCCGCGCGTGCACGGCGTCTTCATCTACTACCCGGTGTTCGGCACCGAGCACGACGTGTACCTGCGCGACCTCGTCGACCCCGGCAAGGACGTCGAGGGGCTCCACTCGTTCTGGGCGCGCTGCCTCTACACGAACAAGCGCTTCATCGACGACGCGAAGACCAAGAAGGCCATTCTCCCGTGCACGCCGCTCGCGATCCTGAAGCTGCTCGACGTGGCCGGTGCGTCGCGCGTCGGCCAGTCGCGGCCGCTCGCAGGCGTGCGCGCGGTGGTGTTCAACCGGAGCGAGGTGGTGGGGCGGCCGCTCGCCAGCATGATGGCGAACGACGGCGCCGAGGTGGTCTCGTTCGACATCGACGGCGCGGAGCTGTTCCGGCCCGCGCCCGAGGATGGTGCACACACCGAGGCGGAGACGACGATCGACCGCGCGGCCGCGCTCGCGAACGCCGACGTGATCGTAACCGGCGTACCGAGCCGCGCGTTTCCGTTGGTGCGCGCGGACGAGATCCGCGATTCGGCCGTGTGCCTGAACTTCTCGACGTTCAAGAACTTCGAGGAGGCGGTCGCGCAAAAAGCGCGTGTGTTCGTGCCGCGCGTGGGGCCGATGACTGTGACCATGGCGCTGCGCAACGCGTTGCGCCTGTATCGAAACGTGCGGAGCTGAACGCTCGCGCGCGCGGCCCACCGTGCAATCGCTTCGTTAAGACGATAATAGAAGGGTACATCCCCATGCCCGAAGTACCCGTCGCGAACGTCGCTCACGCCCTCGTCGTCTATGCGGAGCCGCTCGCAGCGCAACGGCGCGTCGTCGTTCTCGGTGACTCGTCGCTGGGGCTCGATTCGCGCCTCGTCGAGCTCGGTGCCCGCCTCGTGCACGTCTACGACGCCGACCCCGTCCGCGCCCGCGCCAACGCCAAGCATGCTGCGCGTGGAGCCGTCATCCGCGAGCTCCCCGAGGGGGATCTCGACGTGCGCCCGGGAGCGTTCGATCTTGCCATCGTGCCCGATCTGGCGATCGTCGCCGATCGCGCCGGGCTCCTCGCGCGCATCCGCAAGCTCGTCGGCACCGAGGGGGCCGCGCTCATCGCCGCTCGGACGACCACCGATGAGGGGGGCGCAGCGGCGCTCGATTACTACGAGATGTTCGACCTGGTCGCGCTGCAGTTCGCGAGCGTGCGGATGATCGGCCAAGTGCCGTTCGCCGGAGTCGCGTTCGCGGAGCTCGGCGACGCGGCCGAGGCTCCTGCAGTGAGCGTGGATACGCAGCTGGCCGGCGAGAGCGAAGCGCCCAGAGTGACCATCGCGCTCGTCGCCCAGCGCGACGTGCGGCTCGATCCGTACGCGATCATCCAGCTCCCGCGCGAGTTGGCATCCGAAGAAGCGCCGGCCGAGCGCGCCGCGTCGCCTACCGACCAGGCCGAGCTCGCGGGGGCCGTGCTTCGCGCCGAGGCGCTGCAGGCGCAGGTCGAAGAGCAGCGGGTCGCGCTCCTGCGCCTGACCGCGGAAGGGGAGCGCGCCCACCGCGTCGACGAGCTCGAGGCGGCGCTGCATGAGCGGACCGCGAAGCTCAAAGAGGCCGAGACGCGCGCAGGCGATCACTACGTCCGCGCCGAGCGCCTGGTCCACGACGTTCGCCGCCTGGACGAGGAGCTGGCGCGCCATCGCGACCGCGCGACCCGCCTCGGCAAGGAGCTCGAGGACGAGCGAAAGAGCCGCGCGCGCGTCGAGACCGAGCTGGCGGCGCAGCGTCGAGACCCGGAGACGGCGCACTCGCGCGAGCGCGCCGTTCTGCTCGAGGAGGCGCTCCGATCGGCCGAGGAGGCCGTGGCGGTCCTCCAGCAGCGGGCGATCGACGCGGAGGGGGGCATCGCGCTGCGCGAGGCGCAGCTCGCGGCCCTCATCACCGAGCTGGAGGGGCACCGCGGAGCGCCGCGCGTGGATCCCGAGCTCGTGTCGGCGCTGGGCGCGCGGGCCGAAGCCGCAGAGGCCCGCGCGGCGATGTTGGATGCGCACCTCGCCGAGGTCGGGGAGGGGCACGCCGAGGAGCTGGCCCAGCTCGAAGCGGCGCTGCGCGAGCGCGCGCAGGCGATCGCCGCGACCGAGCGCGAAGTGGTGCGGCGCGAAGCGATCGTCCGCGAGCTCGTTCTCGCCCTGGAAGATGCCGGCGCGCTCGAGGCGGTGGCTTCCCACGGGCACGTCCCGTCGCGCGTCGACGACGAGGTGCGAGCGCACCTCGATCGCGCGATCTCCGAAAACGAGCAGCTGCGGACCAAGCTCGACGCCCTCGCTCTCGACGTGGCGCGTCGAGAAGGGGAGCTTCAGGCGCGGGGTTGGCGAATCGCGGCGCTCGAAGAACGCGTTGCGTCGCTGGAAGCGCGCCCCCCCCCGCCCCCGCCGGTCGCCCCGTCCGAGAAGAAAGGCGCCATTCCGGCATCGGGCGATCTCACCGAGCTCCAGGCCCTCCGCCAGGCCCTGGGGCAGGAGCACGAAGCCCGCGTCCGCGCCGAGTCCGGCGAGGAGCTCCAGAGAGCCCGGGCCGATCTGGCACGCCAGGCGACGCTCCTCGAGCAGCTCTCGCGCGAGCTCGAAAGCAGGGATCGTTCTCGCGTCGAACCGCCTCACGGCGCTGGACAAGAAGGCGATCCCGCTCAAACCTGAGAGTCAGCCCCACCAGGCTCATCGATCCTCACTCACGCATTGACAGCCAAGACCCGCGGCTTAACTTGCCGCACACGCGCGGGTCCCCCCAGGGCGTCTTCCGCCCCTTCTTCCGAACCCACAGATGTCCACCAAGCGCTGCTACTACGAGGTCCTCGGCGTCGCGCGTGAAGCTCCTGCCGAGGATCTTCGTCGTGCCTACAAACAGCTGGCCCTGAAGCATCACCCCGACCGCAACCAGGGGAATGCCGCGGCGGAAGCTACCTTCAAGGAGGTCAACGAGGCGTACCAGGTGCTCTCCGACGAAGAGAAGCGCCGCATGTACGATCAGTTCGGCCACGCCGCATTCGACGGCAGCCTGGGCAGCGGCGGGTTCCAGGGGGGCGGTGTGGGTGATGTGTTTGCCCACATGCAGGACCTGTTCTCGGAGATGTTCTCCGGGGGAGCCGGCGGAGGCTTCGGCGGGCGACAGGCGCGGCGGGGCGGCGATCTGCGCGTCCAGCAGCGGCTGACGCTGGACGAGGCCGCGTTCGGCGTGAAGAAGGACGTCGTCGTCCAGGCTCCTGCGCGCTGCGGTGATTGCGGCGGAACCGGAGCCCGTCCGGGGACGGCGCCCGAGACCTGCTCGCACTGTCGCGGCGCGGGGCACGTGTCGAACGCGCGCGGCTTCGTGATGTTCACGACCACGTGCCCGAAGTGCCAGGGGCAGGGGGCGGTCATCAAGAACCCGTGCAAGCCGTGCCAGGGGCACGGTGTCGTCGAGCGTGCGCGCAAGGTGACGGTCAGCTTCCCGGCCGGCCTCGACGCCGGGCAGCGCTTGCGGGTTCCGGGGCAGGGGCTCCCCGGGCCGGGCGGCTCGCAGCCGGGCGATCTGTACGTCGAGATCGACGTCGAGGAAGACCCGCGCTTCGAGCGTGACGGAGCCGACCTCGTCGCGCGCGTGCACGTGACCTTCACGGACGCGGCGATGGGAGCGCAGCTCGACGTGCCGGCGCTCGAGCCGAAGGACGAGTCGGGGCACGAGAAGCGCGTCCCCCTCACGCTGCCGCCAGGGACGCAGCCCGGCGCGGTCATCACGCTGAAGGGGCACGGCATTCCGAGGCTCGACGGGCGAGGTCGCGGAAACCTCGTGGTCGTCGTGCAGGTCGACGTGCCCAAGGCGCTCTCGAACCGCGCGCGCGAGATCCTGCAGGAGCTCGACGCGGAGCTGAAGTCGCCGGGCGAGCCGAGCGAAGGGGCGCAGCGACGCGCCGCCTCGAAGTAGCGCGCGAGCGGAAGGGACCGCGCGCGTGGACATCGACGCCCTCAAGGCGAAGCTCGCCGCTGTCTCCACGATTCGTCCCCTGGGGCGCGTCGTCGCCGTGACGGGGCTAGCGCTCCGCTTCACGCTCCCCGGTGTGCGCGTCGGCGACGTCGTACACGTGAAGCGACGCGGCGGTCCTCTGGCGTGCGAGGTCGTCGGCTTCGACGCTGGTGGCGCGGTGGGGATGGCGCTCGGGAAGCTCGCCGGCGTCGGCCTCGACGACGAGGTGGAATCGACCGGAGAGCCGCTCACCGTGCGCGCCAGCGCGAGGCTGCTCGGACGGGTGGTGGACGGCCTCGGTCGCGTGATCGACGGCGGCGCGCCCATCGAAGGGGGCGAGCTCGTCCCGGTGGATCGCGCCCCTCCGAACCCTCTCGAGCGTCGCGCCGTCACGCGCCCTCTGGCCACGGGCGTCCGCGTGCTCGACGGACTGCTCACGATCGGCGAGGGGCAACGCATCGGCCTCTTCGCGGGCTCCGGCATCGGCAAGAGCTCGCTCCTCGGGGCGATCGCGCGCGGCGTCGACGCCGACGCGGTGGTGGTGGCGCTCGTCGGTGAGCGCGGTCGCGAAGTGGGAGAGTTCCTCGATCGCGCCCTCGGCGAAGAGGGGCGGAAGAAGAGCGTCGTCGTCGTCGCTACGAGCGACGCTTCGCCGCTCGAGCGCCTGCGCGCAGCCGAGGTCGCGACCGCCTACGCCGAGCACTTCCGCGACGACGGCAAGCGCGTGATGCTCCTGGTCGACTCGGTCACCCGCTTCGCCCGCGCACAGCGCGAGGTGGGCCTCGCCGCCGGAGAGCCCCCGGCGCGCCGCGGCTACCCTCCGAGCGTCTTCGCCGCGCTCCCACGCCTCCTCGAACGCGCAGGGCAGGGGGCACGCGGCTCGATCACCGCCATCTACACGGTGCTGGTCGAAGGGGGCGACATGGACGAGCCGATCGCCGACGAGACCCGCGGTGTCCTCGACGGCCACGTCGTCCTCGATCGCGCCATCGCCGCCCGCGGTCACTACCCCGCGGTCGACGTGACCGTGTCGCTCTCGCGCGTCATGGACTCGATCGCGTCGCGCCCTCACATCGACGCCGCGCGGCGGCTACGGGCGCTCCTCGCCATCTATGAGGCGAAGCGCGATCTCATCGCCCTGGGCGCTTACGCCAAGGGGTCCGACCGTGAGCTCGACGAGGCCATCGCGCGCATGCCCCGCATCGAGCAGTTCCTGCGCCAGGACGCGCGCGAGGTCGCGAGCTTCGACCACACGGTGAGCGCGCTCCAGCAGACCGTCGGCTGAATCCAGCGTGCGCTGCGCGCGCGCTTCTCGCGTTCGCATGAAAGCGGCGCGACCTCGTGCTAGGTAGCCCGGCTCGTCATGACCGTCCTTCAAGTCGCCGACCTCCGGTTCGGGTACGCGGGCGACACGCTCTTCGAGAACATCACGTTCACTCTCGCGCTCGGCGAACGGGTGGCGCTGGTCGCCCCCAACGGTGCCGGCAAGTCGACGCTCCTCCGGCTGATCGCCAAGGAGATCGAGCCCGACGGCGGCTCCACGGTCATCAAGAAGGAGACGACCTTCGGCTACTACCGCCAGTCGCACGAGCTGAAGCCGCACGGCGACGTGCTCGGCGCGTTCCTCTCCGGCTTCCGCGACGTGATGGCGCTCCGCGAGCAGCTCACGGCTGCCCAGGAAGACGCCGCCAGCGGCGACGCGCGCGCGCTCGAGCATCTGGCCAACGTGCAGGACCGGTATCACCTCGCGCGCGGCGACGAGGTGGAGCGCGAAGTGGCCATGCTCGCGCACAAGCTCGGCTTCAGCGATCACGACCTGGCGCGCCCGGTCGCTTCCCTCTCCGGAGGTGAGCGCGGACGCTTGCAGCTCGGCGTCGTTCTCGCCCAGCAGCCCGACCTTCTGCTCCTCGACGAGCCGACGAACCACCTCGACCTCGACACGATCGGCTGGCTCGAGTCGTGGCTGGTCGGGTACCGCGGCGCGCTCCTCGTCGTCTCCCACGACCGCCAGTTCCTCGACAACGTCTGTCCGGCGACCCTCGAGCTCGGCTCGCGCATGCTCCGCTCGTACCCGCTCAAGTACAGCGACTACGCCGTCGCGCGCGCAGCCGACCTCGAACGCGAGCGCGCGCTGCAGGAGCGGCAGCAGGCGTTCATCGACAAGACCGAAGACTTCATCCGCAAGAACATCGCCGGGCAGAAGACCAAGCAGGCGCAGAGCCGGCGCAAGATGCTGGGGAAGCTCGATCGCATCGACCGCCCCGAGGACGTGTGGCAGGTCGCCGAGAAGATCGCGTTCCGCTTCGCGCCGGCGAACCGGACGGGCGACATCGTGCTCGACTGCAAAGGGATTCACGCCGAGCGCGGCGGGCGCGTGCTGTTCGACGGCGTCGAGCTGCTCGTGCGTCGTGGCGAGCGGATCGGCATCGTCGGCCCCAACGGCTCGGGCAAGACCACGTTGCTGAAGATCCTCTCGGCGCGCGGCATGGCGGGCGATCGCGGCGAGATCCGGCGCGGGACGAACCTCCAGGAAGGGTACTTCGACCAGCACCTGGGCGAGGTCGATCCCGCGCTCACCGCGGTCGACAACGTGCGCCGCGTTCGCGGCGACTTCACCGTCGAATCGGCGCGCCAGTACCTCGCGCGCTTCCGCTTCTACGGCGACGACACCCTGCGCGTCGTCAGCGGCTTCTCGGGCGGCGAGCGCTCCCGTCTCGCGCTCGCCAAGCTCCTGCTCGAGCCGCGCAACCTCATCTTCCTCGACGAGCCGACCAACCACCTCGACATCCCCGCCGCCGAGATCCTCGAAGAGGCGCTCATGGGCTTCGACGGGACGGTCATTTTGGTCTCGCACGACCGCCGCTTCCTCGAGAACACGACGACGCGCATCGTGAGCGTGCGCGACGGCGTGGTCGACATCTACCCGGGCGGCTTCCGCGACTACGTCGCCTCCCGCGCGCCGAAGCCCGATCCGGAGGAAGGGCTGGAGCGGGGGCGTGGCAACAGGAAGGACCGCTCGAACGGAGCGAAGAAGAGCGAGGCGCCGAGGCCCCCCGACGACGAGGCGGCGAAGAAGCAAGCCTTCGAAGCGCAGCGCTCGGTCGTTCGCGCCCAGGAGCGACGCAAGCGCCGAATCGAGGAGCTGGAGAAGATGATTGCCGACGGCGAAGTGCAGCTGTTGGCTATGCGGACCAAACTGAAGGAAGATCCCGGGGGCGACTGGGCGAAGCTCGCTCAGCTCGCTTCCCAGGAACAAGCGCTCGCGAAGCGGGTTGATCTAATGATGCTCGAGTGGGGAAAGCTCTCGGAGGAGCGAGGATGAACGTGCGCGCGCTGGCGCGGCTGCTGGTGGTCTTTGCGGCGATGGCTTGTTTCGGGCCTTCGTTCGGGTGCCACCGTGCGTCCGCCGACGGGACGGCCGCGATCGCCGACGCATCGCCCGCGTCTCTCCCGGTCGTGCGCGACGACTCGCAGGGGCTGCTCCTCACCTGGATCGACGACAAGGGAGATTTCCACGTCGAGCAGAAGGCCGCCGACGTTCCCATCGTGGGGCGCGACGCCGTGCGCGTCGTCGATCCGAGCCACGAGGACGGCACCCACGGCGACACCGTCTACGTCGCCGACCTGCGCGTCGCGAGCCTCGACGGCACCTACACCGTCCACACGATGACCCGCGACGACTTCGACGCCCTCGCCGTCACCCGGCGGGAAAAGACGCACACGACGCTCGCCAGCGTGGGGTCCGCGGACGCCGGCGCGCGAGCGGCCTCCGACGACTCCGCGGTCGCCGGTCGCCCCGCCGTCATCGTGTACGGCGCGAGCTGGTGCAGCGCGTGCCATCAGGCGCAGGCCTACCTGAAGAAGCGCGGGATCGTCTTCATCGAGAAGGACATCGAAAAGGACCCGATCGCCGCCCAGGAGATGCAGGGGAAGCTGAAGCGCGCCGGGCTTCGCGGCGGCTCGATCCCGGTCATCGACGTGCGCGGGCACATCATGGTCGGGTTCGACCCGCAGTCGATCGAGGACGCGCTGGGGAAGCCGATCTAAATCAGCGAGCGTGATGCTCGATCAAGGCTCACGCCGTTCTGCGCGACCCGCGAGGAGGGAGCGGGGCCGCACGGAGCCCGACGAGGGCGCGAACGAGCGTCAGAGCAAAATTTTGCTTAGCCAGAGCAGTGGGATCATGTGCCAGAGCAAAATTTTGCTCTGCCAGAGCAGTTGGATCATGTGCGAGAGCAGTGAACTGCTCTGGCAGAGCAGTGGACTGCTCTGGCAGAGCAGTGGACTGGTGTCCGACAAGAGTGCGGTGGTCTGGCAGAGCAAAAAACTGGTCTGGCAGAGCAGTTCACTGGTCTGGCAGAGCAGTGGGATCACGTCGGACAGCAGTGGAATGCTCTGACGGGCGATCTGGGGGGCGAGGCGGGCCGAGGACGGGTGGTCGAGGGCGAAGGTGCCGTGGGGGCAGTCGGGGACGCGATCGTAGTGAGCGGGAGGGCGGCCTGGCTTTCGATGCTCGGACGTAACGTCTTGCCATGCCCCGCCTTGACGGCACGCGGGACGTCGCAGCGTCCGGGAGTCAGGGGACGCGCGGCCGCACGAACGTGAACGCAGCCACGTAGGTCCGCGGTTCCGCCCCGAGCGGAACGGTTCGAGGGAAGCGTGACGGGGGGACGGGATGTAGCCCGTCTTCCTCGGCGAGGGGGCTAGGACGCCCTACTCACCCGCTGGTCGCGCTGCTCTCGCGTAGCGACACGGCGCACACGTCGTGCGTTGCCGCGTTCGAGTCGATCCGTGGACACCTCCTCACGAGCGAGGCCGTACTCACCGAGGCCATGCACCTTCTCGGCCGGGAACGCGACGGCGCGCGAGCGTGCCTCGAGTTTTTCCTCCGGGCGGGAGCCATCCTGGTTCCGACGACGCCAGCGCGCCTCAGCCTGTGCCGCGATCTCATGGCGCGGTACGCCGACACGCCCATGGACTTCGCGGACGCGACGCTCGTCGCGCTTGCGGAGGAGTTTGCCGTGGGGCGTGTGCTGACGCTCGATCGACGGGGATTTTCCACCTACCGTTGGCGGCGATCGACACGGTTCACGATCGCGCCGTGAAGAGGCGAAGCGCGAGACAGTGAAGGCCGAGACGTTCGAAGAGACCGCGCGAGTGTGGATCGAGGCGCGTGGTCTTGCCATCGGCCACCGCGACGCACTAGCGTGCCGCCCCGAGGAGACTCGATCATGACCGCCCAACGCACGCTAGGCGAGCGCGCAGCACGCCAGCTATCGAACACCACGAAGACCCCGCCGCAATGGCGTGGCGCCACGCCGCGGTGGCTCGTGCAAATGATTCCGTGGGCCCCCGTCGAGGCGGGCGTCTACCGCGTCAACCAGGCGCTCGACGAGAAGTTCGACGTGAAGTGCAGCCCCGCGCCGGGCGAGGAGCTGCCGGTCGGGTTCAGCGACTACGAACACAACCCGCGCGAGCACGTGCTCACGTCGGTGACGACGACCATCGAAGTCGACACCCGCATCTCGGACCTTTTCCGCAGCCCGATGGATCAGGTGAAGGAGCAGCTCACCCTCGCCATCGAGAAGGTGAAGGAGAAGCAGGAGAACGAGGTCCTCCACAACAAGACGTACGGCCTCCTTCACAACGTCGATCCGGACATGCGCATCAAGACGCGCAAGGGCCCGCCCACGCCCGACGACCTCGACGAGCTCATCGCCACGGTGTGGAAGGAGCCCGCGTTCTTCCTTGCGCACCCCAAGGCCATCGCGGCGTTCGGTCGCGAGTGCACCCGCCGCGGCGTCCCGCCGCCCACCGTCACCATTTTCGGTTCGCCGTTCCTCACGTGGCGCGGGCTGCCGCTCGTACCGAGCGACAAGCTCCCCATCAAGGACAAGAAGACCGAGATCCTGCTCATGCGCATCGGCGAGCGGAAGCGCGGGGTCGTGGGCCTCTTCCAGCCCGGGCTCCCCGGCGAAGTGAGCCCGAGCCTCTCGGTTCGGATGATGGGCATCAACCAGAAGGGCGCCGCGCAGTACCTCATCTCGCTCTACTGCTCGGTCGCCGTGCTGACGCACGACGCGCTCGGCGCGCTCGATGGGGTGACGGTCGATCACTACCATGAGTACGCCTGACAAGGCCGGCACGGGGGTGGCGCTGCCCGCGACCTCCGTGCCGTTCAGCACCGAGCTTCCGACGCGCCCGGGCGAGACGCCGTCCCTCCCGTCGGCAACGTCGTCCACGCCCGGTGTGGCGCTGGCTGGCGCGCGCGTGCCGGGCGGGCCGACGCTCCCCGAGCTCGATCCGGCGTCGCTGTCGCGCGTGATCGCGCAGATGGCCAACGAGCTCTTCACGGCACCGGCTCCGGCCGCGCCCGCGCCGATCCTCGCGGACGCCGGCGCTCTCTCGTCCTCCCCGTCGGCTCCGTCCCTCGCGTCCGGGCCGTCGGCCCCGGGGTTCGCGTCGGCGCCGCCGGCTCCGGGCTTCGCGTCGGCACCGCCGGCTCCGGCGTTCGCGTCGGCTCCGGCGTTGGTGTCCACGCCGTCGACTCCCTTCTCGGCGCCGCTCGACTTCGGCGCGATCGGCGGCCCTGTCGACCCGTTCTTCGGTGCCAATACCCCGCAAGGCCTCTCGTTCTCCCTGCTCGATCCGCCCGCGCCCACGCCTGACATGCCCGGCGGCGCGCCCGCCTCCGCTCCCCCCGCCGCACCGCCTGCGCCCGCCGCCCTCACATTCGACCAGTTCGAGATCGTGCCGACGGGGGATGCGTCGCTTCGCTCGCTCAGCGCCGAGCCGTTCGACGCGAACGTTCTCAAGCGCGAGTTCCCGATCCTGAGCGAGACCGTCCGCGGCAAGCGGCTCGTCTGGCTCGACAACGCCGCCACGACGCAGAAGCCGAAGACGGTGATCGATCGCGTCAGCCTCTTCTACGAGCACGAGAACTCGAACATCCATCGCGCGGCGCACACGCTCGCCGCCCGCGCCACCGATGCGTACGAGTCCGCGCGCGAGAGCGTCCGCCGCTTCATCAAGGCGCCGTCCACGCGCGAGATCGTGTTCGTGCGAGGTACGACCGAGGGGATCAACCTCGTCGCGCAGAGCTGGGGCCGGCGCAACGTCGGCCCGGGCGACGAGATCGTCGTCAGCTGGCTCGAGCACCACGCGAACATCGTCCCCTGGCAGCAGCTCTGCTCCGAGAAGGGGGCGCGTCTGCGCGTCGCCCCGGTCGACGACCGCGGCCAAGTCATCCTCGAGGAGTACGAGAAGCTCTTCAACGAGAAGACCAAGCTCGTCTCGTTCACGCAGGTCTCCAACGCGCTCGGCACGATCACGCCCGCCAAGGAGATGATCGAGATCGCGCACCGTCACGGCGCCGTCGTCGTGCTCGACGGAGCCCAGGCGGTCTCGCACATGCCGGTGGACGTGCAGTCGCTCGGGTGCGACTTCTTCGTCTTCTCCGGGCACAAAGTGTTCGGGCCGACGGGCATCGGCGCCGTGTATGGCCGGCGCGAGCTGCTCGACACGATGCCGCCGTGGCAAGGCGGCGGGAACATGATCCAGGACGTGACCTTCGAGCGGACGGTCTACCAGCCGGCCCCCGCGCGCTTCGAGGCGGGGACGGGGAACATCGCCGACGCGGTGGGTCTCGGTGCCGCGCTCGACTGGCTCACACGGGTGGGAGTCGAGCGCGTGGAGCGCTACGAGCACGAGCTGCTCGAGTACGCGACGGCTCGCCTCCTCGGCGTGCCGGGTCTCACGATGATCGGCACCGCGCCGGCCAAGGCGGGGGTTCTCTCGTTCGTCCTTCGCGGCCAGAAGACCGAAGAGGTGGGGGGCATGCTCGATCAGGAAGGCATCGCCGTGCGCTCGGGCCATCACTGCGCGCAGCCGGTCCTCCGTCGCTTCGGCCTCGAGGCCACCGTGCGCGCGTCGCTCGCGCCCTACAACACGTTCGATGACATCGACGCGCTCGTCGCTGCGCTGCATCGGATACAGGCCGGGCAGCCCCAGTGATTCGTGCCGTCGGGGCTCGCGAGGCGAGTGAGCTCATCGCCAAGGCGGGCCTCGACGTCATCGACGTGCGCGAGCCGCACGAGTGGGCCACGGGGCACATCCCGGGGGCGAGGCTGGTGCCGTTGGGGCAGTTTCGCGCCGACCCGGAAGGGGCTCAAGTCGGCCGCCGCGTCCTCTTCGTCTGCGAGCGCGGTGGTCGCAGCCGGCACGCGGCGGAGATCGCCGACACCCGCGGCGTCGCCGAAGTGTTCAGCCTCGACGACGGAACGCTCGGCTGGCGGGCGGCGGGCCTGCCTGTCGAAGTGCCGGAGAGCGTGCCGGCCGAGGCGAACGCCGTCGCCGAGCTCGATACGGTGGTCAGCACGAACGTGAAGGAGCTGCGCGCGCAGCGCGGCTACTCGCTCGACGTGCTCGCGGGCCTGAGCGGCGTGGGGAGGCAGATGCTCGGGCAGATCGAGCTCGGTCGCGCGGTGCCGAACCTCGGCACGCTGTGGAAGATCGCGCGCGCGTTCGAGGTGCCCTTTTCGGCGCTACTCGCGGGCCCGCACCGCGGCGAGACGCGGATCTTCCGCGCGGCGACCGCGCAGCGCATCACCGGCGCCGACGGCCGCTTCTCGTCCCGCGCGCTCTTCTCGCCCGAGGACGGCGCGACGTTCGAGCTCTACGAGCTGTGGCTCGCGGGTCACGGACGCGAGGACGCCGAGGCGCACGCGCCCGGGACGCGGGAGAACCTGGTCGTTACCAGCGGTCGGTTGGTCCTCGAAGTCGGCAAGGAGCGGTACGAGCTCGGCAAGGGCGACGCCATCGCGTTCACCGCGGACGTCCCGCACGCGTACATCAATCCGGCGAGCGATGAGTGCTGGATGAACCTCGTCATGACGTACCGAGGCGCACGCGGGTAGATCCGTCACCGCGCGACTCGACCGCGCTACTCGACCGCAATCGTATAGCTCCCCCAGCCGACGCCGCCCCGCGCGTCACGCAGGACGACCCAGAGGCGCACGCGCCCCGGTGAGCTCGGCGCGGTCCATCCATTGTCCACCGTCGTCGCGGTGTCGGTGCCCTCACGCCCGACCCGATCGAGATCGAACCTCCCCGTCGTCGCGTACCAGGAGGCGACGATCGATTCGCGGCCGGTCTCGATCTGCTTGGTCGTCGGATCGATGACGAGGTAGGCCTCCGCGCCGCTGCAGGCGGCGGGAGTCGCCGGGCACGAAGGCCATCCGACGCGCAGGGTCGTGCGCTCGCCCGCGGACACGGTGAGCGCGGGCGGAGCGCCCGGAGCGTCGGGGGCGATCATCGTCGTGCTCCCGCCGGAAGCGACGCTCGCCAGCGACGCGACGCCCGGGTTCTGGTTCGCGACGTACCCGTTCGCGAACGCCTTGAACACCGGCTGCGTCACGCCACTCGGCTGGCACGCAATCCGCTCGAGCGCCGCCGACCACACGTCGCCGTCGCTCTTCACGCGCACCGGGAGGTAGAAGCCTCCGGTGGCGTCGGGATCCGTCGGTCGGGCGCCAGGCTCCCCCGGTTGCGGAGGCGGGCTCTCGGGGCCGAAGAGCTCGCACGCATTCGACGGGACGGAGCCGGAGACCGAGGCACCGTCCCCCAGCGGCGAGAGACTGCTCGACGCGTCGACGAAGCACGCGGGCGCGATCGGGTCCGGGTCGCCGAGCGGGTTCTGCAGGAGGCAGACGGCCCAGTCGATCGACGAGGGATCCTCGGTGCCACCCGGACCGACGTAGAGGGCGGTCATCGTGAAGGACGCGCCGGGGGCGGCTTCCGCGGGTACGGCTTGCACGGCGAGGAGCTGCGGGCCACTGACGATCGCCGTGTCGTCGGTGAACGTCGGTGTGCACGCGGCGAAAGCGCCGACGAGCAGCGCGCCTCCCATGCTTCGCTTCACCGGCGTCACCACGTGAGCCTCGCGCCGGCGACGGGGAGGAGCGGTAGGCCGGTGATGTACCGGCGTTGCGCGTAGTCGAGCGAGTACACGATCTCCTCCGGGTTCGCGCGGTTGGTCACGTTCTGAACGTCGAGGTACGTCTCGAGCGACGCCGATCCGATCGCGAACGTCTTGGCCACGCGGATGTCCCACTGCACGAAGGCGGGGACGCGGGTCGAGCTCAGCGAGCCGAAGAAGGGCTCGTAGAGGCCTGTCTGCACATCGTAGTAGGCGTGCGTCACGGGCGTCCGCGGGTAGCCCGTGGCGTATCGGAACCGCGAGCCGACGACGAAGCCGGCGCCGACGTCATAGGACGCGACGGCGGACAGCACGTGGGTCTGGTCGTAATCGTAGAGGGAGAAGGGGTCGCCCACCGCGTTCGCGCGCTCGCTGCGCGAGAGCGTGTACGTGAGCCAGCCGAAGAACTTCTTCGAGAGCTGCTTTCGCAAGAGCACCTGGATCCCTCGCGTCCGGCCGATGCCGGTGTCGACGAGCGACTGCGCTACGAGCGGCGACGGTAGTGAGCTCTCGACCGCGAGGTTCTTGGAGCTCGTCGCGAAGGCGGTCGCCTCGAACGACAGCACGTCCGGCGAGCCTGCTTCCACGCCCCACAGGAGATGCTGCGCCGACTCGAGACCGAGCGTCGGGTTGCCAAAGACCGATGAGAGATCGGCGGGCGCCGGGGGCTGATGGTAGATGCCCCATCCCACCTTCCAGGTGAGGCCGTGCACGGGGGTCCAGCGCGCCGAGAGGCGTGGCTCCACGACCGTGGACTCCTCGAAGAGGCCGACCGCGGGCGTGTCTCCCACGGGCGGTGCGGTCCGGCTCGCGGTCTGCAAGTACGGCTCGACCCGCAGCCCGGGGACGAGGTGAACGCGGCCGTCGAACAGCGCGAAGTCGGCGGTCGCGTACGGGGCGGCGCTCGCCGAGATCGTCGTGCCGTCGTCGTGGGCGGTCTCGTCGCTCGGCGGCTGCCCGAAGACGTACGGCTCGCCAGCGCGAGGGGGGGAGGTGGAGGAGCCGGTCCGGCTGAAGTGGCTGCGGGTCACCTGCGCGTCGAGGCCGACCGACAGCGTGACCCAGCTCTCCATCTGCTTCCGCCAGCTCGCGCGAAGGCTACCCACCGTGGAATCGACGAGGAGAGCGGTGGGGACTTCGCCGAACTGATCGACGAGCGAGCTGGAGTCGAACCCGAACGACGGGACGACGGCGACCTCCGCTCCGTCGGCGGCCTGCTTCTTCCAGCGGAGCCAGACGCGCTGGAACGACGTGGTGTGGGTCTGCGTCTGGACGTTCGTAGGATCGTCGCTCGGGACGTCGTCGGAGACCGAGTCGCCGGAGATGAGGCCGCCGAGCTCGATCGTCTCTCCCGGAGCCGCGTGAAGGACCGCGCGCGCCTGCGCGTCGTAGTAGCGAGGGATGGGGACGTACGCGCCGATGTTGCGCGACGTGAAGAGCGGAAGGAGCTGCTCGAGATAGCTCTCCCGGCCGGCGACTTCGACGGCGATGCGGTCGGTGAGCTTCGCGCGCACGTCCGCCGACGCGTCGAGGAGATCCGCCGACGCGCTCCCGTGGATTCCATCCGGATCGAGGGGGCGGAGGTGCACGCCGACGAGCCCTCCGTTGCCGCGGCCGTACTCCGCCCCCCAGCCGCCGGGGACGAGCTCCACCGACTCGACCATGTCGGAATGGATGACCGAGCGGAAGCCCCCCTGGTGGTAGAGGCTCGGGAGAGGGACGCCGTCGAGGAAGACGCGCGTGTCCTCTGGCGCGGCCCCCCAGACGACGAGCTGCCCCGAGCCGATCGCCGGCCGCGCGACCCCGGGGAGGTTCTCGACCACCTTGAGGACGTCTCCTTGCGTTCCGGGGACCGTGCGCGCTTCGTCGGCGCTCACGATGGTGGAGACGACCTGCTTCTGGACCGCGGGGGGGGCGACGACGATCTCGAGGTCGTCCTTCTCGTCCGCAGGCACGCTCTCGTCCTGCGGCTCCACGTCGTACGTCACAGTCGTGCGCCGTCCGACCTCGAGCACCTCGGTGGTCTGGACGTCGGTGAGTCGGTCGCCCGAAAGCGTGATCGTGCGCTGCCCGGGCTCCGCGGCCTCGAAGCGGAACCGCCCTTCGGCGTCGGTGGTCACGGTCGGGCCCCCCTGGATGGCCACGCGAACGGAGGCGAGCGGCTTCTTCGTACGCGCATCGCGAACCTGGCCCGTGAGCTCGGCGGTCGTGGGGACCGCGGCCCGGAGGACGAACTCGTAGCGGTAGAGGATGCGGATCGGCGCCGGCTTGCCGTCGATCTGCGCCGGGTCGAAGACGAACTGGCGCGCGGCTTGTTCGGCGGCGGCGTCGAAGGCGGAGCCCGCCGATTGGGTAACGCGCGCCTGGGTGACCGCGCCCGTCGCGTCGATCGCCAGCTCGAGAACGACGGTGGCCGCGTGACCGGCGGCCTTCTCGCTCGCGGGGTACGGCGCTTCGACGAAGTGAACGAGCGTCGGCGCCCGGGTGAGCTTCGGCGTGCTGGACCCGTTGGGCACGGCGGCGAGCTGCGCGCTCGCCGAACGCGCGGACACGAGCGCCGTCATCACGAGGAGCCATACGGCGAGGCGAGGCCGTCTCAAGGGGTCCCGGGCGCGAAGTTGAACCCGACCTTGAACGTCGCGGAGGCGGGCTTGCCGCAGCGGACGGCAGCCTCGAACGTCATGGCGCGCGCGGCCGCCACGGCCGCTTCATCGAGCCCGTACCCGAGCCCCTGGAGCACGGTGACCGCGACCACCCTCCCTCGCTCGTCGACGGTGATCTCGACCCGCACCTTCCCCGCGATGCCCGCGGCTCGTGCCGCGTCGGTGTAGACCGGCGTGGGGCGGGAGACGAGCTTCGGTTTCGCAGCGGGTTCGTCGCAGTCGGCGACCGGGGCGCGGGTCGTGCGCGCGAGCGTCTTGACCGCGGTGGGAGCTCCCGGCAGCGCGCTCGCCGGGCGCGCCGCCGGCACGGCGACGCCGACGCCCGATCCGTTCGACAGCGAGATCCCGAAGTCGGGGAGCGCCGCGGCCGACGAGGAGGTCGCGTCCACGGGAGCGACATCGACGGGCTTCATGGGGGGAGGTGCCGTCTTGGCGCGCACGGGATGCGCGGCGGCCTTCGGCGGCTCCGGTGGGGGAGGGGACTCGACGTGCGCGACGGGCTTCGGCTTCGTCTCCGCCATCGTGATGGCGATGATCTCGTGGCGCTCGCGAGCCGGAACCGCGATGAGCGCCGCCCCGAGGGCCGCGTGGGCTCCGAGGCTGATCGCATAGAGGTACGTCCGGCCGGTCACGCGCGCTTCTCTCCTCGTCCGCGTCCCGCGCGGCTCACTTCGTGCGGTCGACGTTGATCGCGAACTTGGTGATCCCTTCCACCTTCGCGAGATCGATCACGTGCACGACGCTCCCGTGGAACGCGTGCTCGTCCGCCGTCACCACGAGGCTGACGTCGGCGTTCGACGCGAACGCGGCGTGCAGGCGCGCGATGAGCTCTCGCTCGTCGACGGGCTGCCCGCCGTACGAGAACGCGCCGTCCTTCGTGATCGTCACGGCGGCCGGCGACGCAGCCGCCTCGTCCGACGTCGCCGTCTTGGGCAGCTCGACCTTCAGCGACTGCTGCACGATGTACGTCGCCGAGACCATCATGATGACGAGGAGCACGAGCACCACGTCGACCATCGGCGTCACGTTGATGCCCACGATGGGGCCGCCGCCGCTGGAGGTGTTGCCGGCCATGAGCGCTACTCTCCTTCCGTCGCCTGCGCGGCCGTCGAGAGGACGGTCGCGGCAGGGTCGCTGGCAGGATCGGCGAAGCGCGGGATCGATTCCCCCGCGCGCTCGCGCGCTTCGGCGAACGCGCCGGCGAGCTTGCCGAGCACCAGGACGCCCGTCTCCACTTCGGAGATCTTCTTCTGCAAGACGTTGTAGGCGACGACCGCCGGGAGCGCGACGAAGAGCCCGACGCCGGTAGCCACGAGCGCCTCGGCGATCCCGGTCATCACGTTCCCCATCGCCCCGTGGTTCTGCCCGGCGTCTCCGAGCTGGTGGAAGGCGTCGATGACGCCGATGACGGTGCCGAGGAGGCCGATGAACGGCGCGTTGTTGCCGAGCGTGCCGAGGAGGTACGTCGAGCGCTGGAGCTGGCCGCGCGCGTTCCCGAGGGACGCGTCGAGCGCGTTCGCGAGCGCAGCCGGCCCGCCGTGCACCCACCGAAGCGCGGTGAGCACGATGCCCGCTTCGAGCGACCGGCTCTCCCGGAGCACGCGACGCGCGCGGTCGAAGTCCTCGACCTCGAGCGCCTCCGAGAAACGAGCCGCCAGCGCGTCGATGTCGTCGGAGCGGCGCGCGAAGAAGACCCAGCGCTCGAGCGCCGAGGCTAGCGAGACGACCGACAGCCCGAGGAGCAGGTACAGGACCCACGCGCTACCGAACAGAGCGATCCGAGACAGACGTTCGACCAGCATTGCTTCTCACTCCTCTCGTCTCTTCCCGTTCTCTTCACGAGTCACCTGAGAACGAAGTCCCCGACGTAAAGCCCCCGCGCCGCGCCGCCGTTCGCGTCCACGGCCGTCATGATCCCGGTGGCGAGCGGCGGCTGCTGCTGCACCAACCGTTGCGTGCCGTCGGCCTGCGCTGCGGCGAGCCACAGCGACACGGAGAAGGTGACCGACGGCTTGCCGCACGCGCTGAACAGGTCGACCCACACCTGGTAGGTCCCCTTGGCGGGTGTCGACTGCCAGACGATGTCCTCGCGGTCGATGTCGTCGATCACGCAGTCGCGGTTCGAGTCGTGGTCGAGCACGCCGTTGCCGGTGTTCGCCGCGCTTCCCGCGTCCGGTGGCTGGGCCGATCCGAGATCACCGCCGACGACCACGCCCGAAGGATCTTCGACGATGAGATCCAGATCGACAGGCTGGTCCCAGCTGAGCGAGAGCACGGCGACCGGAGGCTTCCGCTTCGGGACGCAGATGTTGAGGTTGTCGGGGACCGGGAGATCGATGCAGACCGAGAGATCGGACTGCGTACCGCTCGAGCCGTCAGGGGCGACGGCGGCGAAGACGAGATCGTGGAAGCCGGGCGGTAGGTTGCGCCCGAAGTCGGCGGAGGCCTGCCACGTGAGGAGCCCGTCGTCCGACGGATCGGGGGCGCCGACGGGCACGAGCCAGTACCCCGTCCCCAGGTCGGCGAAGCGCACGCCGACGGCCTGCGCGCCGGTCGTCGCATGCCCCGAGAGGACGAGCCCCAGCTCCCCCTGCTCGATCGCCGTGTTGGCGACGTTCACGTCCGTGACCTGCGGATTCACCCCACCATCGACGGTCGCCGCGTCGGACTGCGGCACCCCAGGGAGTCCCCCCGGAACGAACTGCGCCGTCTCGACGCGAATCGGCTCGGTGATCCCGGTGTTGGGCGACGTCTGCTCCCCGGCGCACGACGTCACCGCGAGTAGCGCGGCAATACCGGCGCCCGCTATCGCGCCCGCGCGCATCACATCTCCACCTGGAGCCGCAGGGCCCACTGGTCTTCGGGGAGAGACGCCGGCACGCCGCGCGTGTCGAGCCCCTGGTGGTTGAGGATGTGGTCGTACTCGAACACCAGCCTCGCGCGATCGGGGAGCACGAAGCCGACGAGCGGTGACCAGGTCGTGATCGTCTGGTCGAGCGGGAGGAGCGCGCCGCCGAGCTGTGTCGTCGCGTCGCCGTTCGGGCTGTACGCGTCGACGCGGAGCCCGACGACGCCATAGCGGGTGACCTCCTGCACGTAGGCGACGTACCAGCCGACTTCGCGCAGGTTGGTCCCCGTCGCGATCGGGTCCGCCACGAAGAGCCCACGATCGATGTTCTGCCCGACGTACGCCTCCCCGTAGAGGAGCGCGCGCCCCACCGGCGTTCGCACGCGGAGCTCGAGGTCGACGCCGATCGCCCAGTGAGAGAAGGTCTGCGACGGGGTCGCCGCTTGCCCCGGCACGCCGATGATCTCTCCGGGGTCGACGACGCCGTTCTGGTTCGTGTCCTGCCACTGGAGGGTGGCCTTCGTCGCGCTCGTTCCGGCGTGGAACCCAGTCCCCCGGAGGAATGACACCCCACCGGAGAGGCCGACGTTCTCGGCGGGCTGCGTCTCGGCGCCAAAGCGCGCGAGAAGGTCCTTCTGGCTCGTCGGGTCGAATCCGATCGCCGTCGGTTGGCTGTCGGGGACCGGGGTGCCGTCGAAAATGCCGACCGAATAGCGGAAGAAGCCCAGCGCTCCGCCGAGGGTCGCGCCGAAGTCGCCGTCCCCGGGGAAGAACGCGCGCGACGAGGTCGTCCTCTCCAGGAACAGGCGCGTGCGGTTCGGCTCGTAGAGCTCGTATCCGAACGGGATGCCGGTCAACCCGGCCGTCAGTGCGACGAGCGGAGGGGCCGCCGGGTCGGACGCTCTCTCGAGCAGCGACGCTTCGGCTCTCCGCAGTCCGAACGCCACGCCGTTCTGGTTGTTGCCGTCGACCTCGATCGTCGCCGAGGCGTAGTCCCACCCTCGGTCGATGCGGAGGCGGGCGCGGCGGACGAGGAAGCGGTTCTGATTGAGCGGGGCGCCGTTCGCGTCGAGCTGGTCCTGCGACGCCTGGCTCTGCTGGTACTGCGCCTGCACGTACCCGCTCACGACGAGCCCCCGCGGCCAGGCGCGGGACCACGCGCTCCCGTCGAACGACGTGCTCGGAAGGCTCGACGTCGGCGGATCGCTCCGGACGATGGGATGAGCGGGCTCGGTCGTCTTCTTCGTGTCCGTCGCTCCGTTCGCCTCGAGCGACTGCACGCGCGCGCGTAGCTCCGCGAGCTCGGCGGCGACGTCGGAGGCAACGGGTGAGGACGGCGGCCCCGGACTTGCGGGGAGGAGCCGTGGTGCCGTGGATGGCGGCGTGCCCGGCGCCGTCCCAACGAGCGCGGGTGAGGCGGAAGGCGCGGGCGCGACGACCGAGCTCGCCTTCGCCGCCGGGACCTCGAGGTCGTCGTCGGATGCGGGTGGCGTCGCTTGCCACGCCGCGGATGCGACCGACGCCCACGAGGTCGCGACGACCAGCGCGAGCCCGGCTCGGGCCAGACGTGGCGACATCGGCCGCCGACTAGTTCAAGGGCGGCAAGCCGCCGTCGTAATTGGGCAGACGCTGCGCGTTCACGAACGGAGAGCACTGCGACCCGCTGCACTGGTTCAGGAACTCGGACGTCGTTTCCGGGGTGCAGCTCCAGCATCCGCCGTCGGCGGCGCACGAGGCCGCGTCGAGAACCGGCGCGCCGTCCAGCTGCGTCGGCTGCGCGTCCACGTTGGGGGGCGCCGCATCGTCGGGCGCTGGAGTTCCCGCGTCCTGGCCGGCGTCGGCGGACGGCGTCGGCGAGCCGCTGTCGTCGACCGTGTACACGGGCGTAGTCGGTTGCGGGTTCGCGTTGTCGTTCGAGCATGCGGCGACGAGTGCCCCGGAGGCGGCGAGCGTGCCGAGGAAGAGGGCGACTAGCCGGCGTGACTTGGTGGAGGTGCTCATCTCAGTTCACCTCGCAGTAACCGACGTTGGAGCCCGCATCTGCGCCCGCATCCGCTCCGAGCGGAGGCCCGATGTTGCGGCAGTCCTTCGTCGTGCAATCGCTGTCCTGCGTGCACGTCGTGCATGTCGACGGCTTGTTCGCGTTGTTCTCCGCGAAGTCGAACTTGCAGCTGCACGGGTTCGCCGGCGCGTTCGAGTACAGCGCGGCGAGGTCGCCGTTGCGCCACACCTGCATCGCGCAGCTCGGCACGGTGAAGGCGCCTGTTTCGGCCTCGAATACGTCGACGCCGGCGGGCGGCGTGCTGGTGCCCGTGAACAGCCCGATGAAGTTCGCCGTGTTCGCGTCGGTGATCACGTTGCTCGCGTTCACCGCTGCGTAGAAGTGGACCGGCGACCAGAGCCAGTACTGCCCGCTGCGGACGTTCACCTTGTCGAAAGCGTCGATCGTCGAATCGGGCCAGTACCCGCAGCTCTGGCCGGTGTGCTGGTACGCGAGCACTTTGATGGAGCTCCGGTTTCCGTCCGCGACCTCGCCCGAGACGAACCCGATGCCGGCCTGCGCGTTCGCCGTCCCGTTGAGGGCGCTGAGCGCGGTCACCGTCGCGGAGTTCGTGCTCTCCGACGTGCCGTGCGCGGCCACCGTCGCAGCCGGGACTCCCGTGTCGAGGCTCACGAAGAGACCGACGAACGAGCTCGCGCTTCGCGTGAAGATGTCCGCCGTCGTTCCCCACGGGCTGACCGTGTTACCCGACGAGGACGCGCCGAAGCCCCAGATGTAATAGGCGGCCTCCGTGCTGATCGACTGCTCGTTGGACGACGAAGGCACCACGAAGTCGATCGGCTGCACGGGCCCCAGGAACTGCCCGAAGCCCGCGGCGAGCCCCGTCACGCCGCTGCAGAGATTCGGCGCGTTCCCCATGATGGCGAACGTGATGGGATCGCCGCCCGGATCGAGCTGGCACGTGAGCGTGGCTCCGGAACCATCCCAATAGAGCGCCGTGCCGGTGATGCTCGTGGGCGTGACGAGGTCGTTGTACCCGGCGCAGGCGCTGCCGCTGTCCGAGTAGACGACCGAGACGGGAGAAGAGGCGAGCGCGAGCTGCGTCCCGATCTGCGCGAGGAGCGGCTGCTGGGCGCTCCCGCCGGCGCCATAGATGATCGTTCCCGGTAGGCTCGAGCAGTTCGGGTTGCTCGCTTGCGCGCTGCGGCCCGCTGCGAGTGCTGCGCAGGCCGTCACGGCAGCCGAGAAGACGCGGTGTGCTCTGGGAAAGGACATTGGAAAGCCTCGTATGCCGTTCGTCGCGACGCGTCATCTGTCTATTATGGCAGACCTCATACGTCAAGGCGGACCTGGCTGTCCTCTGCCGCTTTGCCGCCGGAGCGTTGCCGCGCCGTTGCGGCCAGCTCCGAAGAAGCCCGCAAACGCCGCGTCGGCGATCGCATCTCGATTGAATCGCGAGGCACGCGCGCCTGCCGCGGATGGCGGTTGTCGCGAGGTGCTCATGTCCGCGGAGCGCACGCGAGCTTCAGACCCGCCACGCTTCGGTTGTCTAGGCGCGAGAATCCGCGGAGAGCGGGGACACGAGCGTGCGCCTGCGGACAGACACCTAACATAAGCGTCCGATATAACGAACGTGTGCGACCGCGTGCGGCGCCGCAGACAGGCCGCGGCGGCACCACGTACGAGCTGCGCACGCGCAGAGGGTTGTTTCTTCACGGCCGTTGAGCCATGGGCAACGCGGCCACAGGCGCCGAGCGCGGCGTCGCATCGGTGCCCCGCCTTTCTCGTGGTGGGTCGGCATTTCTCGACGGCGCACGCAGCGGCGCTCCGAGCGTCGGTCGCGGAAGAGCGTCTAGTTCGCGATCGAGCAGCAAGGGACGCGCCGGCACGGTGCCGAGCCAGTAGCGGCCCCCCATCTCCGCGCTAGGATGCGCCCATGATCGCGCCCGCTCCCGACACCGTCGAACGCTGGGCGTGGGACTACATCAGCGCGACGTCGGTCGGAGAGAAGCTCGCTCCACCGCCCGTGCCGGAGCGCTGGGAGGAGCGCGCTTCCCTCGAGCCGCGGCGGCTCACGCGCCCCGGGCGGCCCTCCAGCCTGAACGTCGCGGCGAAGGCGTCGAAGACCCGCGGGCTCGCGACCGCCACCGGGCGCGCGCGCGCGCTCCACGCCTTCCTGCACCACGAGCTTCAGGCGGCCGAGCTCATGGCCTGGGCGCTTCTCGCGTTCCCGGCTGCGCCACGAGAGTTTCGCGAGGGGCTCGTCCGCATTGCGCTCGACGAGGTTCGCCACATGCGGCTCTACGCCGAGCAGATTGAGCGGCTCGGGCACCGGGTGGGAGACTTCGCCGTGCGCGACTGGTTCTGGGAGCGGATCCCGACCTGCGCCGAGCCGGCGTCGTTCGTCGCAGTGATGGGGCTCGGCCTCGAGAGCGCGAACCTCGACCATGCGGCCTCGTTCGCGGCGCGCTTCCGAGAGGCGGGCGACGAAGAAGCGGCGCGGGTCGAGGAGCGCGTGGGCGCCGAAGAGATCGCGCACGTGCGCTTCGGGGTGCGCTGGTTCACCGAGCTCAAAGGGGGGCTCGACTTCGATGGGTGGCGCCGCGCCCTCCCGCCGCCGCTCTCTCCGCTGCTCATGCGGGGTCGGCCCTTTCAGCGGAGCGTCCGCGAGCGCGCCGGGTTCCCATCGGACTTCCTCGACCGACTCGAAGCATGGCAGCCCGACGCGCCTGGGTCCTGAACCTCGACGCCGATCTCGAGCTCGGCGCGAGCGGTCCGTACACGCCGACCAAGAGCGTGCGGCTCGCGATGAAGGCGCACGTCGCGTCCCTCGCCGGGTCGCTGCTCGGTCCCGACGACGTCCTCGTCGACGAGAGCTCGCCCGCGGGGTGCGCTCGCGGGCTCGCGGGACGTGCGTTCTGCCCGACCCCCTGCGCCCTCGCGATCCTCCGTCGCGCCGGCGCTGATCCGGAGCCAACCCCGCCGCTCGACGTGGTCCGTCGCGTGAACTCGCGGGCCTTCGCCAGCGCCCTCGGGCCGACGCTGCCGGGCGGCGCGTTCGTGACGGATCTCGAGCGTGCGAAGGCGGCGCTCGAAGGGGAGCCGCCGGTAGGCGAGGGGTGGCGGGTCAAGTACGCCTTCGGCATGGCGGGCAGGAACCAGCGCGTGGTTTCCGGCGCCACGCTGGCGGAAAACGATCTCGCGTTCGTCTCGCGGGGTCTCGCGCGAGGCGGGGTCCAGATCGAGCCGAACGTCGCCATCGACGAGGAGTACGCACTCCACGGGCTCGTCACCGTGGACGCCCGTGTGGACCTGGGCAGGCTCGTTCGACAGCGATGCGACGTGCGCGGGGCGTGGCTATCGACCGAGTGGATCGATCCCGCGCGCGAGCCGCTCGGTGACGTCCCCGCGCGAATGTCCGAGGAGGCGCGGCGCGTCGGCCGAGCGCTGTTCGAGGCGGGGTACTTCGGGCCCTTCGGGATCGACGCTTTCACCTATCGGGACCGGAGGGGCGACAGGCAGCTTCAGGCGCGGAGCGAGATCAACGCGCGGTATTCGATGGGGTTCGCGATCGGGTTCCCGGGGGGGACGTAGATCGCGAGGTCATCGCCGCCGGTCCGGTTCGCACCCCGGAAGAGCACGGGCTCGCGGTGGGAGGACCGCTGATCGAACGCTCGCTCAGAGAGTGCGCGTGGCGAGTCGTGCCGATTTTGCATTCCGTCCTTCGAGGTCTCGGTCGTGGGACGCTCGCCATCATGCCAGAAGGCAATCGGTTCACGTCGGTCGAGACCGCGGTCGTTCCCCGCACCTCGGCCCGCGACGTCTTCAGCCGCCGCTTCGCCCGTCAGATCTCTCGCTTCACTCTCGACGGCACTTTTTTCATGAGCGACATCCGTCCGATGATGAAGGACGTGCCCGTACTGATGACGACCATCATCGCACGGACCTCCCTCATCACCGCGCTCTCGTTCCACATCATCCGAATGGTGTCCGCCATGATCCCGGTGACGAGGGACATCACTGGAGTCACGTCGGTCATCATCCCGATCGTGTGGCCCGTCATCGGGATGATGTGGGTCACGAAAATAGTAGTGTCGCTCCTCATCCCGATCGTGTGGCCCGTCGTCGAGATGATGTGGGTCACGAAAATAGTAGTGTCGCTCCTCATCCCGATCGTGTGGCCCGTCACCGGGACGCTCTGGATGACGAAAGAAGTGATGTCCATCATCATCGCGACCGCCCGACGGGGCCGTGATGGCCGTCGGGGACGCGATCGTGGCGAGCCGGCAGGGCGCTCTGGCTCTCGATGCTCGGACATCGGGAATCAGGGAGGAAGCAGGTCCCCTTCGCGGCGGGGCTTCGGCGGCCGCTCGACCACGGCGAATCACACGGGGAGCGCTGCTTCTGGGCCGCTAGGAGCGGGCTGCGCGCGGCGTCACGTGATCCTCTTGATCAACGTTTCTCTGGTCACCGGCTTGCGCCCTCTGATGACGAGCGCGGGCAGCCCCTCGAGCCACTCGACGCGCGCTTCATCGAGGTGCACGCGGGCCAGCAGCGCGCGGGCCTCATCGAGATCGAACGCCCGTCCCGCGACGTAGGTCCGAAAGAGCGGCACGAACAGAGCCCGCATCGGGCGCGGCACGCGCCAGCGGTTGACGAAGTGACGCGCATCGTCGAGCCCTCGCGGATGTTTCGCGGCCCTCGGACCAGGCACGAGGTTCGCCGCGCGGAAAGCGCCGGACCGCAAACCGGCGCCGCGCCAGCTCTGTTGAGCATCGAGGGATGCCAGCCCGTGCACCCGCTGCGGGTGCGCGCACGCGGTGCGCGCGTCGGCGCGTCCGCCGCACCTACTGGAAGGGGAAAACCCGCCGCTCGGTCAATGGCCCGGTTCGAGCTTGCAGGACGACCGGCGCATCCCGCGCCATGCGATCGATGGGAGGCGCGCGCGAATGGCGATGGCAGTGGCAGACTCCGCTCGAGCGCCGCGCGAGGTGCCTGGGCCGCGAAAGACCGCGTCGCGAGCGCGAATCCTCCTGGTCGATGACGACGAGTCCGCGGGCGGGGCGCTCGAAGCGTTGCTGCGCAACGATGGGTTCTCGGTTTCGTTCGTTCCGAGTGGCGAGACGGCGCTCGCCGAAGCTCGGCGCGCGCTGCCCGACGTGGTGCTCACGGACTTGCACATGCCGACGATGGACGGCGTGTCGCTGTGCAAGCGTCTGCACGAAATGGACGGCGATCTGCCGGTCATCGTCATGACGGCGCACGGCGATAGGACATCTGTGATCGAAGGCCTGCGCGCCGGATTGCACGACTACCTCATCAAGCCGCTGGACTACGGCGAGGTCCAGTGGTGCGTGGAGCGCGCGCTCGAGCAGCGCGGCGCGAAGCGCGAGCGGGAGCGTCTCCGCCTGCGAACCGAGGAGCTCAACGAGCAGCTCGTGCTGAGCAGCATTCGAGAGCAGGAGCGCGCGGATGCCGAAGCGGAGCAGCGCGTACAGCTCAATGCGCTCCTCGAGAACCTGAACGAGGGGGTCCTGATCGTCGACAGGAGCGGCCGCGTCGTGATGGTCAACAGTGCGGCGCGTGCGACCCTCGGCCTCGGGGACGCGGAGCTGGACCGTATCGACCACCTCTACTCGCGGGAGGCGTACGACCTCCAGAGGAGGCTCCTCCGCAGCGACGAGCGGCCGCTCGTGCGCGCGCTGCGAGGCGAGCAGTTCGAGGACGACGAGATGCTGCGAGTGCGGCCGGACGGACAATGGCGCCGCCTCGCCTCCACGGGAACGAGCGTGAGAGACGCGAGCGGAGAGGTCGCGCTGGCGATCGTCGTCTTTCGCGACGTCACGGAGCTGCGGCTCCTCGAGCAGCAGCGCGAGGAATACCTCGCGCTCGTCTCCCACGACCTGCGGAACCCCCTGAGCACGCTCATGATGTCCGTCGCGGTGTTGAAGCGATCGATGGACGAGAAAGGGCTCGTGCAGGAATCGAGCGTCATCGCGCGCGCCGAGCGGAGCGCCAACCGGATGAAGTCGATGATCGAGGAGCTCACCGAGGCGACGGCCCTCGAGGCGGGCGGCGTTGCGTTGCCCCGCGAGGCGTGCGACGTGCGGGAGCTCGTCGTCGCCGTCGTTGGTCGCTTGGATGAGGCGCGCGCGCGCAGGATCACGATCGAAGCGGAAGGGGCTTCGCCTTACCTCGCTCTCGGGGACGCGTCGCGGCTCGAGCGCGTCATCGCCAACCTTCTCACGAATGCGCTCAAGTACTCCGCCGACGATGCTCCAGTGACCGTCCGGCTCATGCGCAGAACGGGCAGCATCGAGCTCGACGTGATCGATCGCGGCATCGGCATCGCGCCCGAGAGCCTGAATC
>Ga0302279_10000209_pt1 | contig 83710 bp, 77 predicted proteins | sample III_Bog_N3_3_FD_194541 | JGI IMG/M metagenome (GOLD analysis project Ga0302279, IMG submission 194541) | Peat permafrost microbial communities from Stordalen Mire near Abisko, Sweden - III_Bog_N3_3 | ecosystem: Environmental > Terrestrial > Soil > Wetlands > Peat | place: Sweden: Abisko...
GGCCGGGTGCGTGGCCGCCGCCGACGAGGCTGCCGAGCTGGTGGCCGCCGCCGCCGATCCCGGGGCACTCGAAGCCATGGTGGCCCGACGGGTCGCCGGCGAGCCTCTCGCCTGGATCACCGGCACCGCCGAGTTCTGCGGGAGGACCGTCGACGTCCGACCCGGCGTCTACGTACCCCGCTGGCAGTCCGAGGCGCTGGCCCGGACTGCGGCCGACCTCCTCCCTCCCCGGGGCACCGCGGTCGACCTGGCCACCGGCTCGGGAGCGGTGGCCCTGGTCCTGCAGGCGGCCCGACCCGAGGCCCGGGTGGTGGCCACCGAGTCCGACCCGGTGGCCACAGCCTGCGCCCGGGCCAACGGCGTGGACGTCCGCCAGGGCGACCTGGACGGTCCGCTCCCCCGGGACCTGGCCGGCACCGTCGATGTGATGACCGGCGTGCTGCCCTACGTGCCCGTGGACGCGCTCCACCTGCTCCCCCGGGACGTACTCACCTATGAGCCCCGAACTGCCCTCGACGGCGGAGACGGGGGCCTGGGGATCATCACCCGGGCCGTCCGGCGCAGCACCCGGTGGGTCCGCCGGGGAGGTTGGCTCCTGCTGGAGGCCGGGGGCGGGCAGTTCGACCAGGTCCGCTCCCTGTTCGCCGACTCCGGATACGGGGGGATCCGGGTCCTGCTGGACGGCGACGGGGACCCGAGGGCCGTGTGCGGCCGGCTCGGCGGTCCCGTAGCGCCCGGTCAGGCCTCTTCGAGGTAGTCGCGCAGCAGCTGGGCCGACTCGGGACGACGGAGCTTCGCCAGTGTCTTGGCCTCGATCTGGCGGATCCGTTCCCGGGTCACCCCGAAGGCCTTGCCCACTTCCTCGAGGGTGCGGATCTTGCCGTCCTCGAGCCCGAACCGGAGGCGGACCACGTCCTGCTCGCGCGGGGTCAGGTGGTTGAGCGCATCACGGAGCGCGGCGTCGAGCATGAGTCGGGTGGCCGCATCGCCGGGCACCACCGCCTCGCGGTCCTCGATGATGTCGCTCAGGCTGAAGTCCTCCTCGTCGCCGATCGGCTGCTCGAGGGAGATGGTGTCCTGGTTGATGCGGAGGATCTCGCGGACCCGGTCGACGGAGAGGTCGACCAGCGACGCCAGCTCCTCGCTGGTGGGCTCCCGGCCCACCTCCTGGTGGAACTGGCGCTGGGCCCACACCACCTTGTGGATGGTCTCCACCATGTGGACCGGGATCCGGATCGTGCGGGCCTGGTCGGCGATGGCCCGGGTGATGGCCTGGCGGATCCACCAGGTGGCATAGGTCGAGAACTTGAATCCCTTGGTGTGGTCGAACTTCTCGACCGCCCGCATCAGACCGAGGTTCCCCTCCTGGATCAGGTCGAGGAAGGCGAGGCCGCGGTTCCGGTAGCGCTTGGCGATCGAGACGACGAGGCGGAGGTTGGCCTCGATCAGCTGGTCCTTGGCCTCGTGGCCCTGGCGCACCAGTCGCTGGTCGGTCCTGCGCTCGGTCCGGGACGTGGTGCCGGTGATCTCGTCCTCCTGGAGCCGCATGGCGGCACCGGTGCCGGCCAGGATGCGTTCGGCCAGCTCGACCTCGAGCGCGGCGTCCAGCAGCTTCACCTTGCCGATCTCCTTGAGGTACATGTGCACCGGGTCGGCGGCCGAGCCACGGAAGCTGTCCGACTCCGGATAGGAGGACGACGCGGACGACGCCCGGGACTTGCGGGCGGGCGCCTTCTTCGCCGGGGTGGCGGGCTCGGCCGGAGGCACGGCGACCAGGCGGACCTTCGGCTCGGGCCGGGCGGCGGTTGCCGGTCCCGGCGGTGACGCCAGGGGCACGATGGTGGTCTCCCCGGTGTCGTAGGTGAACTCGATCCCGGCCTCGCGGATCCGCTCCACCACGCCCACGATCAGGTCGGCGCTCAGTTCGACCGACTCCAGCACCTCGACGACGTCGTCCTGGGAGAGGGCGCCCTTCTCCCGGCCCCGCCGCAGCAGCGCCTCGAACTCGGCCGCGGCCAGCGCGTCCTCGGCGGCGAGGATCTCGGGGGCGGTGAGCGCCGGCGCCGCGTCCGGCGGCTCCGCGGTCACGATGGGCGGTACGGCCGGCACGGCCACGGCGCTGCCGGTGCCTTCAGCGCCGGGGTACAGCGGGACCACCTTCTTCGCCGTCATGCGTCCTGCCCGGATCCATCGGCTCGTGCCCTCACCAGGAGCCACGCTACCAACCGGCGCGATGCCTCTGCTGCGGCACCGGGATCGTCCAGCTCCTGGAGCCAGGCGGCGACCTGCGCCGCCTCAGCCATGGCCCGGTCCGAGGTCCGGGCCTCGACGGCGATCTGGGGCAGCTCCCGCCGGACCGTGTCGCGGACCAGCTGGTTGACCACCTCGTCCGGCTCCGACCGGGGCTCTTCGACCGTCAGCCGCACCAGCAGGGTCTGGACCCGTCCCGGTGCCGCATCGATGGCCTCGCCGAGGTCGTCCGCCTCCACCAGTGCGGTGAACGCCGCCCGCTGCACCGGGTCGCTGAAGAGCTCGGCCTCGAGCCGTTCGCCGACGTCCTCGGGGCGGTGGATGGCCAGTCGCAGGGCCTCCAGGCCGGGCCGGAACTCCGAATTCGTCGAACCCGGACCCGGTCCCCCGCCGGCGGACCCGTATCCGTCCTCCCACTCGTCCCACTCCGGCTCCGGACCGTCCGGTGGACCGTCGTAGCCGCGGGGGTCCCGGTCCTCGACCGGGGTGGAGGGAGGGTGCGGCGTCCGTTCGGACCGGGCCGGTGGTGTCCGGGGGCCTTCGCGGCGGATCCGCTCGAGGCGGTCGCGCAGGGCGGCGGGCTCGAGACGGCAGCGCTCGGCCACCTGCATCACGTACTGGTCACGGACGAGGTCGTCGGGGTGCTCCGCCACGGCGGCCAGCGCGTGGTCGGCGGCCCGGGCCCGGCCCTCGGGCGTGGACAGGTCGGCGGCGTCCAGGATGCGCTCGAGGCGGAACTGGAGGAAGGGCTTCGCCCCTTCGACCGCGGATCGCAGGGCGGCCGGATCGCTGCGGGCCAGGTCGGCCGGGTCGGACCCGGGCGGCAGGGCGGCCACCGCAACGTCGACCTCCAGGGAGCGCTCCCACTCGTAGAAGCGTCCGGCCGCCGACTGGCCGGCACCGTCGGCATCGAAGGCCAGGACGATCCGCGTGGCGAAGTTCTTCAGGAGCCGGACGTGCTCCTCGGCGAGGGCGGTCCCGCACGTGGCGACCGCCCGCGGCACGCCCGCCTCGAAGAACCCGATCACGTCGGTGTAGCCCTCGCACACCACGACCTCGCCCGAGGCGATCACGTCCTGCTTGGCCCAGTTGAGCGCATACAGGGTGCGCCGCTTGGAGTAGATGGGGGTCTCCGAGGAGTTCTTGTACTTGGCCGGGTCCTGACTCCCGGGCAGGATCCGCCCGCCCAGTGCCACCGGGTTGCCCGACGGGTCGCAGATCGGGAAGAGCACCCGGGCCCGGAAGGCGTCCTGGATCCGGCCCCGCTTGTTCACGAACCCGAGGCCGGCGCCGGTGGCCACGTCCTCACCGAGCTTGAGCGACGTGCACAGTGTGTCCCACCCGTCGGGCGCCCATCCGAGACGGAACTTCCGCACGATCTCGCCGTCGTAGCCACGGCTGCGCAGGTAGTCCCGGGCCTGGCCGGCGTCGGCCCCGGTCAGCAGGCGCTGGTGGTACCACTCGGTGGCCCGCTCCATGGCGTCGAGGAAGACCTTGCGCTTCTGGTTGTCCCGCCCACCGGTGCCGTCCTCGCGGATGGTGATGCCGGCCTTGTCGGCCAGCCGGCGCACGGCGTCGACGAAGTCGAGGTGCTCCACCTCCCGGACGAAGGTGATGGCGTCGCCGCTCTTCTGGCAGCCGAAGCAGTAGTAGAAGCCCTCCTCGGCGTTGACGCTGAAGGAGGGCGACTTCTCGGTGTGGAAGGGGCAGAGACCGACCCAGCGCTGGCCCTGGCGCTTCAGCGCGGCGTGCTCGCCGATCAGGGCGACGATGTCGGTGGCGGCCCGGACCCGGGCCACGTCCTCGTCCGGAATGCCCATGGGGACGACGGTACCGCGTCCACGCCCGGCCCACTCCTGCCGTCCGCCCCGGGATCCCCCCGGGGCGGACCGCCGATCGTGATCAGCGCCGGACGGCGGCCTTCTTGGCCGGGGCCTTCCTGGCGGCGGCCTTCCTGGCGGCCTGCTTGGCCGGGGCCTTCTTGGCCGCCCGGGCGGACCGGGCCTTGTCGCGTGCGGTCGTGAGCCCGGCCAGGACGGCCTGGGCGGTGGCCAGCCGGGCGATCGGCACCCGGAAGGGCGAGCAGCTCACGTAGTCCAGTCCGGCCGCGGCGAACGTCTGGATCGATTCCGGGTCGCCGCCGTGCTCGCCGCAGACGCCGACCTTGAGGTCCGGACGGGTGGCCCTGCCGCGCTCCGTCCCGATCCGCACCAGCTCACCCACCCCGTCGGCGTCCACCACGTCGAACGGATTGCGCTTGAGCAGGCCCTCCTCGAGGTAGGCCGACATCATCCGGCCCTCGACGTCGTCGCGGCTGAAGCCGAACGTCATCTGCGTGAGGTCGTTGGTACCGAAGGAGAAGAACTCCGCCTCTTCGGCGATCTCCCCGGCCCGGAGCGCGGCGCGGGGGGTCTCGATCATGGTCCCGATGAGGACCTCGAGGTGGCCCTTGGCCAGCTTGACGCCCTTCCTGGGGGTCGCCGCCTCGGCCTCGGCGGCCTCGATGGCCCCCACCACCCACGAGCGGGCCAGGGCCAGCTCCTCACGCGACACGGTCAGCGGGATCATGATCTCGACGACCGGGTGGCCTCCGGCGCCCACCCGGTCGAGGGCGGCCTCCATCAGCGCGCGGACCTGCATGGCGTACAGCCCGGGCTTGATCACCCCGAGGCGCACGCCCCGGGTCCCGAGCATGGGGTTGAACTCGTGCCACGTCTTGGCCGCCTCGTAGAGGGCGCTCTCCTCGGCGGTGAGGCCGACGGTGGCCTCTTTGACGGCGAGCTCCAGGGTGTCGGGGAGGAACTCGTGCAGTGGGGGATCGAGCAGCCGGATGGTCACCGGCAGGCCGTCCATGGCCTCCAGGATCTCGAGGAAGTCGGCCTTCTGGGCGATCCGCAGCGCCTCCAGGGCACGCTCCTCCTCCGCGGGGGTGTCGGCCAGGATCATCCGGCGCACGACGGGGAGCCGGTCCTCGGCCAGGAACATGTGCTCGGTCCGGCACAGGCCGATGCCCTCGGCCCCGAGGTTCCGGGCATTGGTGGCGTCCGGGCCGTTGTCGGCGTTGGCGCGCACGCCCAGGTGGCCGGCGCGGACCTCGTCGGCCCAGCTCAGGATCAGGTCGAACTCGGGGGGCGTCTCACCCTGGATGACCTCGACCTGACCGAGCACGACGGTCCCGTTGGTCCCGTCGACCGAGATCCAGTCGCCTTCGGCGACCTCGACATCACCCACGGTGAACGAGTGTGCGGTGATGCGCAGCGCCTCGGCGCCGACGACGGCGGGCTTGCCCCAGCCCCGGGCGACGACGGCGGCGTGGCTGACCAGGCCGCCCCGGGCCGTCAGGATCCCCTGGGCGGCCAGCATCCCGTGGACGTCCTCGGGGGACGTCTCGCTGCGGACGAGCACGACGGCCTCGCCCCGCTCGGCGGCCGCCTGGGCGTCGTCGGCGGTCAGGTACACCCGGCCGACGGCCGCTCCCGGTGAGGCGCCCAGGCCCTTGACCAGGACCTTGTGCCCGGTCGAGGCGAACTGCGGGTGGAGGACCTGCTCGAGGTGCTCGCCGGTGATCCGCCCGATGGCTTCGTCCTTGGTCAGCCGGATCGAGCGCTCCGACACCATGTCGACGGCCATGCGCAGGGCGGCCCGGCCGGTGCGCTTGCCGACGCGGGTCTGGAGCATCCACAGCTTGCCCTGCTCGATGGTGAACTCGGTATCGCACATGTCCCGGTAGTGGTGCTCGAGCCGTCCGAAGATGGCCAGGAGTTCCTTGTGGATCTTCGGGAAGGCATCGGCCAGGGCCGACAGGGGCTCGGTGTTGCGGATGCCGGCCACGACGTCCTCGCCCTGGGCGTTGATCAGGAAGTCGCCGTACTCGCCGGTCGCCCCCGTGGCCGGGTCGCGGGTGAAGCCGACGCCGGTGCCCGAGTTGTCGTCGCGGTTGCCGAACACCATGGCCTGGACGTTGACGGCGGTGCCGAGGTCGTGGGCGATCCGCTCCCGCACCCGGTAGGCGATGGCCCGGGGGCCGTTCCACGAGGCGAACACGGCCTCGATGGCGCCGCGCAGCTGGTCGTCGGGGTCCTGGGGGAAGGGCTTGCCGGTGTGGCGCTCCACGATCTGCTGGTAGGCCTCGACCAGGTAGCGGAGCAGCTCGATCGGCACACCGGCGTCGGAGTCGGTCCCGGCCAGCTCCTTGGCCGCGTCGAGCAGCGAGTCGAACTCCTCGCCGGGCACGCCGAGCACGATGCGGCCGTACATGGCCACGAAGCGGCGGTAGGAGTCGAAGGCGAACCGCTCGTCGTCGGTCTGGCGGGCCAGGCCCTCCACCGACTTGTCGTTGAGTCCCAGGTTGAGGACGGTGTCCATCATCCCCGGCATGGAGAACTTGGCACCGGAGCGCACCGACACCAGCAGCGGATCGTCGGCGTCGCCGACCCGCTTGCCCATGGTCTTCTCCAGCCGGGCACGGGCCTTGGCGATCTCGGCGGTCAGCCCCTCGGGCCACCCGCCCTCCATGTACGCACGGCACGCGGTGGTGGCGATGGTGAAGCCCGGGGGGACCGGCAGGCCCAGCACCGACGTCATCTCGGCCAGGTTGGCACCCTTGCCGCCGAGGAGGTCCTTCATCTCCATCGGGGGCTTGCGGTGGGAATGGTCGAAGTCGAAGACGAACGGCATCAGGAAGGGTCTCCTAGGTGGATCCGGGGCAGGGTGCGGCCGCGCACGGGCTGTGCGCCGACCGGCAAGCCTACCCCTGGACCATCGGGCCGCCGGACCTCTTCGGCTCGCCGGGGACGGCCGCTCAGAAGCTGGCCGGCAGGAGGGCGTCGAGTGCGCCGAAGGCCACGAGCAGGACCACGACCCCGACCGCCGCCGCCGCCCAGGGCGCCACCCGTGCGGACCATCGTCCCGCCGCCCGACGCCGGACGACCCGGACCCCGAGGTAGAGGGCCACCAGGCCCACGGTGGCGGCCGCCAGGACGAGCCACGTCGCCAGGTCCCGGGTCGGGTCGGGTGCGACCTCGTCGGCGGTGCCGGTGTCGGGGCGCGGCGTCCTCGGGGCGGCGGGAGTCACCAGGACGGCCACCACGATGAGCCGCTGAGCCGCGCTGTACTTCGGGTTGCAGGTGGTGAGAGTCAGCTCCGGCGTGGTCGACGGGGCCAGGACCACCGTGTCGTCGGGGGCCACCACGAAGGAGCGGGCCACCCGGTAGACGAACCGGCCCTGAACGGTGGTGACCGTGATCGGGTCGCCCGGGACCAGCCGGTCCAGGCTGTAGAAGGGAGCGCCGTGCGTGGTGCGGTGGCCGGCGATGGCGGCGTTGCCGGGCTGGCCGGGCAGCGGTGTGTCCGGGTAGTGGCCGGGGCCCTCGGCCAACTGCGCCGACCCGACGCCCTCGACGATCACCTGGTCGAGGGCGATCTTCGGGATGACCAGCACGCCGACCGGACCGCCCACCGCGGGGTACGACACCGCCACGGCCGCTCCACGCGCACGGGCGGTGCCGACCGCGGCAGCCGCCTGGTCGAACTGGCTCCGCAGCGAGTGCTGGGCCTGGGCGTGGCGGATGGCCGTCCCCCACTGCTGGTAGGCCACGAAGGCCAGGATCAGCCCGGCGGCCACAAGCAGCCAGCGGCCGACCGTCGCCAGGATCGACGGCCGGTGGGCCGTCGGCCCCCCGTGTTCCACCGGGTCAGCCCTGCGGCGGTTCGTCCCGGCGGTCAACCCCGACGGGCACCGTGCGACGACGGACCCGGTCGACGAGCAGCAGCATCACACCGACGAGCGCCAGGCCGCCGGCGATCCCGAGCGGGAGCCGCACGTCCTCACCGGTCATCGCCAGGGCGCCGCCCGACTGACCGGTGTCGTTGGCGGCGACACCACCGGGAACCGTGGAGGTGGTGGTCGTGGTGGGTGGCGTCGTCGTCGTGGTGGTGGCCGGTGGCGTCGCGGTGAAGGCGTTGGTGAACGCACAGGTCACGTCGGGGGTGGCGGGCGACAGCTGGATCTCGACCTCCGCCGTCCCGGCGGCCACCGAGACCCCGTTGTCGCAGGCGATGGCCTGCGGGCTCCAGGTCCCGCTCGACGAGTCGAGCGGGCCTTCCTCGTCGACGAGGTACTTCTGGGGGTACTGGGCCGTCCCGACCGGCAGTGCGCTCAACGAATCCCCCGACGCCGTGGAGGGCACGCCAGGCTGGATGGTCGTGGCGCCGAGCAGAAGCGGCGTGGGATCGGTCTGGTCGTCCGGATTCGCCGGATTCGGGATCGGCGTGACCACGAAATCGGTCGAGCCGACGCCGCCTGTCGTCGTCTTGGTGATGGTGAGACTCCCGACCGGGTGGAACAGATTGGTGAAGGTGCACACGAGCGACTCGCCGGCGGTCACCGTGACGTTCTGGATCGGGTCGGTCTGCGGGTACGTGGTGACCCCGTCGTCACAGCCGAATCCGCTGACCGTCCACGTCCCCCCGTTGGCGGCCACGTTGCCCGGAGAGTTGGCGGTGCCGATGTCCTCGACCAGCTGGTAGCCGCCCTGGACCGCGTCGCTGATGGTCGTGTGGCCACCGGCGTCCTGGGCGGCTACCGGCACGTCCGGTTCCGACGTGGACACCGTCAGGGGCGTCACGGTGGGGACCTGAGACGGCGGAGTGGGCGGGCCGGTGACCGTGATGCCGAAGGGACCGCCCACACCTCCCGACGTCTGCTTGAGGACGGTCAGGCTCCCCGTCGTGATCCGGGTGTTGGTGTACAGACAGGTCACGGTGTCACCGGGAGCCAGGCGGACCGACACGCTGGTCGGGTCCGACGGAAAGGTGGGATCGGGCTGGGTGATGACGCTGACCGGCTGCGGCGACACGTTGGTACCGTGACAGACCGGGGCCACCGGCGGGTCGAACCCGGTGGTCGCGAGTTCACGGAAGTCCCAGGGGGCGGGGGCGCCCGGCCCCACCAGGTTGGCCGACCGCACGAACGATGTGGACCCCGGTCCCGTCCCGGCTACCGACACCTGGAACGGGCTGTTCTGCGGCGGGTCGGTCGCACCGGGCGGAGGGTTGTAGGAGACGTTGCCGGCGAACGGGAACGTGTTGGTCGCCGACTCGGGAACGGCGAGCTGCTTCTGGATGACGATGGTGCCCGACGTCGGCGCCTGGCTGACGGCGTAGTAGTAGCAGAAGACGTGCGTCTGGCCCGAGGGGAACCCGACCCACTCCACGTTGTCCCCGTTGAGGTTGTCGACGGCGCACCGTAGTGCACCGAAGGCGTAGGCCCTGGGGAAGGGGGTGTTCAGGAGGGGATCGGTCGGCGTCCCTCCCTGTACCCACAGGTTGTGGCTCATCGCCGCGTTCACCTGGTTCTGGGTGAGCGTGACCGTCGTGGCGGCCTGGATCGACTGTCCGGTGGCATTGCCCTGGGGGTCGAGCAGGGGAACAGAGTTCTGGACGGTGATCGGCGACCCTGGACTCGACACCGTCGACAGGTTGTACTGGGTGTTCTTGGCCCCGATGCCGTTCCCGAACGTGAACTGCCAATTGTCGAGCGGCACGCACGGATTGTCGAGCGGCTGGCCCTGCTCCTCGATGGTCGGGGAGATTGGCTGGCCCGAGGTGTAGAGCGTGTCGCCCCCCAGGTCCTGCAGGCTCTCCTGGATGTTGTTGCGGGCCAGGTTGGCCGTGATGTCGGTGTAGTTCGGGCACGATCGGGCGACGAACGTGACCAGGTAGTTGCCCGAGGTGGCCGCCTGGGCCGACGGCTCCGCACCCACGGTGAGCACGGCGACCACCGGTGCCAGGGCGACGAGGGCCACCCCTACGGCACGCAGTCGACGGACGAAACGGCTGGGTCGGGGTGCGCGTTCCACAGTTCGAGTGTTCCATACTCGCCCCTCGGCGGACGGGGATGCCCGTGGTCCGGCCGGATCGCCCCTCGGTCACCGTCGGCGCCCGGCACGACGGGTCCAGTCGAACGTATGGTTCATCACTTGATAGATTGATCAAGTGATGAACTCATGACGCCACGGACAGCCGAACCGGATGCCGCGCCCGAGGTCCCGATCGTGCCCGCCAGCCCGAGCATCCCCCTGTCCGAGACCAAGGCCGAGCTGTTCAAGGCCCTCGGTCACCCGGCCCGCATCCGCTGCCTCGAGGTGCTGGCCTCGGGTGAGCGCTCGGTGGGCGAGCTCCAGCCCCTGGTGGGGATCGAACTCTCCCACCTGTCCCAGCAGCTCGGCGTGCTGCGTCGGGCCGGGCTGGTGTCGTCACGCAAGGTCGGTTCCTCGGTCTTCTACGCCATCAAGGACCCCGAACTCATCGAACTGATGGCCGTCGCCCGTCGCCTGCTCCTCGGCTCACTGCACGAGACCCACGCGCTCATCGCCGGACTCGAGGAGCCGGTGACCGGATCATGAGCTCGGACCGGTCCGGAGCCGCGGCGGCCCTCGGTGCACTGACCCGCTTCGCTCCCCGACGCACCGACTACCGTGGCCTGGCCCGTTCGTGGAAGCACGACGTCGTGGCCGGCGTGACCGTGGGCGTCGTGGCCCTGCCCCTGGCCCTGGCGTTCGCCATCGCCGCCGGGCTCAGCCCGGCCGTGGGCCTGACCACGGCGATCGTGGCCGGCCTGGTGGCCGCCGTCTTCGGCGGCTCCGATCTCCAGGTGTCCGGGCCGACCGGCGCCATGGCCGTGGTGCTGCTGCCGGTGGTGGCCCGCTTCGGCGCCGGGGCGGTACCGACCGTCGGCCTGATCGCCGGGGTCCTCGTCCTCGTCGCCGGCGTCGCACGGCTCGGCCGGGTCGTCGCCTTCGTGCCGTGGCCGGTGGTGGAGGGCTTCGCCGTCGGAATCGCCGTCATCATCTTCCTCGAACAGGTGCCCGCCGCGCTGGGCGTGACCTCACCCTCCGGCGGTGGGACGGCCGTCGTCGCCTACCGGTCCGCGGTCTCCTGGCTGGACCACCCGACCTACCCGACCCTGGCGCTCGTGGGCATCGTGGCCGTGCTCATGGTCGGCCTGCCCCGCCTGCACCGGGTCCTCCCGGGCTCGCTTCTGGCCGTCGTGGCCGCCACGGTGATCTCCGGGGTCGCCGGCTGGGGTGTCACACGCATCGGCGCCCTCCCCTCGTCGGTCGGCACGCTGGCGTTCCCGCCCCTCGGACGCCTCCCCCAGCTCCTCGGACCGGCGCTGGCGGTAGCCGTGCTGGCGGCCATGGAGAGCCTGTTGTCGGCCAAGGTGGCCGACGCGCTGACCGACACGACACCGTGCGACCCCGACCGCGAGCTCTTCGGCCAGGGCCTGGCGTCCATCGCCTCCGCCCTCGTCGGCGGCATGCCGTCGACCGGCGCCATCGCCCGTACCGCGGTCAACGCCCGGGCCGGCGCCCGCACCCGCCTGTCGGCCATCGTCCACTCGGTCACCCTGCTGGTCGTCGTCCTGGCCGCCGGCTCGCTGGTGGCGCGGATCCCGCTGGCCGCCCTGGCCGGGGTGCTGATGGTCACCGCCGTGCGCATGGTCGACCCGTCCAACGTCTGGTCGGTGCTCCGCTCCACCCGTCGTGACGCCCTGGTGCTCGTCCTGACCGCCGTCGCCACCGTCGCCGTCAACCTGATCGTGGCCATCGAGCTCGGGCTGGCCGTGGCCGGCGTCCTCGCCCTCCTGCACCTGGCCCGCAGCGCCACGTTCACCTCGTCGCGGCTGTCCGACGAGGGTGCCGGAGTCGGCACGGCGGCCCTGGCCGACGAGCACGTCCTCGTCTACCGCATCGACGGCCCGCTCTTCTTCGCCGTGGCCCAGCGGTTCCTCGAGGAGTTCGCATCGGTGTCCGACGCGCAGGTGGTGATCCTGCGCCTCACCGACGTCAAGGGCCTCGACGCGTCGGCCGCCCAGGCCCTCGGCGACATCGTGGAGCACCTCGAGCGACGTGGGATCACCGTGCTGCTGAAGGGCGTCCGTCCCGAGCACTTCCGGATCCTCGAGGCGGTCGGGTCGCTCGACCACCTGGCCACCGAGCACCATGTGTTCGCCGACCTGCCCTCGGCCGTGGACCACGCCCGGCTCCATGTCGCCCGGTCCGGGCCGTCCGGCGTCGACCGGGTCGTCTGACCGGGTCGTCCGACCGGACGGGTCGGTTCAGGCGGCGTCCATGCGCCGGCGGAGCTCGGCCAGCAGACCGTCCACGGGGACCCGCACCTGTTCGGTGGAGTCGCGGTCGCGCACGGTCACCGCATGGTCCTCGAGCGAGTCGAAGTCGACGGTGACGCACCACGGCGTGCCCACCTCGTCCTGGCGGCGGTAGCGCTTCCCGATCGACTGGGTGGTGTCGTAGTCGCACATGAAGTGGGGCTGCAGCAGGGTGAGCACCGAGCGGGCCAGCGGCTCCAACGTCTCCTTCTTCGACAGCGGGAGCACGCCCACCTGGTACGGGGCGAGCCGGGGATGCAGCTTGAGCAGCGTGCGGGCCTCGCCCCCGACCTCGTCCTCGGTATAGGCGGACAGCAGGAAGGCCATCATCGTGCGGGTGGCGCCGGCGGCAGGCTCGATCACGTGGGGGACGTAGCGCTCGTTGGCCGTCTGGTCGTAGTACTCGAGCTTCTCGCCCGAGGCGGCGGCGTGCGCCTTGAGGTCGAAGTCGGAGCGGTTGGCGATGCCCTCCAGCTCGTCCCACCCCCACGGGAAGAGGAACTCCACGTCGGCGGTGCCCGACGAGTAGTGGGAGAGCTCGCTGGCCTCGTGGTGGCGCAGCCGCAGCTGGTCCTCGGTGATGCCGAGGTCGAGGTACCAGCGGTAGCGTTGCTCGAGCCAGTACTCGAACCACTGCTGCGCCTCGGCCGGGGGCACGAAGTACTCCATCTCCATCTGCTCGAACTCCCGGGTCCGGAATACGAAGTTCTGGGGGGTGATCTCGTTCCGGAACGACTTGCCCACCTGGGCGATGCCGAAGGGCGGCTTCATGCGGGTCGTCTGGAGCACGTTCAGGAAGTTGATGAACATGCCCTGGGCGGTCTCGGGTCGGAGGTAGGCGACGGCGCCTTCGTCCTCGAGCGGGCCGGCGTGGGTCTTGAACATCAGGTTGAAGGCCCGGGCCTCGGTGAACTCGGTCGAGCCGCACGCCGGGCACACTCCGTCGATCTTGTCCTCGCGCCAGCGCTGGTGGCACTTCATGCAGTCGACCAGCGGGTCGGTGAAGGTGGCCAGGTGGCCCGACGCGGCCCATACGGCGGGGGGCGACAGGATGGCGGCGTCCAGGCCCACGACGTCGTCCCGACGCTGGACCATCGACTCCCACCAGGCGTTCTTCACGTTGCGCAACAGGTTGACGCCGAGGGGGCCGTAGTCGTACGTGGAGCGGAAGCCGCCGTAGATCTCCGCCGACTGGAAGATGAACCCGCGCCGCTTGCACAGGCCGACCACCTTCTCCATGAGGTCGGCGCGCTCGGGGGTCACGTCGGTGGTGGCGTCAGGGGTGGCTTCCGGCTCGGGCATAGGCGGCAAGCGTACCGGGTGGCCTCGCGCTCCCGGGCCGCTGTCCCCGGTCGCCCGGACCCGGACGGGCTGGGCCGCTTCCACGACCGGCACGCCGTCCGGTCGGGCCGAGGCCTGGACCCGCCCTGTTCCCGACCGGCAACCGGCACCGGCGACGGATCCCCTCGATTCGCCTCCGTCGCCGGCACCCTTCTTCCGAGACCGGCCCGTGGCCGGAGCGGGAGGACGGCAACGTCCGGATGGACGCCGGCCGGTCTCCGGGGTCGGTTGACGTCCGGACTGATATCTTGAGCGGGAAGCGGGCGCCGCCTCGATGCAGTCAGCTTCCCGTCGGCCAACGGGAAGCGGGGGAACCGATGACATCACACCTGGATCGATGGGGCGGGGCGGCATGCTCCAGACTGGTACTGGCGGCGGGCCTCTGTGGAGTGCTTGCGCTTCCGGCTGCGGTCGCCGTCTCCTCGAACACTCCCGCCGGTGCCGTCGGTTCCGCACCGATGGTCTACGTGTCGAATGACTCCGGGTTCGTGACCCCGATCGACTCCACGACCAATAGGCCGGGTACTTCGGATCCTGTTCCGTCCCGTCCGTACTCCATCGCCATCACCCCCGACGGCAAGACGCTCCTCGTGGCCCAGAACAACACGGACACGGTCACTCCCATCGACACGTCGAGCAACACTGTGGGCACACCGATCACCGTGGGCAACAATCCGATCGGCATCGCCGTCTCGCCCGACGGCACCACCGCCTATGTGGCCAACAGCAGTGACAAGACCGTCTCGGTGATCGATCTCGCCACCCTGTCGGTCGTGGCCACCATCACCGTCGGGGGTGCACCCGAACATCTGGCCGTCACGCCGGACGGGTCCACCGTCTATGTGACCACCAGTGGCACGGGCGTCGTCCCGTTCTCCACCGCCACCCATCGTGTGGGGCGCACGATCCACCTTCCAGGAACAGGTGTCCACGCTAACGCGATCGCCATCACCCCCGACGGGAGGACGGCGTTCGTGTCGGACTCGTTCAACGAGCGCGTCTACCCAATCACCCTGTCCACTGGCACCGTGGGGGCCGCGATCACCTCGGGCATCTCGCAGTCGTGGGCGATCGTCATCTCCCCCGATGGCCTGACGGCCTATGTCGTCAACTACCAGGGAACGGTGACGCCCGTGAGCGTTGCCACCGACGTCCCCGGCACGCCCATCGCCGTCGGACCTCAGGCCTTCGCCGCCGCATTGACGCCGGACGGCGCGACCCTCTACGTGGCGAACAGCGGCAACGGGACGGTCAGTCCGATCACTACGGCGACGGGTGCGGTCGGCGCACCGATCACGGTGGGCGGGCAGCCCAGTGGGGTCGCCATTGTGCCGGCGCCCAGCCTGTTGCCGCCGACGCCCACGGGCACGAAGGCTGTGGCGCTCGGCAGGACGATCACGGTCACCTGGAACGCGTCGACCGGTGCCACCGGTTACCTCGTGTACCGGGCCACTTCTCCGACACGGCCCTTCAGGAGCGTGGCCGCCGTCACGGGTACGAGCTTCGTGAACACGCGGCTCCGGACCTCCACGACCTACTACTACGAGGTGAAGGCCCAGAACGGGATCGGCACGTCGGCCCCGTCCGTGGTCGCCTCGGCAACCACCTGAGCGGCACCCGATGCGCTGATCCGTTTCCCGGCGGGAACAGGCCTACCTCATCGAGCCGGACGGTCGATGCAGCCACGTCCGCCCCGGATCCACACGTGTGTCCGGCGAGGTGAGGGGACGGGCACCGATCCGGTGCGGGGGTGTGCTCCGCGCCGTCATCCGGGAGGGTCCGGATCGACCAGGTACCCCGTCACCGCGTTGGCCAGCAGGCGGCCCTGGACGGTGAGCACCGCCCGCCCGTCCACCCGTTCCACCAGTCCCTCGAGGTCGGGGTCGTCGGGCAGCTCCGCCGACGGCACCCCGGTCGACGTGCGCAGCGCCAGGGCCAGCGCCTCGAACCGTCGACGCTCGCCGTCGAGCACCTCCTCGCCGGCCACCGTGGAGTCGTCCGCGTCCACCAGCGACACGTAGCGGTCGGGGGTGCGGACGTTCCACCACCGTCGGCCGGCCCGGTGCGAATGGGCGGCCGAGCCGATCCCCCGGTAGTCCCCCTGGTCCCAGTAGAGGCGGTTGTGGCGGCACCCGTGGCCCGGCAGCGCCCAGTTCGAGATCTCCTCCCACCGGTACCCGGCGGCCGAAAGCACGCGGTCGGCCGTCTCGTACCGCTCGGCCTGCACGTCGTCGTCAGGGTGCCGGTCGGGCGACCGGTCCAGCGGGGTGCCCGGCTCGACGGTCAGGGCGTAGGCGCTGACATGCGGTGGCGGCACCGGCAGCGCCAGCACGTCGGCCAGGCTGCGCTCCCAGTCGGCGTCGGTCTCCCCCGCCCCGCCCAGGATCAGGTCCATGTTCCACGAGTCGAACCCGGCGTCGGCCACCAGGGCCGCCGCTCGGGTCACGTGGGCCGGTCCGTGCCGGCGGCCCAGACCCTCCAGCACGTGGCCCACCGTCGACTGCACGCCAAGCGACACCCGGGTCACGGCGGCGGACCGGTAGGTGTCGAGGAGTTCCGCCGTCACGTCCTCGGGGTTGCACTCGACGGTCACCTCGGCGCCGGCCGCAACGGGCACGGCCGCCAGCACGGAGGCGAGCAGGTCCCCCGGCAGTCGTGACGGGGTGCCGCCGCCCACGAAGACCGAGGTGGCGACGGGCATCCCCTCGCGCTCGACCGCCCGCTGCAGCTCGGTCACGCAGGCCTCGGCGTACGCCTCCATCAGGTGGTCCCGGTCGGTGTAGGTGGCGAAGGCGCAGTAGTCGCAGCGGTGCCGGCAGAACGGCACGTGGACGTAGACCCCGAACGGGGTGGCCGACGCGTCCCCGGGCTCCGGTGCCGCCGGCACGGGACTCATGACGTCCCCGCCGGACCGGCCGCGGCCGCCCGGGCCTCGTCCCACCGGGCCAGGGCCTCGACCCGCTCGACGGCGTGGTCGACGATGCGCCCGGGGTAGTCGGGGGTCCCGTACTCGGGGACGTAACGGGCCACGTAGGCGCCGTCGGGATCGAACCGTTCGGCCTGACGGTCGGGGCTGAAGACCCGGTGGAACGGCGCGGCGTCCGTCCCGGTGCCGGCCACCCACTGCCACCCGTGGTTGTTGGAGGCCAGGTCCCCGTCGAGCAGCTGGTCGAGGAACCAGGCGGCGCCCCGGCGCCAGTCGAGGTGGAGGTCCTTGACCAGGAACGACGCCGCCAGCATCCGCACCCGGTTGTGCATCCACCCCTCGGCCGCCAGCTGGCGCATGCCGGCGTCCACCAGCGGGTAGCCGGTCATCCCTGCGGCCCAGGCGGCGAACCGGGCGTCGGCGGCCCGCCCCGAGTCCCACCGCAGGAACCGGCCCGCCGGTACCAACGGCTCCCACGCCGAATCCGGCCGGTGCCACAGCACGTCGGCGTAGAACTCGCGCCAGGCCAGCTCGGACCGGAACACCTCCCCGGAGGGGCCCCGGGGGATGCGGGCCAGGACCTGGCGCGGATGGACCGTGCCGAAGCGCAGGTGGGGGGAGAGTCGGGACGTGCCGGGACGGTCGGGACGGTCCCGGTCGTCCCCGTAGTCGGCGACGGGCCCGTCGAGGAACGCGTCGAGCAGCGCGGTGGCGGCGGCCTCGCCCGCCGGTGGCAGGGTGGCCCCGACCTCGTCCGGGTCGGGATCGAGCTCGTCGAGGGTGACGTCCGACGCCCCCGGTACCCAGGCGGCCCCCACCGGCGCGCCCGACGGCGCGGCCCACCCGTGGGCGGCCCAGCCCCGACGGAACGGTGTGAACACCCGGTACGGGCTGCCGGCACCGGTCACCACCCGCCCCGGTGCCACCGCGTAGGGCGAGCCGACCAGCCGGAGCGACCGTCCGGCGGCAGCCAGGGCGGCGGCCACCCGGGCGTCACGTCGCCGTCCGTAGGGGGCGCAGTCGCCGGTGGCGAACACGAGGTCCGCCCCGGCCTCGGCGGCGACGGCGGCCACGACGTCGGCGGGGCGACCCCGGCGCAGGGTCAGTGCCCCACCGAGGGACCCGTCGAGGGACGCCAGGGTGCGCACCAGGTACGCCCGGCGGTTGGGCCCACCCGCGGCCAGCAGCCCGTCGTCGACGACGAACAACGGGAGGACGGCTCCCCCGGACGCCCGGGCCTCATCGACGGCGGCCAGGAGCGCCGGGTGGTCGGCCAGCCGCAGGTCGCGGCGGAACCACAGGACGACCGGCACCGGTGCGCGCCGCCCGGTCAGGAGACCTGGCCGGCCCGGACCGACCGGAGCCGGCGGTCGAGGTGGGCCTCCATGGCCTCGGTGGCCAGGGCGGTGACCTCGTCGGTGGTCGCCGACCGGGGCTCGGCCAGCACCCCGGACAGCCCGCCGCCGAGGGTCCGGCGCAGGAGGGCACGCCCGTCGGGCGACAGCGGCCGGCCCCGGCGGCACGATCGGCACAGGACGCCGCCCTCGACGATGTCGAAGGCGACGAGCTGGGCGTCGTCGTCCTCGCCGCACGAGACGCAACCGTCGAGCACCGGGGCCGAGCCCTCGAGGGCCAGTACCTTCAGGAAGAAGGCCGGGGCCACCATCGGCGAGTTCTGCCCGGCCAATGCACCCAGCGCGCCGACGGCCATCTGGTAGAGCCGGGGGTTGGCGTGGCGCTCCTGGCCGACCTGGTCGACCACCTCGAGCATGGAGAGGGCCGCCGACACCCGGTCGAGGTCCTCGCGGACCGGACGGAACGTGTCGATGACCTCGACCTGGTTGATGGTGTCGAGGTCGCCCCGGCCCTGCCAGCCGAGCAGGGCCACATGGCTGAGCGGCTCGAGCCGGGAGCCGAAGCGGGACGTCGTGCGGCGCACACCCTTGGCCACGGCGCGCACCTTGCCGTGGTGCTCGGTCATGAGGGTCACGATGCGGTCCGCCTCGCCCAGGCGGATGGTGCGCAGCACCACCCCCCGGTCGCGGAACTGGGTCATGGGGCGGTGCCGGGCTCCCCGGCCGGGACGCCGTCGTCGCCGTCACCGTGGGCGAGGGGTGGGGGCTCGCCGTGCAGCACCGACACCGGAACCGGATCGAGACCGGGTCGGTTGAACCGGGGGGGCGACCGGCGCGGACGACCGCTCACCAGGTTTCCGGCACCGATGAGGATCACCAGCACCGCGGGGATCACCACGAACGGGGCCGCCGCCGTGAACCCGGCGTGCCATACCAGCACCACGCCGGCGTAGACGATCAGTCCGACCACCCACCCGGTGATGATCCACACGCCGCCGGCATCGTCGCGCACCCGCTCGGAACGCCGCCCGTTCGTCCGGACGCCGCCACTCCTCACGTGACCCCCCCGAAGCGGCGCTGGCGCCGCTGGAAGTCACGGACCGCGGCGAACAGGTGGGTCCGCCGGAAGTCCGGCCACAGCACCTCGTCGAAGACCAACTCGCTGTAGGCCAGCTGCCAGAGCAGGAAGTTGGAGACCCGGTGCTCGCCCGACGTGCGGATGACCAGGTCCGGGTCGGGCTGGTCGGGGAAGTAGAGGTGGGAGCGGATGGCCTTCTCGGTCACCTTGTCCGGCTTGACGCCCTCGGCCACGAGCGCACGTACGGCGTCCACGATCTCGGCACGGCCGCCGTAGTTGAACGCCATGGTGAGCGTGCAGCGACGGTTCTGCTCGGTCAGCTCGATGGACTCGTCCATCCGCTTCAGGACCCGCTTGGGCACCCGCCAGTCACGACGGCCGGCGAACCGGATGCGTACGCCCTTGTCGTTGAGCTCGTCGCGGCGGCGCATCAGCAGGCTTTCGTTGAAGCCCATCAGATAGCGGACCTCATCGGGCGGGCGGCGCCAATTCTCGGTGGAGAAGGCGTACATGGTGATCCACGGGATCCCGAGCTCGAGTGCACCCTCCACGGCGTCCAGCAGTGCCGCCTCGCCGGCCGCATGACCCTCGGTCCGGGGCAGGCCCCGGCGGGCCGCCCACCGGCCGTTTCCGTCCATGACACAGGCCACGTGGTCGGGGACCGGTCCGTCGGCCACGTCGGCGGCGGTCAGGATCTCGTCCCGACCCTCCCCGTGCGCGGCGCTCTCCGGATCGATGTCCACCCTTCGAACCTATCCTGTCGGCCGCCCCGACCGTGTCGCCCCGGCGCCCTTGGGGCCCCGTCCGCCGACCGCCGGGCACCGCCGTTCGGACGGACGATGGTTGAGTCACCGCCCGTCGGCGACTAGACCCTCCCCATGACCCCGTGGGCCGCCCTGGCCATCTTTGCCGCAGGGCTGGGCGCCGGAACCGTCAACGCCATCGTCGGCTCCGGGTCGCTGATCACCTTCCCGACCCTGCTCGCGCTCGGGTACCCGCCGGTGCTGGCCAACGTCTCCAACAACGTGGGCCTGGTGCCCGGCAGCGTCAGCGCGGTCCACGCCTACCGGCGCGAGCTGGTCGGCCAGCGGTCGAGGATGCTGACCCTCGGACCCGCCTCGCTGGCCGGCGGCCTGACCGGAGCGGTCATCCTGCTCGCCCTCCCCCACAGCGTGTTCAAGGCGGCCGTGCCGGCCCTGGTGCTGCTGGCCGCGGTCCTGATGGCCCTCCAGCCCCGGGTCACGAGGTGGTTGGGCGACCGGGGCGACCGCCACGTCCACGGCGGGGCGCCGCTGGTGCTCGGCGTCTTCCTCACCGGGATCTACGGCGGCTACTTCGGCGCCGCCCAGGGTGTGATCCTGATGTCACTGCTGGCCATCTTCATCGACGACGACCTCCAGCGTCTGAACGGGACCAAGAACGCCCTGGCGCTCATCGTCAACGGCATGGCCGGGATCGTGTTCATCCTGGTGGCCCACATCGACTGGTCGGTGGCTGCGCTGATCGCCGCCGGCTCGATCCTCGGCGGCCAGCTCGGTGGTCACTACGGCCGCCGCCTGCCGACGGCCGTCCTGCGGGCCTGTGTGGTCGTCGTCGGCGTGTCGGTCTCCGCGGTCCTGTTCGTGGCGTGGCACTGATGGGCCCGGGGGCCGACGGGCCGGACGGTCCGGACCGACCCACCACCGACATCGTCGACGGCGGGGTCACCTGGCGGTTCGACGACGCGTTCCTCACCTCCGACTGGACCTGCATCTGGGGTCGGGGGTGCCTCGGCATCCTGGACGTGCCCGCACCGGAGCTCGGCCAGGGGTGCTGCTCGGTGGGCGCCGTGCTCGACGGGGCCGACGAGGCGATGCGGATCTCCGCCCTGGCCGACACCCTGGCCCCCGAGGGCTTCCAATTCCTCGCCGAGGCGGCCACCGGTGGCATTTTCGCCCCCGGCATCCTGACCGACGGGGTGCCGTCGGCCACCCGGGTCGTGGACGGGGCGTGCATCTTCCTCAACCGACCCGGGTTCGCCGGGGGTGCGGGGTGCGCGCTGCACCTCGGTGCCGTGGCCTCCGACGAGTCGCCCCTCGACTGGAAGCCGGGGGTGTGCTGGCAGCTCCCGCTCCGGGTCGACTGGGCCGACGACGGACACGGTGGCGAGGTGGCGACGGTCCGGGCCTGGAGTCGGGCCGACTGGGGTCCCGAGGGCGAGACCATGGCCTGGTGCTGCACGGAGGGCGACCGCGCCTACGTGGGCGACCGACCGGTGGTCGAGTCGCTCGGGGAGGAGCTCGAGGCACTGGTCGGCACCCGTGTCTACCTGGAGCTGCGGCACAAGCTGGCGGAGTGAGGCCGGGACCGCCCGGTAGTGTCGGCGGATGCCCGACGAGGTGACCGACACGCTACGCGCCGTCGCCGCCGCCCTCCCCGGGGGGGGTGAGTCCCGGCCCGGCCAGGAGCAGATGGCCACCGCCGTCGCCGCCTCGATGGCCGGTGGGCGCAATCTCGTCGTCCAGGCCGGCACCGGGACCGGCAAGTCGCTCGCCTACCTGGTTCCTGCCGCCCTGTCCGGGGAACGGATCGTGGTGGCCACCGCCACCAAGGCGCTCCAGGACCAGCTGGCCGACAAGGACCTGCCCCTGGTGGCCACGGCCAGCGGCAACGACCTGACCTTCGCCGTGCTGAAGGGCCGGAGCAACTACGTGTGCCGGCAGCGCGTCGCCGAGATCGGAGGGCGGGGCAGCCAGCTCACGCTCGAACCGGGCTCGGCCGACCCGCCGGACGCCGACGACACGCTGACCGCGGCTGCCGACCGGGACACGGCTGACCCGGCCACCATCGCCGACCAGGTCCGCGCCCTGGTCCGGTGGTCCGGGGACACCACGACCGGCGACCGGGCCGAGCTCGCCTTCGAGCCGCACTTCCGGGCCTGGGCCATGGTGTCGACCACCGCCCGCGAGTGCCCGGGGGCGTTCCGGTGCCCGTCCGGCCGGGACTGCTTCGCCGAACACGCCCGGGGGCGGGCGGCCGAGGCCGACGTGGTCGTCGTCAACACCCACCTCTACGGCGCCCACCTGGCCAGCGGTGGGGCCGTGCTGCCCGAGCACCAGGTCGTGGTGTTCGACGAGGCCCACGAGGTCGAGGACGTGATGACCGACAGCCTCGGCCTCGAGGTGGGGCCCGGTCGGTTCCGGGCACTGGCCACCGCGGCGCGGCCGGTCGTGGACGAGGGCGACGCCGGGGCGGCCCGGGCCATCGAGGCCGTGGCCCAGGTGGCCGACGTGTTCCACCGGGTGCTGCGGCCGTGGTCGGGGCGCCGGGTCCCCCGTGGCGAGCTGGCCGACGGGGTCGACCCCGGGGCCGGACCACCGGAGTCGGCCGAAGGCGGGGCCGGGGAGCCGGACGAGGAGCCCCAGGGCCTCGAGCTCGGGCTGGCACCGCTGGTCCGACCGGCCCGACGAAGCGCGCCGGCTCCCCGGCCCACCCGGTCCTCGACGGGCGCCACGGTCGGCGCGGACCCGGCCATCGGCACACTGCTGGCCCTGGCCACCGGCCGGGTGGGCCGGCTGGTCGACCACCTCCGCCGGGCCGAGCGCGGGGCGGGCGACAGCGAGCCGTCCGCCGAGCGGTCGCGCCGCGACCGCGTGCTCCTGGCCGCCGGACACCTGGCCTCGGACCTGGCCCGGCTGGCCCTGCTGGGCGACGGCGAGGTCGCCTGGGTGGAGGACGGCTCACGGGCGCCGTCCCTACGGGTCTCCCCGATCGACGTCGGGCCGATCCTGGCCGAGCAGCTGTGGGGACAGGTGACCGGCATCCTCACCTCGGCCACCATCCCCCTCGGCCTGGCCGGGCGCCTGGGGATGCCCGAAGGGGCCACCGACAGCCTCGACGTGGGCAGCCCGTTCGACTACCGCACTCACTCGCTGCTCTACGTGGCCAGGTCGCTGCCCGACCGACGCTCACCGGAGGCCGAGCCGGCCATGCACGACGAGCTCGAAGTCCTGATCAACGCGGCCGGCGGCCGCACGCTGGCACTGTTCACCAGCTGGCGGGCCATGCGCGCCGCCGTCGAGGCACTGACCGACCGCATGGCGTTCCCCCTCCTCACCCAGTCCGATCTCCCCAAGCCGGCCCTGGTCGAGGCGTTCCGCGCCGACGAGGCGGCCTGCCTGTTCGCCACCCTCGGGTTCTGGCAGGGTGTCGACGTACCCGGCCGGACCCTCAGCCTGGTCACCATCGACCGCATCCCGTTCCCCCGTCCGGACGACCCGGTGCTCGAGGCCCGGCGCGAGCTGGCCGGCGGCGGCGCCTTCGGGGCGGTGGACCTGCCCCGGGCCGGGACACTGCTGGCCCAGGGGGCGGGGCGGCTCATCCGTTCCTCGTCCGACCGTGGTGTGGTCGCCGTGCTCGACAGCCGGCTGGCCACCGCCCGGTACCGCGGTGCGCTGCTCGAGCGGGTGCCGCCGATGAAGCGGACGCTGGACCGGGACGAGGTCGTCGAGTTCCTGCGCGACATCGCCTCGTCATCCGACGGCTGAGGGCGCCTGACGGACCGCAGGTCCGACCTCGTACGATGGGGACCATGGCCGGCCGCACGCCGAGACGCTGGATCACCCCGCCACGGTGGACGGGCGCGATCACGGACTTCTTCGACCGACGGGTCGACCGGGTGGCCGGCTCGCCCCAGCAGGCGGTGGCCATGACCGACACCTGGGTCGCCAAGGCCCAGAAGCGGTACGGGCCGGACTCCTGGAAGACCGTCAACACCATGGAGGCGGCGGCCAAACGGCGCGATGCGGCCGGCGACCACGCCGGCGCACTCGGGCTGCGGCTCCAGGTCCTGTCCAAACGGCGTGAGCACCTCGGCCCCGATCACCGCCAGACGCTGAGCGCCGAGTACGCGCTGGCCGGCACCCTGCTCGGCCTCGACGAGGCGGAGCAGGCCCGACCGTACGCCGACCACGCCCTCGAGTCCTACGTGGCGGAGCTGGGCGCCGCCGATCCGGTGGCGCTCGCCGCGCTCGAGCGGAGCGCCCGGATCCAGCTGCAGCTGGGCGAGACGGTCGAGGGGATCTTCAAGTACCGGCGGGCCATCACCGGGTTCCGCGCCGCAGGTGACGAGGCGAGGGCGGAACGGGTGACCATCAACCTCGGGCGCCTGCTGCTGGCCCGGGGCGACCAGGAGGACGCGCTCGAGGTGTTCCGCGAGCTGGTCGACGTCCAGGGCCTCCGGCTCGGCCCCGACGACCCCGCCACCCTGGCATCCTTGCGGGACCTCGCGCTGACGCTGGCCCGCCTCGGCCGGCTGAGCGAGGCGAAGGTGGTGGCCCAGAACCTGGTGGACGCCATGACCCGGGTCCACGGGCCCGACCACGCGTCGACCCTCGACGCCACACAGCTGCTCGACCGGATCGACACGTCACTGCAGGCCGACTGAGGCGGCCGGACTCAGAACCCGAGACGGTCCAGCGAGTCCTCGCGCTGCTGCCAACGCTTCTCGACCCGCACGAACAGCTCGAGGTAGGCGCCGGGCTCCATCTGCTTGCGCACCGCCGTCCCCACCTCCTTCAACGTCTGTCCGCCCTTGCCGATGACGATGCCCTTCTGCGAGTCACGCTCGACCAGGATCTCGCAGCGCACCCTCGGCCACTCCCACTCGGTGACCCGGCAGGCGATGGAGTGCGGGAGTTCGTCGGCCACCCGGTGGAGCAGCTCCTCGCGGACGAGGTCGGCCACCCAGAACGCCTCGGCCACATCGGTGACCATGCCGTCGGGGTAGTACTGCGGGCCCTCGGGCATGCGGGCGACCAGCGCGTCGACCAGCTCGGGAACCCCCTCGCCGGTGGAGGCAGACACCGGGTAGTACTCGACGGGAACCGGGTCCCCGCCCTCCTCGGCATCGAGTGCGTCGACCACGGCCGCCACGCCGGTCAGATGGCCGAGGATCCCGTCGCCGCCGACCTTGTCGATCTTGTTGACCACCACCATCAGCGTGGGCCGGCCCACTGTCGCCGGGGACGCTCCGCCGAGCTGAACGGTGAGCGCCGCCGAGCGGGCCATGGCCCGCACCCGCTTGACCGAGTGGGCCAGCACCATCCGGTCACCGGGGCCGACGGCCCCGGTCGCCTCGACCAGGGCCACCACGCAGTCGACGTCGTCGAGCGAGGAGGTGGCCGACTCGTTCATCCGTTCCCCCAGCGCCGTCTTCGGCTTGTGGAGGCCGGGGGTGTCGACGAACACGACCTGGGCGTCGGCCCGGTTGAGTACACCCCGTACCTGGGACCGGGTCGTGTTGGGCCGCGGGGACACGATGGACACCTTGGCGCCGACCATGGCGTTCACCAGCGTGGACTTGCCCACGTTGGGCCGCCCGACGACGGCCACGAACCCCGAATGGAACGGACTCACGCGTCCTCCGTCGCCGCAGTGGAGGCGTCGGCCAGGGGAACGATCGACACCCGCTCGATGCGGCGACCGTTCACCCGGTCCACTTTCAGCCGGAGCCCGCCGGAGGTGACCGACTCACCGGTCACCGGCACGTGCCCGAGAAGGTCGAACACCAGGCCACCGACCGTGTCCCACGCACCGGTCGGCAGGTCGGCGTCGAGCAGGTCGTTCACGTCGTCGATGGGCAGGCGGGCGCTGACCCGCAGCCCGCCGTCGGCCAGCTCCTCGACTGGGATCTCCTCCACGTCGAACTCGTCGACGATCTCGCCGACGAGTTCCTCGATCAGGTCCTCCAGGGTGACCAGGCCCGCCGTGCCTCCGTACTCGTTGATCACCACGGCCAGGTGGTACTTGTCCGACTGCATCTCACGCATGAGGTCGGACACCCGCTTGGTCTCGGGGACGAAGTGGGCGGAGCGGACATGGCCACCGACCGGCTCGGATCCGGCACCCGACCGGACAGCCTGGATCAGGTCCTTGGTGTAGGCGATGCCCACCACGTCGTCGATCTGCTGCTCGATGGCCGGCACCCGGCTGCGGCCGGCCTCGAGGGCGATGTCCAGGGCGGCCTCGACCGTGTCGTCGGCGCCGATTGTGACCATGTCGGTGCGCGGCACCATGACCTCGCGTACGACGGTGTCGCCGAACTCGATGATGGAGTGGATGAGCGCCCGCTCCTCGGTCTCGATCACGTCGCCCTCCACGGCCACGTCGGCCATGGCCAGCAGCTCGGACTCGGTGACCAGCGCACCGGCGTAGCCACCCTTCTGTCCGACGATCAGGTTGGCCAGGCCGTTGAGTCCACCCGACACCCACTCGACCGGCGGGAACCGGACCACCGCCGACACCATCGGTGCGGCGAACAGGGCGGCCCGTTCGGGATGGTGGACGGCCCAGTTCTTGGGCACCGCCTCGGCGAACACGAAGATGACCACGATCTCGAACACGGTTGCCGCAACCACGCCCCAGGCACCGAACCACCGCACGGCCAGGATCCCGACGAGGGTGGCCACCACCAGCTGGCAGATGAGCACCAGCAGCAGGACCGGGTTGAGGAACCCCTGCGGGTCCTCGGTGAGTCGCACCAGCACCTTGGCGCCCCGCTTGCCGTCGTCGGCCAGGCTCTTGGCCTTGGCCCGGCTCATCCGCACCAGGGCGGTCTCGGCCAGGGCCAGTACGGCGGAGGCCACCAGCAGCAGCACGACCACGACCGACAGCACGGCGTCCTCGGGTCCGAAGGTGGTCGCCACCATCACGTGGACGGATCGATCAGCGGGGGAACCCGGTAGAAGCGCTCGAGCAGTTGCTGCTCGCGCCGCTCCATCCGCTCGGCCTCCTCGTCGACGACGTGGTCCATGCCCAGCAGGTGCAGGATGCCGTGCACCACGAGCAGGGCGATCTCGTCGTCGAAGGTGACACCGTGCTCGACGGCGTTGACCGCCGCCACCGCCGGGCAGATGACCACGTCGCCCAACAACAGGTGACGGCCCGTCGGGGCCTCGATGGACGCCGGCCCGGTGCCGCCCTCGTCCGGCGACCGCCCGCTGCGGTCGATCTCGTCCTCGATGGGGAAGGAGAGCACGTCGGTCGGGCCCTCCTTGTCGAGGAAGCGCTCGTTGAGTGCGGCGATCGACGCCTCGTCGATGAAGAGGAGCGAGACCTCGGTGTCCGAGGTGATCCCCTCCGCCTCCAGCGCGGCCCGGGCCAGGGCGGCCCACCGGTCGACGGCCACCGGGTGGTCGGACTGCTCGTCGGCCGCGTAGATGTCGAGGGTCACTACCGGACCGATCCGTTCGACGGGGACGCGCCGTTCGACGGGGACGGGCCGTTGGGGCGGGGCGCGTCACCACGGTCGTAGGCCGTGACGATGTCGGCCACGATCTTGTGCCGCACCACGTCCTGGGCCTTCAGGTGCACGAAGGCGAGATCCGGCACCTCACCCAGGACCGCCTCCAGACCGACGAGGCCGGACCGGCCACCCTGGATGTCGACCTGCGTCATGTCGCCGGTGACCACCGCCTTGGAGCCGAAGCCGATCCGGGTGAGGAACATCTTCATCTGCTCGGGGCTGGTGTTCTGCGCCTCGTCGAGGATGATGAACGAGTTGTTGAGGGTGCGGCCGCGCATGAAGGCGAGCGGCGCCACCTCGACCGCTCCCTTGTCGATGAGCCGCTGGGCCCCTTCCGCCTCGAGCAGGTCGTGCAGCGCGTCGTAGAGCGGGCGGAGGTAGGGATCGACCTTGGCCAGCATGTCCCCGGGCAGGAACCCCAGACGCTCCCCCGCTTCGACGGCCGGTCGGGTGAGGATGATGCGGCTGACCTGGCGGGCCTGGAGGGCCTGGACGGCCAGGGCCACCGCCAGGTACGACTTGCCCGTTCCGGCCGGACCGATCCCGAAGGTCACGATGTTCCGGCTGATGGCGTCGGCGTAGGCCTTCTGGCCACTCGTCTTCGGGCGCACCGCCCGGCCCCGCGACGAGCGCAGGAGCTCGCTCGTCAGGACCTCGGAGGGACGCACGTCGTCGTGCAGCATGTCGATGGAACGGCCCACCTGCACGGCGTCGAGGCCCTGCCCGGACTCGAGCAGGATGATCAGCTCGTGGAAGAGGGCGGCGACCCGCTCGGCGGAGGCGGTCCCGTTCGGACCGGTCCCCTCAAGGGAGACCTCATTGCCCCGGACGGCGATCCGGACGTCGGGGAACGCACCCTCGATCTGGCGGAGCAGCTCATCGCGCTGGCCGAGGAGACCGGCCATGAGGTGGTTGCCGGGAACGAGGATCTTTACCGGGGTGCCTGCCACGTGCGCTCTACCTGCGACCCTACCAGCGGCCCGGGCGGTCCCGGGCACACCATGGCGCCCGGCTCACACCGGGGTACGGCCGAACGTGCCGGTTCAGCCCGGGGGCCAGTCCAGCGAGCGACCGCCCAGGACGTGGAGGTGGAGATGGGGAACGGTGTTCGACGCGTCGGGTCCCACGTTGAACGTGAGCCGGTAACCGCGGTCCTCGCCGCCGATCCCCTCGGCGTCGGCCACCGCCTTGGCCGCCCGCAGCAGGGCCAGGACGTCCTCGGCGTCGGCCGTCTCCACGGTCGAGGCGTTGACGATGTGGTTGCGGGGTACCACCAGCACGTGCACCGGGGCCTGGGGGGCGATGTCCCGGAAGGCCACCGTGCGGTCGTCCCGCCTCACGACGTCGGCCGGGATGTCGCCGGCCACGATGCCGCAGAACAGGCAGTCGGGGTCGGTCGTCAACGGGCGGGGGTCACCCTTCGGCAGCCAGCGGCTGGCGGGGGGCGTGTTCGGCGCCGGAGTTGCCGTGCCCGTTGCCGTTGCTCCGTCCGTTGCCGTGGACGATGCGGGTCGGGCCCTTCACCTCGGGATAGAGGTGCTCGAGGCTCCCGGGCACGATACGGCTCGACTCGATGAAGGCGTCGACGTCGGACACCTGCAGCCGGATGACCCGGCCGAACTTGTAGGCGGGAAGGCCACCCTCGTCGATGAACCGGTACAGGCTGCGCAAGGTGACGCCGAGGCACTCGGCGGCCTCCTTGGTGCTCAGCCAGACGATGGGGTCGTTGCGGGCGTCGGTCATCAGACCGCGACGAGCAGCCCGAGCTCGTCCAGGCGGGCGCCCATGCTGTCCGGGGTGACCCCGAACAGGCAGGCGATGGCGCGCACGTCCTCGGCACGGATGGTGATCATCCGGCCGTTGAAGTCCTGTCGGTGGACCTGGATCATGCTCAGGAACCGACGCAGGAGGTCGCGCTCGGGTCCGCTCACCGTGTGGAGCTTCGTCAGGTCGATCGCCACCTTGTCGGGCACGGTCGAGGCTGGCACGGCATGGCGCCCGTTGGCGGACCCGTTGTCGGCCGAGCCCGTCACACCCCACCGGCCTCCCGGCGCCGCGTCATCGTTGGGCAGAAGCTGGTCGACCGGCACGTCGTAGAGCTTGGCCAGGCGCTGGAGCCGTGGCACCGAGATCGCCCGCTCCCCACGCTCGTAGGCGCCGAGCACCGATGCCTTGAACTCCTGATCGGACATGGCCTCGACGGCCTGCAGGGACAGCCGCATCTGTTTGCGCATCGCCCGCAGACGCGATCCGACGGCACGGGCGTAGGCGACCCGGGCCGCCTCTTCCTGCTCGTCGTCGTCCAAGGCAACGACCGCCTTCTCCGTTATCGTCATGGTCCGGCCCTCCGCTCCCGCAATTTGCCCCTCGAGCCCGGATCCGGCGAACGGACCCGTGGACGAGATTCGCTCTCACGCAGCGTGACCGGAGCCGAGGCCCTTCCCACGCCGTGTGATGTTCTCTAGATAACCAGTTTTCCTCACGGAGCGTGGTTACGCAAGGGGCAGAACCACACCGTTGCGGAGTGCGCACAGCAGGGCGCCCGCCATGACAGCGGCGGTCTCGGCCCGCAACACGGTGACACCCAGGCCCACCGTGGGCCCGAACCCGTCACGCTCGACCGGGTCCCATCCGCCTTCGGGTCCCACGGCCAGCACCGGGCGATCGAGGCCGGGAGCCGCCCCGCCGGCATCGGCCAGCGTGACCGGCGACCCGGTCACCGCGGCCACGTCCCCGAGGCGGCACACGTCCGTGACCACGGGGAGCCTTGCCCGTCGGCACTGCCCGGCCGCCTCGCGGACGATCCGGCGCAGCCGCTCGACCGCCTTTGCCCCACGGTCGTCCTCCCAACGCACCACCGAGCGTGAGGTTCGAAGCGGAACGATCCGGTCCACCCCGAGCTCGGTCAGCTTCTGGGCCACCCACTCGGGGCGGTCACCCTTGGTCGGGGCGAAGGCCACCGTGACCTCGGGCGCCGGACTCAGGTCCACCACGGGGGGGCCGTCCGGGACCAGGAGGCCACCTGGGTCGGCGCCACGGGATCCCTTGGCCGGCGCCGATGACGCGATCCGGCACGGCACCCAGCGGCCGGCGCCGTCCGCGGCGATCACCAGCTCTCCCGGGCGCAGGCGCAGCACGTCGAGCAGGTGGCGGAGGTCGGCGCCGTCGACCACCGGGGCGGCGGGGTCGGCCACGAACACCATGGCCACGGCGGACACCAGCAGCGGGTCGGGGGCCAGCGGTGACCGGGCGTCGTCCGGCGAAGCACCGGTCCCGGCGGAGTCGGCCGGGGGCATCGTCAGCTGAGGGCCGAGCGCAACTTGGAGAACAGGCCCTCGGCATGCGGCGCCTCGCCCAGCTCCTCGGAACGGGCCTCGGCGAGCGACGCGAGCAGCTCCCTCTGGTGGTCGTCGAGTCCGGTCGGGGTGTCGACCTGGAGGTGGACAAAGAGCTCGCCCCGGCCCCGACCGCGGCCGGGCAGCTTGGGGACGCCCAGGCCCTTGAGCGTGAGCACGGTCCCGCTCTGGGTGCCCGCCGCCACGGCGAGGTCCCGGGAGTCGTCCAGGGTGTCGAAGGGGATGCTGCCGCCCAGGGCGGCCAGCGTCATGGGCACGTGCACGGTGGCGTGCAGATCGATGTCGGACCGCTGGAACACGTCGTCCGGCATGACCGCCAGATGGACGAACAGGGCGCCGTTGGGCCCGCCCCGGAACCCGGCGGGCCCATGACCGGCCAACCGTAGGGTCGAGCCGTCGTCGACCCCGGCCGGGATGTCGACGGTCAGGGTGCGGGTCTCGTTCCGGCGGCCCTCGCCCCGGCAGTCCGAGCACGGGGTCTCGATGGACTGGCCGCTCCCCTGGCACCGGTTGCACGGGACGGCGGTGATCACCTGACCGAGGATCGACTGCCGTACCCGCCGCAGCTCTCCGGCACCGTCACAGTCCGGGCAGCGGACGACCGAGGTGCCGGGCTGGGCGCCGGTTCCCTCGCATGTGTCGCAGTGCACCGGCGTGGTCACCTCGACCTTTCGTTGCACACCGAACACGGCCTCGCGGAAGGTGAGCTCGACCACCAGCTCGGCGTCGGGCCCGGGAATCGGGCCGGTACGTCGGCGCCCCCCGCCGGCTCCCCCCATGCCGTTGAAGAAGGCGTCGAAGAGGTCGCCGAGGCCACCGGCGCCGAACGGGTCGCCCCCGGCGGGGCCACCTCCGCCCTGCCCGAACACGCCGGCGTGGCCGAAACGGTCGTAGCGGGCACGGCGCTCGGGATCGCTCAGCACCTCGTAGGCCAGGCTGATCTCCTTGAATTGCTCGCCGTCGGCGTCGTCGTCCCCGTGGTTGGCGTCGGGGTGGTGCTCCCGGGCCTTGGCCCGATAGGCCCGCTTCAGCTCGTCGTCGGTCGCGGTGCGGCTGACGCCCAGGAGCTCGTAGAGGTCGGTGTCGGTCATCGGGCCGCCTCGCCCAGTCGCTCACCGAGACGGTCGCCCACCACCCGGGCGGCGGCCAGGGCGAGCGGGTAGTTCATCCGTGTCGGCCCGAGGAGCCCGATCGTCCCCGCCTCGACCCCGTCCACCGACACCGGCATGACGACGATGGCGCACGAGGCCAGGGGCTCCATGCCGTGTTCGGTCCCGATGGCCACCGTCAACCCCGTGTCGAGGATGTCCCGCAGCAGCGACACCACGACCAGCTGCTGCTCGAGGATGGTGAGCACCGACCGGACGGTGTCGACGGCGTCGAAGGCGGCGGCCATGCGCGACGACCCGCCGACGAAGAGCTGGTCGTGGCCGTCGGCCTCGCCCAGCGACCGCAGGGCCGCCACCCCGGAGGCCACCACGGCGTCCACCACGGGAATGCCGCTGGGCGCGGCCACCGCCGCCACCTGGGCCAGAGGCGACCCGAGGGCGTGGGCGGCAAGGCGCCCGCCGGCCTCGGCCACCGTGGCGTCGTCGGCGTCGTCGGGCAGCTCGATCGACTGCTTCTGCACGGCACCGTCGGCCAGCACCACCACCACGAGCGCCATGCGGTGCCCCAGGCCGACCAGCTGGATCGAGCGGACGGCGGCCGACTCGTGCGAGGGCCCCACGACCATGGCCGTACAGTCGGTCAGATCGGCCAGCAGGCCCGAGGTGCGCTCGAGCATCTCCTCGATCTCTCCGTGTGCGTGGTCGAAGAACTGGCGGACCTGGTGGCGCCCGCCGGGGTCGAGCGGACCGGGGCCACCGAGCTGGTCGACGAAGAATCGGTAGCCCTTGTCGGTCGGGATGCGGCCGGCGCTGGTGTGGGGCTGGGTCAGGTAGCCGTCGCGCTCGAGCGCGGCCATGTCGGACCGCACCGTGGCCGAGGACACACTGACCCCGGGAGCGTCCACGACGTGCTGGGATCCGACGGGCTGGGCCGACCCGATGTACTCGGTCACGACCGCGTTGAGGATCGCCGCCTTTCGGGCGTCGAGGTCCCCGGTTCCGGGGTGCGTCTGGTCGCTCGTACGGTCGTCGGAGGTCGTCATGGGTGGTCGCCAGGGTGCGGGGCCGGCCGGACTGGTGCCCGGTCGACGTGCCGCTCGCTGTTGGCACTCCATCCTAGTGAGTGCTTACCGGTTCCGGCCGACCACCTCCCGAAGTTCCGACCGCTCCACCCCCGAGGGCCGCCCCGGGACGTAGGGGCGGGCTCAGGCGGTGGCGATGAACATGCGCTCGGTCATGGCCGGGCCCAGCGCGATGGCGGCGTCGCCGAGGAGCAGCGTGAGGGTGCCGTCGGGCGCCCGGGACTGGACGACCGCCGTGGTGCCCGGGGTCAGGCCGTTGTCGCCCAGGTAGGTCAGTGAGTCGGCCTCGTGCTCCACGCTCTCGGTGATCCGGACGAGTCGGACCTGCTCCCCCGGCTGGGCCTCGGCCAGGCTGCGCTGGCCGGCGCCGTCCGGGGTGACCCCGGGGATCGGGTTGCCGTGCGGGCAGGTGGTCGGGTTGTCGAGCAGGACCACCAGGCGTGCCTCGACGTCGTCACTGATGACGTGCTCCCACCGGCCGGCCTCGATGTGGGCCTTGTCCCAGTCGAGCCCGATGATGTCGACGAGCAGGCGCTCGGCCAGCCGGTGCTTGCGGACCACGCTCTCGGCCAGGGCCTTTCCTGTCGGCGTCATGGAGATCCGTCGGCCGGTGCGGGCGATCAGTCCGTCGGTCTCGAGTCGGTCGAGCATCTCCGACACCGAGGGAGCCGCCTTGCCGAGACGTTCGGCCAGGCGGGCCTGGATCACCGGGATCCCCTCCTCCTCGAGGGCGAAGATCGTCTCGAGGTACTCCTCGACCGGCGGGTGGAAGCGGTCAAGCACGGCACGATCCTACGGCACCGGGGGCGGCGGCGACCCGTACTGCGGATGGCGCCCGCACGGCGACGGGCGGCGGCCGGGTCCCCGGGCGGTACCGTGGGTGCGTGGACACTTCACCGGGGCCGGGACCCGGCAGTGACGGACGGGAGCCGGAGGGCGGGAATGGGCCGGCGACGGACGGGGAGACGCTCGGCGCCCTCGACAGAGCCGGCGACGGGCAGGACGGGGTCGATGGCGACGACCCAGTCGCCCACGACCCGCTGCGGTTCAACCAGTGGATGAAGCGTTCGACGGCCGGCGCCGTGCTGTCCGGCATCGCGCTCGGTCTCCAACAGGCCCTGGAGCCCAAGCGCGAGCTGCCGGCCTTCGTCATGGAGGCACCCGGTGATCCCGAGGACCCGGATGCCCCGATCACGCTGCACTTCGACCCCGACGACCCGACCAGGACCGTCGCCGTCATCCGGGCACCGGCACCCCCGGACGACGGGTCATCCGGGTCGGGCACCCCGGGCCCACCGCCCGGCGATGGAGCGGCCGCCAGCGACCGGTAGCGCGACTGACGGTCCCCCGGCGGCGTCCTGCGGATACCGACGTCGGACGGCCGGAAGATAGGGTGGACCATGCCGCTGCGGACGTTCGACGACGCAGGAGGCGTGGCGTCCCGACCCGGTGCGGCAGGTCCGCACCGATGACCACACGGCTGGCCCTGGCGGGCATCGCCGTCGAGCAGGCGATGGGCCAGCAGGTCTACGAGCGCCAACTGGTCGACGGCGCCGCTGCCGCGCTCGGCCCCGATGCCTCCCACTGGCAGGTGGACGATTTCCAGGTGTCGTCCCTCCGCTCCTCCGTGCGGGCCGACGCCCGGATCCCGGCGCGTCTGTTCACCGGTCCGTCGCCGAACGTGCGCCTGGCCGTCGGCCGCCTCCTCTACCGGAAGTTCGACATCGTCCACCGGCTCGACCTCCGACTGCCCCCGGCACCGCACCCCGAGATCCTGACCGTGCACGACATCGTGTCGTGGCTGTTCCCCGACGAGGGCCGGCCGCCGGCGGACGGCGCCTCGAGCTCCCGACGGGCCGATGTGGTCATCTGCCCGTCACAGTTCTCGGCGGACGAGGTGACCGCCCGGTTCGGTGTGTCCAACGCGGTGGCGATCCCCAACGGCGTGAGCCCCGAACTCCGACAGACGGCGCCCCTCCCCGACGCACGGCTCGCCGAGCTCGGGATCCGACGACCGTTCGTGCTGCATGCCGGCGGGTGCACCGACCGGAAGAACCTGGCCGGACTGGCCGAGGCCTGGGCCCTACTCCACCCGTCCTGGCCCGACGTGACGCTGGTGCTCATGGGCCCCGCCGACGAACGCCGCGACCGGCTCTTCGCCCCGCTACCGGCGACACTGCGCATCGGATGGGTCGACGGCCCGACCGCCCGTGGCCTCATGGCGTCGGCGTCGGCCATCGTCGTCCCCTCGCTGTACGAGGGGTTCGGGCTCCCGGCGCTGGAGGGGATGGCCGTGGGTGTCCCCGTCGTGGCCGCCGACCGGAGCTCACTCCCCGAGGTGTGCGGAGACGCCGCCTACCTCGTCGAGCCGGACGGCCGGGGCCTGGCCGCCGGACTCGAGGCGGCACTGGCCCACGGTCCCGACACGACCGCCATGGTGGAACGGGGTCGCACGCGCGCCGCCCGGTTCACCTGGGAGCGCAGTCTCGCGGCACACGCGGCGATCTGGGGCTCGTACGCCTGAGGCGCCTGCTCCCGCGAGCCGTCCTGCGAACTCGACCCGTCACCCGCTGAGGGACGGGAGATCCTGGGGAGCACGGTCGTGGCGGAGTACGGTGCCGCCATGAAGGTAGTGACGAACGTTCACGCCACGTCGCCCACGGGGGGCGTGGAGTTGCACGTGTTCCAGATGACCCAGGCCTTGGCCCGGCGCGGGCACGATGTCCACCTCCTCTACGCCGAGAAGGGAACGCTCGACACCGAGTACCGCCAGTTCTGCGCCTCCGTGACCCGGGTTCCGAGCGTCGATTACTGGTTCCCGGACGGGCGTCGGGGCCGTGTCGAGGGTCTGGCCGCATTGACGCCGGCGGTCTGGGCCACGGCGCGCCGCCGCCCCGACGTCATCTACGGGAACCGCATCTATTCGAACGGCTGGACGGTGCCCGCCGGCATGCTCACCAGCACTCCCGTCGTCTGCCATCTGCACGGTCATACCGGCCTGCGGGCGAAGGACGTCGCATTCCTGAACCGGCACGTCGCCCGGTTCATCCCCGTGTCCCACTTCGTCGCCGACCTGTGGGCGGAGTCGGGCCTCGACCCGGCGAAGACCACCACAGTGCACAACGCCATCGACCCCGCCGACTACCCCCCGGGTGGCCCGGACGAGCGCGCCGCGGCCCGGCACGAGTTCGGGCTCCCCGACGACGCCTTCGTGGTCACCTACGTGGGTCGGCTCGACCGCGAGAAGGGCGTCGACGTCCTCCTGCGGGCCTGGAGGCGTCTCGGTCTGACCCCGGACGAAGGCCGGCTCCTTCTCGTCGGCTCGTCCACCGTCGACCACGACGGCGGCGCCAACCTCGCTGAGCTGCACGGGCTGGTGGACGACAGCGTGGTGATGATGGGCAACCAGTTCGACGTGGTCACCCCACGCCACGCAGCCGATGTCTGCGTCGTCCCCTCACGCTTCCTGGAGCCGTTCGGCCGGACCGTGATCGAGGGGCTGGCGACCGGACGACCGGTCGTCGCGTCCCGGATCGGCGGGATCCCCGAGATCCTCTTCGGCGACCTGGAGCATCTCCTCGTCACGCCGGAGGACGTGGACGAACTGGCGGAACGCCTCCGATCGCTGATGACCTGGCACGACGACGACCCGGGCCTGGCCGACCGGTGCATCGAACGCGTGCGCACGACATTCCAGCTGGACCAGGCCGTCGACCGGATCGAGGACGTCCTGCAGTCCGTCGTGGACTGAGTCGCCGGTGCGGTCGCCGTCGGGACCCGCGGCCCGGACCGGCGTGGAGAATCCAGGTGGACCCACCATCCGCTGACGACGTCAGGTGGTCAGGCGGTCCATGCGCGCCAGTTGCGCGCCGGCCACGAGGCCCGAGAAGGTGGCGGCCAGGACGACGCCGGTGCGCAGCGGAGCGGCTACACCTGCTTTCACGGCACCACCGGCATCGTGGTCCCTGGCCCGACCCACGGCCCGTCGGGAGCGCACCGAGAAGTCCTCGAATGCGGACCGCCAGGACGACGCCAGGTACCGCCTCACGAGCGGTGCGCCGAGTCCGAAATTGCGGATGAGCAAGATGAGGTGGTTCTTCTGGGTCCAGTAGGCATAGCGGAGGTCGAACCGCTGTCCCTTGGCGTACGGGGCGGCCACGTGCTCCACGACGGCGTCCGGTCTGAAGACGAGACGGTACCCGGCGTGCACCACGCGCAGGCACAGGTCGGTCTCCTCCCGCATGCAGGTCCCGGCGTAGCCGTCGCGGATACCGCCCAGCTCCTCGATGACCGAGCGCCGGAACGACATGTTGGCCCCGAGCAGATGGTCCACGTCCACGACGGCACCGGGATCAGCGGCGAAGTTGCCGGTCAGATTCCCGTCCTCGAGGAGGCGGCCGATCGCATCGACCCCCTCGGTCAGCTCCCCCGGCTGCTTTCGGATCTGGCGTCCCCCGACTCCCCCGACGGTGGGATCGTCGAAGCCGGGGAGCAGCTGCGCGAGCCAGTCCGGTTCGGCGAAGGCATCGTCATCCAGGAAGGCGAGGATCTCCCCGCCTGACATCTGGAATGCGATGTTGCGCGCCGTGGCCGTTGCGCCCCGACCGGCGGAGCACACGGCGAACCGCACCCACGGGTAGCGGTGGCGGACAAGATCGGCGGTGTCCCGACTCGTCGACGAGTCCACCACGATGACCTCGAGCGGCGCGACGGTCTGCGCCGCCAGGTGGTCGAGGCAGCGCGCCACGAAGTCCGGACGCTCGTAGGTGACCACGGCGACCGACGCCGTGGGGAGGGTCACCGTCCCTCCCCGGCGACGGCGTCCGGCACCCGCGCGGACCGCAGCCAGGTGGGTGCACCCACCACCGCGGGCGGTCTGCGGAACGGCGTGAACAGTGTGGTCAGGTGGGGGTGCCGGCAGCGACTCAGCCACCGGTCGATCTCCCGGTGCCAGTCGATCTCGTGCGCATGGCCCGATGTGAGCGACTTGGACCGCATTTCCGCCTCGGAACGAACCCACGAGAAGTGCCAGATGGCATCTTCCGGCCGGACCTGCTCGTCGACCCTGGCGTCACGTGAGTGGGCCGGATCGGTGTTCCGGGCTCGGAAGTCGACGCGCCAGGTGGGCACCTCGCACTGTCGGGCGAGGGTGAGCGTCGTCCCGGCGCGTACCGCCACGGGACCCGGGTAGCCGGCCGCGATGCCCCACAGCCTGCGGCAGCGCTCGAGGTAATGGTCGCCGCCCACGTGGCCGTACAGCCACCGGGCCGGGTAGTCGAGGGCGTCCATGCCGGCCCGGTCGGCCCGCACGAGCGATTCGACGAAGCGCTGCCGGTTGCCCAGCACCTCGTCGGTGTCGATCTGCAGTATCCAGTCGACCTCGTGGCCGAGGGCGGCGATACCGGCATTCCGCTCGGCCGTCTCCATGGTCAGCAGCTGGTCGTCAGCGCTGTGGAAGTCACCCGGGGAGCGGACGACCTTGTGCTCCACGTCGATCTCGTCGATGACCGCCAGCAGGGGATCGATCTCCAGCGGTCGCTTGGACCAGCTCAACCCCGCCTCGTCATACAGGACGACGATCCGGTCGACCAGGGGGTAGTAGGAGCGCAGGCTCTGGGCCAGGAACGCCGGATCCGCGAGGAGGACGTAGGCGCCGATCCGCAGGGCGCTGCCCCTGCCGGTCGACGGATCGGGCGCCGGACTGCCCGGGGCTCCTGCGATGGGCTCATCATGCATTGACTGGACAAGGTACACCGGAGGTCGCGCGCCGACGGAGATGCGCCCGGTCGCACGGACCCCGGCTGGAGGGAGCCGTGAGCTCCGGAATCGCCCGTCTAGGCTCAGTTGGCGGGTGTCCGGGCAGTGGCACGAGGAGCGGGAGGAGGGACGTGGAGTGCAGTGCAGTGCAACCGGAACGTGCGGTACCGTCGGACGGACGCCGACGCCCCTTCATGTTTCCCCCCGGAGTGCCGAAGATTGACCCATGGACTCCACCGTGGCCCGTCAGTCCGTCGATCCCGGTGACGGGCGCCGCTCCGCACCCGGCGACGAGCGGCGTCGTGCCTGCCGTTCCGGGCACGACGGGCCCGTGAGGGCACGGCCCACCTGGTTCGGTCCGGGCGAACGACCGCTGTTCGGATGGATGCACCTCCCCCCGGACGCCAGCGCCCGGGGTATCGCCGTCCTCTGTCCCCCGCTGGGTCGCGAGGGCGCCAATGCCCTGTGGGCCATCCAGACGGTGTGCGATCAGCTCGCCGGGTCGGGAATAGCCGCGTTCCGCTTCTCCTACGCCGGGACCGGCGATTCGGCGGGCTCCTTCGACCAGCCGGACCGGCTGGTCGCATGGCTGGCCAGCATCGACGAGGCCGTTGCCTTCGCCCGTCGCTGCACGACCGGTCCGGTCGTGCTCGTCGGCCTGCGGATGGGGGCGCTCCTGGCCGGGCGGGCGATCGACCAGGGCGTCGAGGTCGACGCCCTGGTCCAGTGGGACCCCTATGCGTCTGGGCGGGACTTCCTGCGCCAGGAGCAGACGCTGCTGGCCGCCGGCTACGGGGCGCAGCAGATCGGTGACGGGTCGGTCACCGGTCCGGCCTTCACCTTCGCGCCGACAACCGCCACCCAGCTGTCGGAGCTGGTGCTCGAGCCGTGCAGATCGACGGTCGCCCTCCCGACACTGGTCCTGGCTCGACGGGGTGCGCGCAAGGTCGCCCAGGCACAGGGCACGTTCGGCGGACGACCGGCCGACTGGGTCGAGATCGACGGCCAGCCGGAGCTCCTGGACGTCCCACCCGACATGACCACGCTGCCGATGACGGCGATCGAGGCCCTGACCAAGTGGACGGCACACGTCGTCGACGGACCCGAGGTCCCCGTGTCGTTCCGGCCGGTCGGGTCGGTCACCGTCGAACGTCTGGCCGACGGTCGGTCGATCACGGAGGAGGCCGTCTGGCTGGGCCCGCACCGGCTGTTCGGCGTGGCGACGGAGCCGGCACGGGATGGTTCCCCGGCCTCCTCGCCGGACCCGGACGACCAGGACGCGACCACCAGGCCCACCCTCGTGCTGCTGACCGCAGGGGCCCTCGACCACACCGGTCCGGGCCGAATGTGGGTCGAACTGGCACGACACTTCGCCCGGGACGGGTTCCGCACCGTCCGCGTCGACTTCGACGGGATCGGCGAGACCTTCGGGCGACCGGGCCTGGTCCGCAACTCCCCCGGTGCACCCGAGATCCTCGACGACGTGGTCGATCTGGCCGGCGCCCTGGGGGACCCGGACGGCACGGATCTGGTCTACATCGGTCTGTCCTCGGGCGGCTACCACGCGATCGAGGCCGGGCTCCGTCTCCACCTGCGGGGAGTCTGCGCCATCAACCCCGGCCTGACCGGCTGGATGCCCGAGCGCAATCACGGCCCCATCGACCCCCGACGGCGGGCCTACAAGCCCATGGCCAGCCCGTTCACCCGACTCGCGGTCCAGCACCGCCGGTTGGCCCGGACCCTCTGGCGGGGTGTGCTCACGGTGGCGGTCGGGGCGTCGCCCCGCGCCTCGCTGGCCGGCCTCGACCGGCAGGGGACGCCGCTGCTGCTCATCGCCAGCGAAAGCGACGCCGAACAGTTCGAACGATCCGTGTTCTGGTCGATCCGCGACCGCCGTCGCCGCCGCCGCGACATGTTCGACTTCGTGGTCGTGCCCGGTGACGACCACTCGCTGTACACGGTCGACGCCCAGAACGACGCGTACCCCGTGCTGAAGCGCTGGATCAGGACGCACTTCGGCGCAGGCCCTCCGACCGCCTGATCCCCGCGACCGGTCGACACCGGCGTCAGATCACATCGGCGAACCCGCGCTCCATCTGCTCGAAGATGATCGTGCTCCCCAGGAACAGGACGATGGGCACGATGATCGAGAGCGCGAACTCCCAGGGTGCCGGAGCTGGCTGCTTGGCCAGCGACCACTGGAACTCCTGCATGCTCCATGTCAGCGGGTTGATCTCGAAGAGGATCTTGTAGTTGTGCACGGCGCTCAGGGGGTAGGCGATGGGGGTGGCGTAGAGCAGGAACTGCAGCATGAACGGGACGAAGTAGTTGATGTCGCGGTAGCGGACCGTCAGGGCCGAGGTGATCAGGCCCACCCCGCTGGCCAGCAGGATGAGCATGACCGCCCAGATCGGGGTCAGCAGGGCCTGGAAACCGGGATTCACCCCGTAGGCGATCCAGAGGATGACCAGGAATCCCAGGGAGACCGCGAAGTCGACGAAGTTGGAGTACACCGTCGCCAGCGGGACCAGCATGCGGGGGAAGAAGACCTTGGACACCAGGTCACGGTTGGCCACCAACGACCCCTGGGCCCGTCCCACGATTCCGCTGAACATGTTCCACGCGAGCAGGCCGACGAAACTGAACACCAGGTAGGGAACGCCGCTGACCGTGAGGTGGGCGACGTGGTTGAAGACGAGGGTGAAGACCAGTGCGGTCACCAGTGGCTGCAGCACCACCCAGGCGACACCGAGGAACGTCTGGCGGTAGCGGAGCGTCACGTCCCGTGCGCCGAACCGGTAGAGCACCTCGCGCGCCTCCCACAGCTCGGCGGCCCGGGGGAGCGCGAATCTCCCCGGAGGGGTGATGATGATCTTGGCCATGGTTCCTCAGGTCTGCGAGTAGTCGAACTCGGGGTACACGACGCCGTGGTCGGTTCCGTCCGGAGTGGTCACATACGGGTACGGGGACACGGGCAGGACCTGGAACTGACAGGCCTGCTCCCAGATGTCCGTGGCCTGGCCCCCGGCGAAGACCCGGATGTCGACCGTGTAGGCCCCCGCCTTGAGCCACGGGGTCCGCAGGAGCATCCGCCCCTGGACGTCGGTGGAGGGATCCAGCCAGAAGTCGACGACGCGTGAGTCGCACTGGGCGATCACCATGCCGTCCTCGTTGTTGACGAAGCACGAGATGTAGTAGCGACTGCCGAATGCGGCGTTGGCTCCGACCGCGAATTCGACGACGACGTCGTCCCCCGGCTTGACGATGTCGGCCTGCATCGCCACTTCGCTGATCCGGAGCTCACCCGTCCCTGGCCGGTGCTTCGCCATCTTGAGCAGGGGCGCCTCACGGACGAAGCTCCGCTTGTACTCCTCCATCGCCTTTTCGACCGTCCCGTGGAGGATGAGGCGGCCCGCGCTCAGGTAGAGCGCCGAGGTGCACAGGTCGGACACCGTCTGGAGCTGGTGGCTGACGACCATCACCGTGCGCCCGTCCTGTGCCACATCGCGCATCTTCCGCAGGCACTTGGCCTGGAAGTCCGAGTCGCCCACGGCCAGGACCTCGTCGACCACGAGGATCTCGGAGTCCAGGTGGGCGGCCACCGCGAAGGCCAGCCGGATGTACATGCCGGTGGAGTAGCGCTTGACCTGGGTGTCGAGAAAGCGCTCGGTGCCGGCGAAATCGACGATCGCGTCGAAACGCTCGTTGATCTCCTTGCGGCGCATCCCGAGCAGCGTCCCGTTCAGGAAGATGTTCTCCCGTCCGGTCAGCTCAGGATGGAACCCGGTCCCCACCTCGAGGAGGCTGCCCACCCGACCGCCGAGCTCGATGCGCCCGGTGGTCGGTGCCGTGATCCGTGTGATGATCTTGAGCAGGGTGCTCTTGCCCGCGCCGTTGCGCCCGATGATGCCGACGACCTGACCCCAGTCGATGTCGAAGGACACGTCGTGGAGGGCCTCGAACTCCTCCGGTCGCTTCTTGACCCGTCGGGCGTGTTTGATCAGCGCCTCGGCCGCATAGGAGTCCCTGTCCTCCTGCCGGAGGATGCGGTAGGTCTTGGAGACGCCGCGTACCGAGATGGAGGGATCGTCGGGCACCGCGGGAATACTAGACGCTGGCCTCATGCACCCCGGGCACCTCTGGCACCCCCGGGGTGACCCGGACGGTCAGTCGTCGAGCTTGAGCGCGGAGACGAAGGCTTCCTGGGGGACCTCGACCCGGCCGATGTTCTTCATCTTCTTCTTCCCCTCCTTCTGCTTCTCCAGCAGCTTGCGCTTCCGGGTGATGTCGCCGCCGTAGCACTTGGCGAGCACGTCCTTGCGGCGGGCCTTGACCGTCTCCCGGGCGAGCACCCGGCCTCCGATGGCGGCCTGGATGGGCACCTCGAACATCTGGCGCGGGATGAGCTCCTTGAGCTTCTCGGTCATCCGCCGGCCGTAGAAGTCGGCCTGGGACTTGTGGACGATGGTGGAGAACGCGTCCACCGGGACCCGGTTGATGAGCAGGTCGACCTTGACCAGGTCCGAGGTGGCGTAGCCGCCGGGCTCGTAGTCGAGACTGGCGTACCCCTTGGTCCGACTCTTCAGCTGGTCGAAGAAGTTGATCACCACCTCCGCCAGCGGGATCGTGTAGACGAACTCCACCCGCTCGGGCGACAGGTAGTCCATCTTCACCATCTCGGCCCGCTTGCCCTGGCAGAGCTCCATGATGGTGCCGGTGTACTCGGCCGGGGTGAGGATGGTGGCCCGCAGCATGGGCTCGTCGACGTGGTCGAGCGAGGCCGGCTCGGGCAACTCGCTCGGATTGTCGACCGCGATCTCGGTGCCGTTGGTGAGGAACGCCCGGTAGGCCACCGACGGTGCGGTGGCGATCAGGGAGAGATCGAACTCGCGCTCGAGCCGCTCGCGCACGATCTCCATGTGCAGCAGTCCGAGGAAGCCGCACCGGAACCCGAACCCGAGCGCCGTCGACGACTCGGGCTCGTAGGTGAAGCTGGCATCGTTGAGCCGGAGCTTCTCGAGGGCGTCGCGCAGGTCGGGCAGCTCGTCGCCGTCGATGGGGAAGAGCCCGCAGAACACCATGGGCTTCGGGTCCCGGTAGCCGTCGAGCGGCGTGGTCGCCGGGTGGGTGGCGGTGGTCACCGTCTCACCGGAGCGTGCGCCGCCGACATCCTTGATGCCGGCGATGAGGTAGCCGACCTCGCCCGGGCCCAGTTCGTCGACGGGCACGGTCACCGGGGTGCGGACACCGATCTCCTCGATCTCGTGGTTGGCGCCGGCCTGCATGAACCGGAGCCGGTCCGAGCCGGTCAGTGTGCCGTCCATGACCCGGATGGAGCTGACCACCCCCCGGTACTGGTCGTACGCCGAGTCGAAGATGAGCGCCCGGAGGGGGGCCGACGGGTCGCCGGTCGGCGCCGGGATGCGTGCGACGATGGCGTCGAGCAGCGCCGGCACCCCTTCGCCGGTCTTCGCCGAGATGTGCATGATCTCATCGGCCGGCAGCCCCAGGACGTTCTCGATCTCGGCGGCGCACCGCTCGGGGTCGGCCGCCGGCAGGTCGATCTTGTTCAGCACGGCGACGATCTCGAGGTCGTTCTCCAGTGCCTGGTAGCAGTTGGCCAGCGTCTGGGCCTGGATCCCCTGCGAGGCATCGACGAGGAGGACGGCCCCCTCGCAGGCGGCCAGGGACCGGCTCACCTCGTAACCGAAGTCGACGTGGCCGGGCGTGTCGATGAGGTGGAGGGTGTGGTCGCGCCACGGGACCCGTACGTTCTGGGCCTTGATGGTGATGCCCCGCTCCCGCTCGATGTCCATCGAATCCAGGTACTGCTCGCGCATCTGACGGGGGTCGACGGCACCGGTCAGCTCCAGGATGCGGTCGGACAGGGTCGACTTGCCGTGGTCGACGTGGCTGATGATGGAGAAGTTGCGGATACGGTCGATGGGCAGCACGGGGTGCCCAGCGTACCCAAGGCGGGCCCGTACCCACCCCCGGTGGCCGCCGCCGGGCGCCCACCGGGCCCTGCGGGCCGTAGCGCGCCCGAACTGCTATCCTTCACAGTCTCCGGTAGGCGATCCCAGGACGGGATCCCGGGGACCCGATGCAGCCCGTGGCGTAGCGCCCACGCGTGCCGCCCGGACCAGACGCACGAGGACGACGAGGACAAGCAGTGGCCAACATCCGTAGCCAGATCAAGCGCAACCGCCAGGCCGTCAAGCGGCAGGCCCGCAACAAGGGCGTCCGGTCCGAGCTGCGCACCCGCACCAAGAAGGCCAACGCCGCCATCGCCGAGGACGTCACCTCCGCCGAGGACTCGATCCGGCTCGCCGTCAAGCGGATCGACAAGGCGGCCGCCAAGGGCGTCATCCACAAGAACCAGGCCGCCAACCGCAAGTCCAAGCTCATGAAGCGCGCCGCCAAGGCGACCGCCGACGCCTGAGCAGGACCGGCGGCCCCGCCGGGCCGCCACCAACCGAACGCCGCCGGGACAGCCCGGCACATGACGTGCCCCGCCCCGGCGGGGCACTCGTCGTTTCCGGATCGTGGCCACGGGACGTACCCTCCTGGCGCATGGATCCGGGAGGACCGGCCCACCACCCTGACCGCGGTCGCATCGTTTGCAATCTGTTCACCTATCGGTAACCCTTGTCCGACGGTCACCGGCCGGGGTGGGGGAACGACATGAGCGCAGGCAGACCGGCTCGGTGACGGGAGTGAGCGGCGGCATCCCCTTCGATCGGCGGGTCTTCCTCGGCGGTGCGCTGGCCACCGGAGTCGGGGCCCTGTTGGCGGCGTGTGGCACCCCGTCGACGGTGACCAAGGCAGCCCGTACGCCGGCCGCCGGCTCAGACCTGGGGGCGGTCGAGCACGTCGTGTTCCTGATGCAGGAGAACCGGTCATTCGACCACTACTTCGGCTCCTATCCGGGCGTCCGGGGCTTCGACGACCACCCGGCCGACAGCCTCGGGGCGTTCTCCCAGCCGTTCCCGGGCAACACCACGCGGCCCCCGATCGGCCACCAGTTGCCCTTCCATCTGGCCGTGGCCGGCGGCCTGGGTGAATGCACGCACGACCTCGACCACAGCTGGCTGCCCCAGCACGAGTGCTGGGCGGGAGGTGCGATGGACGGATTCGTCCGCACCCACACGGACCCGAACCTCGAGGGTCCGATCAACGGGTTGGTGACCATGGGGTACCACACCCACGACGATCTTCCCTACCACTATGCGCTGGCTGATGCATTCACCGTCTGCGACAACTACCACTGCTCGATCATGGGTCCGACGCACCCGAACCGGCTGATGTCGATCTCGGGCACCATCGACCCCGCCGGCACCCACGGGGGACCGGTGCTGATCACCAACCCCTCCCCGGACGCCCGATTCAGCGTCGATTGGCCGACCATGCCCGAGGTACTGGAGGACGCCGGCGTGTCCTGGAAGGTCTACTCGCCGCCCGGTGCGCCCTACCGGGTGCAGTCCCCCGAGGTGATGCTCATCTCCGACGCCATCCTCCCGTACTTCTCCCAGTACTCCGACCCGAATTCGTCGCTCCACCAGAAGGCGTTCAACCCGACGTTCCCCGCGGACTTCGCCCAGGACGTGGCGTCGGGGTCCCTCCCCGAGGTCTCGTGGGTCATCCCCCCGCTCGGCTATGACGAGCACCCCCCGGCCCCGCCGGCCCTCGGGGCGTGGTTCATCGACCAGGTCCTGGGTACGTTGACGGCCAACGAGGAGGTGTGGTCGAAGACCGTGCTCTTCGTGATGTACGACGAGAACGACGGGTTCTTCGACCATGTCCCACCGCCGGTGGCCCCGCCGGGGACCCCGGGGGAGTACCTGACCGTTGCACCCCTCCCCGCCGACGCCATGGGGGTCGCGGGCCCACTGGGCCTGGGCTTCCGGGTTCCGATGCTGGTGGTGTCGCCGTTCAGCCGGGGGGGACACGTCGCCTCCGGGACCTTCGACCACACCTCCCAGCTCCGCTTCCTCGAGGAACGATTCGGCGTCACGGCGCCCAACATCTCCGCGTGGAGGCGCCGGACCGTCGGGGACCTCACCAGCACGCTTCGCATGGGTCAGCCCGATGCGACCCGGCCGGTGCTGCCCTCCACCCAGGGAGAAACGGTCGCCTACGTCGACTCGCTCGGCTGCCAGGAGAGCGACATCGACGAGATCGACTCCGGCCAGCCGCCGTACCCACTTCCCAACCCCCAGGTCATGCCCACCCAGCAGTGATCGGACATCGATCGGACCAGGGTGTGGGGACCCCGTCGTCGGTCAACGCCAGCAGCGCGACCCGGCCCGCGGGTGCCGGACGGGGCACGGGTGCACGAGGGGCGATTCCCCGCGAAAGCCGGGGGTCGTGTCGGTCAGTCCCCGGTGAGTTCCTCGATGAGCTCCGGCCCGTCGTTGCGCACGTTGCCGACCCCGCGGGCGACGGCCCGGTGCACCAGCGTCCCCCCGGGCGACGGCACCAGGAGCGCTTCGAGCTCGGGCTTGTCGCAGTTGGCCGGGTCGAGCCACTCCTCGATCACCTCGGGCTCCAGCACGACCGGCATGCGGTGGTGGATGTCGCCCATGTCGGGCCCGGCCTCGGTGGTGATCACCGTGCAGGTGCGCAGGGCCGGACGGCCGCCGTCGGACGGTTCCGACGCCGGACCTCCCCACCACTGCTCCCACAGTCCGGCCAGGGCCAGCGGCTGCCCGTCGGCACGGGTGAAGTAGTAGGGCTGCTTGACCTTGCCCGGACCCGGCTTCCACTCGTAGAAGCCGTCGGCCACGACGGCCAGCCGTCGTGCGGTGAACGCCGCCCGGAACGAGGGCTTGGACGCCACCGTCTCGGCCCGGGCGTTGAACGTGCGGTTGCCCATGTTCGGATCCTTGGCCCACGACGGCACCAGTCCCCACTTGTAGCGACCCAGCTCACGGTGGCTGCCGGCGTCGGGTGTGGACTCGACATCGGGCACCTCGGCCACGGCCAGGAGTGAGCGCATCGGACCGATGTTCCAGCTCGGTCGGGCCTCCGGGCCCACCTCGAGCGCCAGCTGGGCGTCGAACACCCGGGCCAGGAAGTCGGGCTCCGAGTAGAGGGCGATCCGTCCGCACATGGTCCGCTCAGCCTACGTCGGCAGGCCGCGACGGGCCGGACCGTCGCCCGGGACCGCTACTTCAGGTAGTAGAAGGACCCGTCGCACCGGTAGCCGTGGGTCGGGCCGTTGACCGGCGGGTCGTCCAGACGCTGGAATGTGCCGTTGACCACCCGGGTCATCACGTAGCAGATGCCCGGGACCTTTCCGGCCGGGTTGGCCGTGGTGATCAGGTAGTTGCCGTTGAAGGACGTGATCTTGCCGAGCTGCTGGAGCACGCTGCCCCGGGTCGGGCTCTTGCCGGCCGCGGTGAAGGCCTGGGAGAACAGCTGGGCCGACAGCCACCCGAACAGCGTGTAGAGATCGGGCTTGAACCCGGGCGAGGCCTTCTGGACCCAGTTCAGGAAAGTGCCGACGGCGGGCAGCACGGTGGCGTCCTCCCCGAGGTAGAGCGGTGTGAGCTGGTAGAGGTAGTCGCCGTTGGTGGCGGCGGCGCCACCCGAGTCCGGGATGAGGCTCTCCGAGTAGGTCGAGGCGCCGAAGACGACGACGGGGTGGAACGCCTGCTGGTTGAGGGCCTTGATGACCGCCGCCGCATAGTTGGCGGGCATCTGGTCGAGGAACAGGATCTGCACGCCGGCCTGCTTCATGGCCAGCACGTTCTGGGTGAAGTCCGTCTGGGTGATGTCGAACTGCTGGTCGTAGATCACGTTGTACCCGACCGACTCCATCGCCGCCTTCTCCCCGCCCCACTTGGTGATGGCCGAGGGCTGGTCGGCCACCAGCCCCGCCGCGTGCTTGACGGCGGCGGGGTACTTCGACTTGAAGTACAGGAGTCCGCCCGTCGGCCACCCGACCTGGGCGGGGTCGGGACTGAATGAGTTGGGCAGGTCGGCGAGCGCCTGGGAGAGCGGGACCGAGACATCCGGCACGCCGGGGTTGGCGGCCATCACCGTCTCGCCGTAGCTGTCCTGGAGGGAGAACCCGCCCACCTGGGCGAAGTCCTTCTGGACCACCTGCTCGTGGGCCTGCTTGTTGGGCGCCCCCTGGTAGCCGTCGTCATAGGAGTCCACGAGCAGCTTGCGGCCGTTGAGGCCACCGGTGGAGTTCACGTAGGCGGCGTAGGCCTGGGTACCGACCAGCGAGCCCTTGAACAGGCCGGCGTAGAGCGTCGAGACGTTGCCCACGGTGACCGAGTCCGCGGTCAGCCCGGTGGTGTCGCTGAACGCAGTCGCCGGGATCGCCGGGGAGCCACCCGACGTGCCGGTGGTGGAGCTGGCCCCGGTCGTCGTCGTCGTGGACGACGACGTGGAGGAGCACGCAGTCAGCGTGGCTGCCAGGACCAGGCCCGCCACGACCAGTGCGGCGCCCCGCCTGCGGCGACCACCCGTCGACAGGTCGGTGGATCGGATCATCGTTGTCTCCCCCTTGTCGTTGTGGCACCGGCACGTCGTGGACGTGTCCCCCCGGCATGATGCGACGAGGGGAACTCTAGAGACTCCCGACGCCTGGCGCTCGTCAACCGGTTGCGTCCTCCCCGTCGTGGCGGGTCCGCATGCGGTGCAGGGCGGCGATCTTGTCCCGGTCGATGTTGACGAACTCCCCCACCGCCTCGACCGTGACCTTGCCGTTCTGGGTGAGCACCCCCCTGCTGTGGGTCCTCCGCTCGGTCATCTCGGTCACCTGGGACTCGAACAGCGACTCCACCCCGATCAGCGTCGGGCGCCGGTACCGGATGGTGAGCTCGACCGTCGGGCCGGCGGCGTCGGCCAGTACGTTGGCCGCGGTAAGGATGATGTCGAAGGCCGCCGCCAGTGCCGCTCCGTGGACCCACCCGGGGGCCCCCTCGTAGGTCGGCGAGAACACGGCCCGGCCCCGGGCCACCGGGGGGTCGAACCAGAGCTCGATCGGCGGGGCGAGCGGGTTGCACGGTCCGGACACCATGTCGAACGGCATGGAGTCGGTGAGGCTCTCCCGATCCTCGATCGACACGTCGTACCCGGCGAACCTCGGCACCGGCTCGCTGTCGTCGGGCACGGCGAACTCCAACGCATCGGACGCGGCGTCCACCCGGGCGGCCACCTCGGCCAGCACCCCGGGCGGTGGGGCGGAGGTCACGGTCAGCTCCATCAGACGCCGCACGGCGGCAGCGAGCTCCTCGCGACCGCCCCCGCTCCACGGACGCCCCGGGGGACCGGTGCGCCGGGCCTGCTCGTCCGATGTGGTCCCGTCAGCCATGACGGCCCCCGAAGCGCTCGACGAAGGCCGCGTCGGTGTCGAGCACGGCGAGCACCTCGGACCGGCTGCCGGCCGGGACCCGCAGGACCACCTCGTCCACGCCGAGGTCGGCGAAGTGCTCGAGCTTGGCCTCGGACGGGATGGTCCCGAAGGGGAGCACCCGTGCCCCCCCGGGGTCCCGCCCGGCCTCCTCGAACGCCCGCCGCAGTGCCGGGATCGCCTCGCCCAGTCCGGACCCGCCGATCGGCATCCACCCGTCGCCGTACTCGGCGATCGCCTCGAAGTTCCCGGGTGTCGCCGCGCCCCCGAGCAGCACGGGCACCCGTCCACGGACCGGCTTCGGCCAGCTGTAACAGGGGTCGAGGTCGACGAACTCCCCGTGGAACTCCGCCTGTTCGTCGGCCCACAGGGCCTGCATGCACAAGACGTGCTCCCGGGCCACCCGGCGACGGGCGGCGAACTCCACCCCGTGGTCGGACGCCTCCTGGCGGTTCCAGCCGAATCCGATCCCGAGCACGGCCCGTCCACCGCTCAGGTGGTCGAGGGTCGCCACCTGCTTGGCCAGCACGATCGGGTCGTGCTGGGCGGCCAGGACCACTCCGGTCCCGAGCTGGAGCTGCATGGTCACCGGCACCGCCGTGGCCAGGGCCACGAACGGGTCGAGGCTGCGCTTGTAGTCGTCGGCGCGGACGCCCTCGACCAGTGCCGGCGGGGTGTCGGCACGCACGGGAAGGTGGGTGTGCTCGGGCAGGTACAGGGACGTGAACCCGCGCTCCTCGGCCGCGGTGGCCAGCTCGGCCGGGGCCAGGTCGCGGTCGGTCAGGAAGCAGGTGACGCCCAGCCGCACCGGCGCTCAGTCCCCGAGCCCGGCGGCCAGCTGGGCCCCCGGGTTCATGGCCGGATCGGCGAAGAGTGCGGCGAACGCCGCCTCCTCACGCCGGCGGGCGTCGGCCACGGCCGTGCCCCGCCCGGCCAGCATCAGCCGCTTGATCTGGCGGGTGGCATGGGACGGGAAGGAGGCGATGGTGCGGGCCAGTTCGAGGGTCTCGTCCAGGACGGTCCCGTCGCGACAGGCGCGCAGGGCGAGCCCGGACGACACGGCGGCGTCCGCGGTGATCCACTCGGAGGCGAGCAGTGCGGCCGACGCCTGCTGCCACCCCATCCGGGCCGGAAGCAGCACACTGGAGCCGGCCTCGGGTGGCACGCCCATCTGGGCGAAGGGGACCCGCAGCCGGGCGCTCTCGTCCATGAGCACCAGGTCGACGTGCCCGAGGATCGAGCAGCCGAGGCCCATGCCGACGCCGTGGACCGCCGCCAGCAACGGCTTGTCGAAGCGCTGGAGCAGGTCGAGCAGGTCCTGGAACCCGAGCCCGGTGCCGGCCTCGCTGTCGCCGGTGGCGATGGCGACCATCTCGCGCAGGTCCTGGCCCGAGGTGAACGCCTTGCCCCGGCCGGTCAGCACCACCGCATGGACCTCGTCGTCGTCCAGCGCGCCGGACAGGGCACCGGTCACCGCCCGGTACATGGCCGTGTCGAACGCGTTGCGGGCCTCGGGTCGGTCGAAGGCGATGACCAGGACCTCGTCGATGAACTCGAGCTCGATCCGGTGGTCGTCGGGCGGGCTCACGCCCGTTCCCCCGTCCGGGCCGTCACGGGCGCACGACCTGACCGCCGTCGACGTTGAACACATGTCCGGTGATCCACGACGCCTCGTCGGACAGCAGGAACAGGCACATGCCCACCAGGTCGGAGGGCTGGCCCATCCGCTTGAGGGCCAGACCGGCCAGGATCGGCTGCATGAAGGCGTCGGGCACCACGGTCCGCGATGCCTCGGTGTCGGTCGGACCGGGGGCGATGGCGTTCGTGCGGATGTTCGATCCGCCGAGCTCGTGGGCCATCTGCTGGGTGATCGAGTTGACACCGGCCTTGGCCAGACCGTAGAAGCCGGCGTACATGTAGGCCGCCGTCGACGACTGGTTGACGATGGCACCGCCGCCCCGTTCCTTCATCGCCGGGTAGCAGGCCCGCACGCAGTTGAGCGCACCGAGCATGTTCACCGACAGGAACCGGTTGAGGTACTCCCAGTCGACGGTCAGCAGCAGGTCGAGCTTCATGCCGCCGAAGATGGCGGCGTTGTTGACCAGGTAGTCGATGCCCCCGAACTCGGCCACGGTGGACGCGGCCATGGCTTCGGCCGAGGCCGGGTCGGCCACGTCGACGGGCACGCCGATGGCCGTGCCACCGGACGCCCGGATCCCCTCGGCCACTCCCCGGGCCTTGTCGGCGTCGATGTCGGCGACCACGACCGAGGCCCCCGCTGCGGCCAGTGCCTCGGCGTAGGCCTGACCGATCCCCCCGGCGGAACCGGTGACGATGGCCACCTTGCCGGTGAAGTCGAAGGTGGTGGTTGGTGTGGCGTCGGTCATGGTCGGGTCTCCTCGGTCGGGGCGGCAGTGGCGGTGGTCGCCGCCTTGCGCCGCTGGGCGATGATCTTCTCGGCTGCGGCGTTGACCCCGGTCGTCAGGGGCCAGCCGATGTAGTGGGCGAGGTGCAGGACGAGCTCGCGCACCTGCTCCTCGGAGAGCTCGCCGCGCTCGAGGGCGGCGCCGAACTGGATCTCGAGCAGCGGGGCCTGGCCGAGGGCGGCCAACACCCCGATGGTCACCATGCGCCGGTCCCGCAGGTCCAGTGCCTCCCGCGTCCAGACGGCCCCGAAGAGGTGGTCGACGGTGACGTCGATGAACGGGCCCTCGACGGTGTCCGGGTCGACGGTGAACCCGTAGACCTCGTCCATCTTGGCCATGCCTGCGATGCGGACGTCGTGCGGTGCCTCACTCATGGCGTCTCCCGGGTCGTCTCGTACGTGTCGGCTCCCCCGCGGCCCCCGGCACTCACGCCGGCTCCGCCAGGGACTTGGTCTCCAGGTACTCCTCGAACCCTGCCACACCGGACTCGCGCCCGACACCGGACTGCCGATACCCGCCGAAGGGCATGTCCGGGCTGAACCACAGGCCACCGTTGACCCCGACGGTGCCGGTACGGATGCGGTTGGCCACGCCGACCGCCCGCTCGCGGTCGCCGCCCCACACCGACCCGGACAGTCCGTAGGCCGAATCGTTGGCCAGCGCCACCGCGTCGTCGTCCCCGTCGTGGGGGATGACCACCAGGACGGGACCGAAGATCTCCTCCTGGGCCACCCGGGACGTGTTGGGCAGGCCCACGATCAGTGTGGGCTCGACGAAGTACCCGGCGTCGAGTCCCTCGGGGCGGCCGCCGCCGAGCACGAAGGTGCCGCCCTCGTCGGCGGCCAGCCGCAGATATCCCTCGACGCGGTCGCGCTGGCGGGCGCTGATCAGCGGCCCGCACATGGTGCCGGGGTCGGTCGGGTCGGCGGCCGGAAGCATGGCCATCACCTTCGCCGTCGACTCAACGGCCTCGTCGAACTGCGAGCGGGGCACGATGAGGCGGGTGGTGATGGCGCACCCCTGCCCGGCGTGCGTGCAGACGGTGAACGCCGCGGTGGCGCAGGCGCCGCGCAGGTCGGCGTCGTCCAGGATCACGAACGCCGATTTGCCACCGAGCTCGAGGAAGACCTTCTTGATCGTCTCCGCCGCTGTCGCCATGACCTTCCGGCCGGTGGCCGTCGACCCGGTGAAGCTGACCTGGTCGACCCGGGGGTCGGTGGACAGGATGGCGCCGAGCGCGTGGTCCGACGACGGGACGACGTTGACCACGCCGGCCGGGATGTCCGTCTCCTCGGCGATGAGCCGGCCCAGCACGGTGGCGCACCACGGGGTATCGGGCGCCGGCTTGAGCACCACGGTGTTCCCCGCCGCCAGGGCCGGCCCGAGCTTGGCCAGGTTGATCTGGTGCGGCACGTTCCACGGGGTGATGGCGCCGACGACACCGGTCGCCTCGCGGCGCACCCACCGGTGGGAGGGGATCCCGAGCGGCTCGGCGTTGCCGAGGTCGGTCTCCCACTCGTAGGATTCGGCCAGGTCGGCCACCCATCCGAGCGACCCGACCGGGGTGTCGAGCTGTGCGGAGTAGGTGAACGACAGCGGCGAGCCCGTTTCCGCCACCGTCATCGTCCGGATGGCGTCGGCGTTGCGCTCGAACGCCTGCTGCAGCTGCCGGATGCCGGCGACCCGGCGGGCCACGTTGGTCGACCAGTCGGTGGTGTCGAAGGCCCGGCGGGCCGCACCGATGGCGTCGTCCATGTCGGAGGCGTCCCCGTCAGCGGCCACGCCCAGGACCTCACCGGTCGCCGGGTTGGCGGTCTCGAAGACCCGACCCGACCGGGCGGGCCGGAGCTCGCCGTCGATCAGCAGGCGCTCCTCGCCCGCCACCGGACCACTCGTCGTCGTGCTCATCGTGCATCCTCCTCCTCGTTGATCCTGCGGACACCGAAGATGTCATCGCAGTTTGCATCCGTGAGAACCGTCATCGGCAGGTCCACGTCGAGGTCGGCAGCCAGGGCCAGCGCCGCCTGCAGGTCCTTGTGGGCCAGTCCGGCACCCCCCTGCATCGCCCGGACGAACCCTTTGTCATCGGCGTCGGTGAAGGGTGCGACGGTCGGTCGGAACATGAGGGCCGATGCACCGCCGATCAGCGCGTCGCTGGCCTTGATGACCTGGGCCAGCTTGGACAGCTCGATCCCGGCCGCCTCGGCCAGCAGCTGACCCTCGTAGGCGGCCAGCCATCCGCCGTACTGCACCAGGTTGCGGGCCAGCTTGGCGGCCAGGCCGGTGCCGAACGGGCCCATCGTGACCGTCAACGAGCCCATGGCGTCGAACAGCGGCGCCAGCCCGGTGATGACCCCGGGGTCCCCTCCGGCCATGCAGACCAGCTTGCCGGTGGCCGCCGCACTCGGGCCGCCGCTCACGCCGCAGTCCACGATCGGGACCCCGAGCGCGGCGGCCTCGGCCCCCACGGCGGCCACGCACGAGGTGGTGATGGTGCTGACCACCACGAAGGTGGTGGTCGGCCCGCCGGCGGCCAGCGCACCGTCGGGTCCCGACAGCACGGCACGGACCTGTTCGTCGTTGACGACGGCGACCACGACGATGTCGGCCACCCGGGCCAGGTCGGCGGGTGACGCGGCCACCGCGGCATGGTCGCGGTGGCGGTCGGTGGCCTCGGACCGCACGTCGCAGACGACGAGCGGGAGCCCGGCGGCGTGGATGCTGGTGGCGACGCCGTCGCCGATGGCACCCAGTCCGATGACCCCGATGGTCGGCCCTCCGTCGACTCCCGGCGCCCCCGGGGGCGTCTGCTCTGCTTCGGCCACTGGATCTCCCCCGTTGCTGGACAAGTGTCTGGACTATAGTATGGACACATGACCGATTCCAACGCCGGACCCGGGGGGCGACGCTCGTGACGGCACAGGCCGCCCGGGACGACATGGTGTTCCCGGCCGCCGACGTCGAGGCCACCCGGCGGCGCCTGACCGCCCGGCAGGCCGAGGTCGTGGCCAACCTGGTCCGCGCCGCCGAAGAGGAGACCGAGGAGGTCGGCTACGCCGGGCTCACCGTGCGCGGGGTCGCCCGTCGGGCCGGCGTGGCCCCGGCCACCGCCTACACCTACTTCAGCTCGAAGGACCACCTTCTGGCCGAGGTGCTCTGGCGCCGCATGGAGGTGCTCCCTCCGGCCGACACCGCCACCGGGGTGCCCATGCCCGAGCGGGTCGAACGCACCATCCGGGCCATGATCCCCTTCGCCGGCGAGTCCACCGACCTCATCGACGCCTGCACGATCGCCCTCATCAGCCCGAGCCCTGACGTCGCCCACCTGCGTGACCGGATCGGGGCCCTCACCCACCGGCGCCTGGAGGCGGCGGTTGGTTCCGGGGTGGACCCCCGGGTGGTCCGGATCCTGGAGGCCTCCTACTCGGGGGCCCTCCTGGCCGCCGGCACCGGACACCGGTCGTTCCACGACATCCCGGCCTTCGTCGCCGACGCCGCCGGGCTGCTCGTCGCCGGGGCCACGTCGGCGCCTCCGGCCAAGGTCTCCTCCGCCAGGAAGGGTGCACGCCGATGACCGCCACCGACGTCCAGGGCCCCGTCGACTACAACCCGTATGCCTACGGGATGCACGAGGATCCGTACCCGACCTATGCCCGCCTGCGGGCCGAGGCTCCCGTGTACCGCAGCGACGAGTTCGACTTCTGGGCACTCTCCCGCCACGGGGACGTGCTCGCCGCCTTCCGCAACGTCGACGGCTTCTCCAACGCATGGGGCGTGTCCCTCGACCCGGCGGCCTTCAGCCCTGACGCCCACCGGACCATGTCGTTCCTGGCCCTCGACCCGCCCAAGCACACCCGGATGCGGTCGCTGGTGGGCAAGGGATTCACCCCCTCCAAGGTCAACGCCATGGAGGACCGCATCCGCCAGATCACCCTCGAGCACCTGCTGCCGGCGCTCGAGCGGGGCTCCTTCGACTTCGTGGAGGACTTCGCCGGCAAGGTCCCCATGGACGTGATCTCGGAACTGGTGGGCGTGCCGGTGGCTGACCGGCCCGAGCTCCGCCGGCTGGCCGACATGGTCCTGCACCGTGACGACGGTGTCTTCGACGTGCCCCCCGAGGGCATGGAGGCGGCCCTCACCCTGGTCGTCTACTACCAGGCCATGGTCGACGAGCGCCGAAGGCGGCGCACCGACGACCTGACGTCGGCCCTCATCGACGCCGAGATCGACGGTGACCGGCTCACCGACGAGGAGATCATCGCCTTCCTCTTCCTCATGGTGGTGGCCGGCAACGAGACCACGACCAAGCTCCTGGCCAATGCCTGGTACTGGGGATGGCGGAACCCGGACGAGCGGGCCAAGCCCTTCGCCGACCCGACCCGGGTGGCCGACTGGGCCGAGGAGACGCTGCGGTTCGACACCTCCAGTCAGAGCCTCCTGCGGGTGACCCGCACGCCGATGGAACTGCACGGCACGGCCATCGCCGAGGGCGAGCGGGTCCTCCTGCTGGCCGGCTCGGCCAACCGGGACGGGACGGTCTTCCCCGACCCCGACCGCTACGACCTCGACCGGGACACCTCCAAGCTGGTGAGCTTCGGCAGCGGCCGGCACTTCTGCATGGGGGCCCCACTGGCCCGGCTCGAGGCCCGCATCGCCCTGGGCGAGCTGGTGTCCCGGGTGGCCGACTACGACGTGGACCCCGACGGCGTCGTCCGGGTCCACTCGATCAACGTCAAGGGCCTGGCCGCACTGCCCACCACGGTGCGACTGCGCTGATGCCGCGGTTCCCGGCCAACCCCGTCGTCCGACCGGCCGTGGTCACCGGTGCCTCGTCCGGCATCGGACGGGCCACCGCCGTCGCCCTCGCCGCCCAGGGGCATCCCGTGGTCCTCGGGGCCCGGCGGGTGGCCGAGTGCGAGGACGCCGCCGCAGAGATCCGCTCCGGCGGCGGCGAGGCGGTCGCCGTCCACCTCGATCTGGCCGACGACGAGTCGGTCGAGCGGTTCGCGGCGGCGGCCGTCGACACGCTGGGCGCCGTCGAGATCGTGGTGTCGAACGCCGGTCAGAACATGGCCGGTGCCGTGCTCGACACCGATGCGGCCGCGCTCGACGGCGTGCTGTCGGTCAACATCACCGGTACCCACCGCCTCGTCCGGGCCCTGCTGCCCGCCATGGTGGCCCGCCAGCGGGGCGACGTGGTCTTCGTCACCTCCGACGTGGCCGAACGACCCCGTCCCGCCATGGCCGCCTACGTCACCTCCAAGTGGGGACTCGAGGGCTATGTCCGGTCGCTCCAGATGGAGCTCGAGGGCTCCGGTGTGCGGGCCACCATCCTGCGCCCGGGGCCGACGCTGACCGGCATGGGCATGGACTGGGATCCCGACGTGACCGCCGAGGTCATCGAGCGGTGGGCGTCCTGGGGATTCGCCCGTCATTCCAATTTCATGCGGCCGGCCGGCGTGGCCGAGGCCGTCTGTGCCGTCGTGGGGCTGCCCCGCGGCGTCCATACCACCGTCATCGAATTGCAGCCGGAGGCACCCATCGCTCCGGTCACCGAGCTCAAGGAGACCCCATGACCATCACCACAGATCAGCGCCAGCCACCCCGCGTCTCGGGCGGCGACGAGGAGAACGGGCACCTCGAGGAGCTCCGGGTCGACCCGATCGCCCTCCTCGAGCGGGTGCGGGCCGAGTGCGGCGACGTCGGGCGATTCGGCCTCGGGGGCCGGGAGGTCGTGCTCCTGAGCGGGGCCGAGGCCAACGAGTTCTTCTTCCGCGCCCCGGACGAACTGCTGGACCAGGCCGAGGCCTACCCCTTCATGACCCCCGTGTTCGGCGAAGGCGTGATCTTCGACGCCTCACCGGAGCGCCGGCGCGAGATGCTCCACAACCAGGCCCTGCGGGACAAGTTCATGCGGGGTCACGCCGCCACCATCGCCACCGAGGTGGAGCGGATGGTCGCCCAGTGGGACGACGAGGGTGAGATCGACCTGCTCGACTGGTTCGCCGAACTGACCATCTACACCTCGTCGTCATGCCTGGTCGGAAAGCGGTTCCGGGAGCAGCTGACCGGTCGGTTCGCCGAGCTCTACCACGACCTCGAACGGGGCACCGACGCCCTGGCCTTCGTGGACCCCTATGCCGACATCGAGAGCTTCCGGCGCCGTGACGCGGCCCGGGTCGAGATGGTGGGCCTCATCCAGGAGATCATGGACGGCCGCGTGGCGGGCGATCCGCCCACCGACGAGGACCGGGACCTGCTCGACGTGCTGATGTCGATCCGGGACGAGGACGGCGCCCTGCGGTTCAGCGCCGACCAGGTGACCGGGGTGTTCATCTCGATGATGTTCGCCGGCCACCACACCACGTCCACCACCGCCTCGTGGATGATCATCGAGCTGCTCAAGCGGCCCGACGAGCTGGCCCGGGTCGTCACCGAGCTCGACGCCCTCTACGCCAACGGGGAGGAGGTCAGCTACCAGGCCCTCCGCGAGATGCCGTGGTTGGAGGCGTCGCTCAAGGAGACGCTCCGGCTGCACCCGCCGCTCATCCTGCTGCTGCGGGTGGCCATGGAGGACATCGAGTTCCGGGAGTTCACCATCCGGGCCGGTGAGATGGTGGGGGCCTCCCCCTGGGTGTCCAACCGCATCCCCGAGGACTTCGCCGAGGCCGGGACGTTCGACCCGTCCCGCTACATCGATCCCCGCGAGGAGGACCGGCTCAACCCGTGGACCTGGATCCCCTTCGGCGCCGGACGCCACCGCTGTGTGGGCCAGGCGTTCGCCCTGATGCAGCTGAAGGCCATCTTCTCGGTCCTCTTCGAGGAGTGGGAGTTCGAGCTGGCCCAGCCGGCCGAGGACTACGTGGCCGACCTGTCCAAGATGGTCATCCAGCTCCAGCAGCCGTGCACCGTCCGTTACCGCCGGCGGGACCGGGGGGCACAGGGGGCACCGGTCTGATGCACGTCATCGTCGATGCGGACCTGTGCCAGGGCCACGGGGTGTGCGAGTCCGAGGCGCCGGCCGTCTTCGAGGTGGGTAAGGACCACAAGGTCGTCGTCCTCGACCCGCATCCACCGGACGAACTGCGCCCCGGCGTCGAGGATGCCGTGCGCTTCTGCCCCACCCATGCCCTGTCCGTCGTCGACGACTGAACGACCCGTCCACCGACGGACCCGTCCGTCCGTCCGATCCGAACCACCCGACCCGACCGAACCACCGACAAGGAGTTGCCCCGTGCCGTCGTTCCCCCGCAGTGAGCTCGAAGAGATGATGCAGCGCTGGCTGGATCTCAACCACCGGTGTGAGGAGGCGCTCGACTGGCTGCCGCTCGCCGACATGTACACCGAGGACGCCACCTACGGGTGGAACGTGGGCCCCAACGACGAGTTCATGGCCGTCGGCCGGGACCAGATCCGCGAGCTGGCCGTCGGCCTGGAGATGCAGGGCCTCGGTGGGTGGACCTACCCGTACATGCGGATCCTCATTGACGACGTGCAGGGCGAGATCCTCGGCCTGTGGAAGCAGGTCGCCGACGCCACCCGACCCGACGGCAGCCACTACGAGATCGCCGGACTGGGCGGGAGCTGGTTCCGCTATGCCGGTGACTTCACGTGGAGCTGGCAGCGTGACTTCTTCGACGTGGGCAACGCCACCGCCGCGTACATCGAGATGATCCAGGCCGACGCCCTCAGCCCGGGCATGAAGGCCCGCATCGAAACGATGTCGTCGGGCCGGCAGCCCGGCCACTACCCGGTGGGCAAGGCCCCGGCCGGACTGTGGGACGGCGTCGAGCCGACGGTGCTCGGCGGGAGCTGACCCCTCCCCGGGCCGGACCCGCCGCCATCAGCCCGATCGGCCGATCGGCGTCCCACGGCATGCTGGGGGCATGAGCATCTTCCGCCGTCCCGACCCGCGGTCCGTCGAGCGCGTCACGGGCAGGGAATCCGTGTGGGACTACCCCCGCCCGCCCCGGCTCGAGCCGGTCGCCGACCGCATCCGCATCGTCTTCGCCGGCGTGACGATCGCCGACACCAACGCCGGCTACCGGGTGCTCGAGACCAGCCACCCGCCCAACTACTACCTGCCGCCGGCCGCCTTCGTGGACGGTGCCCTCGTGCGGACCTGGCATGACTCCTACTGCGAGTGGAAGGGCGAGGCCCACTACTACGACGTGGTGGCGGCCCGGCGCACGGCCCCCGACGCGGCCTGGGGCTACGACCGCCCCACCCCCGGATTCGCTCCCATCGCCGGGTACGTGGCCGTCTACGCGGGCCCGATGGACGCCTGCATGGTGGGCGACGAGCAGGCGACGCCGCAGCCCGGCGGCTTCTACGGGGGCTGGGTGACCGACGGCGTCACCGGTCCCTTCAAGGGCGGGCCCGGCACCAACGGCTGGTAGAGCGCGGGTGGTCGTGGTGGCGGCGCACCGGGACGCATAGGTTGTCCCGCATGGCGAGCCGGCCCGCACTCCCCACCGAGGACCTGGAACGGGTTGGCGAGGCCGAGTCGCGGCTCTTCGCCTCCGTGCGGCACCTCGACGACGCCGCCATGCGGTCGTCGTCGCTCCTGCCCGACTGGACCGTCGGCCACCTGCTCACCCACCTGGCCCGCAACGCCGACAGCCACTGGCGGCGCACGGTCGCCTCGATCGAAGGGGTCGTCGTCGACCAGTACCCGGGGGGACTCTCCGAGCGGGCCGCCGAGATCGAGGCCGGGGCCGGGCGGGCGGCGGCGGCCATCCTGGAGGACACGGCCCTGTCCTCCGCCCGGATGCTCGAGGCCTGGGCTGCCGCGCCGGGCGGTGCCTGGTCCGGTGTCACCCGGGACGCCAGCGGCCTCGAGCGCCCGCTGGCCGAATTGCCCGGGCGGCGCTGGCTCGAGGTCGAGGTCCATCTCGTCGACCTGGGCACCGGGCCCACCCACCGGGACTGGTCCGACGCCTTCGTGGCGGCATGCCTCCCGCAGATGCGGGCCGGGTCGCGTGCCCGCGTGCCCGAGGGCCAGGTGCCTCCGCCCCCGGGAACGCTCGACGAACGGGACGAGCTGGCCTGGCTGTACGGACGGCTCACCCGCGCCGACCTGCCCGTGCTCGGCCCCTGGTCGTGACCCACTCCAGCGCCGGGGCCGACGGGCCGGGGGGGCGGCGGTGACGATCGCCGAGATCCTCGGGCTGCTGATCGGGGTCGTCCTGATCGCCACGGTCGCGGACCGGCTCCGGATCGCCTATCCCATCCTGCTGGTCATCGCCGGACTGGTCGTCGCCGTACTGCCCTTCGCCCACCGGGTGCAGCTGGAACCGGAACTGATCCTGCTGGTGTTCCTGCCCCCGTTGATCTACGACGCGTCACTCGACACCTCGGCCCGGGAGCTCCGCACCCACTGGCGCCCGATCCTGCTGCTCGCCGTCGGGCTGGTCCTCGCCACCATGACCCTGGTCGCCGTGGTGTTCCACCTGCTGGTTCCCCAGTCGAACTGGGGTGAGGCGTTCGCACTCGGAGCCATCGTGTCGCCGCCCGACTCGGTGGCCGCCACCCAGATCGCCGGCAAGCTCGGGCTCCCCCGCCGGCTGGTCACCATCCTCGGCGGCGAGGGCCTCATGAACGACGCCACGGCGCTGACCGCGTACCAGGTCGCCGTGGCATCGGTGGCCACCACCCTGACCGTGGGGGACGTGGCCGCCCGGTTCGTCTTCGCCGTGACGGCCGGGGTCGCCATCGGCCTCGCCGTCGGCTGGATCGGCACGCGCCTCCTCCGGGTCACCGAGACCCCGGTGATCGAGAACACGGTGCTGCTCATCCTCCCCTTCGCCGCCTACCTGCCGGCCGACAAGCTGGACGCATCCGGCGTGCTGGCCGTCGTGACGTGCGGCCTGTACTTCGGTCGCTACGGGTCCCGCTCGCTGACGGCCGGCGCGCGACTACAGCAACGCCAGATCTGGGACCTCATCGTCTTCCTGCTGACCGGCTTGTCGTTCCTGCTGGTGGGGCTGGAGCTGCGCCCGGTCCTCGAGGCCCTGACGGCGCGCTCGTCGGATTCCCTCGTCGCCGAGTCACTGGCGGTCGTGGGCGCCGTCGTCGTGCTGCGGCTGGCGTGGATGTTCGGGGCCACCGCCCTGCCGGGTGGGAAGCAACTGTTCAGCGTCAACCAGGGGACGCCGTCGACGTGGAAGGAGACGACGGTCGTCGGCTGGGCCGGCATGCGGGGCGCCATCAGCCTGGCCGCCGCCCTCGCACTGCCCGTCAGCTTCGCCGAGCGGGACCTGGTGCTGTTCCTGACGTTCGCCGTCATCGTGGCCACCCTGGTCGGACAGGGCCTGACCCTGCCGCCGCTCATCCGCTGGCTCGGCCTGGTGAGCGGCGACGAGCAGGACCTGGTGCGGACCGCAGAGGCACGCCGTCGGCTCATCGTGCTGGCCTTGAGCCGGATCGACGGGCTGGCCGCCGAAGGGGGCACGCCCGAACCGGTCACCACGCGGCTGCGGGCCGGGTATGAGGCGCTCCTCGACCAGGTGGACCGCCGGCTCGACCTGCTGAGCGCGGGGGACGACGGCACGTCACCGCCCGCCCGGCCCGACGAGGAGTCGCGTGCCGAATTCGAGGCCGAGGCCGAGCTGCGCCGCAGGGTCATCGCCGTCGAACGCGACGAGCTCGACCGGCTCGTGGCCCGGCGGAAGATCTCCCGGCAGGTGGCCGAGGAGGTCCGCGCCGCGCTCGACATCGACGAGACGACCATGCGTCCCTGACCCTCCCCCCGACCCCGGGCCCGCGAAAGGTCGCCCGGTGGGTGTCTGGCTGGGATTCGCCAGGTGGTACAGCGAGCCGCCTCAGCGGCCAGCCACCTCCAGGGTCCCGAAACGTTGATCGTTCAGTTGGACCACCTCCTCTCTCTGGTCCGCTCATCGTACCAACGGCGGACGCCGAACCGGGTCATCCGATCGCAAGGTGAACGGCGTGTTTCGAGAAGGTGACACCCCGGGGAGGTCGACGTCCCGACGCGCCGCCCGCCGGTGGTCCGCACACTGGTTGGACAGCTGTCCGGCTGATCGTCTGGACACATGTCCAGGTCTGGCCTACGCTGCCGGGGTGACCACGGGACGCACCGCGCCATGACCTCCGGACCCGGCCTCGACGGGCTCGACCGCGACCGCCTCGCCCGCCTGGTCCCCGAGTACCTGCTGGCGGGCCACCTGATCGACCGGGCCGGCATGCCCCACCTCATCGGGGCCTTCGGCCAGGACGGCATGCGCGACATCGCCATCGAGGAGTGGATGGGCGCCAGCCCCGTCTACACCCGGCGGATGCAGCAGGCCCTGGGGTTCGAGGGCGATTCGGTCGAGACCATCTTCAAGGGGATGCAGATCGACGTGGGCGCCCCGCCCCAGTTCATGGACTTCCGGTACGTGATCACCGACCACGACCACGGCGAATTCCACCTGGACCACTGCGGCGCGCTGATGGACGTCGAGCCGATGGGTCCCGACTACGTCAAGGCCATGTGCCACGACATCGAGGACCCCACCTTCGACGCCACCGCCACCGCCTCGAATCCCCGCGCCCAGGTCCGACCGGTCCACCGCCCGCCCCGGGTGCCGGCCGACCGGTCGCCGCACTGCGCCTGGACCGTGACCATCGCCGAGAGCCACCCGGCCGTCCCCGTACCCGAGGAGGCGAAGGTGATGGCCGCCACCCGGGCCGCCACCGTCGGGCTCGCCCCCATCGACCCGGACGACCCCGGTGGCCACGACTATGCCGGGCCCCTCGTGGCCGACCTCGACTTCGGCACGTGGTCGGCCTCCGCGCTGCGGAGGATCGTCGCCGAGGTCTGCCTGCAGGGCCACCTGCTGGCACTGTCGTTCCGCGCGGCCGTCGCCGCCCGGACGGAGACCGACCCCGATACCGACGAGTTCCTCCGCCGCCAGTTCACGGGCGTGGCCGGCGTGGCCGCCGAGCGGTTCCGGGACGCCCTCGGTCTGCCCGGGACGCTCGAGGGGGCCGCCGTGCTCCTCGGCCTCCACCCGGGCCTGCTCCCCTACGAGTACGTGCACGCCGACATCGAGTTCGGCCAACGCCTCTTCGTCCGCATCGGACGGGACACCGGCGCCCAGGCCGACCGGGCGTGGCCCTCGCTGCTCGACGGCGACCACCTCGGTCCGCTGGACGCCATCGTGCGGGTGCTCGACGACCGCCTCCGGTGCGAGCCGGTGTCGGACGACCCCGGCACCCTGGTCGTCGAGGTGGTGCGCGGCGACACACCGGTGCCGGAATCGGGGGACGTGGTGCTGACCAAGTTCAGCACCGGCGCGAACTTCGACTTCGAGGACCGCGGCACGCCGGTGGAACTCGGGTCGACCCGCTCCCGCTGATCCGGCTGCGGTGCGCCCACCGGGCCCCTGTGGAGCGGCCCGGTGGGGACGACGGTCAGGCCCCTGACGGAATGGTCACCACGGTCGCCCCCGTCGGCAGGTCGAAGGCACTGGCTGGCGGTGACGTCGTGAAGCTGGTCAGCTCGAAGCTCGAGCCGCTGCTCGACGAGTTCGATCCGCCGGTGGACTCGACCTTGGCCAGCACACCGCTGTCCGTGACGCAGTAGGTGGCCGACGAGCTCTGGTACTTCCAGTTGGCGCAGCGGACCGGCTGGCCCGCGATGGTCGTGTTCGTGAAGCTCAGCGAGATGCCCCCGAGATGTGCGGCCTCGATCGACTCCCAGCCGTTGATCACCGACAGCGCCGTCGTGCCGTCGTAGACGCCGACCACCGCCGACAGCGCGCTGGCGCCCCCGGCCGACGCCAGCGAGGTGCAGGTCGGCGTCGATCCCGAGCTGGTGTCGCAGGTGTAGGTGCCCGAGCCCGTGTTGATCAATGAGCTGACGTTGCCCGAACTGTCCGTCGTGGAGAAGAGCTGCTTGGGCGGCGACTGCGCCAGGGTGATGGTCTGGGTGCCGCCGCTCGTGGACGTGGAGGTGTAGACGGCCTGGAAGGTGGAGTTCTTCGCCTTCTGGATCGAGCCGCTGAACGACTGCAGCTGGCCCGCCCCACCACCGGTCGACGAGGTCGTCGCCGAACCGGCCGACGGGGTGCTGGGGGCGGTCGACGACGAGGACGAACTTCCGCACGCTGCGGCCAGCAGTCCAGCGGCCAACAGCGCCACTGCCCGCAGCCACCTGGCTCCACCCCGCCGGTCATTGTTCCTGGACATCGTGAACCTCCCGTGACTGGGCAGGTCTGCCCACCTGCGCTCCGCTACCCATGACACTAGGAAACCTTCGAGTGGCCGGCTAGGGCCGTTGGCCATCAGGTGGCGAGCACGCTTCCGTCGATGACCAGGTTCTGGGCGTTGATCCCACGGTTCCGGAGGAGGAGGTCGGTGGCGTCGGCGATCTCCTCCAGGATGACGAGGCGCCCGGGGTGAGCCGGGGACGGAGCACCGGGGGCGTGACCTACAGGTCCAGGACGGCCCGGGCCATCCGGTCCCAGAGCCGGGTGGGGATGTGCGGCTGCAGGGCGGCGACGGCCTGGGCGTCGTAGCCGACCAGGTAGCGGGCCCGGGGGCTGTGCGAGGTGACAGCGTCGGCAATGGTCCGGGCCACCGTCGACGGATCGGCCATGATCGGTCCGGCGAGCCGGGTGGTGGAGCGCAGTCTGCGGTACGAATCGACGAACTCGGATGCCGCACGTCCGTCCAGGTCACCGTCGGTCGCGCCCCAGATGCCCGTGCGGACGAACCCCGGCTCGATCAGCACCACCTTGATCCCGTCGCCGGCCACCTCGGCACGCAGCGCGTCGCTGACCCCCTCGAGCGCGTGCTTGCAGCCCTGGTACCACCCGGTCAGCGGGGTCGTGGCCCGCCCGTAGATCGAGGACACGTTGATGACCCGACCGTCGTGCGCCTGGCGCATGGACGGGAGCGCCAGGCGGGCCAGGCGCATGGGTCCGACCACCATTGTCTCGAGTGCGGCGCGGGCCTCCTCGTCGCCGATGTCCTCGACCGCCCCGGTGACGGGAACGCCGGCGTTGTTGACGACGACGGTCGGCTGGAACCGACGGACCACCCGCGCACAGGCCGCCGGGTCGGCCACGTCCATGATCGCCGTCTCCACCCGAAGACCCAGTTCCGCAGCCGCCGCGGCGACGACATCGGCCTTGGCCCGGGACCGGACCGTTCCCACCGAACGGAGGCCCCGCCGGGCCAGCTCCAGCACCGTGGCGAGGCCGATGCCCGAGTTCGCCCCGGTGGTGAGTGCCACCCGATGCTGGGTCATGGGCCCGTCCTCTCGCGTGGGGCTGCAGTCCAACCGACACTACTGACACCAGCCTCGGGCCGTGCCCCTCCCCGCTCCCGGTGTCCGCTTAGGGACGCAGCAGCACCTTGACGCACTCGGGGCTGCGCTCGGCCACGGCCGCGTAGGCGGCCGCCGCGTCGGCCAGCGCGAACTCGTGGGTGAAGATCCCGTCCGTGCGCAGCCGTCCGTACTGCACCAGGGGGACCAGCTCCTTCCACGTCCGGTGGACCGGTGCCGTCGTCATCCGGAGGCTGACACTGCGGAACAGCGTCAGGAGCGCCGGCAGCGGATAGGGCCGCAGGTCGTGGACACCGATGACCGACACGGTGCCCCCGGCCCGCACGCTGGCCAGCGCGTCATCAAGCGTGGCGTCGTGGGCCACGGCGTCGATGACGGCGTCGGCGCCCCGGCCACCGGTCGCCTCGAGGACCGCCTCGACTGTCGGACCGTCGACCGGCTCGGCGCCGGACTCCTCCGCCCTGGCCCGCCGGCCGGCCACCGGGTCGACGGCCAGCACCCGGCCGGCCCCCAGGACCAGGGCCGAGCGGACCGCGCACAGCCCGACGGCGCCCAGCCCGAGCACCACCACCGTCCCACCCGGTTCGAACTCGGCGCGCTGGGCCCCGGCCCACCCGGTCGCCAGGTTGTCGGTCAGCAGCAGCGCCGACTCGTCGTCCATCCACTCCGGGATGGCCAGCAGCTGGAAGTCGGCGGCCGGCACGGCGACCGCGGTCGCCTGGCCGCCCGGGAGCATCCCCGATCCGAAGACCTTCGGCCCCTCGACGCACCGGACCGGGTCGCCGGTGGCGCAACCGTCGCACCGGCCGCAACCGGCCACCGAGGCGGTCAGCACGCGGTCGCCCACGCCGAACCCCCGGACCTCGGGGCCGACCTCCAGGACGGTGCCCAGGAACTCGTGCCCCACCGGGATCCCCATCCCGAGGTCGATGTCCCCGTCGTAGAAGTGCATGTCGGAACCGCAGATGGCGGTGGCGTCCACCGACACCACGGCGCCGTCCGGGCCGGGGACTTCCGGTTCGGGCGCCTCGGCCACGACGACCCGCCCCGGTCCCTCGATCATCACGTGTCGCACGGTTCCCCCTGGTCGTTTCGGCGGTGGACCCGGGTCGGCGGGTCCGGTCGTTGAGTACTGTGGCACACCGATCCGGTCGGGGCGCCACCGCCGTCGACCACATCTCCCTGCAACGCCACGAAAGGTCGGGACATGCGCAACCCCCATGCCGGTGAGCCCTTTGAGACGTCGGACGAGGGGATCGCCGAGGCGCTCCTCGATGTGAGCATCCCCACACTCCTGCTCTCCTGCGTCCACATGTCCGGCGACCCGGGGATCATCCGGGGTCGGCTGCGGCCGGCCGGACTCTTCCTCAACGAGGTCCAGGGCTACATGACCGAGGAGGACAAGGCCGAGGCCAGGGCGCTCGCGCTCGAGGTGATCCGCGACTACCGGGACCGGGGATGCCCCGAGCCGGAACCCGTGTCCGCCGAGCTCCTCCACGAGATGATGACGTGGCTGGTGTGCGAGGACGTGCCCGAGGAGTACGTCCCGATGCTGATGGAGGAGATGGAGCTCGACGGCCGGGACGCCCGCCGGGTCGAACCGGTCGGCGACCCTGCCGAACGTGCCGCCTTCCCCGTGGTGGTCATCGGCTGCGGCCAGTCCGGGCTGCTGGCCGGCATCCGGCTGCAGGAGGCCGGCATCCCCTTCACCATCGTGGAGAAGAACGCCGGGGTGGGCGGCACGTGGTGGGAGAACTCGTACCCCGGGGCGCGGGTCGACGTGGGCAACCACTTCTACTGCTACAGCTTCGAACCGAGCGACCACTGGACCGAGTACTTCGCCCAGCAGCCCGAGCTGCAGCGCTACTTCCAGTCCGTGATGGACAAGTACGACATCGGGCGCCACGTCCGGTGGGAGACCGAGGTGCTGGGCGCCACGTGGGACGAGGGCTCGGCTACCTGGTCGGTCCGCACCCGGGCGGCGGACGGCACCGTGGACGTGCTGGTGGCACGGGCGGTCATCTCCGCGGTCGGTCAGCTCAACCGTCCGAACGTGCCCCAGATCACCGGAGCCGACACGTTCGCCGGGCCGGCGTTCCACTCGGCGCGGTGGGACCACGACGTCGACCTGGCGGGCAAGCGGGTGGCCATGATCGGGGCCGGGGCCAGCGGGTTCCAGATCGCCCCCACCATCGCCCCCGAGGTCGCCCACCTGACCGTGTTCCAACGCACGGCACAGTGGATGTTCCCCAACCCGAACTACCACGCCACGGTGGGTCCCGGGGTGCGCTGGGCCCTGCGTCATCTCCCCTTCTACGGACGGTGGTACCGGTTCCTGATCTTCTGGCCGGGGTGCGACAAGGGGCTCGAGGCCGCACGCGTCGACCCCGACTACCCGGACCAGCAGCGGGCCGTCAGCGAGGTCAACGAGTTCACCCGTCAGATGTTCACCGAGTGGATCGTCGGACAGGTCGGCGACGATCCCGCCCTGATCGTAAAGGTGGTTCCCGACTACCCGGCCACCGGCAAGCGGACCCTGCAGGACAACGGCGCGTGGCTGGGCGCCCTCACCCGGGACAACGTGGACCTGGTGCGGACGGCCATCGACCACATCGAGCCCGATGCCGTGGTGACCGCCGACGGTGAGCGGTACCCGGCGGACGTCCTGGTGTACGCCACCGGTTTCCAGGCCACGAAGGTACTGGCCCCGATGGCGATCACCGGTCGGGACGGCGTCGACCTGCGAGCGCTGTGGGGTGAACGGCCCGCCGCCTACCTCGGCATCACGGTGCCCGGGTTCCCCAACTTCTTCTGCATGTACGGGCCCGGCACCAACCTCGCCCACGGGGGAAGCCTGATCTTCCACTCGGAGTGCCAGATGCGCTACATCACCGAGTGTCTGGACGCCCTGATCGTCGGCGGGTACCGGACCATGGAGCCCCGTCAGGCGCGCTACGACGACTGGCACGAGCGCTCCCAGCGGGAGATTCGCGGCCTGGTGTGGGCCCAGCCGTCGATCGAGCACTCGTTCTTCAAAAATTCGGCCGGCGAGATCCACGTGCTCAGCCCGTGGCGCATCGTCGACTACTGGGCCTGGACCAAGGAGCCCGACCTCGACGACTTCGTCCTCGGGTAGGCCCGGCACCAGCGCGGGCGGTGGGGTCCGGGACACTCGACGGCGGAGGAGTACGGGGTCTCAGAACGTGTGCCGCGTCTGGCTGAAGTCACCCTTCGCGAATGCCAACACCTTGTCCGGTCGCACCGCGAACACCCGGACCCTCCGGTTCCCATCGCCTGTGAAGCCTTCCGGACCCGGCTCGTAGTTCCAGCGGCCGTCCCATTTGTGCGTCCAGACCTCGGCGAGCCTTTCGAGTGTGCGCTGATCGGTGATCCGGACCGCCCGGCCTTCGACGACGACGTCCATGCCACCGTCCCACTGGTTGCAGCCCGTCATGAGGATGACGTGTTCATTGACGCGAAGATTGACCTCCTTCTGCTCCGTCTCCCCGGTACAGAAGTGCAGTACATCGTCCAGCCAGACGGCGACGAGTGGCGTCAGGTGCGGTCGCCCGTCGGCTCGGACGGTTGTGATCCAGAAGAGTTCCGCCGTCTCAAGTGACCGACGAGCGTCGTCCCAACTCGTGGCCATGGCCCCCGGGGCGCTGAACAGCGCGTTCACTGTGGTGGTCGGCTCCGTCATGGACTAGTCCTACGGCGCCGTGCGCCACGGGTCAAGCCGTCCCGAGCCCGGCCTCGGCACAACTCCGCATGACGGTCGGGCGGCGGTACGACGCCCGACAGGCTGCCCATGCCCCGGCGAACCGGGTCACCCCCGATCGGGTGGGCGTGGCAGGATCTCGACGTGGGATCCCGTACCTTGAACATTCGTCAGCGGGCCGTCGTTGTCGTCGGAATCGGCGCCGGTCTGTTCTTCTTCGGCAGCTGGGCGACCACCCGAGGACAAGGCGGATCGGGTTGGGTCGCCTACGCACCGCTTTCGAACACCATCAACGCGTCTGACCTTCCGGGACCGGGGCTGCATCCGTGGGTACGGCTGCTGATCTGGCTGGCACTGATCGCCGTATGGGTGGTGGTCGGAGTGGTACTCCTGCGATCACGAAGTCCACGGGGGTCTTCCGGACCTGTCGACTGATTCCGCTCCCCTTCACGAGCCGACCGGATGACCGTCGGTGACGGTCGAGCGAATTGCTCCTCTTCCCGTGCCCGGGGACGGAGGGATCAGCGTCCCCCGGCCTTTCCCTGTGACCCCGGACCGGACGGACGATCCTGGCCCCGGCCCCTGGACCCGACTGGTGCTGATCTGCGGGCTCCCGGGGTCAGAGCGTGATCCTGGAGCGGGGCCACTGGGCGCGAGCGGAACGGGACGAGAAGCGGCTCGGGGCGCGAGCACTGGGGGTGGGCGTCGAACTGCACTTCCTCCGTGCGCCCCTGGAGGTGCTGATCGAGCGCGCGGAACGTCGCACCGCGCCGGACGAATGGACGGCCCCGCCGATGACACGGGCTCACTTCGAGGATTGGGAGACGATCGTTCAGACTCCCGACGAGGAGGAACTGCTGCGGTTCGACCGGCCGATTGCCGACGTCTGAGTACGGCGTCCCCGGCTAACGGTCGAGCCGGGGCGCCCCACTCGTGTCGGCGCGGGCCGGCTGCCCGGCGTTCCGGGGATGTGCCGGCCAGGGGTCAGAGATGACCGATGATCGATGCCAGCGCACGCTCATCCTGAGACTGGGTCAGGCCTGTCGACGTGAGGAACACGGCATAGCCCCTCGCCAGAGTGCTGATGGAGAGCGCACTGGAACTCCCGCTGATCGGCGACGGACTGACCTGCCGGTAGGCGGGAGCGCCCGCGACCGTCACTTCGGTGTACCGCGGCGGGGCGACCGACGCACCCTCCTGCGTGACATACCGTGCGTGACCGCTGTGTGACACCTGGAAGGTCGTCACCTGCTTCTTGCCCCAGGCGAGCCAGCACTGCAACATCCTGGGTTCCGGGCCACCGGACCGGTAGACACCGACACTCTGATCGCCCGGCAACGTGGGGCAGTGACCGGGTGGCTGGACCTGTCCGCCGAATGCCGCACGTGCCTCCCCTTCCGTCAGGAGCGAACACGCGGACCGAGGTGACCCGGTCTGCAGCGCGGCCGACGGTGTCGACGAGCTACAGGCGGCGAGCATCACGACCACTCCCAAGCAGGGGCCAGCGACCCGGAGGGCGTACCGGATGGTCATTCGATAAGTATTGCCGGCCGGCGCCGTCGGGCCGTCGTGTCCCGCATGAACCGGAGTGGGGCACCGGGTCGGCGACACGGGGAACATCGGCACCGATGCGTCAGTGGCGGCGAACGACCTCACCGAATCGGTGGATCGTGGCGGAGGGAGAGTTGCGGAGCCCTTGTCCGAGTTCACCCACCGCCCGCTTCCAGTGGTGCTGACGCACGAGATGTAGGAACTCGTTGGCGTGCTGTTCCGCGAATCTGCGCTGACAGCGCTCGAGGTTGCGCGTCAGCAGCACCACCTCGCGCTGTGCGTTCCTGGACTCCGCCCCCCAGAGCGCGATCGTCACTGCGTGGAGTGCAGCCGCATTCAGGGCGTCGGCGCCCCGTGTGAAGGAGACGCTCTCCGGATAGCGCCGCCAACCCACCAGTTGCTGAGGCAGGGAGACCACCGGCCCCTCCCGAACAACTCGGAGGATGAACTCGCAGTCCTCGGCCAACGCGAGACCGGAGAGGAAGCCCCCGAGGCGCTGCACGACCTGGCGTCGCACCATCAGGGTGTTGATCGTGGGGATGTCGACCTCGCCGGACAGATAGCTCTCCTCCGAGGCGGGCCCGACGGACACCGGGTCCCCGAAGCGCGCTCCGTCACGGTCGATCCACCAGTAGCCCGAGTGGCAGCACCCCGCAGACGGTTCGCCGCGTAGCGCCTCGACCTGGAGCGCGAGCCGCTCCCGGTCCCACAGGTCGTCATCGTCGAGGTAGACCACGAATTCCCCAGAGGAGTGGGCGAAACCCACGTTCCGGGCAACGGAGACACCCGAGTTCTCCTGCCGCACCACCTGCGCGTTCGGTACCGCGTCGACGGACCGGCGCACCGCCTCCTGGTCGTCCGAACCGTCGTCCACCAGGATCAGCTCCCAGTCCCGGAAGGACTGTCCGACGAGGCTGTCGAGTGCGGCGCCGAGAAGAGGCCCACCGCGGTTCGTGGCGACGATCACGCTTACCGTCACGTCAACTCGGGGGTCGGCCGACACCGCCGCACGGTACCATCCGTCCACCTCGGGCGGGGTCGATCCTCGGAACACATGAAGGAGCGTCACCGCCACGACCTCGGGACGGGACCGGCCGGCGGGCCGGGCCGGCGGGTCGCCTCACGGATTGCCGACCGAACACGCCGTGCCGACCCTGGCGTACACCCTCAGACCCAACGCGTCCTGAGTTTCGATCAGGCGGTACTCCCCGTCGAGCGCACGTCGGACCGGGGGCCCGTTCACCGTCACGATGAGTACCGGCCGTTCCTGGAGGACCACCTCTCCGACGGGCGAAGTCGGCGAGTACCAGTCCGTGTCGATGACCCCCACGTTCGACTTGAGCGATGAAGGTGCCGTTTCGGCAATCTCCCGATTCGTCAACCCCCGAAGGTCCAGGACCGGAAGCCGCTCGTCCACGAACGGGCCGTATCCGGCCTCCGTCGTAGCCACCAACTGGCCGGCTCGGGCACAGGCGAAGAGCCGCGGTTCCTCCGCCCAGACCGAGCTGTACGGCTGGTCGCCACTGTGGCTCACAAGGGCCTGGTCGCTCACGTCTTGCAGGGTCCACACCGGATCGTTCTGGATGAACGCGAAGCACGTTCCCATCACCAGGCCACCGAGAAGAACCGCTCCTACGACGAGATCCAGATTCCCGGTGGTCTTCTCCCCGGTGGACTTCGACTCGACTCTGGACCGGTGAACCCGTTCGACGATCCAGCCGAAGAGCACCGCGGCACCAAGCAGTTGCAGCACGATCAGACAGGGCTCCACCGGCTCGAGGAACCGGGCCACCTTCATCCAGTCGTCCCCGGACTTGAGAACGAAGAGCACCTGTGCCAGTGCGGCGGCCACGATGTAGCCATAGGTCCGGTAGCGGATGGCGGCAGCTACGGCGCCGACAATCAGAAGCGCATCCAAGCCCACCGCCAACGCCCCGGCGATCCACAGGTGAATCCCTTCGGTATAGGAATTGGGCAGATCGCCGAAGAAGAGATACTTCAGCCCCGAGTGCAGCGCGGCGCCGATGCTCGACTCCTTGGCGAGGTACGTGTTGGGCACCCACGCCCCGTAATAGAGCCGGTTCCACCCGAGGAGCACGACTTCCACGAGCAACGGCCCGAGCAGCCACCACCGCACCCGGCGGAACCAGGGAACCGAGCGTTCGATGCACAACGCGGCCACGGCAATGAAGCTGACGGCAAGGATCGCCTCCGGTCGGGCGAAGACCGCCAGTGCGCCGTAGGCAACCGCTCGGCGCTCATACTTCACCCGGGGGCTACGAAGGGTCAGCACCAGGCTGGTGATGGCAAAACTCGCCACCGTCGTCTCGAGCCCGGTGGCAGCTGCGAAGGCAATGGCCGGACTGAATCCCATCAGGGGAAGGCCGACGTACAAGAAGCCGTCGGGCCAGTTGAACGTGTCCAGCAGTCGCCCTCCCGCACGCACCGTCAAGAAGGCGAAGAGCAGGGACAGGAGCTTCAGCTTGAGGAGCGTGTAGCCACCCGGAATGGCCAGAGCGACAATTGCGAGCGCTAGGCCGGCGGGACTCGTCGAGCCGTTGACGTGATCTCCCGGGTTGTACACCGGACCGTGCCCGTGCAGCAGGTTGTACGCGTATCGAAGCGTGATGAACGCGTCATCGGGAGAGTAGGCAAACGTCAGGGCGACTGCGAAGACGAATGGGGTATAGAGAAGGAGCGCCCGTGTTCGGCCACTCATCGGACGCCGGAGCCGTAGGCCCCACTGGTCCACATCGCCGGTGGACCCGGATCCTTGCCCTGAAGGCGGGGTGACCTGCGATTGACGCTCCAACGCCATGGTCCCGTGATCGTGCTGGCCCGATGGGTCTGCACCCGGCATTATCCCGCCCCTCTGCTCATGCCTCACAACGACCCGTCGATACCGAAGAAGCGCTTGCTAGTCCGCCATTTCCGCAGGCATCGGATCTCTTGACGCCCGAGCACGACCAACCCAGATGCGATGCTCGGTGCACGGAATCGACAACCCATGGATCATAGGTCCAATCACTCCGGGCCTTCGTCGGTTGCGCTCGGATTGCCAGGAATCAGCATCTGTCATTCCCGTGTCGCCTCGGTGCGATCGGCCGCGCCCCTTCACTGGCGTGTCGCCCAGCGTCCCCCAGGGCACCAATGACCGTCGCCTCCGTTCGGTGGCCAATACCATCTCCGGTATCGGTCGCCAGAGTGAGCCAGTCGCATGAGGGGAACAGTCCGGACACTTCTGCGGTGGACGATCGCGGCGATCGTCACCGGGGCCTGCGTCGGCTACCGCTGGCACGCCACCTTCACCGGCCCGGGCGGGTACGACTTCCACATCTTCTGGATCGCCGCCCGCGAGGTGGCTGCCGGCCACAGTCCCTACGCGGGCGGCGATCCCACGTTCCCGTACGTATACACACCGCTCGTCGCGTTGGCCCTGGTTCCGGTCAGTCATCTCTCCTTCACCCTCGACTGGAAGGGCTGGACAGCGCTGCAGATCGTCGCCCTGCTGACGGCGGCGGGAGCGTTCGTCGTCAGCCAGTCGGGACGCCTCTCCTCCCACCTTCGACCGTTGGTGTTCACCGCCTGTGCAGTGACCGGACTCACACTGTGGCCCATGTCCTACGGGCTCCACATCGGTCAAGCGGACATCTTGGTGCTCCTCGCACTGACGCTCTCGACAGTCGCGGCAAGTCGTTCATGGCCGGCGACACGGGGTGTGTTCCTCGGCGTGGCCGGTCTCCTCAAGGTGTGGCCGGCTCTCGGCGCTCTCTCCCTGCTCCAGCGATCACTGGTCGAGCGCCGACGGAGTCTGTGGTCACTGCTGGTGACCCTGCTGTTCGCCCCTGTCCTGGCGGTGATCTTCGGAGGGACATCGGGCCTGGCCGCGTTCGCCAAGGTCGTGTTCGATCAGTCGAGCCAACATCTGGTCAGCAACTCGGTATGGGGTATCCCGAACATGCTCTTCTCGCGCAGTGGTCTCGCCCGACCTCTGCTCGTATCGCCGGCGCTTCGGATCGTGGGAACGATCGTGCTGGTGACCTGGGCGCTCGGACTCCTTTTCCGGGTACTTCGCACGGTCAACGACCCCGTCATGTGCACGTGGAACACGATGGCCTGCGTCATCCTCCTCCTACCGGTCTCCCATATGGCCTACTCGGTGCTCGTGCTACCCCTGCTGTGGTTGTGGGGGGCCCGGCTTCTCTCCACTCGAACCATGGACCCACGGGTGATCACCGTGTTCGCCGTGATGCTCCTGTGGTGGATTGTCCAGACGCATGCCTGGCCGGGGGACGCGTCGCCGAGCACCATCTCCTCCATCCGATACTGCATCGTGTTCGGAGCGAACCTCGCCGCCTGCACGGCATCTGTCCTCGGTGCCCGGCCCGAGTCCTCGGGGAGCACCACTACGGATGGCCTGGTGCGGATTGGCTCGCCGTCCGAAGCAGAGCGGCACCAACTCGAGGCGACCTGATCCTTATCGTGCGCAGCTAGCTCCCCCCCCCGTCGGAGATCCATGGACGAACGAGTTGCCCACACGCCTGAACGTCACTGACGGGGCTGGTGAATCCCGCGAGCGCGGGTGTGGTCGGACTGCGAAACCCAGTTGCACTGCGAAGAGCCCGACGGCCCATCCCGAGGGGCGGGACGATCCAGCCCCGGTAGGGTCGCGGTGATGCCGGCCACCGACCCGAACGTTCCCCCTCCTCTGGCCGACCTGGGCTTCGACGGGTCACGGGTCGACGAGGTCGCGGCGGCCGGCATGGACCCCGCCACGGCGAAGCGGGTCGTTCGGATGGACCGGGGCTGGGCGACCCTGCAGGGCACCGACGGGACCCACCGGATCCGGCTGCGTGAGTGCCCCCCGATCGTGGTGGGCGACTGGCTGGCCGAGGACGCGGACGGGACGCTGGTGCGCCTCGCACGCAGGAGCCTGCTGGTCCGACGCGCCGCGGACCGGGACGAGCCGCAGGAGATGGCGGCCAATGTGGACGTCGTGGTGGTGACCTGGGCGCTGGACACCCGCGTCTCCACCGGACGGCTGCGAGACATGCTTATGCTGGCCCGGGAGTCCGGAGCCGTCCCCGTCCTGGCCCTGTCCAAGGTCGACGTCGCCGAGTCGGTCCACGGGCTCCTGGCCCAGCTCACCGACGTTCTCGACGACGTCGAGGTGCTCACCACCAGCGCGGTCACCGGAGAGGGACTCGGGCGCCTGCAGGCTCTGGCGTCGGGTCGCACGGTGGTCCTGCTCGGCTCGTCCGGCGCCGGCAAGTCGACGCTCACCAACGTCCTCCTCGGGGTCGAGGCACGGGAGACCGCCGAGGTGGGCCACACCGGTGACGGTCGCCACACGACGACGAACCGGGAACTGCTGCCGCTCCCGGGGGGCGGTGCCATCATCGACACACCGGGGATCCGTGCGGCTGCCGTGTGGGAGGACGATGAGCAGGAGGAGGCCGAGTCGCGCTTCCCCGACCTGGACGAGCTGGCCGAGGAGTGCCGGTTCAGCGACTGCGCCCACCGGTCGACCCCGGGCTGCGCCCTCGACCGGGCCGTGGCCGCCGGCACACTGACCGCCGCCCGACGCAACCAGTACCTGACCTATGTCGACGAGCGGGCCGCCCGTGAGGACGTGCGCTCAGCGGCGGGGCGTCAACGGGCCCGGGACCGCGACCGCGGCAGCCGGGCGTAGGGGGCCGGGCCGCTCAGGTCGGAGCCCCGGTGGGGTCCGGTGCCGCCGATGGCCGGTCGGCCCTGATCCCCGGGGTGCGCTTCGCCCGCGCCACCCGCTCCTGGCGCTCGACGAAGGCCAGATAGAACGCCATTGCGAAGGCCAGGCTGGTGAACAGGCTGATGACGAAGAAGATCCACGGTGCCTTGAGGCCCCGACGGCGGCCGTCGACGATCGTCCACAGCGGCAGGAGGACGACGTTGACGATGATGTAGTCCTGGGCCGCCGAGTCCGCCGCCCAGTTGGCGAACAGGGCCTTGGTGTAGGAGACGTAGTTGGCCTTGGATCCGACGTGGTGGGTGTACTTCACGTTGAAGTACCACCCGACGCAGACCGAGATCACACCGACCGCGTAGAAGATCGCCTCGAGCGCGCCGACCCGACCGGCGCCACCCTCCCCGAAGAGCCACCGGTTGGCCCAGAAGGCGTACGCGGTGGTCAGGATGCCGAGCACCCCGAACACAAGGAGCTGCGTGGTCATGGTTCCCCCTTCATGTCGCCGCCCGCGCCGGGGCGCCGCGCGCAGTGTAGGCCGGGTCGCGGGCCGCGGCGGGTGTGGCGGAAGGGGGTTCGCCGGCCACCGGTACGCTCGCATGGATGACCCCGCCGGACGCATGGTGCGGTCCCGGTCCTTTGGAGCCGTGGCCGACGACTACGACCGGTACCGGCCCGGCCCGCCGGCGGCTGCCGTCGACTGGGTCGCCGCGCTGCTCGGCGGCCGGGCACGACCGCCCGGGGACCGCACCCCTCCCGGCCAGCGCCACCCGTTCGACGTGCCGGCGGGGGCACCCTTCCGCGACCTCGACACGACCGTGATCGAGTGGCCACTGGCCCGGACCGAGGACGAGCTGATCGGCCTCACCGGGACCTACACACCATGATCACCTTCGCCGCCGACGAGCGGGCGGCCGAGCAGGAGCGGACCGAGGCCCAGGTCCGTCGCTTCGTGGCCGATCGTGGTCCCGGGCCCTACGAGATCCCCATGCGCTGCCGGTGCTGGCGGGCCCTCCGGCGGTAGGCGGGCGGAGGCCAGTGCCGGTACGTCTCGGAACACCGTCCGTCGGGCGACCGGACCGGGCCGCCGGGTTGGGCGCGGCCTCCGGGTCGACGTCCCCGGCTCATGCCAGCGGCCGGGGTTCGGGGAAGACCCACGTGCCGTCCAGGATCCCGGCACGCGGTCGGTAGAGGCGGACCACGTAGTTCCAGCCCTCGGTGACGTACAGGAAGTTGTCGGCGCCGCCGGGATCGGGACCGAAGGCCACCGACACCGTGCCATCGTCGTTGCGCACGGCGGTCACGCTGTTCACACTGTAGGAGTCGTAGTCGTTGGGATCGAAGTAGCCGTCCCGGTTGTAGACCGAGATCGACCAGAAAGCGTCCACCGGCACCTCGCCGACCGTGAGCGAGTACCGGCCGACGGGCAACGGCATCGCCCGAATGGCGTAGTAGGCCTCCGTCTCCGGCAGGCCCCCGAAACCCCCGGCCGACCCGATGAGGAACCGGACCCGGTCCACCTCGCCCTTCTTCCCGAAGGTGTCCCTGGAGTCGTGGAGCCCGGCACCGAGTGCGAGGAGCGGCTTCTTGACGGCCTGGTAGCTGGCCTCGTCGAACTGTCCGGTCTCCCACGTCCGCGCCGAGGCGGCGAGGACCGCCAGCCCGTCCTGGAGCCGGTTGGCCTCGGTCAGGTCGGCGTCGTCCGTCGGATCGGCCAGCGTGCGTCCGATCAGGACCACGAATCCGGTGTCGAACTCGTCGACACCCAGCCGGTGCTCCCCGGCTTCGTGGAACACGCGGTTCAGGTAGCCGTCCTCGTTGATCACCATGACCGTCATGTACCGCCCGAGGCCGTCGGGCACGGTCAGTGTCGCGCCCGCGCTGATGTCGACCACGGCCACGCTGTAGAGCGTGTCGCGGTTCATGCGGATCACGCTCTGCTGGTCGAGCGGCGTCGGACGTCGGAAGTGGATCCACTCGTTCATGACGGCACCGAGTGCGACGAAGCGGTCGATCTGCGAGGCCACCTCGGCCGTGGCGTAGTTGTCGACATCGACGGTGATGGGCACAGCGGGGTCCTCTCGGTAGCGGCTCGCCGCCAGGATGGCCCACCCCGGCGAGGACGGCAACCGGCGGACGCTCCGGGACGGGCGGTCCGGTACGAGTAGATTCGCCGCGTGCACCACCGACCGCCGTCGCCGTCGTGACCGGCGACATCGTCCTCCTACTGGTGCTCCTCATGCCGATCGCCCTCTGGCTGATCGTCCGGTGGCTCCCCCAACAGCGCAGACGGCAGTCGCCCCGCGAGAGGACGGCCGGACCACGGAAGCGGTGGTGGCAGCCCTAGGCGCCACCGCCCCGCCGGACTACCGCCGGCGCAGCGCCTTGTCCGTCACCGCCGGGGGTGCCCACCCCGGGTCGGCCCCGCCGACGTTCTGCCCGGGCGGGACGATCTCGTCGATGCGGTCGAGGACGTCGCCGCCGAGCGTGATGTCGGCCGTCACCAGCTGGGATTCGAGCTGCTCCATGGTGCGGGGCCCGATGATGGGGCAGGTGACCACCGGGTGGGCCAGCACGAAGGCCAGCGCCAGCTCGAGGAGCGAGTGCCCGGCGTCGTCGGCCACCTGCTGCAGCTCGACGACGGCGGCCAGCTTCTGCTGGTTCACCGGCAGGGACAGGTCGTAGCGATCGGGCAGCATGGCGGACCGCCGTGAGGTGTTCTTCCTGCCCTCGCCGAACGCCCCCGACAGCCAACCACCGGCGAGCGGACTCCAGCTGAGCACGCCCATCCCGTACTGCTGGCAGACGGGGAGCAGGTCGGCCTCGATGCCCCGGGCCAGCATCGAGTACTGGGGCTGTTCGGTGCGGAAGCGTTCGCGCCCCCGCCGCTCGGCCACCCAGTGCGACTCGACCACCTGGTGGGCCGGGAAGGTCGAGCAGCCCGCGTAGCGGATCTTGCCGGCGTGGACGAGGTCGCTGAGCGCCCCCAGCGTGTCGTCGATGTCGGTCTCGGGCGACGGCCGGTGGATCTGGTAGAGGTCGAGGTAGTCGGTCCCGAGGCGACGCAGGCTGTGCTCGCACTCGGCGATCACCCACCGCCGCGAGTTGCCCTGGGCGTTCGGGTCCCCCGACATCGGCCCATGCACCTTGGTGGCCAGCACGACGTGCTCGCGGTCCAACCCGGCCAGCGCCTTGCCCACGATCTCCTCGGACTCGCCGAAGGAGTACATGTCCGCGGTGTCGATGAAGTTGACGCCGGCGTCGACCGCCCGGTGGATGATCCGGACCGACTCGTCGTGGTCGGGGTTGCCCCAGGCGCCGAACATCATGGTCCCCAGGCAGAGCTCGCTGACCTGGACGCCGGTGGTTCCGAGTAGGCGGTAGTCCATGCCGACAGCCAACCACACCGGGATGCCGCCCGCCCGGGCCCGCTGGCCGGATGCACACCCGGTCGGTACTATCGAACATATGTTCGTATCCGCGCCGGACCGACGGCTCGCCCGGGACCTCGACCCGGCCGCGCTCGCCGCGCTGTCGGCCCTGGCCGAGCGGACCCGGCCGGTGGCGGCCAGCCGCACCCGGCTCCTCCCGGTCGCCCCGGCACTGGCCGGGCTGCTCCCCGACGGGGCGCTGCGCCGCGGCTCCACCCTGACCGTCGGCCGACCCGGCGACGACGGCGCCCTCAGCATCGCCCTGTCCCTGGTGGCCGCCGCCTCGGCCTCGGGCTCGTGGTGCGCCCTGGTCGGCCACCCCGGGCTCGGCGCGGTGGCCGCCGGCGACCTCGGCGTCGACCTCGGGCGGCTGGCCCTCCTCCCCTGCCCCGGCGCAGCCTGGGCCGAGGCCACCGGCGCCGTGCTGGAGGGCGTCGACCTGGTGGTGCTCTGCCCACCCTTCGCCCCCCGCCCGGCCATGGCCCGGCGACTGGTGGCCCGGGCCCGCGAGCGCAGGGCCGTGCTGATCGTCGTGCCCGGCCGGGCCGGCTGGCCCGAGCCGCCCGACCTGCAGCTGCAGGTCGACGAGGCGACCTGGGAGGGGATCGACGGGGGCCGGGGCCACCTCCGTCGGCGGCGGATGACCGTGACCGCCACCGGCCGGCGCTCCGCGGCGCGCCCCACCCGCCACCGGCTGTGGCTCCCCGGGCCCGACGGCACGGTGGCCGCGGCCGACGACCCGCTCGACCCGGCGGCCTGACGTGGAACGACTGCTGGTCGTCCGCTGTCCCGAACTGCTCGAGGAGGACGAAGGGGGTGCGGCGCTCCGCTCCTTCGCCGGGGTGATCGCCGCGGTGGAGGCCTACTGCCCGTGGGTCACCCCGGTGCGAGCCGGCATCTGCTCCCTGCCCGCCCGCGGGCCCGCCCGCTACTTCGGGGGCGAGGGAGCCCTGGCCGACCTCGTCCAGGAGGCCGCCGAGCAGGTCACGCCGGCCGGGGTCGGGGTGGCCGACGGCCTGTTCGGCGCCGTGCTGGCCGCCCGGCGGGGCCTGATCGTCCCAGCCGGGGGCACGCCGGCCTTCCTCGCTCCGCTGCCGGTGGCCGTACTCGGCCAGGACGACCTGACCGCGCTGCTCGACCGGCTCGGCATCCGTACCGTCGGCGGGTTCGCCGCGCTCCCCGACCCCCACGTCCTCGGCCGGTTCGGGGCCGAGGGCGCCCACGCCCACCGGGTGGCCGGCGGCCGGAGCGGCGAGCTGGCCGGCCTCCGCCAGCCCCGGGTGACCCGCCTCCTCGCCGGCGACACCGTCGACGACACCCCGGTGGTGGCCGAGCCCGGGTTCTGGGGCGGGGTGAGCGATGCCGACACCCGGGCCGCCCGGTGCCTGGCCGCCGCCCAGGAGCTGCTCGGGCCCGACGGGGTGGTGACCGTACGGCTGCAGGGTGGGCGGTCCCCGGCCGAGCGGGCCCGCTTCGTGACCTGGACCGCCGGCGGCCCGCAGCGGGGTGCCGTGCCCGGCGGGGCACGGCCGGGCACGGCCACCGGGTCGGGTGCGCCGTGGCCGGGACGGATCCCCGCCCCCGCACCGGCCGTCGTCCACCCGGACCCGGTCCGGGCCGAGCTGGCGGACGCCCGGGGCGTGCCGGTGCAGGTCTCGGCCCGGGGGCTGCTGACCACCGCCCCCGACCGGCTGTCGGTGGAGGGCGGCCCGTGGGAGCCGCTGTCCGGATGGGCCGGGCCCTGGCCGTCCGACGAACGGTGGTGGTCACGGTCGCGTCGTCGGGGCGCCCGGCTCCAGGCCGTCACCGCCCGTGCCGCCCACCTGCTGCTGGCCGAGCGGGGCCACTGGTGGGTCGAGGCGACCTACGGCTGAGGCCGGTCGACCATGGCCTACGCCGAGCTCCACGCCCACTCCAACTTCTCCTTCCTCGACGGCGCCAGCCACCCCGAGGAGCTCGCCGCCGAAGCGGTGCGGCTCGGTCTGTCGGCCGTGGCGCTGACCGACCACAACGGCCTGTACGGAGCGGTGCGCTTCGCCGTGGCCGCCCGGGCCTTCGGCCTGCCCACCCTGTTCGGGGCCGAGCTCACCCTGTCGGATGCCGACGGGCCCCACCTGCGTACCGGTATGCCCGACCCCGACGGCACCCACCTGGTGGTGCTGGCCCGGGACCCCGACGGCTACGCCCGTCTCAGCCGGGCCATCGCCGAGGCCCACCTGGACGGCGGGGAGAAGGGTCGGCCCGTCCTCACCCTCGACGCCCTGACCGAGCGGCACGGCGGCCACTGGCTGGTGCTGACCGGCTGCCGGAAGGGGGCACTGGCGTCGGCGCTGACCGAGGCGGGGCCGGCGGCCGCCGCCCGGGCCCTCGACCGACTGGTCGACCGGTTCGGACGGGACAACCTGGCCGTCGAGCTGTGGGACCACGGCACCCCGCTCTGTGGCCCCCGCAACGACGCCCTGGCCGTGCTGGCCGCCCAACGGGGC